>Ga0163154_10008756_pt1 | contig 11699 bp, 15 predicted proteins | sample OliLakLV19MP9P1_FD_148649 | JGI IMG/M metagenome (GOLD analysis project Ga0163154, IMG submission 148649) | Freshwater microbial mat bacterial communities from Lake Vanda, McMurdo Dry Valleys, Antarctica - Oligotrophic Lake LV.19.MP9.P1 | ecosystem: Environmental > Aquatic > Freshwater > Lake >... | reverse complement strand
GTTCCAAAACGCCTCAGCAACGTTCAATTGGATTGTATTTGCTGTGGTAGGGCGGAGAGTACGCTAATTGTACTGTCAGACCCGTCGTGCCAACGAACTCGACCAAACGCGCCATGAACTGCGTCCGCCGACTGTGGCACTCCGGTCCATTGTCGAGATTGAGAACCAAGGTGTTGACGCAGGCAAAGCGTGCCTTGTTGACGTCCCACCAGTGACAGAGAATGTCCGCCAGACAATCGCTGGTGACTTTGGAAGTCACGGCATATACCGCCAATTCGTCCCGCGCAGGAAGCAACACACCGACAGGCGTCACCCGCGCGGTTGGGTGGAAATCATGGTCGGCGGCATGGACGTCGACGCGGTTCTTGCCGCCACGAGAATACTCGCCCACATTGACGGTGGCTTTGGCATCTATCGAAAGCCGCAGCACGCTCTCGTCTGCGTCCGCCTGTGGGTTGACCCGGCTCAGTTGGTCGAAGATGGCGTCGGTTTGGGCAATCTTTTTTTGGGCAGATTTTTCTTGTAATTTTAGGCAATAGCGAAATCGGTCAAGGGACGCAGAACGGGGGAGTGAAACGCCAAGACAATTTCGTTCTGTGAAATTTCTTCTGCCATCAACTCTTCGACAATACTGTCTTCTGTCCCGTCTTCTTCGATCCAGATTTTGCCATCAATGATTCGCAAATAGAGCGAAGTTCGGCGAACACGATAGGCGTTCTGCCGCAAACAGCCATTCCGCGCCTAAATCGGCGTAGAGTTTGGCGTCTCTATACTCGATGAAGTATGGGTCATGGGTGATCTGCCACCCATCATTTTGGAGGGCAGTTTTGACCAAGGTATAAATTGTATCGTCTGCGGGCATGGTGTCTTGATTATACCAAAAAAGAGACACACAAGTTTATGCCGTGCTGAATCGTGTCCGTTCTGGGGTAACTGTTGAGGGTTGTTGGAATTTTCGCTCAAAAACGCCTTGCGGCTCTCTGCTCCACTCTCGAAGGAGAAGGGCAGAGCGCAGTTTTGGCAGTTTACTCCCACAACTCTGAACTGTTACTCCACGAATTCAACCTTGACAGCGAGCGAACCACAGAGGTATACTGCCTCGTTGTCTCAGCAAGGGCGCGTTTGCGTCTCCTCTCGCATGGAAGTTCGAGACATCCCATTTTTGTTTTCATTATCACGATTTTCATAGCCCAACCTACAGCGTTCGGGCGATATCAAGGGAGATAAAGCGATGTATGCCATCGTCAAAACAGGCGGCAAACAGTACCGAGTCGAAGTGGGCGTCACTGTTGTCGTCGAAAAGTTGGAAGGCGCGGCGGACGCGAAGGTTGAACTGACCGAAGTTCTGCTCGTTAGCAGTGAGAGCGGCGAAATGACCGTTGGCAGACCGACTGTAACCGGCGCAAGAGTGCTGGCAACCATTGTCGAGCATGGCAAAGGACCGAAGATCAGTGCCATCACTTTCAAGCCAAAGAAAGGCATTCGCCTTCGCTACGGGCATCGCCAACAGTTGACCCGTCTTCGCATCGACAGCATCGTGGCGTAACGCCGACCTATTACGTCGCTCCCGATTATAACGGGAGAGGCTCGAAACGAACAAGGAGCATTTCCTCTCATGGCACATAAAAAAGGGGTCGGAAGCTCGCGTAACGGACGCGACAGCAATCCCCAGCGACGGGGCGTCAAACAATACGGCGGCGAGGTTGTCCGTGCGGGCAACATTCTTGTACGCCAATGCGGCACCAAATTCCATCCCGGTGTCAATGTCGGCTTGGGCAAAGACTATACACTGTACTCGTTGATTGACGGAGTCGTTAAGTTCGAAGGACGCCCGGATCGCCGCAAAGTCAGCGTATATCCCGCGCCTGTCGTTGTGGTCTCTGAAAATACGGAAACGGTTGCCGCTTAACCCTTTCTGCTTAAAATATCACGCCTCCGATTTTCTACGGAATTTCGGGGGTTTTCTTTTTGACGGATTTCGAGCGAAACGATGACTATGGTTCGTTCGTCAAAGCAACGTTTGTATTTATGTATTCGCAATTTGCCGCAAGGAGTCTCCGCATGAAATTTGTCGCTTATGTGTTTGCCGTATCCTCACTGTGTCTTGTTGCTGCTTCCTCTGTCTCTGCCGCCGATTGGACGCGATGGCGAGGACAGAACGGCAACAGCACGACCAATGAATCAAACCTAAATTTTGATTGGAAAACGAACCCGCCGAAACAACTCTGGAAAGTCAACACAGGGCAGAGTTATTCCTCGCTTACCGTAAAGGGCAATCGTCTCTACACGATGGGAAATGCAAAGGGCAAAGATACCGTTTACTGTCTGGACGTGGAAACGGGCAAAACGGTTTGGACGCACAGCGACCCGCACGGCAAACGCGAATCACAAGCCGATCCCTATCCCAAGGCGACCACCGCGACGCCGGTTGTTGATGGTGACTGCGTTTATACTCTGAGCCGTGAAGGGTTGGCGTTGTGTCTCGCCGCCAAAACGGGCAAATTGGTTTGGAGTAGGCAGTTTGCCAAAGATTTAGGCAAAGGCATTGTCACGCCGCCGTTTGGTTTCGCCGGTTCCGCGCTGGTTTTAGGTGACAGGGCGGTTTATAACGTCGGGCATCACGGCGTTGCGGTCAACAAGAAAACAGGCTCAGTGATTTGGAAGTCGGCAGGGCTTGCCGGTCACGCAACTCCTGTTGAGTATCAAGTCGGAACACAAAAAGGCGTCGCGCTCTTCAACGGTTCGGGCATTGTCGGCGTGGATATTGCCACCGGAAAACCGTATTGGGAACACAAATGGAAAACCCAATATGACATCAACGCGGCTGATCCCGTTTTCGATGAGACAGGCGTTTTTATTTCAGCGTGGGGCAAAGCGCAAAAACTCCGCATTGTCGGCACAAAGCCGATTGTCGCTTATGAGACGAAAACGATGCAGTCCACATCGAACAGTGCCTTGCGGGTGGGCGGTTACCTTTATGGCAACAGCAAAGGGCGTTTGGCGTGTATGGATTTGGCGACGGGCAAGGCAAAATGGGACTTGCCGGGCATCAACGAGGGCAACGTCATTCTTGCGGGCAGCACACTGCTCATTCTTGCCGAAAAAGGTGAACTAATTCTTGTGGACGCGACGCCTGAAGCGTGCAATGTGCGCGGGCGTGCCGTTGTAATGGAAGGCAAGTGTGTTGTCACTCCCGCGCTCGCCAATGGTCGCTTGTACTGCCGCAGTGTCGAGGGCGATGTCGTCTGTTTCGACTTGCGAAAATAAGTGGAAAGAAACCAAATCGAAGCACAATTCTCTCTTAGGGACTCGCGATAAAATAAATCTTCCACTCTCATCGGGCGACTAAAGTCACTGCTACAAAGGCGCGAAGTCCGCCTTCGCGGGCTGAAAGATTTATTTTATCGCGAGTCCCTAAGTGGGTCATTTGTCGTGCTGACCGACATAAATTTAAACACTGCCTCTCTGAAAGTTATGTCGGCATTCAATACAAATGACCCATGAGTAGTCGGTAAGCGTGCCGAAATCCTGCTTAATCGGAGACAACAAAAACTATTTCTAAAAATTTTGTCGCAAAAGCAGGATTCGTCTGGTACGATAAAGAATAGAGAGATGCCGTCATCGTAACATTTGCGGAAAGGAGTATCCGGCTCTTTTCCGCGCTCTAGATCATTGAGGAAACAAATTCGATGAAACACTTCGCAAATCGCCTTCTAGCGGGAACTGGCTTGCTGCTCTTGAGCGGTTGTACCGCGCAAGCACAACTCACCGTCGTGAATGGCACATTCAGTTCAGCGGCTATTGCCTATGAACCCGACGCTGGTCATGCCTACTCACTACAAGCCACACTCGGCGAAACATTCGTCACTGTGGATGCACCGACCAACGCAGGACAGAACCTCGCCTTTGCGGGCTTCTGGGAAACTGGCGTGAAATACTTGTATGACGGCAACGTCAACCTGCGCGGTTATACTGGTTCGCTTGCCGACTATACCACCGTTCCGCTGTCCGTGCGGTTCTGGAATACAGATGGCATTCTCGCCGATACACAAACGGTTTTCCCTGCCGCCAACGGTGCGTTCTCCGTTCGGACATGGACAAATCCGTCCTTTGTCGCGTTTGCCAGTGGCAAGGCTTCGAATTGGCTTCGCCAGCGTACTGCCTTTGTCCTGCCGGGTGATCCGCTCGTGACGCCGATCTTGACCTTCGACCTGCTCAACGGTGACATCAACAACGACAATACGGTAGATATCGGCGACCTGCTCCTTCTGATCAGTTCCTACAATCAGCGCAAGAATACCCCGCCCAACAATCCGAATTACTCGGCGGCAGCAGACCTCAATGCTGACGGCGCGGACGACATCGGCGACCTGCTCATTATCATCAGCAACTACAACAAAATCGGCGGAAACTAATTCCGTTTGGTGAAATTGTCTTTTCCCCTCTTTTTCTTTTACGGAAAAAAGAGGGGATTCTGTTTGTCACATATTTGATTTCCATTCGAGGTTCACTACCGTACACTTTTTTGTCAACCTACTTGTGTCTGTGCATTTATGACTTCACAAACAGGATTTATCCTTATTCTGAGGTTGACGCCTTGATTTTCATCGGAACAAAAGTAGGCTGGCATTCCGAAAAGCCAACGAGAGTGCACTCAGGCTATGCGTAGTCCGAGAAACAAGAAGCCCCTGTGTTCACGCATGGGGTCATCACAAGCCACCAGCCTCAAATTGCGGCGTGGCAGTATTTTGAGAAAGCAATGAGCGAGAGCAGTGGAACAACCCGGAATGAGTCAAGATTCGGCGGTATAGATCGGCTTTACCCAAGTTGCCTTTGTTGTGGCAATGGTTGGAATGATCGTCGGCATCTGTTATTTGCCTGTGGAGATTTGGGTTCGCGGCTATTTGGGAATGGGGCTGTTTTTTGCCGTTAGTTCGACTGTCGTTCTCTCGAAGACGATGCGGGATCAACACGCAGCCAGAAAACTCGTCTATAAACTCAACGAAGTCAAGACCGAACGCATTCTGAAAGAGTTCGACCTCAAATAAATTTCCTTCTCCAAATCGCCGCTCCAAACTTATACAGAGCAGCGATTTTTGTGTTCCGTGGGTGCGAAGCAATTAGAGGGCAACCCGCCACAATGCGTTTGCCCTCTAATTGATTTGCACCCATTTTACGAGAACAGCAAGGAATTTGGTATACGTATGGAGAATTGACCGCAGAGACATTTGTTTGGAGGAGAAGATTTTCGATGAAACAGATTGCCGCTCGATGGTGTGCCGCGCTCCTATTGACCACACTGGCAACGATTGCACACGCCCAAGACGAAGCCAAGCAAGCGATAGAAGCACACTATGTTGCCATCGCTGCCGATTTACAAGCTAAGAAGACCGACGCTCTGGACAAAGCCGCCCTGCCCGATGCGAAAGGCATGGATTTTCTCGGCAAAGAGCTGCCCCGCGATAAGTGGCTGACAAGTGTGCAGGAACGTGTCGCCAAAATCGAAATGCTGAAAGTCATTGCCGAAGTGCGTGAAGTGGTTGCCAAAGACGACGAAGCAACCTCAATCACTGCGATAAAAGCGACAGGGGAAGCCGCTGGAAACGATGGCAAACAGGTTCCGATTGAACTGAATTTTATTGACCGCACGACATGGGCGAAGGCGGACGGCGGTTGGAAAATCAAACTCAGCAAGTTGGTTTCGTCTGACGGCAAACTCAACAATCGCACGATCCGCAATACGTTTCTGCCCGAAGCCGACGCTGCCCGAAAAGACATTCAGGCATATTATGACGGACTCTCCGATCTCTACGGCAAAAAAGAGTTCGATACGCTCACAAAAGCCGCCACTGCCAGTGCCGATGTGGATATTCGGGACGCCAGCGGCAACAAACTCACGGGCGCGGAACTCGCCGGGCGCGTCAAAGACGGCGCAAAAAGCCTCGCCGACCCGATTATGACCATCAATATCCAATTGGTGGAAATGAACGACAAAACCGCCACCGTCGTGCGCGTCATGCGCGTTATCGGCGATTACAAAATTGGCGGAAGCACAAGTCGGATGCGCTATACCCAAGTCGCCCGCGACACATGGCTCAAGCAGGAGAAAGGCTGGGCGAACAAAGCAACGCATGAACTGTACTCGGAAGCTGCGCTTGATGGCAAACTGGTTCCGCTCTCTCAAATCGGCGGGAAATAGCACCCGCTAACAAGGCAATAAAAATTGCCTTGCCAATCACTGTGGCGAGGCGTAACTGTTGCGGGTTGTTGTAGTCAACTGCCAAAACTGCCATCTGCCCTTCTCCTTCGAGAGAGGAACAGAGAGCCGCAAGGCGTTTTTGAGCGCAAATTCCAATAACCCTCAACAGTTAAATCAACTCACCTTGTGGGATCACTGCGAGCAAGGATTGCCCTTGCGACTGCCGCACTATTGCTGACGACAGGCAGAGATTTCGATCATCCGTCCCCGAACTTTATTCAGCGCGTGTGGATCGACCCGACAACGCGCTGAACTCTATGCCCGACCATTAGATCAATAACCCGATGGCGAGTCATTTTGCTCTGCAAGCAGGTCATTCGTAAAGGGGAGAGACGAAGATTGCAGTGCTTCGATGGCGGGCGTCGTGCGCGTCATATCCAGCAGTTTCACAATCCGAATCGCCGATGAGGGAATGAGCAATAACTCGCCGTTATCCTTTTCAATTTGGAGCCAGCCGTCTCCCATAGCGAGCAGTGCGCCCGTCTCCGACTTCTCTTCGCCAAACCCCGTGATCGCCGTCACGCGCTGCCCGATAAAATCCGAGAGCCAATTTCGTTCCATTCTTGTCCCCTTTGTGCTTTCCACGTCTTTCTACTTAAACAAACGAGGAATAAGGCGCAGTGGTTCCTGAAATTTCGCGCCGCGTTTCTTTGGAAACTTTTTGCCCACTCGGTACGTCCTCAAAAACGCGCAAGGTATGCGAAGGAGACAAGAGCGAACATGAAAAAATTAGCACGAGCGGCGTTATGCGTAGGGGCGGCGTTTGCGATACCGGCAGTGATCAACGCGGCAATCGCTCGAAATCGGCACGACTTGGGAATGATATTGCCCGGCGAAGAGGGCGAATACGGCTGGCTTTTGGGGCGCATCCACTATCAGGTACGCGGCACAGGCGAGCCGCTTGTTCTCGTTCATGGCATCGGGGCGGGCAGTTCGTCCTACGAGTTCCGCTATAACTTCGACGCGCTTTCGGAGCATTACAAAGTTTATGCCTATGACCTGCCCGGCTTCGGACAATCCGAACGGCGCAACCAGACGTATACTGCCGAGATGATGACACTGGCGATGATGGATTTTCTGCGCGATGTCGTCAAGGAACCCGCGCATATTGTGGCGAGTTCGCTGAGTGCCGCGCACGCCATCCAACTCGCCGCACGTCATCCCGAATTGGTCAAGAGTTTGGTGGTTATTTGTCCGACAGGAATTCAGGATTTGGTTCAGCGCGTTCCTGTCCTGTCACAACTCGCTTACGGCGCGTTCAGCTTGCCCGCAATCGGAACGTCGCTCTATAATTGCATCGCCTCGTATTCCTATATCGAAAAGTTTCTCAAGAAAAACGTCTACTACGATGTCGCAATGGTGACGCCCGCGCTTGTCGAACAGAATTACCAATCGGCGCACCGCGACAATGGGCAATATGTCCTGCGCTCGTTTATCTCCGGCTTGCTGAACTGCGACGTTGCGCCGGTTTATCCGCACTTGCGTCAACCGATTTTTGTGGCATGGGGGCGTCAAACGCGCATCACGCCCGTTGAACACGCCCGCGATTTTTATGAGCAGCACGCCCACGCCCGCCTGAGAATCTTCGAGAACAGCCGTCTGTTGCCGCACAACGAAGAAGCCGAAGACTTCAACGCGGCGGTGCTGTCGTTCTTAGGTTCTGCGTCCAAACCGTCCGCGATAGAACTGGTGTCGGCTTCCTCTTTGCCCTTGTCGGAACTGACCGCCGCGCCGGAGTTGCAGCCATAACTCTCGCCCCCACCCACCACGTCGCGCCCTGCCGTCTATCTCCTCCCCGCCCCTTCTCCTGCGTCGGAGGAGAGGGGAGGAAATCCCATTGTTGAGACTCCCCCTCTCCTGCGAGGAACGAGCGAATCGGGAGAGGGGGTCGGGGGGTGAGGTCACACCAGCGTCGAAACCTTGATGTCATCGCTGAACAAGCCCACAGGTTGATCCCCTTGCAGATAGCGTACCCGATAAGTTCGCAGCTCCGGCACACCTGCCGCCACGTTCGGGCGCGTGTCCACATACGGACTGCTGAAGTCCCGATCCAAAAACGTGAAAGTCGTCTCGGCTCCGCGCTTGCTCTCGATGAGAATGCCGTCATAACTCCCTTTTGTCCAGTTCAGCACCACCGCGCCCGACGGCTTGGCAACTCCCCGCACCTTCGGCTTGACGTTGGCGGGATCAATGACGGAACCCGGCGGCACAATCTGCAAATCCGTGCCAGCCGCGAGGGTATAGGCGGAGTTCGCCTTGAGTTGGCGGATGAGCAGACGCATTCGCAGTTCGATATTGGGAAGGACGGCGGTGGCGGGGGCGACAGGGACAGCAACCGACGGAGCCGGAACCGCCTGCGCCGTCGTGGGAATGGGAACGCCCGTTGCGGTCCTGCCCTTCCGCATCAGGTCTTTATAGGCGACGCGGTTCTTTTTGGCGGCGTCGAACGCGGGCAGATAATCGGCAATGATATAGCGCATATTGGCATAATCGGCGTTGAGAGCCGTAATCTGCGCGGCGGTGATGCCGAACGTGCCATTATAAACGGTGGTGAGTTTGGTGACAAAATTGCCGAGCCATATCACGAAATCGGCGTCACCGGAAGGGATGAAATCTGAGTCTGCCATCGTGCGTTTTCCTTTTCTGCGGGGCGTGTCGAGTCCAAAAGGAGAAGGCGGGACGCTTCCCTCTGGTTCGACGGGGACGATAATCGGGTTAGGCAAGGGACTGCCTCCTCTGACGAAGGTTCCACCGTACTCGGCAACCCTCTCGCCGCGACTGTCATAATATTTGCCATACTCCGTGACGACTTCGCCGTTGAGGGAGGATAGTCGCCGTAGACGTCAGCAATATCACCCTTTACGTCAGAAGTTATACTCTATACGGCGACACTTCCGCCATACCCTATGACAATTCCGCTGAGTACCATTGCCATATTGCCGACTGCGGCGATGAGTTCGCCATACACCATTATACACCAGAAGTTGCTCTTTTCTACAATACCACGATTGCCAAGAAATTGTATGTTAGGCATCGAAAAATATTTTGCCCCAAAAGAAGGAGGTTTGTCCTGCTTCGCCGAAAGGTCATATACCCAAGCGAAAGAATTTTCCCTCATTGCCCGTCATGACGAAATATCGGGCGTGTTTAGAAATTCAATAAGCGTTCACCCGCTTATGCGTCCGAAGGACGTAAATCTCAATTTATCTGTCCAAAGGAGACATCCATGCAAACCGACCGCCTTACCAAATCACTGCTTCTTGTTATCGCCTTGCTTCTTTTGGGAAACCTGCTGACGATGTTTGGAAAGACACCAACTCCGGCATACGCACAGGGTCGCGGGGCAGGCAGTGTATCATACAAAATCATATTCGAAGGGTCGCGTGATTACTTTGAAGCCACACTTAACCAAGAGGCTAAGAAGGGTTGGCGTGTCAAGGCGGCACTTGGTGGCTATAGTGCAATACTGGAAAAATAGGAAAGCACAGCCTGTTCCATTGTCACCGCCGAAGTTATTGCAACGCTTCTATGGAAAGACGAGGGAACGCCGCCTAACCGAGACACTTTCTGCGCCAAACTTTGGGTTGTCTGTTATTTCCGAGTTGTGCCGACAGGGTAGAATCCTGTCGGCATATATTTTGGCTCTTTGGTAGCGAAGGGCAGACCCGAATCATGGCGAAATGGTGTAAAATGGAGAAAGCCAACTCTTGAGGAGAAATCATGGAAGTTCTGAGTGTTCCCATTGCGCCGGAATATGCGGCGTTCATTGATGAGCAGATGACGGCAGGGCATTATCAGTCTGCCAGCGAAATCGTTCAGGAGGGTTTGCGCCTTCTCCAACAGCAAAACGAAACCGAACCCGTGCGATTGGAAGCGATTCGGCAGGAAGTCAAGGCAGGATTTGCTCAACTGGATCGCGGGGATTATATCGAGTTCAATTCCAGCGAGGAAGCGATTGCCCATTTCCACGCCAAAGCCCGCGAATTGGCAGCGCAAGGGAAAACCGCTCAATGAGCCGATTACGCATTTCACGCGGCGCAGAAGCGGACATCTTGGAAATTTGGGCTTATCTGTTCGCGGCGAGCAGTCCGCAAACGGCAGACAGAATCACGGCGGAAATTCTGCGCCAATACGAGACGCTCCTTCAATTCCCAAACATGGGCAAGCGACAACCCGAACTCGGTGACGATTATCGCAGTTTGCCTGTTGGCAGGTATCTGATTTTCTATCGCACTCTTCCTGATGGCATCGAAATCGGGCGCGTTCTGCATCAGTCTCGCGATGTGCTTGCCGCGTTCTCCATCGAAGCAACCGACGTGCCGCCGGAAGAATAACAAAACAGCACCCATCTGAATTTTGGGGTTGTCTACTATTTCTCTATTGTGCCGACAGGGTAGAATCCTGTCGGCATATTTACTTTTGATTGTGAGACGGAAGGCGAACCAAGGCGATGGCGAAAATGGCGCGAAACACTTCAAGATAATCCACTCGTAGTTATGATATAATGCTCATGGAGGTACGAACAATGGATAACATTTTCGCTGGCGAACTCACTGCGGAAGAAACCGTGCAAGTGCAGATGGAATTAGACACGATGCTTTCCGAACTCAAGCGGATGCGTGTCGAAATTGACCGTGACCAGAGGGAAATTCAAGCCTCTCAGGCGCGAACCACTGTCATCGAGAAAGACATCCAAACCATGCTGGCAAACCGGCGAAGGAGATAAAATGCTCAAGTCCTTCCTCGAAATCATGCGGCAGTTGTTTGGCTACGCGGACGATACGAAGAAAAACACGGCAGACATCAAAGCCCTCCAAGCCGACCGGGAAGCGTAGAACATCGCGATACGGCAAATCATTTCGGACGCGGATACAGACCGACTACTTGCAGAGCGCGACAAACTGCTTGCGGAAGAACAGCGGCAAAATCTCCTGCTTCGTCTGGAGAATGTGCTGCTGAAAAGTGGCGACCAACGCGCCCTGCCGCCCGGTGCTTCAACCCAAAACGCGGGTGACCACGAAGCACGGATTGCCGCACTGGAAAAGGAAGTCGCCGAACTCAAGCAACGCCTCGCCGAACAAGACCCACGCTGAATCTTCTCGCAAGAAAAGCACCAATTTGGGTTGTCTACTATTTCTCTATGATGCCGACAGGGTAGAATCCTGTCGGCATATTTACTTTTGATTGTGAGACGGAAGGCGAACCCAAGCGATGGCGAAAAAGACAGTGACAACCACTCAAAACGAGACGATAGCAACCGAAGCAGCACGCGAGGATCAGGCGATTGTGACGATGCGGGAGAGCGTGGAGACGGGCGCAATCAAGCCGCAGACGACCCATATTCGCATTCGCGGCGCAAGGCAGAACAACCTCAAGAACATCAGCCTCGATATTCCGCGTGACAAGTTGGTGGTCATCACGGGACTGAGCGGTTCGGGCA
>Ga0163154_10008752_pt1 | contig 11707 bp, 8 predicted proteins | sample OliLakLV19MP9P1_FD_148649 | JGI IMG/M metagenome (GOLD analysis project Ga0163154, IMG submission 148649) | Freshwater microbial mat bacterial communities from Lake Vanda, McMurdo Dry Valleys, Antarctica - Oligotrophic Lake LV.19.MP9.P1 | ecosystem: Environmental > Aquatic > Freshwater > Lake >... | reverse complement strand
TCAAACCTCGGCCTTGCAAAGCCCAGACGCAGCCGATCTCCGCAGCTCCGGCATCGGGGCCGCCTGAAACGTGTTGGCTGGCGGGTCTCAGGCCGCTTGCAGTTGCGACCGACGGGTTGGCGCGCGTGGCCGTGCCCGGGCCTGCGGACCCAGGTGCGTGAGGATCTTCTCGATCACCGCCTGTTCCAGGATCGCCGCGATGATCTTCAGCTGCCCACCGCAGTTCAAGCAATGTCCCATGTCGATCTGGAACCCCCGCTTGAGCAGCCGGGCCCAGCTGATGCGCGCCGGCTGGCTGTGCGCGCAGCCTGACTCGGTCGTGGCGATCTCCGACGCGCCAGTGGCCTCCTCGGGCACCTGCGGCACCACCAGCGCGCGCAGCTTGGCGTTGGGCGCCAGCACGCCGTGATTCGCGCAGCGGGGGTCCGCTCACTTCGCGAAGCGAAGTTACGCGGACACCAAACGAATCAGGTGCAGCCTGGGTCTGGGCAAGGCAGCCCAGCGGGCGCCCCTTCGGTCGCCCACGCAGCCAGCCCCTGCATGAACTCCAGCAGCGACATCACCAGATGCGTGGTGCCGTCCCGTCAAGCGGTCTTGAGCTTGCGTGGTTCGATGTCGCAATGAATGGCGAATCTTTGACTTACCAAGTAAGCCGAAGTACGTTGAAGAGTACCCTCATGGACCACGAAGCCATCATGCCGACGATCCTTGTCTCCTCGAAAGGCCAAATCGTGTTGCCGATCGCATTGCGGCGCCGGCTCGGTATGGGTGCGGGCGCCAGGATCGAGGTGCTAGAAGAATCGGACGGCCTGAAGCTGCGCGTCGTACGGTCGATAATAACGTCAGACATGACCGGTATGGCAGGCATGGTCAAGGCTCCGGCGCGCGGTGCCCCACGTCGGCTGGAAGACTTCGACCCTGCGTCGCTGCTGACCGGTTCGCGGCGCCGCAAGCCATGAAGGCCTTGGACACGAACGTTTTGGCGCGGTTCTTCGTCGACGATGCCGACGATGTACAGGCTGCCAAACAGCGACCCGCCGCCGTCGCGACGCTTTCCGAACGATCGTTCGTCTCGGTGACCGTGCTGCTGGAACTCGAGTGGGTCATGCGTGGGTTCTATGAACTGCCGACGAGAGACGTTTCTCGCGTATTGCGGGCGCTCGCGAGCCTGCAACATGTCACGCTCGAAGATCGCGACGCAGTCTTGATGGCGCTCGGTTCGTTCGACAAGGGTCTCGATTTCGCTGATGCGCTTCATCTCGCGCGCAGTTCGCGTGCGTCCGGGTTCGTGACATTCGACCAACGACTGGCAAAACGGGCAAAGAGTCTCGCGCTGGCGCTGCCGGTAGAGTTGCAGGCCTAAGGAACCCGTTGCGGCACACTTCGGTCAGGGGTCGAATTTGCTCGGCAACTTTGCAGTAACGGGTATCGTGCTCCCAGTGGCAAGCGCCATAGCGCGATACGGAGCAGCAGGAAGCAAACGTGTTTCGGGAACTTCGACCCTCACCACCTTTGCGCGGCGTCGTTGACCGCTTCTGGATCTGCGACTGTGCGTTTATCTCCACCTCAGACGACCCGTTCGAGGTGCTGCCCGACGGCTGCGCAGAGGTCGTGTTTGCCCTCGGTGATGCGCGGGGTCAGATGCTGGCATTCGGTACCGCAACACAAGGCCGAACGGCATCCCCGTGGACTTCGTGCGGCACACGCCGCCGCAGGGGTCATGAAGCGCGTGAGACCCGCCAAGTCACAACTCGCCGCGCTGTCGGGTAGGTGCCGTACAGGATGACGGAGCTCCCCTGGACGTGGCCGTGCAGCACCAGCCCAGCGGCCGCGTGGAACGTGTCGGTGAAGTCGCTACGGCACGACGAGGCGGGTCCGCTGAGCACCAGCTCGCCCGCCCTCGGCGCCCCTTCGTGGGTCCAGCGCACCGACACGCCGTCACAGGTGACGACGAGCGTTCCGTCGGAGACGAGGGCAGGGGTCCCCGGTATGAACCAGAGGCGGACGGAATCGGCGAAGCGACCGTGGTGCGAGGGGAGCTGAGCTCAGGCGGTGCCGGACGAAAAGCCCTGCACCAGTTGCCCCAGCCAGTCGTGCATATCGTCCTCGCTGAGCATCAGCGCACCCATGGCTGAGTCGCCACCCTTGGCCCATTCCGTGCTCGTGTTCATGCCAGCGAAGTTCTGGATGGCGGCTTCGGCGATCAGGCCCATTGCAACCAAGCGCGCCACGGCGTCGGGCACGTTCGGGTCCAGGAAGACGGCGTAGTCGTGGTGCAGGCGGATGGCCAGGCACACGGTTTGTGAAACGCCCCATGAGCGGGCCATCAGCGCGCCGATGAGGGCGTGGTCGGTCTGCATATGGACCTGCTCCACCTGGGTGAAGGATTGCTCTGTGTCCACGTTGGCCGCCTGCAGCACCTTGGTGTAGCCCGAGAAGCGCTGCATCAGCAAAGGAATGCCCACGTCGCAGAACAGGCCGAAGGTCTGGGCCACGTCTACATCCACGCCCTTCAGGCTTCGGGCCAGCGTCGCCAGCGCCCACGAGCGCTTGGCTGACACGTCCCAGAAGCGGGTAAGCTGCGGCCCGTCGGTGCGCAGCACTTTGCGCATGACCAAGCTGGTCACCATGACGCCCACCTGCTTCAAGCCCAGCATGTTCAGCGCCTGGTTCAACGTCTCTATGCGCCGGCTACTGCCGTAAGCCGGCGAATTGGCCAGCTTCAGCATGGCGGCGGTAAGAGCCACGTCACTGGCCACGCAGCGCGCCACGCGTGTCAGGTCGGGCTCGTCGCTGCCGAGTTCTCGGCTCAGGTCCACCAGCACCTGGGGGCGTGGGGGCAGGCCGACGTCCAGCACCAAGGCATCCAGGCCCGGATCGGACAGGTGGCGTTCGGCTTCCAGGAAAGATGCAGCGACAGGCATGGTGGTTTGCAGGCGATGAGGGGACTGATCTTCACCTTATCGGCCAGCAGCAGCTAACGCTGAAGGGTTGGTGACAGGAGAAACGCTGTATTCCCAGGCTTGGTCGAGCGCGTCTCTGACAAGTGCGGGAAGGCTTGCGCCGGTTGCAGCATTCGGGGGTGACGCATACCGCCGTTGGGGCCCACTTCAGGCGACCGTGACGCGATCGCGGCCGCCTTCTTTGGAGCGGTACAACGCAGCGTCGGCGCATGCCAGGAGCGAATTGGCATCTTCCCCGGGCCGCCACGCCTGCGGACACCGTCACCGTGAGTTGCACTTCATTGGTGACCCGGCTGCGGAACCGGGCTGCACGGGTGCGCGCGCAAACAGTCTCCGCTACATGCACAGCCTTGTTCACGGTCACCGCCGGCAGCAGGATCGCGAACTCTTCACCACCATAACGCGCGCAGGCCATGCCGGGTTCAGCTGGCACGCTGCGCAGCACTTCGGCAAATCCCTCGAGGACGCGATCCCCGACGGGGTGGCCATGGCTGTCGTTGATGCGCTTGAAGCGATCGATATCCAGCATCACCAGGCAGTGCAGGCTGCCCTTGGGCGGGCGCTGGCGCAGCATGGCGTCCAGACGCTCGTCAAAGCCGCGGCGATTGAGCAGGCGCGTCAGTGGGCAGAGCGTCGCCTCGTTGCGCGTGCGCAGCAGATCGGCCCGAAGAAGGTCGATCTCCTTGTGGCTTCGGGCCACCTGGAGTTCGAGTTCTTTCACGGACTTGCGCATGTCGCTGGTGCCGGTGCGAGCCGAGTCAACATGAGGCGCAAGCTGCTGCGAATCCGGCCCGGCCAATGCACCGCTCAGTCCATCGAGCTGCTCGCCAAAGGCGCCAGCAGCCTGCCCGGTACGCGTCGCTGACTCGACGATGGATGCCATCGCTCGTTGCATGCCGCGCTGGATGCGCTCTGATTCCTCGACGCCGACATCCGCCACGAAATCCCGAAACAACTCGCGAACCGTGGCGTCGGACAGTCGCGGTGTGGACAGCAGCGCACGCTCCATGGCTTCGCTGAGTCGGCGATTGATGCCGGCTGCGTACTCATAGAAGACTGTGAACGTCAGCGGGTTCAGCGCAGCATCATGTTGACCCACCTGGGCCAGCACTTGGCGCAGCAGTACAACGGTCTGATCCTTGGGCTCGGGGTACTTCATGGATTTTTTCTTCGCATATGCGCACTTCGGCAGGCGCCGGGCAAACTTGAGTGATTGGCTGCAATGATCTTCAGTGGTGCGCCGGGCTGCGGCGACGTACCCGCGTCATACCGCGTGCAGGCGCACGGGCCTCACCGGCAGCGGGTGCGCGTCCCAGTTTGCGCCCCGGCGCTGGAATTCGAGCAAGGGCATCGGCCGCGCGACCAGGCAACTCTGCAGGCTGTCGCAACGGGCCTTGCGCAACAGCTCGAGCTGCGCCGGATATAGCCTGATTCTTCGGCTGCCGGGATGAATTCCGCAGGAGAGACATCGCACAGCGTCGGGTGCTGCCAGCGCGCCAGGGCCTCCGCAGCGTGGATCCTCCAGCCGGCGATGTCCAACTGCGGCTGCCAGTGCAGATGCAGTTCGCCCCTGAGCTCGGCGCCGCGCAGTGCCTGGTCAATGGTGGTTCTGCGGCGCCACTCACCGAGCCCGCATGAGCATTCTTTTGCAGTCAGGGGCCTGGGTTTGCGGCAGTGAACGAAAGCCGCCGCTTGCGGTGAACATCAACTGCGTCAGAGCCGCTTGAACATGAACGGCAGTGGCCTCTGCCGCGCCTGCCTGCCACCCTACCCTGCTCGCCTAACATCTTCGGTTCAATGACCGAACCGACACCGCCATCCACGCCGCGAACGGCTGACCTGTCTGCGCACACGCCCATGATGGCCCAGTACCTGCGCATCAAGGCCGACTTCCCGGACACGCTGGTCTTCTATCGCATGGGCGACTTCTACGAGTTGTTCTTCGACGACGCGCGCAAGGCCAACCGGCTGCTGGACATCACGCTCACCAGCCGCGGCCAGAGTGCCGGCAAGCCGGTGGTGATGGCGGGTGTGCCGGTGCACTCGGTGGAAGGCTACCTGGCACGCCTGATCAAGCTGGGCGAAGCCGTGGCCGTGGCCGAACAGGTGGGCGACGTGGCCACCGCGAAGGGACCGGTCGAGCGCAAGGTGGTGCGGGTGGTCACGCCCGGCACCGTCACCGACAGCGAGCTGATGGCCGAACGCGCCGACACCTTGCTGCTGGCCGTGCACAAGCAGCGCGTCAAGGCCACAGAAGGCAGGCCCGGCGGCTGGGTCTGGGGCCTGGCCTGGCTGGGCCTGTCCAGCGGTCAACTGGGTCTGAGCGAATGCTGCGAGGCTGAGCTGGGCACCTGGCTGGCGCGACTGGCACCGGCCGAGTTGCTGCATGACGGCGGCACCCTGCCGGATGCCGTGCTTCAGCTGCGCACGGCCCGCACCGCCAGGCCCGAGTGGCAGTTCGACAGCGCCCTGGGCGACCGCAAGCTGCGTGAACAGCTGCAGGTGGCCACGCTGGCCGGCTTCAACGCACAAGACCTGCACACGGCACACGCCGCTGCCGCCGCGCTGCTGAGCTTTGCAGAGCACACCCAGGGCCAGGCGCTGGCCCATGTGCGCACGCTCCAGGTCGAACGCGCGGGTGATTTGTTGGACTTGCCGCCAGCCACGCACCGCAACCTGGAACTGGTGCAAACGCTGCGCGGCGACTCCGGCGACGGGGCGCCCACGCTGCTGGGCCTGCTGGACAGCTGCCGCACGGGCATGGGCAGCCGCCTGCTGCGCCACTGGCTGACCCACCCCACACGCGACCGAGCACCGGCCATTGAACGCCACGCGGCCATCGCACGTTTGTTGGACCCTGGTTTTGAGCCCTTGCGCGACGCGCTGCGTCACATCAGCGACGTCGAACGCATTACCGCCCGCGTGGCCTTGCGCCAGGTGCGCCCGCGTGAACTGGCCGGCTTGCGCACCACGCTGGCCGCGCTGCCGGCGCTGCGTGAACGGGCACCCACCGGCACCCCGCTGCTGGACCGTCTGCAAGCCGGCCTGACGCCCAGCAGCGGCCTGGCGCAAACACTGCAGGCCATCGCCGAAGAACCCGCCGTGCTGCTGCGCGACGGCGGTGTCATCGCCAGCGGCGTGGATGCCGACCTGGACGAGCTGCGTGGCATCAACGACAACTGCGATGCCTTCCTGCTGGACCTGGAAGCGCGCGAACGGGCGCGCACCGGCATCGGCAACCTGCGTGTGCAGTTCAACAAGGTGCACGGCTTCTACATCGAGGTCACCTCATCGGGCCTGGACAAGGTGCCGGCCGACTACCAGCGCCGCCAGACGCTGAAAAACGCCGAGCGCTACATCACACCCGAATTGAAGACCTTCGAGGACAAGGCGCTGTCGGCGCAGGAACGTGCGCTGGCGCGAGAAAAATGGCTTTACGAACAATTGCTGGACAGCCTGCAGCAGCACCTGCCCGCGCTGAGCGCGCTGGCCCGTTCACTGGCCACGCTGGACACGCTGGCCGCGCTGGCCGAACGTGCGCACACGCTGGGCTGGTGCCGGCCCGCCTTTGTGCCCTACCCCTGCATCGACATCGAAGCCGGTCGCCACCCGGTGGTGCAGGCGCGACTGGCCCAAACTGGCGCCGGCGACTTCATCGCCAACCACTGCCGCCTGGACGCCAAGACCAAGATGCTGGTCATCACCGGCCCCAACATGGGCGGCAAGAGCACCTTCATGCGCCAGGTGGCGCTGATCGTGCTGCTGGCCGCGATCGGCGCTTATGTGCCGGCCACGGCCTGCCGGCTGGGGCCCATCGACGCCATCCACACGCGCATCGGCGCGGCTGACGACCTGGCCAATGCACAAAGCACCTTCATGGTGGAGATGACCGAAGCTGCGGCCATCGTGCACAGCGCCACCGAAAACAGCCTGGTGCTGATGGACGAAATCGGCCGCGGCACCAGCACCTTCGATGGCCTGGCGCTGGCCGGCGCCATCGCCACGCAGCTGCACGACCGCAACAAGAGCTTCACGCTGTTTGCCACCCACTACTTCGAGCTGACCACCTTCCCGAACAAACACGATCGAGCCATCAACCTGCACGTGGGCGCGGTGGAAAGTGGGCAGGACATCGTCTTCCTGCACCAGATCGAACCCGGCCCCGCCAGCCGCAGCTACGGTGTGCAGGTGGCGCGGCTGGCCGGCATGCCCGCGCCGCTGGTGCGCCAGGCGCGCGCCACACTGGAAGCGCTGGAGGCCCGGGCCGAAGCGGGTCAGGCGCAGGTGGACCTGTTTGCGCCACCGCCTGTCGCGCCGGTGGCCGAGCCCAGCGCGGTAGAGGCGGCGCTGGCCGCCATCGAGCCCGACACGCTGAGCCCGCGTGAAGCGCTGGAGGCGCTGTACCGGCTGCACGCCCTGCTCAAGTGATGGCCCGGGTGCACACTCAATTTTGCGCAGTCGCAGCCAGCACGGCCTGCAGGTGGTCGGGCAGGTGCGAATCCTCTTGCGGCACGGGCGCACCGTCGGCCAGCAGCAGGGCCAGCACGGCCGCGTAGTCGCCCGCCGGATGGGGCTTATTGCTGCCGGCGTGCAGGCAGCTGCCCAAGGCGTCGCCACCAAAACCATTGGGTTCGTGCCAGCATGCGCCGTGGTCCAGCAGCAGGCGCACCATGGCCTCGTCCCCTCGATAGGCAGCCTGGTTCAGCGCGCTGGCGTCCCAGTCACCGCGCACCGCCACCGGCCAGCCCAGTTCCAGCATCAGCTGCACTGACGCCAGGCGGCCACGCTGTGCCTGGTCGGGCAGCAGCCGCAGCGCCTGCGCATCCAGCATGCGGAAGGAGTCCGGCTGCGCCGCCAGGTGGGCACGTGCCGCTGCCTCATCGGCCGCCGCGCAGGCCGCCAGGAAGCGCGCTTGTGGATCTTGCGGCGGGTGGTGACCCAGCGCCGCGAGGAAGGCCACGGTCTGCACATCGCCTGCCGCTGCCGCCAGCGCGGCGGGCGTGCGGCCGTACTCGTCCCGAGCAGCCGGGTCGGCCCCGCTGTCGACCAGCAGCTTGACGAAGGCCAGGCCACGTCCGCGTGCGATGGCGTGGTGCAGCGGCCCGGCGCCACCCGGCCCGCGCTCGTGCACATCGGCGCCCAGGTCCAGCACCTGTAGCAGATGGTCCAGGCGGTCGTGGTCCAACTGGCGGTACAGCGCATTCGTGCCCTGCCAGCGCGCGCCAGCGGCCACCAGCGCGGCCAGGATGCGGCGGTCGGTCTGCTCGGTGGCGTGGTACAGGGATTCCATGTCGTTGGGGTCAGCGCCGGCTTGCAGCAGCAACTGCGTAGTGCCGAAGCACGATGCGCGCGACACCGCGCTGTACAGCACCGGCAGCCGTTCGTCCGGACGTGCCGGATCGGCCCAATGCGTGTTGGGGTCGGCGCCCTGCGCCAACAGCCAATGCACCGTGGCGACAAGGCCGGGGCGACAGGCGTCGATGCGCGCCAAAGACGAAGCGGCAGCGTAGCCCAAGGCTGGTGCGCCAAGTGGCGGCACGGGGGCTTGCACGCTGGTGCCGGACAACGCGCTTTGCACGGCGGGCAAATCACCCATCACGAGGGACAGCGCCAGGCTGTCGACACGGCGGCTCTGCGCCAGCGCCCAGGCGCGCTGCGGTTGCGGCGCCTGCCAGCCGCGGCCCAGCGCCAGCGCGAGCACCTGCTGCACGAAGTCGGTGTCGGACAGCGCAGCATCTCGGCGCCGGTCGACTTCGTCCATCAGCAGGGGCCAGCTCGCAAAACCTTGCTCGCGAGCGATGACGAGTTGGGCTGACGCCAGCTTTGGCGGTGTGGCGATGCGGTAAGGCACGGCACGCGACAGCGCGGCGGCGTCATGCGCCTTCCAGGCGCGGAGCAGGTCGCGCGCCTGCCGGCGCAGATGGTCGGCGTGGGGCCGGGACGGAAGTGGCGTTGAACTCATCGAATCCTCCATGCGTGAATGCCTGGTGATCCGCACCGTCAGGCCGCACAAAGGGCGAGGGTTCAAGGTTCAGGCAACGCATGCAGCATGCGATGCCCGGTGTTCAGGTGGGTTCAACCCTGTCCGCGGATCCGGCGGCGCCCTGCATGCGCCGGGCGCAACTTTGGCATGCCGGGCGCGCCAGCGTCAAGGCGGGCTGGCTGCCTACAGCGCGCCGCGACAGCCTGGCGCACCGCACTGGCAGCGCAGCCGGCCTTCGTGGTGTGTCTCGCCATAGTCCACCGTGATCTCTTCACCGGCAGCGATCGCGCGCGCGGCGTAGAACTCGACGCGCCCGTTGCGAATGACCAGGCGCGCGTTGGGCTTGCAGCTGTGGTTGGTGTAGCGCATGGGGTCGGGGCTCTTGCTAAAGTCGATGGCCTTCTTCTGCGACAGCTCGACGATCATGATGCGTTCGCTGCGTGTGGCACGGATGCGGGCTTCCTGCACCGTGATGCTCTCGCCGCGAATCTCGCCGATCTTCAGTCGCTGCGGTATGGCCTGCGCCGCAAAGGCGCCCTGTCCGTCAATGGCACTCGGCTTCACATCGACAGCAAACTTCTGGTACGCGGGCCTTCCCAGGCTGGCGTCGTTCATCCCGCGCCCACGACAAACATCTCGAGGGCCTGGAGAGGTTGGGCTTTGTGGCGCATGCTCGGATGGACCTGAGGGATGGGCATTGGCAACAGCGCACGATGCTATCATCGCGCCCGCTTTGCGCCCCAAGAATGGGCACAATTTTCTTTTAAAATCAAGCACTTAGGACGAGTGCCCGCACCGACCCCCGGTGCGCGCAGATTCTTCAGAACCGCCGATGCGCCTTACCCAGATCAAGCTTTCGGGCTTCAAGTCCTTCGCCGAACCCACCACCTTCCAGCTGCCCGGCCAGCTGGTGGGCGTGGTGGGACCCAATGGCTGCGGCAAGAGCAACATCATGGACGCGGTGCGTTGGGTGCTCGGCGAAAGCAAAGCGAGCGAACTGCGCGGAGAGTCCATGCAGGACGTCATCTTCAACGGCAGCGGTCAGCGCAAGCCCGCCAGCCGCGCCAGCGTGGAGCTGGTGTTCGACAACACGCTGGCGCGTGCCGGCGGCCAGTGGAACGCCTTCGCCGAGATTGCCGTCAAGCGCACGCTCACACGCGACGGCACCAGCAGCTACTACATCAACAACCAGCCGGTGCGCCGCCGCGACGTGCAGGACGTGTTCCTGGGCACGGGCCTGGGGCCACGGGCCTACGCCATCATCGGCCAGGGCACCATCAGCCGCATCATCGAAAGCCGGCCCGAAGAGTTGCGCCTGTTCCTGGAAGAAGCCGCCGGTGTCAGCAAATACAAGGAACGCCGCCGCGAGACCGAAACCAGGCTCAAGGACACACGCGAGAACCTGACCCGCGTCGACGACATCCTGCGTGAACTGAACAGCAACCTGGACAAGCTGGAAAAGCAGGCCGAGGTGGCCAGCCAGTACCGCTCACTTCAGGACCAAGGCACCCTCAAGCTGCACCAGCTGTGGTTTCTGAAACACCGCGATGCGGCCAACGAAGAAGCGCGTGTGAGCACGGCCGCGGCCGAAGCCACCAACGCGCTGGAGTCGCGCGTTGCCGAACTGCGCCACGTCGAAGCGCAACTCGAGCAGGTGCGCCAGGCGCACTACGAGGCCAACGACGTGCTGCACGGCAAGCAGGGCCTGCTGGGCGAAGCGGCGCTGGAAGTCAGCCGGCTGGAAGAACGCATCCGCTACGTCGTCGAAGGCCGCGCGCGCGCGCAGGCCCGGCTGGCCGAGCTGAACACGCAGAGCACGCAGTGGGCTGAACGCCAGACCACGGCCACGGGCGAGCTGGAAGACACCGCAGCGCAGATCGTTGGCGCCGAAGAGCAGGCCGAACTGCTGCACGCGCAGGCCGAAGAGCAAGGCCTGGCGCTGCCGGACGCCGAAGAGGCCGTGCGCGCGGCGCAAGCCACCAGCAACCAGCAGCGCGGCGCAGTGGCGCAGGTGCAGCAGCAGATCCAGGTGCTGGCCGCCGACAGCCGCAACATCGAAGAACAGTCGCGGCAGTTGACAGGCCGCCGTGAAAGACTGGCTGGCGAAAAGCAGGTGCTGCAGGCGCCCGATCTGGCGCGCATCGAGGCGCTGAAGCTGCAGGATGCCGACGCCGCAGAAACGCGTGAAGTCACCGAAGCGCGCCTGCACGACTTGAGCGACCAGGTGCCGCAACTCGACGAACAACGCCGCGCCGCGCAAGAGGCCGTCAACCGCGAAGGTGGCAAGCTGAGCGACATCGGCGCGCGGCTGGAAGCGCTGCGTTCGCTGCAGGCCAAGGTGCAGACCGAAGGCAAGCTCAAGCCCTGGCTTGAAAAACACGGCCTGGGCGGCTTGCAGGGTTTGTGGACGCAGGTGCACATCGAAACCGGCTGGGAAACCGCGCTGGAATCGGCGCTGCGCGAAAGGCTCAATGCCCTGAGCGTGGGCCGGCTTGATACGGTGCGCGCCTTTGCCGGCGACGCACCGCCGGCCAAGCTGGCCTTCTACGCCCTGCCATCGGGCGCCATCAGCAACAGCCACCAGACGCTGCCCCGCCTGAGCGAGCTGCTGCGCCTGGGCGATGCCGGCCTGAAGGCGCTGCTGGCCGACTGGCTGGAAGGTGTCTACACCGCCGGCAGCATCGAAGAGGCACTGGCGCAGCGCGACAAGCTCACGCACGGCGAAGTCATCATGACGCGCGAAGGCCACGCGGTCAGCCAG
>Ga0163154_10008748_pt1 | contig 11710 bp, 9 predicted proteins | sample OliLakLV19MP9P1_FD_148649 | JGI IMG/M metagenome (GOLD analysis project Ga0163154, IMG submission 148649) | Freshwater microbial mat bacterial communities from Lake Vanda, McMurdo Dry Valleys, Antarctica - Oligotrophic Lake LV.19.MP9.P1 | ecosystem: Environmental > Aquatic > Freshwater > Lake >... | reverse complement strand
TTCTGGAGCGCAATGGGCTTCTAAAAATGTTCCTCAAGTTCTCAAACATCGCTCTGCCTATCTTAATGGGTTTTTCTCTTCTTCTCCTCCTAAGCATATTTACTCACTGCAAAACTGAGATGCACCCCTTTAGATGTGTGTAGCAGCTAAAGCCTTACACTGAAAGTGCATAGTTTTGGACTAGCGTGTTTAGGATAATAAATTCACTGGTATTTCTACTATCAGATTGTTGTACTGGATTTGATACCAGTTGAAAAATGCACAGTCCTAGAAAAACGTGTATTACCAAAACTATAATCAGAGTCTTAAATGGAATTTTTTTACTCATCTTCAAGTCTAGTTATGATTTTTAAGGCAACTCACTTTTAGAAACTAAAGTATCTTACCCTTAGGGACTTTTGACACTCCTCGTGCTAAAGCACGGGGATTCCTAATTCAACGAGACAACTTACCAGATAGACTTGCATCTATTTAGCAGAGGTTGGACTCATCCAAAGGCGTAGAAATTTCGGTATGCCCTACCGTATTTTTTAATCCAATCGCCAGTATATTCAGTGCAGCATTTAAGTCTCTATCTAGTACACAGCCACATTTACAAATATGGCTGTGTACTCAATGTTTTCTTAACCAATGTTCCACAGGTAGAACAGTTTTGGCTTGTATAGTGAGGTGGGACAGCAATCGTGACCTTACCAAATACCTTGCCAAAATACTCAACCCATTGTCGAAACATTGACCAGCTTGCATCACTGATACTCTTGGCTAATTTATGATTCTTGACCATATTGCGCACTTGTAAGTCTTCGTAAGCAATCAGGTCGTTAAACCGAACTACGCATCTCGCGGTTTTTACCGCAAAATCTTTACGCTGCCTACTGACTTGTAAGTGTTTTCTTGCTAATCGTTTAACCGCTTTCCTGCGATTAGCTGAACCCTTTTTACGCTTAGAAACCTTACGCTGTAGCTTTTTAAGTTTACGTTCAGACTTTCTAAGATATCTAGGATTTTCTACTACTTTACCTTGCGAGTCGGTATAGAAATGGTTGAGTCCCACATCTAAGCCAACTGCTTTTTGACTAGGCGTAATAGTTTCGGTGCGATCGACCTCAATACAAAACTGAGCATAGTAACCATCAGCACGGCGAACCAATCTGACTCGTTTAATTTGCTCAATCTGATAGAAATTAAGGTCACGGGAACCAACTAATTTCAATCTGCCAATTTTGAAACCATCAGTTAAAGACAGATATTTCCGATCCTCAGAAAGTTTCCATCCAGCTTGTTTGTATTCAACTGAATTACCACGCTTCTTGAATTTAGGAAATCCTTTCTTACCTGATACTTTCTTTTGGCAATTGTCATAGAACCTAGAAATGCTAGACCATGCCCTCTCAGAGCCTGACTGTCTTGCTTGAGAACCTAACTTCTTAGCGAAGTCAAATTCTTTTGCCAGCACAGCCATCTGCTTATTGAGGTCATAGCCGTTTACTTTCTCGTTATCCATCCAGTACCGCAAAGCTTTGTTACGACAAAACAGAGCAGTCCGAATTGCCTCATCTATTGATGCGTACTGGTCTGTTTTACCTTTTAACTTAGCTTCTAGGACTAACATGGTTAAATTAAATCTTAGGTAGCTTATTCTAAAATAAGATTGGTTCTACTGGTTGTTAAATCAGAATATAAAGTCGTCCTGAAGGACGAGGTTTTAAACCCAATTTTCCGATAATATTGCACTGAAAATTATCAAAGTCATTGGTTACATAACTGCTGTAATATGAGGCGGTTATTTTACTGGCTATAAACAAAGGCAAAAATAAAGGCAAAAACTCAATTTCAGATAATTCACCCGATTAGGAGTCAATAGCTATTGTCAGATCGAATCCCTTCCGAAAAATCTACGCAAAAGTCTTTACAAAAGTCTTTATTTAATATTGCTGGAATTGTGGCAGTGGCAACATTGCTCAGTAAAATTTTGGGACTATTTCGCCAAGTAGCGATCGCCGCCGCCTTTGGAAATGGAACTGCCTATGGAGCTTATAACTTTGCCTATGTGATTCCGGGCTTTTTGCTGATTTTATTGGGTGGCATTAACGGACCTTTTCATAGTGCGATCGTTTCAGTATTGGCTAAGGGTAAAGGCGATCGCACTGATGTAGCTCCGATCGTGGAAACTATTGCCACCCTTGTGACGGGAATTTTGTTATTAGTGACTGTAGGAATTATCATTTTTGCCGAACCCTTGATGCATCTGGTAGCTCCGGGTTTATTTATCGCCGAATCCGAACTGCGGTCTAAAGGACTAGATCTGACCGCGATCGCCAACCTCAAAATTACTAGAGATATTGCGGTGCAGCAGCTGCAAATTATGGCACCAATGGCAGTACTGGCTGGTTTAATTGGGATTGGATTTGGGGCTCTTAATGCTGCGGATGCCTACTGGTTGCCTTCGGTCAGTCCTTTATTTTCGAGCTTGACGGTATTAATTGGCATTGGCGGTTTGGCATGGACATTAGGCAGCAAGATTTTGGCGCCCGAATATGCGATGTTGGGAGGTACGGTTTTAGCATGGTCAACCTTGGCGGGAGCAGTTTTACAGTGGCTAGTGCAAATCCCAACTCAGTGGCGATCGGGAATGGGAGGTTTGCGCCTGCGCTTTGACTTTCAACGACCCGAAGTGCAGGCGGTAATGAAGATTATGGCACCTGCGACTTTTTCATCGGGAATGCTGCAAATTAATGTATGGACGGATTTATTTTTTGCTTCTTTTATTCCTAATGCGGCGGCGGCAGTATCAGCGATGGGTTATGCGGGGTTATTAATTCAGACTCCTTTGGGTATTTTATCGAGCGTGATTTTAGTTCCGCTTTTTCCAATCCTCTCAAAGCTGACCGATCCTGAAAATTGGGGAGAACTGAAGCAACGAATTCGGCAAGGTTTAATTCTCACAGCATTAACGATGTTGCCCATCAGTGCATTAACGATCGCTTTGGCATATCCGATATCAAGAGTGGTTTACGAACGTGGAGCATTTAATAGCGAAGCATCCCAACTGACGGCGGCGGTTTTAGCAGCGTATGCGATCGGAATGTTTGTCTATCTAGGGAGGGACATTTTAGTACGTGTATTTTATGCTCTGGGAGATGGCGATACCCCGTTTCGGATCAGTATTGTCAACATTTTTTTGAATGCTTTGTTTGATTATCTGCTAGTGGAAAAGTTGGGTGCGCCCGGATTAGTCTTGGCAACGGTAGGCGTAAATGTTATTTCTATGCTGGCTTTGCTCTGGTTTTTAGATCGCCGTCTCAATGGCATTCCCTGGGTAGAATGGGGCTTACCAATTTTAGGCTTAACCGGAGCTAGTTTTATTGCTGGCGTTGGTAGTTGGCTGATGTTACGGGAAATGCAAAATCTCTGGGGCAGTGCGGGTTTAATCTTACAAATTATCGAACTGAGTATCGCGGGATTGTTAGGCTTGGGTATATTTACTGCCTTGGCTTTGCAACTTAAATTACCCGAAGTTGATGGGGCTATAAATCAAATTAAACAAAAAATCTTCCGCCGCTAGGCTATCAATTCATGTTGTTGCTTCAAGATATCGATGAATACTAACATTCATCAAAAGTTTGAATGTCAAGTAAATGATAGTAAGGTTCGATCAAGTCGGCTCTGTGAAATAAAAGCGATCGCAATAAGTGCCAGTCTCTTAAACCTTCAAAAGCGTTATCATAGTCGTCACTTTCTAACCTAGCTGCCAAATCAGCAACATCGGCTGGGGTAAGCTTGGTGACATCAATTTCTGTTTGTGTAGTAGTCATGATATTCACCAAGTATATTGGTTAAAAAGGAGTTGAAAACGGAGAGGGAGGGATTTGAACCCTCGGTACGGAGTTACCTGCCGTACAACAGATTAGCAATCTGCCGCATTCGACCACTCTGCCACCTCTCCTAGTTGTAGTTTTCTACTTTAACAGATTTAAGATTCTCTGTGCAAATATTTTTTAGCTACCAAATTTCACTCATGCTCAAAACCAAACCTGCCATAACTTCGTCACAGTCGATCGCTATAGGAGAATTTAATATTTCTGGTTCTCGTCCCTGCCGATAGATATCCACTTGGGGATTAATCAATAGACTTAACCTCACCCCTACACGTTGGTAATCGTTCATTTTGCTTCTTATATAACTCAGGCTATCAGTAGAAGAACATAGTTCAATCACAAAATCTGGTATCACTGGAATAAACTGTAAAATTGAGTAAGTCTTCCCAGCTTTTGACATCAGTATCATCACTGGCAATCGCTGCGACATCGATCAAATTGGTAATAAGATTTGAACTAATTGAGTTGGTATTAGAATTCTGTAGACGCGCAATTAATTCGATTAAAACTTTAGCGATCGCCTCGTGATTTTCGGGGGTATATATTAGGCTTAACTCTTTGATTAGAGGGTGATTAGATGGCTAAGTTTTTCAGGAATGGTAAAAGTAGTTGATGAATTTATAACTACAATAACACCTAAATATTTAATTTCTGTGACGATCCCTACAGCATATTCCGATCAAACGTACCACAGATAGAAAAACAAAAAACATAACGGGGCTTCGCCCTGCGACCTTTTTTTGTGGTGGGATTGAAATGAAAGGGCTGTAATTAATAAATGCCGATATTCTACTATAGGTGTGGGCAACTGAAATTATTAGTGATTTTCAGAACTTTTAGAATTAATCGGATTATTAATTAGATTTTAATTAGATTTTAATTAGATTTAAAGATGGCTTTTTCCAGTTCTTCTAAGGCAATTTCTAAATTATTATTAATAATTACTAAGTCAAATTCCTCACTAGCAGACATTTCAATTTCAGCATGACTCAAACGCCGAGCGATCGCACTTTCAGGATCTTGATTGCGTATTCGTAATCGTTGTTCTAAAACCTGCATTGAGGGCGGAGCAATAAAAATCTTTTGGGCATTGGGAAAAGTTCGAGCAATTTGTCTGGCTCCTTCGAGTTCAATTTCTAGGACTACAATCTTGCATTGGGCGATCGCCGCTTCTACTGGTGATCTGGGCGTACCATAGAGATTTCCTGCATATTCTGCCGATTCTAAAAACATTCCTAAATTTCGCTTTTGTTCGAACTCGGAACGACTGTAAAAATAATAATTAATCCCGTCAATCTCTCCCGCGCGCGGCGATCGCGTAGTTCCAGAAATCGAGAATACAAACCTTTGGGGATACTTAGCTGCCAAAGCTGCCAGCAGAGTACCTTTCCCGACTCCACTCGGACCTGTGACGACTAATAATTTTCCCTTTTGATTCTCGCTTGCGCTCAAGCTTTGAGTCGAGGCTTCATTCTGGAAGGACATCTTTGGTCGAAATAAAACGATTAGCAACGGTCTCAGGCTGAATTGCCGATAAAACCACGTGTTCGGAATCAGTAATAATTACCGCCCTAGTGCGACGACCGTAGGTAGCATCAATTAAGTGCCCTCGTTCGCGAGCATCAGTGATAATTCGTTTAATCGGAGCAGACTCAGGACTGACGATCGCCACAACTCTAGCAGCAGAGACGATATTTCCGAAGCCAATGTTGATTAGCTTAATATCCATGTTAAAAAATTGATTTAATAAATTAGTTAGAAGGTTGATTAGTAGATTTATATAGTAAATTTAATTTAGTAAATTTATAAAAATGTAAAAATTTTTTATAAAAGTTCGCCAATTATAGAATTAAACGAAACTCATCTTTGCATTTGACTGAATCATTAGCGTAAAGCTTTACTGTGTCTTTACCAATATTTTTGACATTAATTTACGATCTTGAATCGATCTTGGCTAAGTGGTATGCAAAATCCACATAAACAGCCTTAAATAGCCAAAATAGTGATTAAATCTAAAGTCAGGGCTATGATGATTAATACGACAGTGCATTTATATAAATAAAGATAAAAACGGGCGTGAACTCTTTAGATCTCAGTCAGCTTTTCCCATTTCCCTTAGACCAATTTCAGCTAGAGGCGATCGCCGCTCTCAATGCTAAAAAGTCGATTGTAGTCTGCGCTCCTACTGGTTCGGGTAAAACTTTGATTGGAGAATATGCCATCCATAAAGCCCTAGCCGAAAATCGCCGAGTTTTTTATACTACTCCCCTTAAAGCTTTATCTAATCAAAAATTACGAGACTTCCGCCACCGTTTTGGTACGGAGAATGTAGGATTGCTGACGGGAGATACCTCGGTTAACCGCGATGCGCCGATTTTAGTAATGACGACCGAGATTTTCCGAAATATGCTCTACGGTACTCCTATTGGCGAAGTTGGGACATCTCTTGCAGGAGTGGAAGCTGTAGTTTTAGATGAATGTCATTACATGAACGATCGCGCCAGAGGAACGGTTTGGGAAGAATCAATTATCTACTGTCCGCCCGATGTGCAATTAGTCGCTCTTTCTGCCACTGTCGCTAATAGCGCGCAACTTACGGATTGGATTAACAAGGTGCATGGAGCAACCGAATTAATTTATTCTGACTTTCGCCCTGTCCCTCTACAATTTCACTTTGCCAGCCCCAAAGGACTGTTTCCACTTTTGGATGCTACAGGTAAAAAAATCAATCCTCGGCTCCATGGAAATCCTCGCAATCTTAAAAAAGATGCCAATGGTAAACCGCCGCGTTACGATTCTCCCAGCCTACCATTTGTGATTTCGCAATTACAACAACGGGATATGCTCCCTGCCATTCACTTTATCTTCAGTCGTAAAGGCTGCGATCAAGCCGTCAACCAGTTAGATAAGATGTCGTTAGTCAATGAAGCCGAGGAACTAGAGCTTAAAACCCAAATTGATATCTTCTTGGCTGCCAATCCTGAAGTGGGGCGATCGCAATATATTTCATCACTATATAGAGGTATAGCTTCCCATCATGCAGGCATTTTACCAGCGTGGAAAGGATTAGTCGAAGAGCTATTTCAACAGGGACTGATTAAAGTCGTATTTGCCACCGAAACCCTAGCAGCAGGGATCAATATGCCTGCCCGTAGCACCATCATTTCTAGCCTATCCAAACGTACCGATCGCGGACATCGATTGCTCACGGCTTCGGAATTTTTACAAATGGCAGGAAGAGCGGGACGGCGGGGAATGGATGAAGTTGGATATGTGGTTACAGTGCAGAGTCCTTACGAGGGTGCCAAAGATGCCGCGCATTTAGCCACTGCGGAAGCCGATCCTTTAGTCAGTCAGTTTACGCCCAGTTATGGCATGGTTCTAAACCTTTTACAAACCCATTCTATCGATGAAGTCAGGGATTTGGTCGAGCGCAGCTTTGGGCAATATTTAGCAGGTTTAGCAATGGAACCGCAGCAAGAGAGTATTCAAGAACTCGTAACCGAAATCAAGCTATTGGAAGAACAATTGGCTGCTATAGATTTGGATTTACTGGATGGATATGAAAAATTGCGCGATCGCCTGAGAGAAGAAAAACGCCTGCACAAGATTCTGTTTCAACAATCGGAAGAACAGCGACTGAATGAATTAGCTTCCTATATTCCCTACGTTTTGACAGGAACTGCGCTGATGATCAAATCGGATACGGTCAAGGTTCCGATCTCTGCCCTTCTAGTTGCCAAAATCCCTGGTTCTGGTAAATTTCCGTGGTTGGTTTGTCTAAGTCAAACGAATAAGTGGTTTGTGATTTTATATAAAGATGTATATTTACTAGGGGAACAATGCAAGGGCATCAATGCCGATCTAACCTATCCCGATCAATTAAACCTAAAGCCCGGACAAACGCTCAAAGGAGATGATGTTACGAGTGCGATCGCGGATTCAATTCCCACTGTCACCTTTCTAGATTTACCACCCGAAGTTTTGGCACAACAAGCAAAAGTGATCCAAGTTGAATCTAATCTGAACGAACATCCCGTTGCAACATGGGGCGATCGCGGTATCATCGCTAAAAAAGCCCGTAAATTAGAACAACTCAAAGAAAAACTCGAATATCAAAGGGGAGTTCTATCTCAAAAGCAACAACACCATTGGCAAGAGTTCTCAAGTTTAGTGGCAGTCTTACAAAGTTTTGGCTGTCTCAAGGGTGTAGAACCTACTCCATCTGGACAAGTTGCCGCTTCCTTACGCGGAGATAACGAGCTGTGGTTGGCATTAGCATTTCTATCAGGAGAACTCGACAACCTCGATCCCCAGCATTTAGCCACAGCCTGCGCTGCGCTTGTTACCGAAAATAGCCGTCCCGATAGTCGAGTTAGCTTTAATATTTCTCCCACTGTAGAAGATGCTTTAAGTGGACTGAGAGGAATCAGAAGGCAATTATTCCAACTGCAAAAAAGACATAATGTCATAATTCCGATCTGGCTAGAATATGACCTAGTAGGACTGATCGAACAATGGGCTTTGGGAATGGAATGGACAGAATTATGTCGCAATACTACCCTAGATGAAGGGGATGTCGTTCGCATTGCCCGCCGCACCCTAGATTTACTTTCCCAAATTCCCCACATTCCCTATTTACCCAATAGCATCCGCCAAAATGCCAATCGTGCCATGCAGTTAATCGATCGCTTTCCAGTTAATGAAGCTATCTAAATACTTTTCTTCAACGATCCTGAGAATATAAAACCATTTCGCGATTATGTACTGCTTGAATTGCATTTTGCCAATTGAGTTGAAATAGCTGCAATGAGTTCATCGGGATCTGATTTTGTTCGACTTCTTTAGATATCTCTTGTTGCAATTTAATCAGTTTTGCTTGCATCTCTTGAATTTCGGTGATGTTATTTAAGTGATAGCTTTTTTCAATCAGATGAATTAGATATTGATTGCGCTTTTCTACTCGTTCAATTTCAGTATGATTGAGGAGTTTTGGCAAAGAATTTTGGCGGGCGATCGCCTCTCTAGCAGATTTATAGACTTCGGTAAAAGTACGAAAAGACTCCTGAGAAATATTTTCCCCAACTAGATCCTTTGCCACTTTTTCAAATACTCGATCTAAGTCCTGTTGTAGTGTATTGGCATCGGTAGTGCGATCGTTCATCAATTCCAATACCACGCCGATATAAATATCAGCCGCATCTTTTTTCTGGCTTTCAATCCACGACTTTAACTCACTGAGCCAAGACCACAACAGTAAAATCATCGTGAGAATTAAGGCTACATAGTCAGCATTTGCCTGAATAAAAGAAGGTTGATCTCGATTGTAATAGGCGATCGCCCCAAGATGCAGAGGCGCACTAACTCCAGTTTTATCGGTGGGACGACTGATATAAGCAACCAAAGATTTAACATCCGCTTGTTCGTTAGGAATAGCTTCGACAATTAGTTGACGGCGTTCGTAGAGAATCTTTGTCAATTTAAGAATGACTTCGGGATCGACATCTTTATGCGCTAATAAAACCCGTTGGACGAATACAGTTTCTAAATCCGTAGATGGTACGACAGGATCGCCCCGATAGGAACCCTTGGGAATTATGGCAGGCTCAAAAGCAGGATATTTTAGTTTCATCGCAGCAGCTTGTTCCACAGGTACCATACGGGTGGGATAGTTTTGAATCAAATCGAGAATGGGTTTATAGCGAATTGCTCGAACTCGCCAGATCGCGTCAGCTTGATTACTTAAAAATGCTTTTTTAGAATCTTCTTCATTCCCGCCCACAAACTTAAAGTCTTCTGGTTTCATGCCAAAATGAGCCGCCACATCCACAAAAGAAGTATATTGTCCGCCCTTGGGAGGCAAAGCAATAGTTTTACCCTTTAGATCTTTAAATTGTCGGATTGAGGATTTCGCTTTTACAATTAATTGAAAAGCATCAGGATACAGCAGACTTACCAAATTAGCAGCTTTCCCAGTTGGTACGTCAGCTTGCGAAGCCGAGAGTTGAACTTCATTTGCCTCTAGCAGTCGATTGTTTTCGGTTGTTCCTGCGGTTTCTCGTACCTCAATTTTAATATTTGGTTCTTCTGCTTCGACTACACTCTTAATTGCTTGAGCGAATATATAGCTTTCTCCTTTAGGTTGACCTGCGGCAAAGGTCAGTCGATAAACTCTATTTCTGGCAACTAGACTATAAATTGTGGCGATCGCAATTCCCGAACTGACTAAGATCAGGATGAAAAGTATTACACGCTGTTGAAAATTTAGATTAGCTAAAAACTGAAATCGCTGCTTAACGTTTTGGTTTCGTTGAGGTGGCTGCATGATCAAAACCTTTATGGCTAAATTTAGGATTTATTTTTAATGCAATTTTACCTTAAGAAATTAGTTATATTGCCTTTGCTTTGAATTGGTGAAGTATTTAAGGTTTAGGGTGCGTATTACCCATTGCTTGACCAGCTAACCAGCCTGTTGTCCATGCACTTTGAAAGTTAAAGCCTCCAGTTACTCCATCTATATCTAAAATTTCTCCTGCAAAAAAGAGGTTAGGACATTTACGGCTTTCCATCGTTTTAAATTCAACTTCTTTAAGATTTACGCCGCCACAGGTGACAAATTCTTCTTTAAATGCTCCCTTTCCAGCGATCGCATATTGCCCTTGGGTAAGTTCGGTTAGGAGTTGATTTAATTGCTTCTTTGAGATATCTGCCCAACGGAGCGAACTATCAATGGAATTAACTATTACAAAACTCTGCCAGAGTCGCTTTGGGATTTCTAGAAACACACAATGCCCGTGGATTAGGCGTTGAGCTAATTCTGATTTAGCTGATATTAAAAGCGATCGCACTTCTTCTATTGTAAACTTTGGCAACCAATTAATCTGAATTTGAGCTTGATACTGGCGATCGCCCAATACCCTAGCTCCCCATGACGATAATTTTAGAACCGCAGGTCCACTTAATCCCCAATGCGTAATTAATACAGCACCTGTTTGTTCCAGATTCAAATCAGACTTTTTATTAGATGATTTATTAAAAGGAACCACAGAAGAATCGAGAAGTTTAATCTTTACCACTTCCGCACTCACCCCCGCTAATCCTTCTAATCTGATATCAGGAATATTAAAAGTAAAAAGCGAAGGCAAAGGTTTGATAATTTCATGTCCCAGATTTCTGGCAATCTCATATCCCGAAGGATGACTTCCTGTAGCTAGGAGCAAGCGATCGCAGGTTAAAAACTCTCCCGAACTTAACTCTACTAAAAATTCATCTTTTAATTTATCCTTGATTACAGATCGCACTGCCACACCCGTTCTGATCTTCACACCTAGAGATTCCGCCCGATAAATTAAACATTGGACGATGGTTTCAGAATTATCAGACACGGGGAATATTCTGCCATCGGCTTCGGTTTTTAATTTAACGCCACGACTTTCAAACCAAGCGATCGTCTGTTTGGGCTGAAACCTACTGAATGCCCCCCGTAATGCATTTCCACCTCTAGGATAATTTTGGATTAACAGATTAGATTCAAAGCAAGCATGGGTGACATTACACCGACCCCCACCTGAGATTCTAACTTTAGCTAATGGTCTACCTGTTTCTATTAATGTGACTTGTGATGTGATTTGACTATCTTGCCCATTAATCTCAACGGCGGCGATCGCGCCAAAAAACCCCGCAGCCCCACCCCCGATTACGATAATTTTTAAGGGTATTTTTGCAGGAGGGAAAGATTTAATACTCAAAATTTTGTCCGAAGTTTTGCTTGAAGTTCTGAAATGAATGAGATTTTTTAATAAGGATCGAAATATTTAGTATCTATATGTATC
>Ga0163154_10008746_pt1 | contig 11711 bp, 16 predicted proteins | sample OliLakLV19MP9P1_FD_148649 | JGI IMG/M metagenome (GOLD analysis project Ga0163154, IMG submission 148649) | Freshwater microbial mat bacterial communities from Lake Vanda, McMurdo Dry Valleys, Antarctica - Oligotrophic Lake LV.19.MP9.P1 | ecosystem: Environmental > Aquatic > Freshwater > Lake >... | reverse complement strand
CATAAGACCCGATAGAGATACCTCTAAAGGGCAGTTGCGAAATCCTAGTGATAGGAAGAAACAGAAACCTAAGTCGTGAGTCTTAGGAATCCCACACGCTTTAGCCGTGGGAGGATGTCAAATGCGTAAATCGGGCGGGGTTACTTATACCTTGTCAGATTTGGACTTTATTTTTTGAGTAGGTAAGTTAAGTTAATCAAGCAAATATTTGAGTAGCAGGATGGGGAAAGTTTATTTAGTCGGAGCAGGACCAGGAGATCCAGGATTAATGACAATTAAAGGGAAAATTCTCCTCGAACATTGTGATGTAGCAATTTATGATGCCTTGGTTAGCACCGAAATCTTAAATATGATTAATCCCCTAGCGGAAAAAATTAATGCAGGTAAACGGCGGGGAAATCACTCACTTTTGCAGTCTCAAACTACGCAATTATTAATCGAAAAGGCTCAAGAATATGCTGTAATCGTAAGGTTAAAAGGTGGCGATCCATTTATTTTTGGGCGCGGTGGCGAAGAGATGGCAGATTTGATCGCAGCGGGGATTGAAGTGGAAGTAGTACCGGGGATTACTTCGGGAATTGCTGTTCCAGCCTATGCAAACATTCCTTTAACTCATCGCGACTATAGCTCATCTGTAACCTTTGTCACAGGACATGAAGCCGCAGGTAGGTATACGCCAAAAGTGAATTGGACGGCGATCGCCACAGGCTCGGAAACAATCGTGATCTATATGGGTTTGCATAATCTTCCCGAAATTATTCCTCAATTAATTAGCGCAGGATTAGCAACCGAAACGCCTATTATTCTGATTCGCCAAGGTACTCGCCCCGATCGAGAAGAACTTTTAGGCAATTTAGGTAACATTCTAGCCAAAATTCAAAATGCTAATTTTCTCCCCCCAGCGATCGCGGTGATTGGAAATGTGGTTAAATTTCGAGATTCTCTAATATCTTAATTAACCCATTCATGTCAGCAGTTATCCGTTCGGTTTTGTCGCCTCTGATTAAAATTTGGTTGCGATCGCAAGTAGAATCCATTCACACCCTAGAAATTGAAATTGCGGGAAGAGACGGTCAAATTCTCAAAGGACTGATTCCCAGTGCCAAGGTTGCGGCTACAGGCGTTATCTATCAAGGAATACATCTTAGCGATTTGTGTTTAACTGCCAGCGAGATTCACCTCAATACACCTCAAGTCTTGCGCCGAGAACCACTTAAGCTATTACAACCAATTCAAGTAAATTTAGAACTAAACCTCACCCCAATCGATCTCAAGCATTGCCTAGAAGCATCATTAGTTACAGAAGCGATCGGTACAGAATTTTTAGCTGATTCATTAGATAGTTCATTAGATTTCAGTAATGATCGCCAGATTTTGGCAACTCTCACCCAAATTTTAACGAAACTAGGAGACGAATTTAAGTTAGAGGAGCTATCAATAATTAACGGTAACTGTCAGTGCAAGGGTATATTTACGATCGGAGCGACATAGGCTATTTTATGAATGATAACGAATCCGATGATTGGGCTATATTGGTTAAGTAATTCTCATTACAGTTAGGTTAAATTAGGTTATATAAATGAGAGCAATAGAAGCTACAGGTGATTGATCGAGATGGACATTTATCACTCGATCGCCCTATTAACGTGGACGCAGTTGATGTGCATTTCAGTAGAGTTCGCGTGATTGTGTTATTTTCCGAACAGATAGAAGAATCAGAAATCGATCCCGATGATACTCCTATCGAAGAGATTAAGGCAAGCTTAAAAAGAGCTTTTCAACAAGCTAAAGCAGGGCAACGTATTCCACTTGCACAAATGTGGGACGGAATTGATGCCGAATGATGATTTGCCAGTTCAAATTGACTTATCACCTGAGTATAAGCAGAATTTACACTCCTTATCGAAGCGATATCGAAATGTTCGTTCGGATACTCAAGACGTACTGGAACAAATTCAATCTGGGAATTTTATCGGCGATTCCTACGGATGCGTACCGCCGCATTGCAGGACTGGGAGAAAGTTATAACGTCGTCAAAGTTAGAATTAAAAATAGCAATACGCAAAAAGGTAAGAGTGCAGGTTATCGTTTGATTTATCAGGTTGAGTCACTAACTAATGTACTTCTACTGACTATCTATTCCAAATCGGATCGACACGATATTAGCCCAACTGAAATCTTGGATATTTTATCTTCTATCTCTGAGGATTAGTTTAGCGATTCCCTTTATGATGCGTTCCGCCGCCTCGTACTAAGTCTAAAAGCGGACGACTGACCCAATTAAAACCGACTTTGACCTGATGCGAGAGAGTAGGCATTCTTAACAAATAAGCTAAACGACGAGCAATATTAGCAGGCATTCCTTCCAAGCCAAATCGCCCAAATACAGACATTGCCGCATTATCTATGCCCAAACTAATAAACTCTCCCAATGCCAAATAGGTAAAGTTCGTTAAAGGATGTTGGTTGAGGCTTGCCCACACATTTCGAGCGCAATACTGTGCCTGTTGAAATGCAACTTGAGCCGTAGCAGGAAGAATTTGCCCTGAAGCATCCCGACATTCGGCAATATCGCCTAAAGCAAAGATCTGATTATGTCCTTTGACCTGTAAAGTTGGCTCTGTCAGAATTTGTCCGCGTCCCGAACTTTGGGGTAAATTGAGGCTGCGTGCAAGCTTAGATAAATTACTTCCCACCGTCCACATCACAATATCTACAGGTAGAGTATCAGTTCCGTTAAGATAGTTCAAAGTAATTTCGCCATCATCAATGCGTTCCACACTGGTTGATAAATCCGTCCAAATATCTCGACTTGCCAGCGATCGCTCTGCGGCTAAACGATTGGAAATAGGAGAATTAGTTAAAATTGTCTGATTGCGATCTACAAGCCTAACTCTGCCTACTCCTTGAAGGCGATCGCTAATTTTACAGGCAAGTTCTACCCCACTCGATCCAGCTCCAGCAATACACACGCGGATTTTTTCTGGTTTGGACTGTTCTAACTGGTGTAATCGTAATTGCAGTCGTTGGGCATTGGCTAAAGTCTTAAAAGGGATAGCATACTCTAAAGCACCAGGCACCAAATCTATAGGAGTTTCACCACCGATCGCCAAAACTAATCGATCGTATCTAAAGTTAAGTACTTGCGTGGGCAAAAGCGAATTGATTACACTAACTTGAGAATTGACAATATCCACAGCTGTGACATTCCCTTGGACAAACTCTATTCCCGTTCCTGTAAGTAGTTCGCTAAAAGTTGGAGCAATTTCCCAAGTCTCTAATTCTCCAGTAATTAATTCGTAAAGTAACGGACTAAAAACAAAGCGATCGTGGCGATCGATCAAAATAATTTCTGGTTGAACCGTCCAAGGCAGTTGAGCTAGTTGCAGGGCTGTGTATAGACCACCAAACCCACCACCAAGAATACATATACGACTCATAAATTACTTTTTGCTTTTTATTAGCGATTATTTGTGACGATGGTTTACTTAAATCATAGCAAGAGTATAAAAAAGCAGCCCGATAAAGACTGCCGTTCGTTAATACCGAATTACTATTAAATCAAATTATTTAAGATGTCCTAGTAATCTAGCCCGGAGTTTGAGCGGGAAAGTCACCAGCTTGGACGGGAATTGTTAGTGCTTGTCCGCTTCGTTTGATTTCTACTTGCAAGCGATCTCCCACCGCCTTAGTTTCGACAAATTGCTGGACTAAATCCGCAGAAGCAACATTAGTGGTATCCATTTTAACAATTACATCGCCCGCTCTAATTCCCGCCGTCGCCGCAGGAGAGTTTGGTACCACTCTGGTTACAAGTACGCCTTTTTCTTCGGTGACATTTATACCCGCATTAGGATCGTTATTAATTTCCTGTCTGACGTTGGCATCTAAGGTCACCATTTGAATTCCCAAATAAGCCCGCTTAACGCTACCTTTATCGACAATTTGTTTAGCAATACGCTGGGCAGTTTCAATGGGAATTGAGAATCCCAGTCCCTGTGCGCCTTGAATAATGGCAGTATTGACCCCAATAACTTCACCTTGTTGGTTTAATAAAGGTCCTCCAGAGTTGCCTGGATTAATTGCGGCATCGGTTTGAATAAATTTAACGCGCTTGTCTACGCCAATTTCTGTGGAGTTTCGACCTAAAGCACTAATGATCCCTGCGGTAACAGTGTTATCTAGTCCTAATGGATTTCCGATCGCGATCGCCCATTCTCCAGGTTGTAAATTTTGCGAAGTCCCTAATGTTACCGTTGGTAAATTTTTGTCGGCTGCTACTTTAACGACAGCAATATCGGTAAGAGAATCACGCCCTAAAACCTTTCCTTCTAGTCTTCTACCATCCTTAAGAACTACTGTAACTTTGTCAGCACCTTCGACTACGTGGGCGTTGGTGATGATATTGCCATCTTTATTGATAATAAAACCAGATCCCGTTCCTCTTTCTTCTCTAGATCGGGGCGATCGCCGTGGCATTTCATCCCCAAAAAACTGGCGTAAAGTGGGATCGTTAAATACATCAGGCAAAGCTTCACTGGTAACTCTACGAGATGAATTGATTCTAACTACAGCAGGTCCAGTCCGATTCACAGCTTGGGCAATAAAGTTATAGCTGGGGTCTAGAATTGGAGCTTTAGCCACACCAATAGATTCATTTGCCACAGCCACAGGACTAAGTGGTAATGGCGATAGCCCTTGAATCGATGACGGAGCAACCCGACTTAATACAGCCCACGAACCCAAGACAACTCCAATCAGAATAAGACTGATATACAGAATTACTCTGTTTAGAGGAGACTTTCCATTTTGATCTTTCATGGTACTTTATGAATTATTTTGTGAATTACTTAACTAATATTAATTTTACTAAAAATTATTTTGATGCTGCAATAGGAATATTTAAGTGAACGATCGTTAGCGAAACTATTCTTAAGTGTAGGTGTCTGGTAATCAAAGGTTTGGTATTCGATCGTTAGATTTTAAGATAAGCAGATGTAAGAGATGTCTAAAGATTAAAACCTACTTTCTAATTAACGCTTCAGGCAAAGGCACAATTGGCTCTTCCATCGCTAAGATTAATTGCTCTTCATTATTCAGATCATCGGCTACTTGGAAACGATAATTAGTATTAGCAACTGTCCCAATAGTACCGATTACAAGAGCCGCGATCGCTCCCCCAATAGCAAATTTACGTTGCGATCGCCTGTTGATTTTAGTGATTACTCGACTGACCAACTGTTCGGTCTTGATACTGGTTGGTGCGGGCAAGTCTAACAGAAGTCTTTTAACTTTAAGTAGTTGCTGGTACTGGGTACGGTAGCTGAGGTCTGCTTTCAACCATTTTTCTACTTGACTTTTTTCTATGCCACTAACTTCATTATCAATATACGCGCTTAACAATTCAAACCGCTCCTGAGAAGGAGTTTTTTCATCATGACTCATCTCATTACCTCTATATCATTCACAAAATTACACAAAAATTCATTCATACAACACGCCAGTAAAGCCTATACACTAAATTTTACATATTAGAATCACACATTCGATAGATAAGGACGCAATTGTTCTTGTAATCTTAGTCTAGCTCTTGCAATCCGAGATTTTACCGTTCCCAAGGATACCCCTGTGATTTCTGCGATTTCCTCATAGGTAAGCCCCTCAATTTCTCGCATCACGATCGTACTACGGAAACTTTCGGGTAATTCTTTAATAGCAGTATGTAAATGTTCGTAAAATTCTTGAGTAGATAGAGTCTCTACAGGACTGGGGCGATCGCTGGGCAGTTCCCAATCAATTTGATCGCCATCAAGCAGTTGTCGAGGATTATCTAATGAAATAGGATTACCCACGCGCTTACGTTTACGCAATTCGTCATAAAACAAGTTGGTAGTAATTCGACTCAACCATCCTCGAAATTTTTCGGGCTCTTGCAGTTTTTTAATATTGCGGTAAACCCTCAGCCATACCTCCTGTGCCAGATCCGCACGATCTTGCCAGTCGGGTGCCAATTTATACAGCACTTGATCCACATGAGACTGATGCAAACGCATGAGGGCGGCAAAACAAGACTGATGAGGCTGTAAACCTTGTTGGCATAAATGTACTAAATCGACACTGGAAAGCTCTGACACAGGGGCTGACTCATACCTGACTTTTGTTGACCAAGATAGACTGTAGCTCATTATAGTTAATACCGTCTTCAGTTATTGCAGTTTTAGTTGTAATCTTAAAAACAAAGACGGCAGAAATGTAACCTTGTTCCAAAAAATTAAGTTCCAAATACATTACGTCTTAAGAGAGTAAATTTTAAGTATTTCTTACTAAGACTTCTCCTTATTATTTCTTTTACAAGGTAATTGTAATTCTTAAAATATCAATTCTTGGTAACATTTCTAAAACTTTTTAGATTAAACCTCTAGATTAAAAGCTGACAAAATTAATTGAGAATTAAGTAATGCAAAAACTGGGATTTTGGGTAAATAAAGCCTTAATGGTTGATTTGTTTCTAGTGTTCTTCTTCTTTGCTTGGTTTGTATTGGCAGTAATTGCCGAAAAAGTGCACCTACATTTTGGCTTGTTAATATGGCAATCCCTATGGCTACCGTTGATTCAGCCAGTATTGGGAATTATGATGGGTGGAGCGATTTTAAGTGGCATTATTAGTAAATTTCGACCCAAATCCTCTGACAAATTTCAGCCTAAATTTCAAGATGGTGAAAATTAATTCAGAGGCATGAAGCAGGATTGAGAAGTTAATTAGACGTTACTAAAGACTTTATTTTAAAGAATGGCTTATGATGTGAAGTAATGTAAAGCCCACTATCCTTCATGTTTAAAAGCATAAAAAGTCCTTCACCTTACACCAAAACTTGGATTAGCAGTATTACGCAAGTTGATAGTACGGTTTGGAATTATCTGGCTAAACCCTTATTAACTCCGTTTTTAGAGTGGGAATGGCTCTGGAATTTAGAGGATTCTGGTTGTGCGATCGCCCAAGAGGGTTGGTTGGCAAATCATCTTTTATTATGGCGAGGACAGAAGCTAGTAGCAGCCGCACCCTTATACCTTAAAGGACATAGCTATGGAGAATTTGTATTCGACCATCAGTGGGCAGATTTAGCGCGGCGCATTGGGATTGATTATTATCCTAAATTATTGGGAATGGCTCCGTTTACTCCTGCGGCGGGTTATCGCTTTTTAATCGATCCAGATATTACCGAGCTTTCAGAAATAAAAAATATTACAGATGAATTGATCTTGGAAATTGATCGTTTTTGCGATCGCCATAAGATATCTGGAGCGCATTTTTTATTTGTCGATCCTACTTGGAAGCACGAACTAGAATCTCGTGGATATTCAGCTTGGATGCACCACAGCTATATTTGGGAAAACCAAAATTTTCAGAGTTTTGATGACTATCTTAAAAGTTTTGACTCCAATCAACGGCGCAATATTAAACGTGAACGCAAAGCTGTCACAAATGCCAATGTCGCGATGAAGGTTTATACGGGCGAGCAAATTCCCCATCACTTTTATAGCTACATGTATGACCTTTACAGTGATACCTGTGACAAGTTTTGGGGCGGTAGTAAGTATCTCAATCGTAAATTTTTCGAGCAACTGCGGACTTGTTTTAGCGATCGCCTTGTATTTACAGCAGGAGAGGTCGAAGATAATCCCGTTCCTGTAGGCATGGCTTTTTGTATTCGTAAAGGCGAAAATCTTTATGGTCGTTATTGGGGAGCGGCTCAAGATGTAGATAGTTTGCACTTTGATGCCTGTTATTACACCCCAATTGACTGGGCGATCGCTGAAGGTATAAAAACCTTTGACCCCGGTGCGGGAGGACAACATAAAAAACGCCGAGGTTTCCCTGCTACGCCTAATTACAGTTTGCACAGATTTTATCGACCCCGTTTGGGACAAATTCTCATCCCTCATATTCAAGAGGTAAATGAATACGAACAAAGGCAAATCGAGGCACTAAACCAAGAGCTACCCTTTAGCTTTGAGCAGCCGACATTGGCAAATATATTAGAGGATAAGGGACAGCAGTCAAAAATTTGTTAAGCTATACTAAAAAAAAGGCATTGTATTTTTGTTAAGTTTTTATTTGAGTCTTTACAAGTATGTCCACACAAACTATTGAACGCACCTCCACAGTCCGTAAGATTGCTCCCCGTTACCGAGTTTTGTTGCACAACGATGACTACAACTCTATGGAATATGTAGTTCAAAGCTTAATCGAAGTAGTTAATTCTGTAACTGAGCCTCAAGCTATGGATATCATGATGGCGGCACATAATGACGGTTGCGCTTTAGTGATTACCTGCGTCCAAGAACACGCCGAATTTTATAGCGAAGGACTGAATAGCAAGGGCTTGAGCAGTACGATCGAACCCGAAGACTAATCCCTGAATGCTCTAACTCAATTAAAAATCCCTTAACTTATCTCATATTGGGGTCTCATATCGATCTAAAAGCTGATGTAAAAATAATATTGGTATGGATAGAAAACAAAATTTGCTTGAGGCGATCGTCCCAGTTAAACGAGGACTAGAGGTTTCAGAAAATCAAACTAAAGAAATTCTCTCGGCTATTGCTTATCTAGAAGACTTAAATCCAAATCCCTTTCCCTTAGAAGTGCCAGAATTGCTTTTAGGGGATTGGCGTTTATTATTTACCAACAGTAAAGCTCTTTTAGGCTTAGATCGGCTGCCTATTCTGTACACCCAAGACATCTATCAATGTATTCGGGCAGGCAAAATTTATAATGTGGCTGAATTTGCAGGATTACCATTTTTAGAAGGATTAGTTAGCGTCTGTGCCAGTTTTATACCTGTATCTAAACAACGAGTTAACGTCAAGTTTGAACGCTCTGTACTGGGCTTACAACGCCTTTTAAAATACAAAAGTGTTAGTGAATTTATCAAAGTCTTAGAATCTCAAGTAAAGCTAACCGCCGTAGATTTTTCGATTACTCGCACCAATCAAAAAGGCTGGCTCGAAACAACTTACCTAGATGCAAATCTCCGCGTAGGACGAGGAAATGAAGGCAGTGTGTTTATCCTAGAGAAGTCCTAGAGTTAACTGCGGCTGTAAAGAAGGCTGTATTTAAGATCCAAAATCCAATCCCGCCTTGCCCAATAAATAGCGGACAGTTAAAAGTAATGGCACAGGCACCCATGTCGGACGCTAGAATTATTGCCCCCTATACTGCAAAATCTTTGCATTGTAACAATCCCGCCACCAACGTACTCATATCAGGATGAAAGAAAAAATTCTAGGATCGTAATCGTTACAACGGCGATCGCCCAGTTTACGGCGGGATGTCTGCGCCCATTCGTTGGAATCAAAAACAAAAATGCTAGGCTAATACCAAAAGATGTCACACGCATTACCACTCTAGCTCCACTAAAAAGCGGGAAAAGTAGCATTATCAGCAAAATGAATTACCCAACCATAAAATTATGAAGCCAAGTCCACGAATTTGGAATAACTACATTAAGTGCAGTATTAAGCGGAGCGACTAGCCTATTTACTTTCATGATGGAATTTTGCTATCTGCTTCTTGTTCTGTGTTTTTTGTGATCTAGGAGTACTGAAATCACAGTAATTTTTGAGACATGCTGCGGACAGTCCGAGCTAGTTACGATAGTTCATTTTAAGATTTGACAGTATTTTTGCAGAATTTTTCCAGAATTTTACTAACTATTGTGAATAAATAGCTCAAATGTCGATAAATTAAAGGTTTTGACTATACACAATGACGGTATTGCTATTAGAATGAACTATTGAAAATCATAGCCTATAGGAGTTTCATAAAAATATGAATAAAGGTGAATTAGTCGATGCGATCGCCAAAAAAGCCAGTGTCAATAAAAAGACTGCTGACGAGGTGTTAACCGCTACGCTTGAAGCGATTGTAGAAGCTGTTTCTACAGGTAGTAAAGTGACTTTAGTTGGCTTTGGCTCGTTTGAACCCAGACGACGTGAAGCTCGCGAGGGACGCAATCCCAAAACTACTGAGAAAATGACTATTCCTGAAACAACAGTTCCTGCTTTTTCCGCAGGTAAATCTTTTAAAGAAAAAGTTGCTCCTTTGAAACTTCCTCCTAAGAGCAAATAGTCTAATAACTTTTAGGAACCGTTGCTAGAGTGGATAACCTTGTCTGCTCTAGTGGAGTGAAGCTTAAATAGTTATCTAGTTTGGGATTCTAATTTAATTACGAATCAGTAAACTTCTTTTTATCCAATGAACTCTTATGAACATTGAAGATATTAAAAAAGCTTTAGAAATAACTGTCAAGCCGTATATAGCCATATCAGGAACTAAACAAGTAGATAATATTTCTCCTTTGTAAAGTAAATTTGGTGGATTTCCCTATCTTCCTCAAGATTTTGAATATCCTAAAACTGCTCAAGGTAATTACCTCTATCTATTAGCTCAAATTAATTTTGTCGAAATTCCTGAACTAGAAGGCTCTCCAAAACAAGGGATTTTGCAGTTTTATATTGCTAATGACGATCTGTATGGAAAGAATTCTGACGATCAGTTCGATCAAGACGGGTTTCGAGTTCTATGCTTTCCCGATCCTATCATGGATAATTTGGTGACTGATTTTAGCTTTCTCCCCATAAATGAAGATATTGATTTGCCAGTTCCTTTGGATGATAAGGATAAATGTTTAGGTTTAAGTTTCGATCTTCAGACTGCAATTATATCCACTGATGACTATAGATTTAGGGATTTTGCTGGAGACGAAGTATTGAAATTTTTGCACGAATATAATGAGGCATATCAGGAATTTTCAGCAGATGGGCATAAACTTGGCAGATATCCCTGTTTTACTTAAAGCGATCCTAGAGAATTTTTGCTTGACCAGGAAGAGCTTTATATTTTACTTTTGCAGATAGATTCTGATGAAGATATTTTGTGAGGAGATGCTGGAGTGGGAAACTTTTTTATTAAAGAATCCAATCTAAGGAATCTGGATTTTAGTAACGTCATGTATAACTGGGATTGCTGTTAGGGACTTTTTTAGGAATACTAATCTGAGTATTAAATTAATAAGTATTAAATTAAATCGCAAGTATAAATCAATATAAAAATGAGCAAAGAGACCGCAGAAGAATTATTTAATCAAGGATTAGAAAGGTATAAAGCAGGAGAAGATGCCGCTACATTAATTCCTATATTTAAGGATATATGCGAACAATCGCCTAAAGTTGCTAGTTCTTGGATTTGCTTATCGTGGCTGTATTTAGTAGACAATAAGCCAACTCTGGCATTAAAAGCCGCTCAAAAGTCGGTAAAACTCAATCCTGAAGATCCCCAAGGCAGAATTAATTTGGCGATCGCCATGCTAGATACTTCCCAACCCGGAGTTAGAGAGCATATTCAGTTAGCACAGGCAATGTTAATGGTAATGACAGAGTTAAAAATTGAAATTATTGAGAATTTTGAAGATGGTCTCCGCCGTCGTCCCAATTGGGCAAGCTTAGAAAGAGTTAAAAAATGGATTTTAGAATAGAAATAACTTATTCATTTGTTTGAAATCCAAATAAAACGTAATCAAACCATACCTAACTTCATTTTTGAGTGAGTAGTTGTCAGAAATTCTTAACGTAATATGTCCGAAACTGATGATAGTCTAAATTTATTAAGTAGCTTAGGCTACACCCAATTTTAAAAATAAATTTAGATA
>Ga0163154_10008744_pt1 | contig 11712 bp, 10 predicted proteins | sample OliLakLV19MP9P1_FD_148649 | JGI IMG/M metagenome (GOLD analysis project Ga0163154, IMG submission 148649) | Freshwater microbial mat bacterial communities from Lake Vanda, McMurdo Dry Valleys, Antarctica - Oligotrophic Lake LV.19.MP9.P1 | ecosystem: Environmental > Aquatic > Freshwater > Lake >... | reverse complement strand
GCGCTCGCCGTCACCAATCAGCACATAGACGCGATAATGGTAACTATCAATACGGGCCGCCAACGCGTGGCCTAGCCCAACCGATAACCCCTGGCCCAAGGAACCCGTTGATGCCTCGACGCCGGGCAAGCGGCGCATGTTGGGATGTCCTTCCACGGGGCTGCCAATTTGGCGTAGGGTCGCCAGCATGGCTGGGTCAAAATAGCCTGCTTCGGCTAAAGCAGCATAGAGCGCCGGTGCTGCATGACCTTTGCTTAAAATAAAGCGGTCGCGCTCGGGCCAGGTTGGCTGCTGCGGATCGTGGCGCATGATGCCCCCAAAATAGAGACAAGTCGCAATATCGATCATCGACAGCGAACTAGAAGGGTGGCCCGATTTTGCCCGGGTGGTCATCTCGATAATCTGGCGGCTGAGCCGAGTAGAGAGGGTCTGTAATTCGGACAATGAACGCCGTGGCAGGGTTGGCGCACTGATTGCTGCTGTACTGCGCGACTGATTACCGTTGCCTGTCTCGCCATTCGCCTGGAGCTGGGTTGATTCTGTCATGGTCTGATTCTCCTTATTTCCTGACCTTAGACGAAAGTGCTAGATAGATGGGTATAAGATACCCACCGCATCGGGGTCAAGAATGGATTAATTTGTAGCCTATGCCATATTGAGTAACCAAATATTTAGGCGACGAAGGATTCTCTTCGATCTTGTTGCGCAGCCGTCGAATGGCAACCTCGATAAAGTTGCCCCTGTGATCCGTTTGGTCGTCCCACAGGGCGCGCCGCAATTCTGCCTTGCTCACTGCGCAATTGACCCGCTGCATGAGATAGTGCAGCAGACGGTAATCGAGCGGGGACAACTCAATTGGCCGATCGCTCACCTTCACGGTATGGGTATCGTGACAAAGATAGATGGCGCCCACCGATAGAGCTTCGGTTTGCGTAAGGCGACGTGCCCAACTGGTGCGTCGTAGTAAGGCAGTGATATGCGCGGTCAACGTTTGGGCTTCAAAGGGTAGCGTGATAACCCGATCGACGCCCAGTTCGAATGCTTGCACATGCTGGTCAACATGATAAGTGTCGGTGAGCAAAATGATCGGCGATAGCGTTCTGCGCCTTAATTCGGTCCATAGCTGTGGATCATTTTCATTGTCGGCGGTAGGGCCAAGCAAGACTAGGTCGTATGTGTAGACTGGCAGTTCGGCCAGATTGCTAATTTTTCCGATCTGCCAGTCTACTTCAAAGCCTTTGGCTTCTAGGATTTTGCAGAGGTTAGCATAGATCGCCGGTTGTGCAGTAATGACCAAGCTTTTAGTGGCTTGCTGTAAAAGTTCTGGCCGGACAAAGCGCTTTGTCGCCTTGAGATTCGAATGCTGAGTTGTTGAGGATTCTAAAGTTGCATGCATGAGATGGATGTAAGGACAAAAAATAGAGCACAGAAAGCGATCAAGGAAGCAGAAAATGTCGGCATATGTGCGCTTTTTTGCAATAGATACTGTGCGATGACACTCGTGTCTGTATCAGTCATATCGACTGGATACATCCAACTCGCCTCGCCAAAGAGGATCCCCTCCTCTTCTCGATAGAAGAGGAGGGGTTAGGGGTACTACTGCGAGGTGAGACCAGTGCTTTATGGGTTATTTAGGTTACCGGCGCACTGAGGAGGTCATAATCGACATACCAATAAATCAAGCGTCAAGTGCGTTAAACAATATGTTTTGTTATCCGACAACTAAGAAATACTGGTGTTGTTCAGATAATGTCTAACGTTTGGATTTGCCACTGTTGAGCGATATTCAAAGTTCCAGTCTTGACTTGAATTAAGTATAGTGCAAAAAAAGCGAGTTGGCTATAGGTCCAGATATAGTGAAAAGATACATATCTAGATACTAGGCTAGAACAGCCCAATCGGATGCGTCTACGAGCGGGCAACGTTTTGGTACCGGTTGTTTTGGTAGATGGGGGTTAGCTCGGCTGGGAAAACCAGATCGGCTGATAGTTGGGCTGCACGTGGCTGCTCTACCTTGCCGCTCTGATGGGCCAACGCCTGGCGAGCAATAATGGCCGCATGTTTGCGCGTGCGTACATCTAACTTGTCCAGGATGTTGTGAACATGATTCTTTACGGTGCCCAGTTCGATAGTAAGCGCTGTCGCAATCTCTTGGTTGCTAAGGCCTTGTTCAATCAAATTTAGCACTTCGCACTCACGCTCGGTCAGCTCGGCATATAGCGAGTTGAAATTTAGATCTTTGAAGCCATTTAGCTCGGAAACCAGTTTTTTTAGTTCGCTGACCCGCGAAATCAGGGCGGCGGCAATGCCGGGTGATACAAGGAATTCACCCTGACAAACGCAGCGAATCTTCTTGACTAGATCCGACAACGATTCATTGGTATGCAAATAGCCAGTGACACCTTCTTCAATGCAGCGCAGAATCATAGCCTTCGACTCAGTGAGGCCGGTGATGATCAGCTTGACGCCACAATTGAGCTTGGCTACGGCGCGTGTTAGTTCAAAAGCGCCGTCATCGACCAAGCTAACACTTACCAATGCAACATCATACCGGTTGCGTTTCAAGGCGGTCAGTGCTTCATTGGGGGTGCTAACACAGGTAACCGCTTCAATATCAGGTTCCTGGCAAAGAGCGCTTGCTTTTAGATCACAAATAAGACGAACTTCATGGGCAATTAAAACACGAATCATGGTATTCCTCCCGACAGTGTCGACGTGTTATTTTCGGCTCCGTGTGCTCGGTTGTCGCAAAATTGATCGGTTTGCAGAAACCGTGCTGGAATTTTACTATCTTGACAACCCGGTGCGGCTTTAGATAGTAAGTGGTGTTGCACATTTGGGCCATGTAGTACAATGGTTAGTTACTCACTAGACTGAGTGAATTTGAGCAGTTGCGATTGTGGCTTATTCGCCAGCGTTGTACGAACAATCAGCTTTGCACTAAGTCTCTAATGGACGGCTTGAGCAGGGCCAAGCGACGCTAGTTCACGCACTACATCTAACAGAAGTGGTGCTATATCTTTCTTTTCCATAAATTTTGCCGAGGTAGAAGAACTCATTTTTTGTAATGCGTAGTAGTTGGCATAGGCACTTAGCAAAAGAATCCGCACTGGCGAACGAGTGACCGAAAGTTCATGCATTACCTCCAAGCCAGACATACCCGGCATGGCTACATCTAGTATAAGAACATCCGGCTCTTTCTCACGCACTAGGTTGAGTGCTGCCTTGCCATTATCGGCTTCGCCTACGATCACAATTTCAGATGAATGCTCAAGTAGACAACGAATTGCGGTTCGTATCCCCTCATGGTCATCAGCTAGTACTACTCGAATTGGCATGAGGATTACCTCAACTAGTGTGTCTACATTAAATCTACTATAAAATACCAATATAAAAAGCGTGTATCCTTATCTATGTAAAGGATACACGCTTATATTGATTTTATCTATGGGGAATAGCGCCGAATCTAGGTAGGGAATTCCCTACCATGCGCCTTACTAATTATTAATGATTAACTTGGGCGTACACCGTAACAACCAGTTACCATTACCTATTTTACCTGACCCATCCATTTTGTACGGCTTTGACGGCGGCTTCGACCCGCGAGTTTACCTGTAGTTTGGTAAAAACTGCGCTAATATGCTTTTCGACAGTTTTATCACTGATGCCTAAACGTAGACCGATCTCCTGGTTAGTTTTCCCAGAGACCACTAATTGCAACACTTGCATTTCTCGCTCGGTCAACTCGGCTGAAGCTTGCACTTTTTGGCGCGTCCAAGCACTCAGGTGGGCTGCTGCGCTCCGGCTAAGCCAACCTTCTTCGCCGCGCGCAATGCCGCGCACTGCATCAACAATCATTTCTGGCGCTTCTTCTTTGGTTAGATAACCAGCCGCACCGCTGCCCAGCAAATTTCGCACATAGGCGACATCGTCGTAGGCGCTCAGCGCCAAGACGCGTACAGGCGAATTGAGCAACTTTAGCTTTTGCGCCACTTCGATGCCGGATAAACCGGGCATTTCCATGTCTAGTAGCAATACATCGGGCGCAAGTGCATAGACTTGGGATAAAACAGCCGCACCATTATCAACTTCGGCAACTACGGTAATATCGGCTGCGCTTTCCAGCATCGTCCGAATCCCCGTGCGCACGACAGGATGATCATCGGCCAGTAACACGCGAATCATCGTCATGTTTCACTCTAGAGACTGATATCAGTTCTATACTTTACTTGTGAAGCGTGGCGCGGTGACAAATAGGGTCGTCCCCATACCAGGTGCTGAACGAATTTGCAAGTGGCCACCAATCGCGCCCGCTCGTTCGATTGCGCTGACAAGGCCCATTTTCCCTGCTCTTACTATTGTAATCCATTCATACGGTACGTCAAATCCCTGTCCATCATCGCTGATTGTCAAAAGCGCCTGTTCGGCTTGCAATTGGAATTCAATATGAATGTTCTGCGCTGCGGCATGGCGGGCACAGTTGAACACCGCTTGTTGATAAATGTTGAACAGTGCAAAGCGTGTTGGCTGTGGTAACTGGGGTTGATCATCGTCCAGTTTCAGGTGCAGCTTCAGGTTGTGATGCTGGGCTTGAAAAACTTCGGCGTGTGCTTGAATAGCCGCCGCCAATCCAAAGGCGACCAGCGTTGGTGGTCGCAGTTGTTGGCAGAGCGTGCGCAGTTGGCGCGTAATTTGTTGGATATTGCCACGCAAGCGCTCAACCGTCGCGGCTAATTCCGGCGTAGTTTGCGCATGATGACTCAAGGCACTTAAAGCAAAGTTCAAGGCCTGAACTTCTTGTAGTGGACCATTGTGCAAAATCTGCGCTATATCCATGCGTTGCGCTTCTTCTCGATCCAAAAGTCGATGTTGTATTTCTGCTTCAAACATACGCTGATTATAGGTCATTTGATCAAGTGTGTAAATTTTAGCCCAAAAAACAAAAAAATAATGCTGTATTTTTGGGGCGCGTGATAAATAACCGCACTTTCACTTTGCTGAAACCAACAGCTTAAGGCAGACCAGCACATACCCAGAGAGTGCGCCATTATTTAGTTTGTCTCTGGTATATTTGTCTCAATTACCCGGTGTAACGGGACTAAGCGCTCAATTAGAACAGGCCGGGCTTGCGCTACGGCCTGTTTTGCCAATTAATTGCTGAGCCCACCCCTATTATTTGGCGGTTACAGAAAGCGTCGAGCTAAACTAAGATAGCGAGCAAAACAGCCAATGAAACATCGTATAAAATATACTGATGAACGCCGCCATCCGCCATAGCGGTTTGGACTTCTACCTGACGACCATCCGCCGAGATTGCCATCAGTGAAGTTGTCGGCAAACCTGTGCCCGCGTTAGAAACGCGTAATGGCGATTGATCTTCATTATCCAAAGTCACAATGAGCCAGTGCGCTTTTACCTGAGTCATCACCTCGGCCAAGCCAACAAAATTTTCTACCTCACCCACAACTTGTAGACCTGGGGTGGCTGCAAAAACGCGGCTCAACATTTCGCGCAATAAACGTGGTTGGTTAGCTAAAATAATACGCCGTGGATCATAGACTTTAGCATGCATAGATTGACTATATAATTGCCTATATGTACGGTTTGCATTTTGCTCTGTGATCATTGAATTTTCGCCCCAATGCTGGCTGTTTCGAGCTGAGTGTTCTACTGGCATCGCTCTAGCTGAATTGATGAAGCCATGACCGGCAGTGTGCAAATTAGTACGATGACGATGGGGCGATTTTGCGTTTACACGTTTACGAGGGCGCATTCTGGGCCGGCTGAATAAGCACCCTACTTTTGGATCCAAGTTCATAAGCGTCTCCTCTCGCGCGCTAATAACAATGAATGGGAGCTAGCGCAGCGCTGTCAATAAGTACAAGCGATAATGCCTCCTTTATACCAAATTTACATGACGAATACCATAGGTCAAGGTATAGCAGCTGGGTACACTTCTAGATATGGTTTCAATAAGGTTGTAAAAAACTGCTCTGGCTAGCCAATCTAGCCGCGCAATTTAGGTGTATTGCCAATCCAGTTGCAAGCTAAAAGAGTTTATTTATATCTTGGTCTGTACCTATTATTTGTACCGCTATCGATAGGTTTTTATAAATATGTTGTTATGCTATAGACGTGATGCACCTGGATCTGACTTCGTAGCTGATGCAGAAGCCCAGCTTAACATCACGAGTTCACCCTGTTTGGATGCGCAGCTCTGCTGGTTTATGCGCATAGGATTAGGGCCCAATGATGGAGGTTATTCCATTACTAACACTTAACCTGTAGTTAGTCGTTTTGTAGAAGGCAAGGAGAAATACAATGTCAAATGAACATCGTACTGCACCCGATCGGCAAGAGGGTGTGCATACGTACGAACCAACGTCAACAGAAGGATTCAGCCGGGAACCGCGCCGGGCCGGCGCTCTGGGATATGCCGATCCTATTTATGACCGCAGCACCGCCATCATCGCGCCGACCGACCGTGTCCGTTGGGGTCCTATATTTGCTGGCTTGTTTGCTGCCCTCTCTACGCTGATTGTACTCAGCATATTGGGGCTTGCCGTGGGTCTTACCAGCTACGACGCAGGCGATCCTTTGCGTAATTTTGGCATCGGCGCCGGCATCTGGGGCGCGATCAGCACCCTGGTCGCCTTTTTGCTTGGGGGCTGGCTGGCTGCCCGCACGGCGGCGGCGGCAGGGCGTGGTAATGGTGTCTTGAATGGTGCTATGGTTTGGATTGTGGCAATTCCATTGATTCTCTATCTGGTGAGCAGTGGACTGGGCTCGCTTTTGAACACTGCCGGTAGTGTCGCGGCGACGGGTGTAACTGCACTGGCGCCCGCAGCGGGCGCACTGGCTGACGATGCAGCTGCTCAGCCTGGGGTTGCCGCCACGGCGGAGGCGGCTGGTGGTGATCTGGCTGCACAGGCCGAGGCTACGGTCTCCGTGCTAGGCGAGGCTGTTACGCCAGCAAATGTGGAAGCGACGGCAAACGACGCTAGCACCGCCGCATGGAGCACCCTGGTAGGGCTCTTGCTCGGGTTGGGCGCCTCTGCCCTTGGTGGATTGCTCGGCGCACGTCGGCAACCATCCGTCACCCAGACTGTGGCTGCCTAGCCACTGTATAGCTAGGTAAGGCGATGGCCTTTATTGTTTCTAACTTGAACTTTCGAGTTGACAATAAAGGCCATCGCGTTGGGGTCACATGGCTGCGTGATAGGGTGTCTCCGCATCGATTCTATACCTATAGCCATAACCAAAGATATACAAGTTACCTATTGCAGCCTTCCGATAAATCTGTATTCTGTTAACTAGGTTGGATGGTAATCGCAAAGGAGCGGCTAATGCAACAAGCAGGTGATCGAATTGTAGTTGACAGTGCGGGGCTTCGTGGTGTTATCGAGCCAGGACCAGAAGCAGGGGTTGCGGATGACAAGCTGGACCTCAGCGGAGCTGCCAGCAGTAAGACGGGGCAGCTGTGGGTACGGCTCGAAAGTGGTCAGCGAATCCAGGTGCCAAGCGAACTGCTGGTGGGGCAAGAAAATAATCAGCTCTATTTCCCAGCCAGTTTGGCGGCATTGGAAAACCAGCAAATCTCAGGTGATCAATCAACACGCGACGGTTCAATCATCATCCCCGCCATTGCCGAAACAGTCCAGGTTGAGAAACACACTGTTGAAACCGGCAAAGTTATTATCACCAAACGGGTGCACGAGCGGGAAGAGACCGTTGATTTGGCACTTTTGCATGAAGAAGTCGAAGTTAATCATGTAGCAGTGAATCGAGTCGTTGATGAACCCCCGTCGATTCGCTATGAAGCCGACACCATGATTGTACCTGTATTAGAGGAAGTGTTGGTCGTTGAAAAACGATTGATGCTAAAAGAGGAAATCTACATCACGAAACGGCGCACAGAAGTGCACTCGCCGGAGACAGTTACCTTGCGGCATGAAGATATCCAGGTTGAACGTACAAGCGCTGGGTCTGTCTAACCAATGACTTGGTACAAACGGGTGACTGGATACGACCGCTGGACTGCCAGTGCTAGGTTAGCGGCAATCCAATCGCCCTAGTACACTTGGGCGTAAGTAAGACAGTGAATCAGTAGGACAGTAGAACAGTGTTTGTACTGTCTCACTGTCCTACTGATTCACCGGAGAATAGTATGGTTATTTCCGCCCAAGTGTACTAGCCACTAGATTTCTATCTGAAGCTACTAATGTTCACTGAATTGAGTTACTAAATTAGACATTATCGGGAATAAGCTCCTACCTCTGGTGGGCAAATTGTCCGCTCTCGTGTAAATTCCTTATTCCCGATAATGTCTATTGAGTTAAAGTGTAAAAGGAGAATTATCACATGACACGAACAGTTGTCGCACTCTATGAGGATATGCCGACGGCGCAACAAGCAGTCGAGGAATTGAGCAACAATGGCTTTGATCGTGCTCAGATCAGCCTTGTCTCGCAGGATGCCGAAGGCCGTTATACTAGCCAAACGGGTGACGGAGAGAGCACCGGCGAAAATATCGCCGAAGGCGTGGGCGTTGGTGCTGCCGTTGGTGGCATTGGCGGTCTCTTGGTGGGTTTGGCTGCGCTGGCAATTCCAGGCGTGGGCCCGATTATTGCCGCGGGTCCTTTAGCTTCGGCATTAATTGGTGCTGGGGTTGGCGCAGCGACAGGTGGTTTGATTGGCGCTCTGGGCGAAAGTGGTGTGCCGCCTGAGCAGGCCGAATATTACGCTGAAGGTGTACGTCGCGGTGGCGCTCTGGTGACGGCCCAGGTGCCAGATGAAAATGTTGACCGCGCGATTTCGATTTTGGAGCGTTATAACCCAATTGACATTCAGCGCCGGGCATCCGAGTGGCGCTCTGAGGGTTGGACTGGCTTCGACAGCGATTCATCGTTATCCACAGCTAAACCTACAGATACACGGTCAACCAGTGGGACAATGTCTGGTGGGACAATGTCCAGTGGCGCCACGTACGGGGACACAACCTCTGGTCTGGGCACACAGACACGCAGCAGTGACCGCAGCTACGCCCGACGCACAGATGACAACCTGGATGAGACTATCCCCGTAGTGGAAGAAGAGATCAGCGTGGGTAAACGCCAGGTAGAGGGTGGTGGCGTGCGAGTAAACACCAGCGTACGCGAAGTGCCCGTAGAACAAGAAGTGCGTCTGCGTGAAGAGCATGTGGAAGTGGATCGCCGGCCGGTAAATCGTGCCGCGAGCCAAGCCGACTTTGATGCTTTCAAGGAAGGCACGATTGAAGTAACCGAAACTTCGGAAGAAGCTGTGATCGGCAAACAAGCACGTGTGGTTGAGGAAGTGGCGATTCGCAAGGATGCACGCGAACGCACCGAAACCATCCACGACACCGTGCGCCGCACCGAGGTGGAAGTTGAACCAATTAACCGGTCCAACTTTGATAATACCAACTATCAGCGCTATGACAGTGGTTTCCGTCGTCACTTCCAAACCACCTTTGGCAACAGCAGTTCCACCTACGAGCAGTATGAGCCGGCCTATCGCTATGGCTACAGCCTGGCGTCAGATCAGCAATATCGTGACCGTGATTGGAACGCCGTCGAGGCCGATGCTCGCAGCCATTGGGAAGAGCGCAACCAAGGCACCTGGGAAAATTTCAAAGACGCTGTCAAGCATGCTTGGAATGAAGCACGCGGTAAGGTTTAAGTTACCTGTCTGAGCCCGCTTTCCGCCTAGTGCTCACCTATAATGTTTGATGGAACGCCATGTAATTTTACATGGCGTTCCATTTATGGAAACGACAATGCTTGTTGTTGCGTATAAATGTACACGGATCAACCTGATAAATAACCAACCGACCCGATCCATAGGATAACTATGTCGCCTGAAAAATTAGCGCCCCCGCCGTTTGACTGGGCCATCTATGCCGATGCTACGCTGGCTGGTTTGTCCGTGCTTATCCCCATTCCTTTTATCGATTCTCTCTTCGAAACATTTTTCCGCCGGCGCATGCCCGGCGCCATTGCGCGCCGGCGTGGTTATCCATTACAACCGAGCACGGAACTTGCCATTAACCACGTCTCTACGAGCCTAATGGACCGCGTGAGCGGTTGTATTCTCGCCGGATTGAACCTGATTTTTGAACTAATTTTGCGTCTGGTGCGCAAAATCCTCTATTTCCTCACGGTTAAGAAATCAATCGATGTGCTCACCTATTACTGGCAGCGCGCCTTTTTGCTCGAGCATATGATGCGGATGGGCTATCTAGATAATCCACAGCAGGTGCCGCAGGCGGTGTTAGCACTAGAAGAAGTACTGGACGCAGTGGGCTCCAGCCCACTGCGCCAACTTGCTGCCCAGATTATTACCAGCCCGTGGCATATCTTACGTAGTTTGTGGCAAGCCCGCTAGGGGCGTGAAGATGCTACCGTCGCCGAAACACGGTCGCACATGGCCCGCACCTGGGATAGTTTCGCTGGCTACCTGGCCACGGTGGCCGAACGTTATGATGCCCACTACGCGGCGCTGATGGCAAACTCTGAAGAAGTACCCCAATCGACGAGTGTTTGACAACCAAACCTGGTGCTTATACTCGATAACCCTCTACTTCGTCATTACCCTGCATGCCCAATCTTCTGCCCGTCCAACCTGCCGCTGATTTAAATGGCCCTGCTTGACAAACGAATTAACGCAACTTAGTCGCTTGCTCGCTACACGTCACCACAGTTTTACCGTATAATACGGGAGCTCAGCGGTGCAAATGTGCAACGAGTTTTAAACTCGTTGTACCGCATCGCCGCGACGGCTTGCCGTATAAATAATAGGGTGGATCAGCGGGGGGAATGTACAACGAGTTTAAAACTCGTTGTACAACATCGCCGCGACGGCTTGCCGTATAAATAATAGGGTGGATCATTGGCAAACGACGAGGTTGGATCCAAGCCATTAAAATCTTACAACTTTTTGTTGGAGTGCAAGGGATGAATAAACGCGAACCGAAACTTGGCTTTATTTTTGTTACACTGCTGCTTGATGTACTGGGCATTGGCTTGATTATTCCAGTGCTGCCCAAACTAATTCAGAGCTTTACCGGCAACGATTTGCAAAATGCTACCACTGTGTACGGCATCATGATCGCCGTCTACGCGCTAATGCAATTTCTGTTTGCCCCAATTTTAGGCAGCCTTTCCGATAAATATGGTCGCCGCCCCGTGATCTTGATCTCGCTGCTCGGCGCAGGGCTCGATTATCTGCTGCTGGCCTTTGCGCCAAGCTTGGCTTGGCTGTTCGTCGGTCGTGTTATTGCTGGCATCACCGCGGCCAATATTACGACCGCAACCGCCTACATCGTCGATGTTAGCCCGCCGGAGAAGCGTGCGCAGAACTTTGGCATTTTGGGCGCGGCGTTTGGGTTGGGCTTCATTATTGGTCCGGCATTGGGTGGGTTGTTGGGCAATGTGGGCCTGCGTATCCCATTTCTGGTCGTGGCGGGTATCACCTTGATGAATGTCCTCTATGGTTACTTCGTACTACCAGAATCATTGTCACTCGAAAACCGGCGCGCCTTTAGTTGGGGCCGCGCCAACCCGGTCGGCTCCCTTACCCAGTTGGGGCGCTATCCAATTGCGCTGGCGCTAGCGTCTACGATCGTGCTGACGAATTTGGCGCAGAATGCTTTGCAGAGCACCTGGGTTTACTACACCGGCTACCGCTTTGATT
>Ga0163154_10008742_pt1 | contig 11712 bp, 9 predicted proteins | sample OliLakLV19MP9P1_FD_148649 | JGI IMG/M metagenome (GOLD analysis project Ga0163154, IMG submission 148649) | Freshwater microbial mat bacterial communities from Lake Vanda, McMurdo Dry Valleys, Antarctica - Oligotrophic Lake LV.19.MP9.P1 | ecosystem: Environmental > Aquatic > Freshwater > Lake >... | reverse complement strand
GCCCCCTGCCCTGCCCCCTGCCGCTCGCGCAGCGAGCGGTCAATACATCCCCACCGTCTCCGTCCATCGTTTCACGGTGGCGCGGCACTGGGTGCGTTCTTCGGGGAGCTTGAGGGGGCGACCACGGGCGTCGAGGATGAGGCCGACGGTGCCGCCGCGCACGAGGCGCTCGAGGGGCTTGCCGGGGCCGGCGCCGAGGTCGAAGCCGCGGGCGGGAGTCACAGTCAGAAGCGCCGTCTCGCCTTCCGCGAGAGGGATCATCCTGAGGTCGCCGCAGGCGATCTCGCCGGAGTCGTGAGAGCCCCCTGAATTGCCGGCTGGCGCGGCTCCTCCGCCGCCGCCCTGTCGCTTGAGCGCGTACGAGAAGCAGGGCTTTCCGAGCTTGCCCTCGCCCTTGGCCGCGACACAGGTGCCGAGATAGATCAGGCAGTCCTTGTCGAAGACCTGCATCGCCGCGGCCGGATGCACCGAGGCCAGCACACCCAGGTGGGGCATCATGAAGATGCTGTCCTTGGCGAGAGTGGTGAAGCCCTCGGGCTCGAACGAGTCGATCAGAAGGAGCGCGGTCTGGGCCATCTTCGGGGCATGCGAGAGCACGCCGCCCGAGGCCACCAGCAGGTCGAGCTTCATGTTGTCGACGATGGTCTGCCCGCTGGTGTTCTGATCGAAGACGTCGCCGACGGTGCGCTGCTGCTGCACGCCCTTCAAGGTCGTGGCGAACTCCTTGTGCTGCTGGTAGGCCAGACGCAGCGCCTCGCGGGCGACCGCCTGCTCGAAGATCAAGGCCTCGAGCGTCTGCGGAATCGTGGTCGGGCGGATCATCTTGTTCTTGACCCGGTTGCGCAGCTCGCGCTCGTCCATCTCCAGATGCACCCAGCGGAGGATGTTGGGCATCGTCGCTTCGGAGCAGACGTTCGAGATCGAGTAGCTCATCCCCAGATTGGCAGAGACCGTGCGGTTGAAGACGCCGTCGAAGACGCTGAAGACGTCGGTGGTGGCGCCGCCGATATCGACGCCGACCGCGTTGATCCCCTGGCCCTTGGCAATGGTCTGGAGGATGTCGCCCACGGCCCCGGGTGTGGGCATGATCGGGGCGTCCGACCAGGCGATCAGCTTGTCGTAGCCCGGCGCGTGGGCCATCACGTGCTCGAGGAAGACGTCGTGGATGCGATCCCGCGCCGGACCGAGGTTCTCGCGCTCGAGCACCGGACGAAGATTGTCGACCACCGAGAGTTCGATGCCCTCGATCTCCAGCGCCTTCCGCACCATGGGCGCCGCGTCGCGGTTGCCGGCGAAGATCACCGGAAGCTTGTACTTGCCGCCGAAGCGCGGCTGGGGCTTGGCCGGCGCAATCAGCTCGGCGATCTCGGTGACCTTCTTGGTGTCGCCGCCATCGGTGCCGCCGGAGATCAGGACCATGTCGGGACGCAGCTCGCGGATCCTCTGGATCTGCTCGTGCGGACGGCGCTTGTCGTTGCTGGCAATCGTGTCCATCACGATGGCCCCGGCACCCAGCGCGGCCCGCTTGGCACTGGCCGCGGTCATCTCCTTGACCACACCCGCGACGACCATCTGCAGTCCGCCACCGGCGCTCGAGGTCGAGATGTAGATGTCGCAGCCGACCGGCTTGCCGTTCTCGATCCGCGCCGGGCGGATGATCTGGCCCTGTTCGTCGATCAGTCGTCGCCCGGCGAGCTCGCCGATCTCGGTGACCGAGTTGACCACGCCCATGGTGACGTCGGCGAAGGGCTCTTCGACCGTGGTCGGCGCCTCTCCGCGGTGAGTCTGCCGATAGGTGTCACCCACCTTCTCGATCAGGATGGCCTTGGTGGTCGTGCTCCCGCAATCGGTGGCGAGGATGACCTTGATGTTCGCGGGATCGAGTGGACGGGTCATGTCGTGAGTGCGATCGAGAGCTGGGCAGGAACGGGGAACGAGCGCAGGGTGAGTTGGCGACGAACGGCCTCAGCCGCCGCCGGTGGTGGCAGTTCGCTCGTCCTCGAGCGTCTGGAGTCGCGTGGCAATCCACTCGAGTGCGCCGCGATTCTCAAGGTATCGGGCGAGGCGCTCGTAGGCCTGGGCGTCGAAGAGGGCGGTGACGATCGGTCCGAAGAAGTGCATCGACGCCGCCGCGACTTCGTTGAGCGGGCGCGACATCTCGAGAAAGAGCACGGCCGGTCCCACCAGTCGGCGACGGACCACCTCGGCGCAGAGTCGATCGACAATCGGCTTGGTCTCCTCGTCAGGTTCGACCGGACCAGACGCTGGCACGGCGAAGGCGTGTCGCAGGGCCTTCCAGGTCTCCTCCCAGCGAGCCACGGTCTCGGAGCCAGATGATCCGGATGATCCGGATGATCCGGATGATCCGGATGAACCGGATGAACCCGAGGAGTCCGGCGGCTCAGTGGACCGCGTGGTCGTCGAATCCGCTGTGGGGCGTTTGGCGGGCATGGGAAGGAGGGTAGCGACTGCCGAGGCGCGATCATGCGCGGTCCGGGGCTGTAATCGCCAATGCCCGTCCGCTACCCTCTTCGCATGACCAGCGCCACCCATCATGGACAACTCACCGCGGCCACTCGCCAGGCTGTGCAGTTCGCCTCGCGCAGCGTCCCGACGTCGGCACGCAGCGCCCCGACCGTGCGAACACCCGATCCGGTCAATCTCCACAAGTGGATCGAGGAGAACCAGCACCTTCTCAAGCCGCCGGTCGGCAATCAGTATCTGCACTGCGGCGAGGACTTCATCGTGATGGTGATCGGCGGGCCGAACACCCGCAATGACTTCCACGTGAACACCACCGAGGAGTGGTTCCACCAGATCACCGGCGACATTGCCGTCCGTGTGCGCGAGAACGGCCGCATGCGCGACGTGGTCATCCGCGAGGGCGAGACCTGGCTCTGCCCGGCGCTTCTTCCCCACCGACCGCAGCGACCCGCCGGGACCGTGGGTCTCGTCGTCGAAAGGCAGCGACCCGAGGGAGACCTCGATCACCAGGTCTTTTACTGCGACACGTGTGGCGAGCTGGTCTACGACGCGGCATTCGTGATGAAGGACATCGTGGTCCACTTCGCCGACATCATGGAGAAGTTCTGGAGCGGTCCCGAGACCCAGCGCACCTGCACGGCCTGCGGCACCGTGGTCGAGAAGGCCGGGCCGTACGAGATGAAGAATCTGCTGCAGGGCTGAAACAGGCTCGATGCCTGGCTGACCCGATCGCCTACTCGTAACGAACGGATCCGAACTCGATCCATCCCGCGTCGCGGTTGCGCGACTCGGCGCGGTGGGTCCAGTGGACGACTCCGCCCTGGTCGTTCCAGACGTACTTGCCGCGGACGACCACGCGGTCCCCGCGCTCGAGAGGAATGCGCGGTGCGATGTCGATGTTGTGGGCCACCAGCAGCGTGCGTCCGTCGGCGATCCGCACGATGAAGCGCTGATGCCGGTCGCCGTCGTCATCATCGGGCCTCAGCTTCGAGACTCCCGCCTCGAACTCGACCCAGACCTCGCTCCGCCGCCCGCGTATCGCGGCATCGAGATCCGCGGCGACGCCGCTTCCGGAACGGGTGGCGGTGCTGGTCGTCCCGCCCGCCCCGCGCGCATCAGGAGACTGGTCCGGATTCGCGCCTCCCCCGAAGAGATCGATCCCGAATCCATACCGAAGCGTGAGCGCCGCGACGAGCAGGAGCACAAGTCCGGGGATCGACGCTCGTGAACGCCATTGACTCCGTCGCTGTCGCTGTCGACGCATGGCCGAGCGTAGAGCCCCACTCGGCACCCGCCGGACCTCCGGGTACTGTCCCCGGTCGTTCTCGTCTTCCCACGCTCCTCATTGCTCATTCCCAATTCCCAGCTTCCAATTCCCAACTCCCAATTCCTCGCAACCGAGAGACACTGACGCACCCCCGCGCACGCACCCAATCGTGCAACCCACTGCTGCTCCCTGCTCCCTGCTCCCTGCTCCCTGCTCCCCGCTCCCATGGCCGCCATCGACCTCCACACCCACATCCTCCCCGAGCGCTGGCCTGATCTGCGCGAGCGGTATGGCTGCGGCGGCTGGGTCAATCTCGAGCACTGCGGGAACTGTCGGGCGCGGATGATGATCGATGGCCGGCACTTCCGAGACATCGAGAGCAACTGCTGGGATCCGGGGCGGCGCCTGCGGGAGTGCGACGCGGCCCAGGTGACCACCCAGGTGCTCTCGACGGTGCCGGTGATGTTCAGCTACTGGGCGAAGCCCGAGCACGCCCTCGATCTGTCGCGATTCCTGAACGACCACCTTGCGGGCATCGTGCGCGACCACGAGTGCCCCCATCGGCGCGGTCCGCGGCGATTCGAAGGGCTCGGCACGATTCCGATGCAGTCGCCGGAACTCGCCGTGCGCGAGCTCGAGCGCTGCGTGGGTGAGCTCGGCCTGCGCGGTGTGCAGATTGGAACGCACGTGGATGCGCCGGACGGGATCCGCAATCTCGAAGACGCGCAGGTCTTCCCCGTCTTCGAGGCAGCCGCAGCGCTCGGCGCCGCGGTCTTCGTTCATCCCTGGGACATGATGGGCAAGGAGCGGATGCCGAAGTACTGGCTGCCGTGGCTGGTGGGGATGCCGGCCGAGACGGCTCTGGCGATCTGCTCGGTCATCTTCGGCGGCGTGCTCGAGCGGCTGCCGTCGCTTCGAGTCGGATTCGCCCACGGAGGCGGATCGTTCCCAATCACAATCGGTCGGATCGAGCATGGCTGGCGCGAGCGACCGGATCTGTGTGCCATCGACAATCCCAACAACCCGCGCGATTCGGTCCGCCGCGTCTACTTCGATTCGCTGGTGCACGATGCCGATGCGCTGCGATATCTGATCCATCTCGCCGGTGTCGAGCGGGTCGCCCTCGGCAGCGACTACCCCTTCCCGCTGGGCGAACTGGTGCCGGGCCAGCTCATCCGCTCCATGCCCGATCTCGACGACGCGGCCCGAGCGCGCCTCCTGCACGGGACCGCGTCGGAGTTTCTCGGGCTGCCGGAGCGGTAGGATCTGCCTTCGTGAATCCAGTCGCGAGTCCGCCCGTGCATCCAGATGAAGTCAACGTCGCCAGCTTCTCGACCGAGGAGGCCTTCGCGCGTCATCTCGACGCCATCGACCCGCTCGCGGCGCACCGCGCCCGATTCCACATCCCGCCGCCGCGACACGGGCGGAGCGAGACCGTCTATCTCTGCGGCAATTCGCTGGGACTGATGCCGAAGTCGGCGCAGGCCATCGTCGAGACCGAACTCCGCGATTGGGCGACGCTGGCCGTCGAGGCCCACTTCGAAGGTACGACGCCCTGGTACTCGTATCACGAGGTCTTCCGCGAGACCGGGGCTCGGCTTGTCGGGGGTCGGCCTGGCGAAGTCGTGATGATGAACTCGCTGACGGTGAACCTGCATCTTCTGTTGATGAGCTTCTACCGACCGCATGGTCAGCGGCGGCTGATCCTCATGGAGGATGGCGCGTTTCCCTCCGACACCTACGCGCTCAAGACCCATCTCGCCGCGCGCGGCATGGATCCGGCGCGGGATCTCGTGCTGCTCACCCCGCGCAGCGGCGAGCAGACGCTGCGGATCGAGGAGATCGAAGCGGCGATTGCCCATCAAGGCGAGCGGCTGGCGCTGGTGATGCTCGGGGGCGTGAACTTCCGAACGGGGCAGCTTTTCGATCTGCACCGCATCACTGCCGCGGCCCACGCGGTCGGGGCGATGGCCGGATTCGATCTGGCCCATGCGGCCGGCAACGTGCCGCTGGCCCTGCACGCCGACGGCGTCGACTTCGCCTGCTGGTGTTCGTACAAGTACGTGAACAGCGGTCCGGGCGCCGTCGCCGGAGCGTTCGTCCACGAGCGGCATGGCGCCGATCTCTCGATCCCGCGCTTTGCCGGCTGGTGGGGCAACGATCCGGCCACGCGCTTCCGCATGCATCTCGAACCGGAGTTCGTGCCGCGCGCCGGCGCCGATGGCTGGCAGATCAGCAACCCGCCCATTCTGGCGATGGCTCCGCTCAAGGCGTCGCTGGCGATCTTCGACGAAGTCGGCATGCCGGCGCTGCGCCGCAAGAGTCTGCTCCTGACGGGCTATCTCGAGTACCTGCTGCGGGAGTGGATGCCCGAGGCGTGCCGCCTGGTCACCCCGACCAACTCCGACGAGCGCGGCTGCCAACTCTCGATCCAGGTGCTCGACGCCCCCCGGGCCCGTTTCGACGCCCTCACCAAGGCCGACATCATCTGCGACTTCCGCGAACCGGACGTGATCCGAGTTGCGCCGGTGCCGCTGTACAACTCGTTCCTGGACGCGTGGCGGTTTGCGAGAGAGTTGGCGGGGGGCAGGGAGCACGGGGCAGGGAGCCGCAGTGGGTTGCACGACTGAGTGCGTGCGCGGGGTGGCTGCGCGAACTCGTCGCATCGTCAGTCCAGGTCGCGCCATGCCTGGATGCCACGGCTGGCTCCGTACCAGCCGTGAGTTCGTCGACGAGCGTCCTATGGCCCCCTTGGACCGCCGAGCACCAGCTCGGCCAACCGTCCGATGGCGTGAGTTCGTCCACACGCGTCACATCGCCCCCCTTGGACCGCCGAGCACCAGCTCGGCCAACGCTTCACGTGTGCAGCGAAACGCACTCGCATTCCGTCACGTCGCGCGCACGAGGTTTGTGACACGGAGGCCACGGAGAACACGGAGGAAGAGGGAGGGGGGGCGATGCGCGAAGCGAGGACGGCGTCTCTTGGACCGCCGAGCACCAGCTCGGCCAACCGTCCCATGGCGTGAGTTCGTCCACACGCGTCACATCGCCCCCCTTGGACCGCCGAGCACCAGCTCGGCCAGATGGTCCGGTGCGCAGGACTGAAGCGCATTCGCATGTGGTGGCGTCGTGCGCAGGAGGTTTGTGACACGGAGGCCACGGAGAACACGGAGGAAGAGGGAGGGGGGGCGATGCGCGAAGCGAGGACGGCGTCTCTTGGACCGCCGAGCACCAGCTCGGCCAACGCTTCACGTGTGCAACGAAACGCACTCGCATTCCGTCACGTCGCGCGCAGGAGGTTTGTGACACGGAGGCCACGGAGGCCACAGAGGCCACGGAGGCCACGGAGAAAGCAAAGAGGGGAGTACCCCGGAACTCCTCCTCACACCCAGGCAGCTCGCGCCGCCACACGTCGAGCCGGGGCTCGGCGGTCCGGTCAGTGCCGTCCGACCTCCGACGACCCTCACCCGTCAAGCCTCACTTCGTTCGGCTCGCCACCCTCTCCCGCGGCGCTTCGCTGGCGGGGAGAGGGGATGGTCGCGCGCGCAGAACGCGTCGATCGTGCCGAGCTCACACAGGTGCCGCGCACGCGGCACTCCTCATACGCAGCGGCCCAGCCGACTATCCTCTCCGCCATGCACGTCATTCTCGTCGGCGCCGGTCTCGCGGGGTGTCTTCTCGCGACGCAGCTTGCGCGGGCAGGGCATGCGGTCGAGCTGTATGAGCGTCGAGGTGATCCGCGGGCCAAGGGGTTCGTCGGAGGGCGGTCGATCAATCTGGCAATCTCCGAGCGCGGGCTCAACGCCTTGCGGACGATCGGGCTCGACGGCGCCGTCCTGGCCAGTGGCGTGCGCATGCCGGGACGGATGATTCATCCAATCGATGCCCGGAGCGCGGGCGAGCTCTATTTCCAGCCCTACAGCGCCGATTCCAACCGGGCCATCAACTCGGTGTCTCGCGGCGACCTCAATCGCCTGCTGCTCGATGCCGCGGTCGAGGCCGGTGCCAGCGTGCGCTTCAGCCATCGCTGCGCGGGAGTCGACCCGTTGAAGGCCACCGTGGAGTTCGTCGACGAGAGCAGCGGGGGAAGTGTCACGGCCATGGGCGATCTGGTCGTCGCCTGCGACGGCGCCTATTCGGTCGTGCGCGCGGCGCTGCAGAAGAACGAAGGCTTCGACTACAGCCAGACCTATCTGGGCCACGGCTACAAGGAGCTGACGATTCCTGCCACCGCCTCGGGCGGCTTCGCGATGGAGCGCAATGCCCTGCACATCTGGCCGCGCGGCGGCTTCATGATGATTGCCCTTCCGAATCAGGACGGCTCCTTCACCTGCACGCTCTTCCTCTCGCATCTGGGAACGTCCATCGACGAGCCCGGGTTCGATCAACTCGTCGACGACGCCTCGGTGGGGGCCTTCTTCAACCGCTGGTTCGGCGACGCGGTGCCGCTGATGCCGGCGCTTCTCGAGGAATTCCGCCGCAATCCGGTCGGGGCGATGGTCACGATCCGCTGCCGACCCTGGGTGCGCGGCCGCGTGGCCCTGCTCGGCGACGCCGCCCACGCCGTCGTGCCCTTCTACGGACAGGGCGCCAACTGCGCCTTCGAGGACTGCGTGGCTCTGGTCGAGTGCCTGAAGTCGTCGCGAAACATCGACGCCGCGCTCCTCGAGTATCAGGCAAGGCGGATCGACAACGCCAACGCAATCGCCGATCTGGCGCTTCGCAACTTCATCGAGATGCGCGATCACACTGCGTCGCGCCTCTTCCATGCGAAGAAGAAGCTGGAGCATGCCCTCAATCGGGCGTTTCCGAACAGCTATCTCCCGCTCTACGACATGATCAGCTTCTCGACCATTCCCTACGCCGAGGCCCGGGCCCGGGCGGCGCGGCAGTGGAAGGTGGTCGGCGCCGTCGCCGGTGCCACCGCCCTGGTCGGCGCGGGAGCCGCCGTCGGCCTCATGGCGGCACTGATTGGGTGAGCAGGGCAAGAACGATGACGACGAATCCTCGACAGTCAAACTCCGGCATGACTCTGGCCGAGCCCTACTGCGCCAACTGCGGCTACGTGCTGCGCGGCGTGGTCGACTCCGCCGCGTGTCCCGAGTGCGGCAAGCCGCTGGTCGAGGTGCTGGCCCGCCGCGGCGTCACCACCACGGGGCGGCGCTATCGATCGTCGCGACGCATCTTCGGACTGCCGCTCATCGACATCGCCTTTGGTCCCGACGAACACAGCCGCTACGGGGTGGCCAAGGGGTTCATTGCCATCGGTGACATCGCCTTCGGGTGGATTGCCCTCGGTGGCACAGCAATAGGCGGCGTCGCCTTCGGAGGCGCCAGCGCCGGGCTGTTCACCTTGGGCGGTCTCTCGCTCGGCTTGCTCGCTGGCGCCGGCGGCATCGGGACCGGAGCGCTGGCAGTCGGTGGCGGCGCCGTAGGCGGACTCTCCAGCGGTGGTGGAGCAATCGGCGTGGTGGCCAGCGGCGGTGGCGCCATCGGCTGGGTGGCCCGCGGCGGCGGCGCGTACGGAACCCACACGATCGATCGCCGCGGCACGGCCGATCCGGTCGCCGTCGACGTGTTCCAGCGACTCGAATGGTTCTTCGGCCCCAGCGGCGCCGCGGCGCAACCGATGCTGGTGACGATTGCCGTGATTCTCGCGGCGGCGGTGGTGTTGGTGGTGGTGGGGTGGTTTGGGGCGAGGGAGACGTCGGCTGCGCCGACTGGCTCGTCGGCTGGCGCCGACTAGGTCCTCGGCTGCGCCGACTCCTGCGGTGTGCCGCGTGCGCGGCACCTGTGTGAGCTCGGCACGATCGACGCGGCGCTGGCTGCGCCAAGCCTGGTCGATCGAGCCGAGTGGTTCAGGGGGGCGAGGGAAGGGATGACGCGGTCGCGGATGATCTCGCTCTGCTGCGGAATCGTCCAACCGCGCCCTCACTGAATCGGAGGACACGCCGCCGCTCCTTGGCGCGCGAAGTTCCCTGGTCCCCTCGCGGCGGCGGGGTGGCCGGCCTAAAACAGGTGCCGCGCCAGCCGACGAGCCAGTCGGCGGAGCCGACCCCCCATGCCCCTCATGCCCCTCATGCCCCTCATCGACATCACTCCACGCGTCTCGCCGCGCCTCGCCGTCTTCCCCGGCGACACCGCCATGTCGCGCGAGGTGCTGCTCGACATCGAGCGCGGTTGCAACATCACCCTCTCGACCCTGCGGGCGACGGTTCACCTCGGGGCCCATGTGGATGCGCCGAGCCATTACGGCAAGGGAGGACGCACCATCGAGCAGCAGTCGCTCGATCTCTACGTCGGTCCCTGCCAGGTGATCCGCGTCGACGTGCCGAAGCGGCATCGCATCCGTCCCGAGGATCTTCGCACCGAGATCAACGCGCCACGGGTGCTCTTCGCCACCGGCACGTACTCGAATCCGGACCAATGGGACGGCGACTTCGCCGCGCTCTCGGTCGAGCTCGTCGATCTGCTCCATGCCCGCCGTGTTCGACTCGTCGGCATTGACGTCCCCAGCGTCGACCTCTCCGACTCGAAGGATCTTCCCGCCCACCATCGTCTCTTCCAGCACGACATCTCGATTGTCGAGGGGGTCGTCCTCGAGGGTGTTGCTCAGGGGTTCTACGAACTGATTGCGCTTCCCCTTGCGCTCGAAGGGTTCGACGGCAGTCCGGTGCGGGCCGTGCTGCGCGGGCCAATCCCCGATGACGCGACGACGGCGTGAGATGACCGGCCTGAGTTGATTGGCGTGAGATGATCGGGGCAAGTGCCTGGCGGCACTCGTCGCTCACTCCTCGAGCAGCAGCATGCCGCGGGCGATTGCCAGCTCGAGGTCGGAGCAGACGTTGGTCGGGTCGAGGATGTCGCCGGCGCCGGCTTCGCGCATGGCGTGGTACTGCTCGCCGTTCATGCCGGCGATGAGCAGGTGTCGACCGAGTGAGCGAGCCCGCAGCATCAGGGCTCGGAGCTCGAGCGCCGTGTTGCTGTCGAGCTGGACCACATCGCCGAGATCGAGGATCACCACTCGCTTGGATCTCGGAAGTCGATCGAACCACAGGAGCAGATCCGGCAGCCGGTGAACGACGCCGCGGCGGTCCTTGTCCTTTCGAAGGTGGTGCACGGCGATCCCTTCCGGAAGCACCAGCCCGCCCGTGCCGCCGATGAGCTCACTGGTCTCGATCTCGCAGATCGGCCTGCGCACGTCCTGGAGGACGATCCAGAGCAGAAGGAGAACCGGCGGGATCATGGACCAGCGGGCCACGTGCTCGAACGCCAACGTGCCGAGGGCCGCTCCGACTGCGAACGACCCCATGATCGAGATCAGAAGCGCAAGTCGGATCGAGGTCGGATGCGTGCGAACGCTGTGCACCAGCGCCCGAGTCGGCAGCGGCGGACTGTCCCGGACGCGGTCGCGCAGCCAGTACAGGAACTGCACGACCTCGAGCCCGAGGTCGGTGAGGACACCGGTGACATGCGTGGTGCGCACGACTCCGCCGGAGATGCGGGTGATGGTCGCGTTCTGAAGGCCCATGGCCATGGAGGCGAGGCCGATCATCGCCAGCAGCGTGCCGCCGGTTGGGACCAGCGTCGGGTCGGCGGGGTCATGGAGTTCGATGCCGATTGCAAATGCCGCGAGCAGGATCGCCTGGAGCATGACTGGCAGCACGTAGATCGAATCCCAGCCGCGCCGCCGTCCGGTCTCGGTGCAGACTCCCGAGAGCGCCGCACCAAGAAAGAAGGTGACGAGAAGAAGGAGCGCCAGACCGGCCGCGCGCCACGCCCCTTCGGCGACATCACGCCCGAGGTTGCTGGTGGTCCCCGAAACATGACTCGTGACCGTGCCGCAGGTCAGAATCGTGAGGATGTTCGTGTACCCCGCAATCCACGCCAGCGTGATCGCCAGTCTGGCCTGCTGCGTGAACGAGTGCGCCTGGGCGACGAACATGGGGAGGGGGAGGGAG
>Ga0163154_10008741_pt1 | contig 11713 bp, 6 predicted proteins | sample OliLakLV19MP9P1_FD_148649 | JGI IMG/M metagenome (GOLD analysis project Ga0163154, IMG submission 148649) | Freshwater microbial mat bacterial communities from Lake Vanda, McMurdo Dry Valleys, Antarctica - Oligotrophic Lake LV.19.MP9.P1 | ecosystem: Environmental > Aquatic > Freshwater > Lake >... | reverse complement strand
TGGAACTTCAGCGCGATCGCCAGCTCGACGACGACCGTGATGGTCTCGCCCTCGACCCGCGCGTACGCGCGCGCGGCGACCTTGTCGTCGCCCAGGAGGTTCGGTCGCCAGTCGTCGGCGGCGACGGCGGCTCCGGGGGCCGCGGTGCCAGCGGGGGCAGCGGCGGCTCCGGGGGCAGTGCTGCCCGTGTCCACGGCAACAGCACCGGCCTCGGCAGCGCCCGTCACGCGGACGTCGGGAGGAGTTGCCGGCGCCTCGAGGAGCGCAGCGGGAAACCCCTCCCAGATCGTGTCCGTGCCCGCACCGCGGTTCTCGAGGCTCGCGACGCTCCACGGCATGCACGTGCGCTCGTTGCACGCGAGCCCCGTCAGCGCGACCGTCACGGCGGCCGCGTCCGCACCCTCGCCCGTGCCAACGGCGTAGATGACGAACTTCTTCGGGTGGACCTTCGCCTGGCCGACGATCGGGTCGTCCTTGAGCTGCGGCTCGGGGAAGCGCGGCTTCGACCACGTCAGGTTCTCCGGACCGAGGGTGACCTCGGTCGGCTTGCCGCCCGAATCGGGGTCGTCGTCGTAGAGCCAGGCCCCGAGCTCAGGGGTGACCGTAATCGCGACCAGGACCTTGCCACCCTCGCTCTTGGTGTAGAGCTTGGCCGTGGCCGTCTGCGCGCCGGCCGCCGCAGTGAGCAGCACCACCAGGCAGGCGAGGAAGAGGGTTCTCATGAGAGGGGTGCGGAGCGCCGCCCGGCGCGGGCGCGGAGGAAGAGAATAGCAGGGGGTCGTACGCGCCACTGGCGCTCCATGACGGGCCGGACCGGGGCATTCCGCTGGCAAGGACCCACTTCGAACGCCCGCTGAACGTCGCTCGAACCACTCGGACCCTTGGGGATTCGGAGGCTCCGACCGACACTGGAGAGGCCCACCCCGCACCCACCAGCCAACATGCGCTCCGCACTCCTCTCCCTGGCCCTCGCGCTGCCCCTGCCCCTCTACGCTGCCCTCAGCACCGAGCCGCCCCAGGAACGCCGCGCCGTGACGGGCCAGGAGCCTGCCACGGGCGACCCCAAGCGCGCCAGCGACGAGCCGCAAGAGGAGGGCACGGACGTCGACAAGGTCGACATCTACGGCCGCCCGCTGCGCACGCAGGGGAAGTCGAGTGAGCGTCGGCTGCTGCAGGGCTGTTGGAAGCTCACGGAGGTCGAGCTCGCGGGCCTCGTGGACCGCGGTCGCAAGGCAGTTGGCGCGCTCCTCGTGCACGATGAGTTCCTCGCGTTCGAGCTGCACATGACGTGGCCAGGGCGCGTCTACAGCCCAACCGTGTACCAGTCCTACATCGCGGAGTACGAGTTCACTCGAGGCCGCCAGTTGAAGGTCACGACGGTCGTAGGCTCGTTCATCGACCAACGTGTGGGGGGCCTCGACTGGGAGGAGACTGGCTTTGCGCGCGAGTACCAGGTCTCCGTCACCGGCGACCGCCTCGTGCTGACCTTCGGTCAGGGCAACTCAATGAGCTTCGCGCGGCAGCGCGCGACGGGGCAGGGGGGGCGCGACATCTTCGGCCGCAAACGCCTCGAGGCCAGCGGCGAACGTGACATCTTCGGGCGTCCCAAGGCGCGCAGCGAGGACGCGGAGGGGGGCGACAAGACGGGAATCCCTGCGCCGGGCGGCGGCGAAGATTCCCAGCGCTGAGCCCGCCACGCCGCAGCGGGTGACGTCTATCCAAGCGACGACGGCGCGCGCAAGGCCGGATTTGGAGCGGTTCCGGCAGAAAATCGCTCCGCGGCCCCACGACGGGCCGACGGGGTTGGGCCCACTTGGCCGTCACCAGGGTCGATCCTGCGTCGTGAATGTTTCCGCGCCGGGTGGTTTGGCCATTGCACTCCCCGGAGAAACTACCTGGAAACCAATGTGGCTCCTGGGTGAACCATACTTCATCGCTCTCGACGGGTGCTCGCCCCGGTCGTGACCAAGGGCTGCTTCCAGTGGCCCGCTGTCGCGCTCGGCCCGGTGAGTCCCTGGACGAGAACGCCGTTACGAAGCATGTGAGACGTCAACGAAAAGGCCTCCACTTCGGGCGTGATGGCGGTCGAAACAAGGAAGACGGTCGTGGAGTTCGGGCGCCTCAGGCAGAGCCGAACTCCAGGCCAGGATCGAACGGGAGCCACCCCAAGAAGTGGTGGCGCATCTCGGCCAGTACGCAGGACCAGACGGTCCCTCGTCACGAGGCCAAGGACCACACTCTCCAACCGCTTCCGCCATGGAAGCTGACTCACCAGGATCTCTCTCTACATGAGCCAACTCAACACGCAAATGGGACGCCGACTGCTCGCGCTCGGTCTGCTCGCCTTCGCCGCCGCCCCCGTCGCCCAGGCCGACGGTGGTGTCTTCATGGAGCAGAACGGCCTCGTCGCCTTCCACATGGAGTCGAACCCGAACTCGACTGGTTGGACCAGGAGCACGTCGAGCCAGGGGTACACGGGCCACTGCTACTACCGCTGGGATGGGCCGAACCTCTTTGCCCAGCCGGGCGCGCAGGGGAACATGGCCTTCGACATCTACATCACGAACCCGGGCACGTACACGCTCTACATCCGCAACCGCCACGACGACCCGATTCCGAGCGAGGCCAACGACGTCTGGGTCCGGATGGACAACCACGGGTGGGAGAAGGTGTTCTCCAACCAGTACACGAGCTTGCCCTACGTCGGCTACTGGTCGTGGGAGAGCCGCTTCGAGCACACGGCGCAGCAGGCCACCTACTACCTGTCGGCGGGTGCGCACACCCTGTTCCTGTCAGGCCGCTCGAACGGGTTCAAGATGGACCGCATCCACCTCGCGCGGCCGAATGCGTTCAATGCGACCAACATCAACGCACCGGAGTCGCTCCGCCTCTCCGGCACGAGCTACGGGACAGCCGTCGCGAACTCGACCGGCGGCGTCGGCCTGATCGAGGGTCGCGGCACGAGCTTCGTGCAATTCAACCAGCTCGCGCTGCGCGCACACAACATTCCGGCGAATTCGTTCGGCGTGTTCCTCGCGAGCCGCTCCCAGGGCTTCACGCCGAACCCGGGTGGCTCGGCGGGCAACTTGCTGCTCGGCTCGAACTTCGCCCGGTTCTCGAACATCGTCAGCACGGACTCCGGCGGAAGCGTGTCGATGGAGGCGAACCTCGGCCAGCTCCCCACCCAGAGCGGCATGACGGCGGCCATCCCGGGTGAGACCTGGTACTTCCAGTTCATGCACCGCGATGTGGGCAACTCGAACCTCACCCGCGGTCTCGCGTTGATGTTCGAGTGATCCGGTAGAACCTGGGACTCAGACGCGCGGCGCAGCGCCCCTCGGGGCGCTGCGCCGCGCGGCATTCCAGGGCGCTCCGTCACTCCACCTCGCCCTCCTCACTCTGCCGCGTCATAGGGCGCGAGCTGCGGCCCGTCCCGCAGGAGGTCGCCCGACGTCAGGCGCCAGATGACGCGCCTCGGGTAGTAGTCGATCAGCGCGCGGTTGCGCTCCGGGCCCATGTCCCTCGCCCAGACGATCTCCTGGTCGTCGATGCGAGCGCCGTTCACGACCCAGCAGTGGTGCGGGATGTGGCCCTCGACGCAGCGCACGAAGACGAGGTCGCGGCCCGGCTCGGCGTCGAGCCGAGCCTGGACCTCGACACGCAACCGACCGAACCACGCGATTGGAGGCGGCCGCCATTGCAGCAGCTTCTGCACATAGGTGCCCGATGCTGCGAGGCAGAGCGCCAAGGCCAGCGCAGCGCCAAAGCGGCGACCGACAACCGGCACGAGGTGGAAATTCCGCAGCCCGAGCGTCACGAGCAGGAGCAGCGCCGAGACGACCGGCGCCGGGTAACGCGCGTCGATGTAGGTCGTCGTCAAGAGCGCCAAGAACGTCGAGCCGCCCACGCCGACGGCCATGGCGACGGAGCGCCGGCGGGGGCGCAGCAGGCCGAGCACAAGCGGCAAACACAGCGACCAACCGACGAACTCGCGAGCCAGGAAGAGCAAGCGCTCCCACGCGAGCGCCGCCATCGCCCGCGCGTCGCCCCAAGCGCCGTACGAGCCACTCTGGAACCCAAACGCGAACTCGCGCATGTCCGCGTGTCGGAACTGGGGCTCGGGGCGCATGGGCTGGAAGAGGAACTGCGGGTAGACCGCATACTGCTCGTCATCGACGAAGTACGGCATCGTCGTCGCGCTCCCCGTGACCGCGTAGTTGTAGCGCAGGGTCGCTGCGCCGATCGCCAACAGCACGAGCGTCGTCGGCACGACGAGGCGCGCCACGGGGGCGAGCTCGCGCCGCTGTACACGCCGGACCAGCCAGACGCCCAGGACCAGGGCCACGGGCAGCGACAGTACGAGCCCCTCGAACGGCCGCGTGTTCGCGAGGATCCCGAGGCCGAGAGCCAGCAGCACTCCGTGCACGACGCGCACGGGCCTCGCCTGGCCCGTCGCGCCAGCAGCGCCAGACGGCTGCGCGCGCAACACTCGTCCGAGCACGCCGAGCACGAGCGCGCCGCCGATGCCCGCTAGCGCGCTGTAGTAGAACGTCTGCACCCACAGCCCACTCGCACAGAACCGCAGCACGCCGAGCAGCGAGCCCACGACCGCCCAGCGCCGCGGGAGCCACCCGAACAGCATCCACGCGAACGACGCCGCGAGCAGCCCCGATTGCAGCCACAGCCCAACCCGCGGCTCGTCGAAGAGCGCGATCCCAACCGCGAGCGGGAGGCCCATCGCGGGCGGGTACTTCGCCGCGTACGTCGGCTGATGGAAGACGTGAAACGCCTCGAAGTGCTGCCAGAAGGGGTGCGTAGGCATCGCGCAGCGCCCGTCGACAAACGTCTCCGCCATCAGGAGGTACGCGAACTCGTCGTGAATGCCGGGCTGTGGCCACCGGATCACGTACGCGCCGAACATCGGCAAGCCAACTCCGAGCAGCGCGCAGAGGAGGATCCAGGCCGAAGCGTGCGCGCCGAGCCACTGCGCTGCCCGGCGCACGCACACCCACCCGCGGCGGCCGTGGCGCGGCAGCGCAAGCGCCGCGAGCCCGAGGCCCACCCAGAGCGCCGTGGTCAGCAACTCATCGTTCACGATCGATGTCGAGGTCGAGGACCCCGCTCATGAATGCAGAGAGGACGAGCTGCAACCCGAGGGTCATCGCGGTGACCGCTGGCACGACCCGTCGCAGCGTGACTTCGTAGTCGAGGTCACCGAGACCGCTCGCACCCCACGATGTCACGGTCCAGAGCATGAACCCCAGCCCGACCAGGAAGACCGTCGTGCCGATCAGCACCGCGCGCTCCAGCGCAAAGACCCGACGCAAGCGCGACGAGCCGCGGGTCGCGGGCAAGATGCCCGCATTGACGCCGAACTGCTTCGCCAGGATGCCAAACGTGATCATCTGCGTGCCGAGCACGACCATCGCCGCCGCCGCAATGAGCGTCGTCACGTCGAAGCGCACGTCGCCGACCACGAACGGCCCGGGCAACACGAGCGCCATGAAGAACGCGCCGAGGAGGATCAGGACGCCACCCGGCGCGAGGAAGAGCCAGCGCGGGCTGAGCATCAGCAGGAATCGCAGGTGCCGCCAACCATCCCGCCAGCTGCGCAGGTGTGGCGGACGGGAGCGCCCGTCCTTCTTCAGTGTCGTCGGCACCTCGCTGATCCTGAGGTCGCGCAGCGTCGCCTTCACCACCATCTCGCTGGCGAACTCCATGCCCGTCGTGCGCAGCTCGAGCGACTGGATCGCGCTGCGCGAGAAGCCGCGCAGGCCGCAGTGGAAGTCCTTGGACGGGCCGCCGAAGAGCACGCGCCCGATGGTCGTCAGCACGGGATTCCCGAGATACCTGTGCAGCGGGGGCATCGCGCCGGGCGCGATGCCCCCACGGAAGCGGTTGCCCATCACGAGCTCGTCGCCAGCGCGCAGGCGCTCGACGAACGCGTCGAGGTTCGCGAAGTCGTAGCTGTCGTCCGCGTCGCCCATGATGATGTACTTGCCGTGAGCGGACGCGATGCCCTGTTGCAGCGCCGCGCCGTAGCCCCGGCGCGGAGCGTGCACAACCCGCGCACCATGGGCCTCGGCGAGCGCTTGGCTGCCGTCCGTGCTGCCGTTGTCCGAGATCAAGACCTCGCCGCGGACGCCGGAACGCGCGAGGTAGCTGCGCGCCTTCTCGATGCAGACGGCGAGGGTCTCCGCCTCGTTGAGACAAGGCATGACGATGGACAGCTCACACTCGTACGTCATTCGAAGGTCCTGCGCACCGTTCGTGCCCCACCGTTCGTGCCAATGTCGTTCAACCTACCACACTCAGCCACTCGGGAGGTGCGGACAGGTCAGCATTGCCCCCTTCGTCCGGCCATGTCACAGTCGCGGGCCGCCCCATGCCCGCCGCACCGACCCAACGCGACCGCGCGACGCTGGCGCTCGTCACGCTGACGATCGCAGCGCTCTATTTGTACCGAGTGCCGCTGCTACTCGTCCGTAACTACGACCCGGACGAGTTTCAACACCTGCACGGCGCGTACTGCGTCGCGCGGGGCCTCGTCCCGTACCTGGACTACTACGAACATCACCCGCCGGGGTCGGCGTGGCTGCTCGCGCCGCTGGTCCGGGTGCTCGGTGAGACCTGGACGACCGTACTGGCGGGTCGAGCGTTGATGCTGGCGTTCACCGCGGGGATCCTTGCGTTGACCTTCGCGCTCGGTCGCCGGGTGGTCGGCGCGCGCACCGCGGCGCTCGGAGTGCTCCTGCTGTCCACTACGCAGCTCTTCGTCGACAAGTCGCTGGAGGTCCGGCCCGATGTCCCGGCGACGCTCTTGTGGCTCGCGGGGCTCGCGGTCCTGCTGCGCGCGAACGACGGCGAGCGCAAACGCCCGTTTGCCGTGGCCGGCCTCCTGTTCGGCGCGAGCTTCATGTTCACGCCGAAGCTCGCGTTCGGCGTGATCGGCGCGGTGCTCGGCGTCTCGATCGTCGCCTTGCAGCGTGTTCAAGTCGCGCAGCGAGTGCGTGGCCTCGCCGTCCTGGCCGCGGCATCGTTCGTGCCGCTCGTCGTGACTCTGGCCGTCCTCGGCGCAGAGGGCGCCGCGACGGAGTTCGTGCGCCAGGTCGTGTTGGCGCCGCTCGTTTGGCCGCGCGAGGCCTCGGCGCTGCCCGTCACGAGGGAACTCTGGGTCGGCAGCCCTGGCGTCGTGCTCGGCGGCACGCTGGGTGTGCTGGGGTGGCTCTGGGTCGGTGCGCGCCGCGGGTCCGTGTCCCCTGGGACGTCCGCCGAACGGCGCGCCGACACTGGCCTCGTGCTCGCTTGCGCCGCGCTCGTGTTCGTCGTCGGCTGGTTCAGCGTGCCTGTGCCGTGGCCGCAGTTCTTGCTGCCGCTGCTGCCGCTCTGGGCGCTGGCCGCGGCGGCGGCGCTCGTGTGGACCACCGAGCGATCCGTGGACACGCTGGAGCGCGTCGGCGCCCCAGCGGTCTTGACCGAACGGCTCGTACCACTCGCGCTCGCCGCGGCGGCGGCATGGTTCGCCTGGCGCTCGCTCGGGCCGTACATGCCGCCACGCGGCGTGTACGCCGCGTTCCTGGCGCTCGTCGGCGCGACGCTCCTGGTCGCGCCGAGCCGCGAGCGACTGCGGTTCGCGCTGCTGCTGCTCGTGCTCGCAGTGCCGCTCGCGCGTGTCGTCGGGCGCACGATCTGGCAGGACACCGAGGTGCGCCGTGACTTCGAGTTCCTGATGGCGAACACCGCGCCCGACGACACCGTGCTGACCGGTTGGTCGACCGCGACCATGTTCCGGCCGCACGCGTACGAGTACTCCTTCCTGCACGGCGGGATGCTCGCGGTGTTGACGGAGCAACAGAAGGGCGAGGACGTGCTGGCCATCCTGCGCGTACGCCCCCCACGCGTGGTGGTGCGCGACGCAGGCACGCGCGCGCTGTCGGCGGAGGTCAATCGATTCATCGACGGGCGCTACGCCCCCACCGGCGTCGGCGACCTATGGCTGCGGCGCGTGCCGTGAACGCAGTGTTCACGGCACGCGCCGCCTCAGGTCGCCCTGTCAGTCGCCCTGTCAGTTGCCCTGTCAGTTGCCCTGTCAGTCGCCCTGTCAGCGTGTCACGGGCCGGTCAACATTGACTGAAGCCGCACGACTCGCACTTCACACAGCCCTCGGAGAAGCTCAGCGCGGCGCTGCACTGCGGGCAAACGATCTTGTAGCGCGCGACATTGCGCGGCTCGCCATTGCCCTTGCCCGAGCCATGGGCTCTCGAGGGCTCTGTCGGCACGGCGCTGCCACTCTCGCTCGCCGCCGCGCCCGCGTCGACCCGCCCGAGCAGGAGCGCCTCGAGCCCGTGCTGGGCCTTGGCGTCGAGGTAGCGGCGCAGCGCCGTCGCGAGGCCGTCCGCGAGCGACATGATGCGCCCGTCCTTCGTCGGCACACTGAGGCTGGACCCGATGCCGCTGAGCTGGTTGACCGCGGTCTCGAGGCTGCCATTCGAGCGCAACCACAGCGACAGGATCCGACAGATCGCTTCGAGGTCCGAATTCGCGACGTCGCCGCCCTTACCGAGCTGCGCGAAGACCTCGCGCTCGCAGTCGAGGCGCGGGTCGACGCTGACCTTGACGTGCATGTTGCCGAAGGGCGTCATCTGGCGGATGCGCAGCGACGGCATGATCTCCGGCAGCTTCACCGGCGCCAGCATCGGGATGCCGCCCGAGCCACGGAGGAAGAAGCCGGTCTCGGGGCCGGGCACCGCGGCCACGCCGGCGCTCGCCACGGGCGGGGCCGCGGAGGCCGTGGAGGCCGCGGAGGGCGTGGAGGGCGTGGAGGCCGCGGAGGGCGCGGAGTCCGCCGCGCGCTTCGAGCCCTCGAGCGCCATCGGTTGGAAGTCGCGGCACCCGTCGCGATAGACGGTCACCCCCTTCACATCGAGGTCGATCGCGAGGTCGTAGATCGCGCGCACGTCATCGACCGTGGCCTCGTGCGAGAAATTGATCGTCTTGCTGATCGAAGCGTCGCAGTTGCGCTGGTACGCAGCCTGCATGCGCATGTGCCACTCGGGCGCGATGTCGTGCGCGGTGACGAAGAGGCGGCGGTGCTCCTCCGGGACGTCGGCGATGTCGTGCAGCGTGCCGTCGCGCGCGATGCGATCGATGAGCTCATGGCTGTAGTAGCCGGCGGCCTCTGCTGCGCGCTCGAACACCGGATTGACCTCGCGCATCGTCGTCGGCACGCCTTCCTTGTCACGCATGACCTGACGCGTGAAGGCCAGCGAGTACAGGGGCTCGATGCCGCCCGAGCAACCCGCGATGATCGAGATCGTGCCCGTCGGCGCGATCGTGGTCGTGTAGCTGTTACGCAGCCGGAGACCGCGCTCCGCCCATTCGGAGCCCTCCCACGCCGAGAAGACGCCGCGCTCCTCGGCGAGGATCTCGCTCGCGAGGTGCGACTCCTCTTGCAGGACCCGCATGACCTCGGCGCCGAAGTCGCAGCCAGCGGCGGAGTCGTACGAGATGCCCAGCATGTACAGCACGTCGGCGAAACCCATCACGCCGAGCCCGATGCGGCGCGTCGCGCGCGACATCTCCTCGATCTGGCGCAGCGGGTAGTGGTTGACCTCGATCACGTCGTCGAGGAAGCGCGTGCACGTGTGGATCGCCTCGCGGTAGGCCTCCCAGTCGAAGCGCGCTTCGACGCCGTCACCTTGCACGAAGCGCCCGAGGTTGATCGAGCCGAGGTTGCATGAGTCCCACGCGTGCAACGGTTGCTCGCCGCAGGGGTTCGTCGCTTCGATCTCGCCGACGTTCTTGATCGGGTTCGTGGCGTTGATGCGGTCGATGAAGATCACGCCTGGCTCGCCGCTCTTGTGGGCGTGCTCGATGATCGCGTCCCAGAGCTCTCCGACCGTCCAGTGCACGGGCTCTGCGTCCGCGCCGACCATTGCCTTCCCCTGTGCGTCGCGCTTGACGAGCTGTGTCCAAGCCTTCGTGCGCGGATTCTGAACCTCGTGCACCGTCGTCGGATCACTGCGGAGCTCGGCGAGGAAGCGGTCGGTAACTGCGACGGAGATGTTGTAGTTCGTCAGCTTCGACCGGTCGTCCTTGTAGACGACGAACTGCCCGATGTCCGGGTGGTCGATGCGGAGGATGCCCATGTTCGCGCCCTTGCGGAACGCGCCTTGGGTGATCGAGTCGGACGTCTTCGAGAAGACCTCCATGAACGCGAGCGGTCCGGCGCCCTGGCCGCCCGAGCTCTCGACGCGGTCCCCCGCGGGGCGCAGGCGCGAGAAGCTGAAACCCGTGCCACCGCCAGCCTTCTGGATCATCGCCGTCGCCTTGACCGCGTCGAAGATGCCCTCGACGGAGTCCTCGACCGGCAGCACGAAGCACGCCGAGAGCATCCCGTCGCGCCGGCCTGCGTTGGTCAGGCACGGGCTGTTCGGCAGGAACTCGCGCTCCGCCATCAGCGTGTAGTAGTCGCGGGCGACGGCGACGGCCTCCTCGGCCGTCGAGCCGCACGCGATCGAGCCCTGCGCAACGTGTGATGCGACGCGCCAGAACATCTGGCGCGCGGTCTCGACGAGCGCTCCGCCCGCGTCGCGCAGCAGGTAGCGGCGCTCGAGGACCGTGTGCGCGTTTGGCGCGAGGTCCGGGTCGCCAAGGTCGGCCGGCGGGTCGAGCGCCTCGAGCGCGGCCCGCGGGTCGAGCGCCTCGGGCGCGGCGGCCGGCGGGTCGAGCGGGTCCAGCGCCTCGGGGCGTTCGAGGTCGGGGACAGCCCGGAGCTCCGGGTCCCGGCCGCTGCGCGCGCTCGGTTCGGGCTGGTGGGAGCGGGACGCCATCGGCGGTTGCAGCGAGGTCGGGTTCAAGACGGTGCGGTGGGGAGGCGTCCTCACCTGCGCGCCCCCGAGCGCGCGGCTCGGCCGCGACAGGACCGCGATGATTCGCCGCGCTCTACCCCGATGCAAGGCTCATTGGCACGACTCCGGTCGAGGTGGCTCGGTCAAGCATTCTCCTCGGTTCCCCGCGCCCGATCCGCAAAGTGCGTTACGCGCGCTCACGACGAGAAGCGTCTTCGTAGTTTCTGGCCCAAATCTCGGGCTCCCTGGACGTCGAGCGCGGTCGCCGAGGCGCCGTAGACGAGCATCGAGCCGAGGATCGCCAACACGACGGCGAGCCCGTCGCCCAGGAACGGCGCGGTCGACCGGTGCAGCGCCCAGGCCGCCCCACCACAGACGAGCGACGCGAGGCCGATCCGCGCGAGCGGCCGGGCGAAGGCCTCCGTGCTCGCCGGCAGCCCGAGGCGACTGGTCAGGCCCGGCCACAGGAACGCGACGTTCAACCAGCTGGTGATCGCCGTCGCGAGGGCGAGGCCCTCGACGTCCATGCCGAGGCCGACGAGGAAAAACGTGTTGATCGCGATGTTCGCGACGAGCAACGCCGCCGACACCCGCACCGGGGTCTTGAAGTCGCCGAGCGCGTAATAGGCGCGCGCCACGAGCCCGGTCGCCCCCGCCGGCAGGATGGCGAGACACAACATCTGCAACGTCAACGCCGTCCGCGCGACCCCGTCGGGGCCAAACGCGCCATGGCCGAAGACGGCCTCCGCGAAAGGCCGCGCCAAGACGGCGAGCCCGATGCTCGAAGGCACCGCGACGAGCGCCACCGCGAGGTGCGTCCGGTCGTGCAGGCGCACGGGCACCTCGGGGACAGGGCCTCGGTG
>Ga0163154_10008739_pt1 | contig 11714 bp, 9 predicted proteins | sample OliLakLV19MP9P1_FD_148649 | JGI IMG/M metagenome (GOLD analysis project Ga0163154, IMG submission 148649) | Freshwater microbial mat bacterial communities from Lake Vanda, McMurdo Dry Valleys, Antarctica - Oligotrophic Lake LV.19.MP9.P1 | ecosystem: Environmental > Aquatic > Freshwater > Lake >... | reverse complement strand
GCGCCGCGCTCGGCGACGTCGACGTCCAGGAGCGCTGCGGCGGTCAGCGCGCGTGCGCCGGTGAGCCGCACGAGGTGCAGCACCTCGGCCGTCGGGCCGGGCGTGGCGGGGGATTGGAGGGCGAGGGCGAGCGCAGCGGTGAGCAGCATGGGTGGGGACTCCGGGGACCGCTCCACTGTAGGCGGGCGCGCGCTTCCTCGCCGCGCTACCCTACGCAGGATGCGCTCACACCTCGCCCTGGTCCTGATCCCGCTCCTCTCGGGCTGTTTCGTGGACCGCTCATCGATCAATGTCCCGCTGGAGCCCGCCGCCGTCGCCGCGCTCCAACCCGGGACCAGCACCGCGGACGACGTCACGCGCCTCCTGGGCGCGCCCGTCGAGGTCGTCCAGCTCGGCCGGCGTAGCGCCTGGCGCTACGAATACCTGCTGACCAAGCGCGCGGGTCTCTTCCTGGTCATCTTCGGCACACGCGGCACGGACACGCAGGCGGACCGCGTATGGGTCTTCCTGGACGAGCAGGACACCGTCACGCACATCGGCTCGACGTTCGACTCCAGCGAAGCCGAGTACGCGCTGCCGGGCTTCTCGTCGGCGCGGACGGCGGGGGCGGGCCAAGGGGTGAACCAGTGAGAAGGGCCGGCCCGTCGTGCGCGCTCCTCGCGCTGTGCGCTGGCTGTCTGCAAGGGGATTACAACGAGGACCGGATCCACCAGGTCGTCTCGGCGGTCCACGTCGCCTCCCTGCGGCCGGGCGAGGCGCGCCTCGCGGACGTGCTCGCGCTCCTGGGCGCGCCGCTCTACGTGGTCGAGCTCGACAACGGCGTCGCGCTCGCGTTCGGCTGGCTGGACCAGAGCGATTGGAACGTCGAGGCCGTGGTGCCGGTGGGCGACGCCTCCATGCAGTTCAGCTACGCTAGCGCGGACCTGCAAATCCCCGGCCTCGTCGTCTTCCTCGACGCGGCCTATGTCGTCATGCGCCTCGACCGCGGCCTCCTCGGCGATCTGTTGCCCCAGCGCGCGCGGCCCAAGCTCGTCGAGGACCCCGAATCGGACGGGCCCTGACCGACGTCAGCGGCCCTCAGCAGTCCGCCACCGCAGCGCGACCAACCTCGCTCCCATGTCGCCCTCGTCCCAGGGTCTGCCCACGGCCGCGTGCCCGCTCGACTGTCCCGACGCGTGCGGCGTGCTCGTCGAGCGCGACGAGCGCGGCCAGCTCGCGCGCTTGCGTGGGAACCCTGCGCACCCGTGGTCGCGCGGCTCGTTGTGCGGCAAGACGGCGATCTTTCATGAGGTCGTGCACGCGCCGAACCGGATCGCGACGCCGCTCGTGCGCAAGGGCGGCGTGCTCGTACGCGCGTCGTGGGACGAGGCCCTCGACGTGATCGCGCGGCGCGTCGACGGGCTCGCGGGTGAAGAGCTGCTCGCGTTGTGGTACGGCGGCACGATGGGGCAGGTGCAACGGCCGTTTCCGCTGCGCTTGATGCATGCCCTCGGCGCGACGTTGATCGACGGCACGATCTGCGACTCGACCGCGGAGGCTGGATTCCGCTCGGTGCTGGGCCACGTCGTCGGCCCGCACCTCGGTGTGGAGCTGCCGCGGGCCGACCTCGTCGTCGTGTGGGGCTGTGACGTCGCGCGCACACACCAACACCTGTTGCCCCGCCTCAAAGAGGCCGCGCAGCGCGGCGTGCCCGTGTTCATCATCGACGTGTGGCGTACGGAGACGATCCACAAGGTCGAAGCCTGGGGCGGGCACGGCCTCGTCGTGCGCCCGGGCACGGACGCGGCGTTGGCGCTCGGCCTCGCCGCGCGCGCGTTCGACCTGCGCGCAGCGGACCTCGCTTACCTGCGAGAACACTGTGTCGGCGGCGCCGAGTGGCGCGCGCACGTCGCAGGCGCGTGGCCGATGCAACGTGTGTGCGACGTGACGGGTGCGACGAAGGAGGCCGTATCGGCGCTCTCCGACGCGCTGCACGCGGCGCGCGCGCCGATCATCAAGACCGGCATCGGCTGGACCCGCCGGCGCAACGGCGGCGAGGCGATGCGCGCGGTGTGCGCGCTCGCCGCGACGCTCGGGCACGCGGACCGCGTGCACTTCGAGTCGTCGGACCACTTCGCGCTCGACAAGACAGGTGTGTCGATGCCAGAGCTGCGCCAGAATGCGGCGCAGAGGCCCGCAACCGCGCCGATCAGTCACGTGCGCCTCGGCCACGAGCTCGAGGCCCGGCGTTTCCGCGCGGCGTTCGTCTGGGCGCACAACCCGGTCGCGACGGTGCCCGACGCGGCGCGTGTGCGGGCCGGCCTCGCGCACGAGGACCTCTTCCTCGTCGTGCACGAACTGATGCCCACCGAGACCGCGCGTATCGCCGACGTCGTACTGCCCGCGACGGCGTTTGTCGAGCACTCCGACGTCTACACGAGCTACGGGCACCACACGCTGCAGGTCGCATGGAAGAGCTGCACAACGCCCGCCGAGCAGCGCAGCAACGTCGACACGTTCAGCGCGCTCGGCCGGCGCCTCGGCTTCACCGAGCCCGGGCTCTTCGACCAGGACGAGGACGTTCTCGTCGGCGAGTTCCTGGCGCGGAACCGCGCGCGATTCAACGACGACGAATACCGCCGCGCAGTGCAGGGTGAGCCCGTGGAGCTCGCGCCGCGCTCGTTCGCGGACCGTGGCACGCCGTCAGGCAAGGTCGAGCTCAGCGGCACGTCCGACGGCCGGCAGTTGGGCCCACCCGACCATATCGAAGACAGCGAGGCGGGCACGGGCTCGCCGGCGCGTGAGCCCTATCAACTCCTCCTGGCGCCGTCGTACGCGACACACAACTCGACGTACTTGCACTCCAGCCGCCATGTCGCGCGCATGGGCGCACCGACCGCGTGGCTGCACCCTGACGACGCGCGGGTGGAGGGCCTCGCGCCGGGCGCGCGTGTGCGGCTCGTGAACGAGCACGGAGCGCTCACCCTCGGCGTCGACGTCACCGAGGACTTGCCGCGCCACACTGTGCGCATCGACGGCTTCGTCGACGTCGACGCGGTGCCGGAGGCGGTCGGCGCCAGCGCGCTCGTCGCGCCAGCACTCAGCGACCTCGGCGCGGGGAGCTGCGTCTACAGCGCGCGTGTGCGCCTCGAGCAGGTCGAGAACGGGGCACACTGACATGGACCTCGGCCTCGCGGGCAAGGTCGTGTGCATCACGGGCGCGTCGGGCGGCATTGGCCGCGCGATCGCGCGCGTGTTCGCGGCCGAGGGCGCCTCGCTCGTGTTGCACGGGCACCGTAACTATGAAGGACTGCTGGTGTGGCTCGCCGCAGAGGCCGAGGCGGGTCGACTCCCATCCGCGCGTGTGCTCGCCGTACAAGCGGACGTCACCGACCCCCGCGCGGTCGAAAGTGTCTTGGACGCGGCGGTCGCGCGCTTCGGGCGCGTGGACATCTGCCTCGCGAACGCGGGTGTCTGGCCGCACGACGACGTGCACCTCGTCGACATGGACGACGAGCGCGCGCGCAAGACGCTCGAGACCAATCTTCTCGGCTCCCTGTGGACCGCGCGCGCGTTCCTGCGCGCGCTGCGCGCGACGGGGCCGCGCGCGGACGGGCACGGCGCGGCGCTCGTCTTCACGGGTTCGACGGCGGCCAAATTCGGAGAACGGGGGCACGCGGACTACTCGACGGCGAAGGCCGGCCTCTACGGGCTGATGCGCTCGCTCAAGAACGAGATCGTGGCGCTGGACCCGTACGGGCGTGTGAACATCGTTGAACCGGGCTGGACGATCACCGAGATGTCGCGCCGCGCGATCGACGATCCCAGCGTCGTCGCGAAGATCGTCCGCACGATGCCGCTGCACCAGATCGCGCGCGCGGACGATATCGCGCGCGTCGCGGCGTGGCTGGCCTCGCCGCTCGCGGCACGGCACGTGTCGGGCGAGTGTGTCACGGTCGCCGGCGGCATGGAGGGGCGCGTGCTCGCGGAGGCTGAGGCGATCTCGGGCACGGCCGTGCTCGCGCGGCTCGGACAGTAGAGTGGCGGGACCGACAGGGCACGGGTCCGAACCATGGATGAACGAGTCCCGCGGGTTTTGGCGGAATTTCGCACGGTCGACCGCGCGATCGACGGCTTCGTCGCCGCGAGTGGCCTCGCGTGCCCGCCGGGCTGCGGCGCGTGCTGCAATTCGCCCGAGGTCGAGGCGACGACCGTCGAGCTCCTGCCGATGGCGGAGGCGCTCGCGGCCGATGGGCGCGCCGACGAGGCCCTGGCGGCATTGGACGACGCGCTCGCGCGAGGGCGACTCGAGACCGCCCTCGGAGCGCCCGCGCCGAGCCGCTGCGTCATGTTCCGCCCCGACCCCGTTGACCCCGCGCGCGGGCGGTGTGGCGCGTACACCGTACGGCCGCTCGTCTGTCGGCTGTTCGGCTTCGGGACGCGGCAGACGCGCACCGGCCGAGTCGAGCTCGTCGCGTGCCGCGTCATGCGTGCCTCCGATCCCGCGCGGATGCAGCGTGTCGAGAGCGACTCCGAATTGCTGTCACTCGCGCCTGTGATGGCCGACCATGCACAGGCACTCGGCGTCGAGGGCGAGGTCGCGCGCCTGCGACCGATCAACGTGGCGCTGCGCGATGCGCTGGAGCGAGTCGTGCTCGCACGGCGCATGCATGGGCTCGCGGCCGAGGGTTGATGCCCACACGCAGTGCTGCGCCACGCGCGCGCTGACTTGCGCGGAACTCCACGCGTTGTCGGAACGTGCTCGAGACGGCTGCGCCGCGGGCCTCGGCCGGCGCGAAGCGCCATGTCGCGAGGGTCGAGCGCGCGAGCTCGTCGAGGCGGGCGAAGCCGCTGGACGCGACGACACGCGCCGCGCTCACCGATCCATCGGCCGCGACGTCGAGTTCGATCGTGACTTCGCCGACCCAACCGCGTTTCGCCCAGCTCTCTGGGTAATCGGGATCCGGGGTCGCACCAGGGAGCTTGGTCGGCGAGGTAGCGACGACAGTGCTCTCAGGGCCCGGCGTCGGCTCGATCGAAGCGGGCTCCGGCGCGTGCGGTGCGCTCGCTGGAGGCGGCTCGATCGGCGCGACCTCTGTGACCTCGATCGAGGGCGCGCTGGGTGGTGGGGACGCGGACGGCGACGGGCGTGCGCGGAGGTCGAGGTCGTGGGGCAGACGCGCGAACGGCGCGCTCGGGTCCTCGAATTGCGGCAGGAGAGGCGGGTGCTCGAGCTCGCTCATGAGGTCGGGCGGCTCGGTCATCACGTCCAGGGTAGGAGGCAACTCCACCGCGTCATCGGCGACAACCTGCTCCACGTGCATCGGGTCCGCCATGAACTCGCGCGCCTCGTCCGGCTCGTACGCCGAGACGTGGAAGTCGAGCGTCCGGCCGCCGCCAGGACTCGACAAAGCGCCCGCGAGCACCAGCGCCGCGCCGACCGCCGAGCCATGCACCAAGAGCGACATGGCGAGGCTCTTGGAACGGAGTGTGGCGCGGAGCATCGGATGGATGAGGGTACACGGAGCAGGCCGCGTCTACGGTCAGAACGTGCCAGGAGGCCTGTCAGTTCAGTCTCTCCATGAACCTAGCGGCGCTTCCGCGCGTTCAGCTCTGACCCATGCACGCGCTCCACCTGTTGCCCCTCGCCGGGGGCCTCTTCGGGGGCCTCTTCGGGGGCCTCTTCGGGGGTTCGACCGCCCTTGCTCCACCGCACTCGCTCGCGCTGGGCTCGCAGGACGCCCCGCGCGAGGTCGCTCCGCCGCCGGCGCGCGAGCCGGCCTCGGACACCCTCGTCGTGACCCCGACCCGCGGCTCCGAGGAACTCAGCGGCGTGCCTTACACCGTCCAGATCGTCGGCGAGGAGTTCATGGCGCGCCGCGCCTACCGCTCCCTGCCCGAGGCGCTCCGCGACGTGCCGGGGGTGGCGACCCAGGCGACCGCTCATGGACAGGGATCACCCTTCCTGCGGGGTCTCACTGGCTACCACACGCTCCTGCTCGTCGACGGCGTGCGGCTGAACAACTCGGTGTTCCGTTCAGGTCCGAACCAGTACTGGAACACCGTCGACAGCAGCTTGGTCGAGCGCCTGGAGGTCGTGCTGGGCCCGTCCTCCGTGCTCTACGGGTCGGACGCGGTCGGCGGCACGGTCAACGCTCTGACGCGTGTGCCCTACGTCACCGATCGACCCGTGGGAGGGCGCCTCTCGTACCGCTATGCGGAGGGCGAGGACGCGCATATCGGGCGCCTCGAGCTCGGCGGCGCGATCGGCGACCACACCACTTGGCTCGTGGGTCTCTCGGCCAAGGACTTCGGAGACGTCGAGGCCGGCAGCCCCACTGGCGAGCAGCCGAACACGGGCTACGACGAGCTGGACGGCGACTTCAAGCTGCAGCACTGGCTCGGCGACGACACGCGTCTGACGTTCATGCACCAGTCGGTCGACCAGGACGGGGTGCCTCGGACGCACACCACGCGTGACGCGGTCTCGTTCGAGGGCACGACGATCGGCTCCGACATCCGCCGTGACCTCGACCAGAACCGCGACCTGACGTATGTGAAGCTCGAGACGTTCGGCGAGGTCAACCACACGACCACTCTGTCGTACCAGCGGCAAGAGGAGACGCAGTATCGCACCCGTTCGAACGGCGTGATGGATGAGCAGGGGTTCGACGTCGGCACGCTCGGCCTCTCGAGCGCGTTCTCGCTCGACTCGGGGCCGGGCCTCTTCACGGCCGGCTTCGACTGGAACCATGACGAGGTCGATTCGTTCCTGGAGCGCTTTGCGTCACAGACCCCCGCCGACGACATCCAGGGGCCTGTCGCCGACGACGCGACCTACGACCTCTTCGGGCTCTTCGCCCAGCAAGAGCTGCCGCTCGGGCGCCGCACGGACCTGACTGTCGGTGCACGCTGGACGTACGCCGCTGCGGAGAGCGACCAGGTGCGCGACCCCGTCACGGATGAGCGCATCAGCATCGACGACAACTGGGACCAGCTCACCGGCTCCGTCCGTATCGACCACGCGTTGGACGAGGCCGAGCGGAACGTGCTCTACGGAGGCGTGTCGCAGGGCTTTCGCGCCCCGAACTTCTCGGACCTGTCGCGCTTCGACTCGGCGCGTACGGACGAGTTCGAGGTGCCGTCGACTGACCTCGACCCCGAGCACTTCCTGCAGCTCGAGCTCGGGGCGCGGCGCACGGATGGGCGCTTCACGGCCCAAGCAGCCGCGCACTACACGTTCGTGGACGATGTGATCCAGCGCTTCCCGACGGGCAACGTCAACGGCAGCGGCGAATCCGAGATCACGAAGGCGAACGTCGGCGACGGCGACCTGTACGGCTTCGAGGTCGGGCTCGCCTACGCGCTGACCGATGACTGGACCGTGTTCGGCGACGTCGCGTGGCTCGATGGTGAGTTCGAGACCCTGGAGAGCGCGGGTTCGCCGCCGGTCGAGGACCACTGGAGCAAGCTCCAGCCATTGACGGTGCACGTTGGCGCACGCTACGAGCCGGCGGGCCAAGGCTTCTTCGGTGAGGCGTTCCTGACGTGGGCGGACGACGCGGACGAGCTGTCGCTCTCGGACCAGGCCGACACGAGCCGCATCCCGCCGGACGGCACGCCGGGGTACGCCGTGCTCGACCTACGCGGCGGCAAGACGGTCGCGCAGGGCTGGGACGTGGTCCTCGGCGTGGAGAACGTCACCGACGAGGACTACCGCGTGCACGGCTCGGGCTCGAACCGCGTCGGGCGGAACGTGTACGTCGGCGTCACCTGGTCGTTCTGACGACGCGAGCCGCTCGGGCCGACGGAGCTCGCCCGACGGAGCTCGCCCGACGGAGCTCGCCCGACGACTCGCGCGCGGCAGTGCGTATGGTGGAGGCATGGAGTCGGTACGAGTCCGCGGCGAGGACATCCCGGTCACGACCTTCGGTGCGTCGGGCGGGCGGCCGCTGCTCTACCTTCACGGCTACGCGCGGCATCCGCTCGATTACCGCTTGGCGCTCGAGGAGGTCGCGCGGCGCGGGTGGCGCGTGGTCGCGCCGTTCGTCTTCGCCAACCACCGTCTGCGACGGCCGCCGACCAGTTTCTGGGCTTGCGCCGCGCTCGGGCGGCGCACACGCGAGGCGCTGGTCGCCGCGGGGGTCGTCGCGCACGACACACCCGTGTTCGGACACTCGACGGGTGGCGCGGTCGCGTTGACCCTCGGCGCAACGCCGACGACGACGCCGCCGCCGCCGCGGATCTTGGCGGTGAACCCGGTGCAGCCCTCGCAGCGCAACGTCGTGTCGTTCCTGCTGCGCTCAGCGTGGATGAACACGAAGCTGGCGCTCGGTGTCGCGGGCAATGGGCGCCTCGGCCGCCTGGTGCTGCGCGAGAGCGGGGTGCGCTTCTACGGCAACTGGCTGCGCGACCCGCGCCGCGGGCTGGCGCTGATCGACGGGCTCACTCGTTACTCGTACCCGCGACTGGAGCGGTGGTTCGACGGCGTGCCGAACGCGGCGACACACGCCCGGGTCCTGTTCGGAGCCGGCGACGAGTTCTATCCCGCGTCGGATGGCTTCGAGGCGGGCCTCGCGCGGGTCTTCGAGCGCTGCGACGTGCGGCGACTCGCCAACGAGAACTCACACGAGTGGCTCATGATCCGGCCGGAGCGCTTCGCCGATGAGGTGCAGGCGTTTTGCGGCCCCTGAACCGCTCGTCAGGCTGCTGCGCCCACCTGGCGCGCGCCGATCGCCTCCAGGAGCGTGAAGAGCTTGTCGACGTCGATGGGCTTCGCGACGTAGTCGTCCACCCCTGCTTCGAGGCAGAGCTCACGGTCACCTGCGAGCGAATTGGCGGTCATGGCGAGGATCGGCAGCCGCCCGCCGGAGCGCGCGCTGATCCCCTGCGCGCGGACCCGACGCGTCGCCTCGACGCCATCGAGCTCGGGCATCTGCATGTCCATCAGCACGACGTCGAACTGCGCGGTGCCGAGCGCTTCCAGGGCCTCGAGCCCGTTGCCCGCGACGGACACGCTGTGGCCCCAGCGCTCGAGGAGGAGGCGCGCGACGCGTTGGTTGACCAGGTTGTCTTCGACGAGGAGGACCACGAGCGGCCGAGCCGTACGGCGGGGCGGCGCTGTCGTGCGTGGCCGCGGCATCGGGGCCAATGGTTCCGGCGCCACGGGTGCAGGCGCTTCTGCGACCGGTGCCTCGGTGACGAGTCTCTCAGGGGCGGGTACCAGGGCTTCGTGGACTTCGACGCAGGGGACGGTGAGCGTGAACGTGCTCCCGACGCCGAGCGCGCTGTCGAGGGTGAGCGTCCCGCCCATGAGCCCCGCGAGGCGGCGCGAGATCGACAACCCGAGGCCGGTGCCGCCGAAGCGCCGCGACGTCGACATCTCGGCCTGGGTGAACGCCTCGAAGACCACCGCGTGGTGCTCGGGCGCGATGCCGATGCCGGTGTCGCGTACCGCGTACTCGAGCGTGGGCTGACCGGTGTGGTCCACGCGCGGCTTCACCTGCAGCTCGACCGAGCCGCGCTCGGTGAACTTGATGGCGTTGCCGAGCAGATTCAAGAGGACCTGGCGTATGCGCAGCGGGTCGCCGCACACCGCGGCGGGGACTGTGGGCGCGACCGAGCAGCGGAGCGCGAGCCCCTTCGCGCTCGCAAGCACCGAGACGAGCTGGAGCGACTGCTGGGCGACCTCGCGCACGTCGAACCGAGTCGCTTCGAGCCTCAGGTGCCCCGCCTCGATCTTCGAGAAATCGAGCACGTCGCCGAGTATCTGCAGGAGCGCCTGTGCCGAGGTGTGCGCGGTCGCGAGGAGCTCGTGGCGCTCGACGTCGACCTCCGTCCCCTGGGCGAGGTCGATCATGCCCAGGATCCCGTTCATCGGCGTCCGGATCTCATGGCTCATGGTGGCCAGGAAGTTGCCCTTCGCGACCGCGGCGCTCTCGGCCTCGGCGCGCGCGTGCTCGAGCGTTGTCTTCTGTTCCTCGAGCGCGCGCACGAGGTCGCGTGCGACCGCGACCGTGCGGCTGTTGCGTCGGCGCAGCCGCTCGGCGGTCATCGCCGTCATCGAGAGGTAGAGCGCGACCGCTGAGCATGACGTCAGCTTGAAGAGCTCGGTCGCGAGTGATCCGTGCGGATCGAGGTACTGCCCCAATACGATCGTCGCGAGGTGCGCCGCGGACGCAGCGGCAGCGCACGTCAAGCACCAGCGGACGCCGATGTGGAGCTGATCGAACACGCGCACGTACGGCGCGATGAACAGCCACGAAGCGCTCCCGCCCGTCGCCGTGATCGCGGCCGCGAGTGGCACGATGTCCGCCAGCAGGATCAGGCGCCCCAAGTTGACACGGGCGTCCATCCGGTACCAACGTGCGAGGACGGCCCAGGTCAGCGCGTTGTACAGCGCGAGCGCCAGTGCGAACGACCCGGTGCCGAATGGGCTCGCCGTTTGCGCAGGGGGCACGAGGTAATGGTGCAGCACGACGAGCACGAACAGCAGGCTGAAGCCGAGCGCGCGATGGCGCGGCAGCTCGAAGACGTTGAAGCGCCGATCCCGCTGTTGCTTCGCCTCCCGCTCCAGCGTGGGATCGAGGTGCAATGCGAGGTCCTGCGCCACCGCCGCTGCGGTGCGATCGGCGTGGGGGTCGGGATGAAGTCGAGACACGTGGGCTCAGGAAAGGGGCACTGGAGCATCGACGGACGAGCGCCGGTAGGTTGAGCCCGAGTGCCGCGCCGGTCAGCCCAATTCCGACAGGGATCAGCCCAATGCCGACAGGAATCAAATCGATCGCTCGGTGCGCGCCATCAACGCCGGTAGGCGGTGGGGGTCGCTCGTCTCGGCGTACGAGCGTTCGCCCTGCGCGACGTAGGCGCGCGCCGGTGCGCCGGCGCGGATACGCGGGAGGCCCGTCCTGGCGAAGAGCTCGGGCTGCGCCTCTGGGTCGATCGACTGGACGATGCGGCTCGCGACGTACGGCCTCAGCGCAGCCGCGCGCAGGGCCAGCGTCTGACCCCACGCCACCGGGTCGTCGCTGCGGCCGATGATCGTCACGTGGACCGGTGGATGCACGCAGAGATCGACCGCGCGCCCGTAGGCCGCGGCGTCGAAGCCGAAGCGCAGGTGATCGTGCGCGAACGCGGCCAGGGCCGCGCGGCCACGCGCGATGAGCTCGGGCTCGCGCACGAGGTGCCCGAGGCGCACGAGCGCTTCGGCCAGCACCGCGTTTTCGATGAGCTCGCGGCCCTCGCGCGCGCGGCCGCCGCGCGGGGCGGCGTACGCGCTCTCGCGGAAGCCACCGTCGTCGTCGGCCAGGTCGCGCAGCGCCGTGCGCGCCAGCGTCAGCGCTGGGCCCTGGTAGCGGTTCGCGCCCGCGCAATGCACGGCTTCAACGAGCGCGCGCAGGAGCGCGCCCTGGTCGCACAGGAACCCGGACTGGTTCCACGCGCCGTTCCAGAAGTGTGCGGCGCCTTGCTCGCGGTCCCACAGGTGCTCCAAGAGGAAATCGAGCGCGCGCAGCGCGAGCGACTCGATCTCCCTGTCGCCGAGCACCACCGAGACCTTCAGCAGCGCGATGACGGCCGCGGCGTTGCGGTCCGTCACGACGCGCGGGTCGACCTGCGGCGCGCCATGGCGCGCGCGTGCCCCGAGCGTCGCCATGTGCGCGTACACGTCGTCCTCGTCCTGCCCTGCGCCGAACGCGCCGGTCGTGGGGTCGAGCAGCGTGTGGCGCCGCCAGCCG
>Ga0163154_10008738_pt1 | contig 11714 bp, 9 predicted proteins | sample OliLakLV19MP9P1_FD_148649 | JGI IMG/M metagenome (GOLD analysis project Ga0163154, IMG submission 148649) | Freshwater microbial mat bacterial communities from Lake Vanda, McMurdo Dry Valleys, Antarctica - Oligotrophic Lake LV.19.MP9.P1 | ecosystem: Environmental > Aquatic > Freshwater > Lake >... | reverse complement strand
GATGCCGTCCGTGCAGCTCGCCGCCGCCGGCGTCGAGCTGCACGGACGGCATCAAGAACGGCACCGAAACCGGAATCGATTGTGGAGGTTCGTGCACGGCTTGTTCGACGGCATGCCAGACGGCCACGTACGAAGCCGAGACGATGTTCCACTCAACCGGCGGTTCGACGACTGGCGGCTGGAACATCTGGTCCAACGGTTATATCTCAACGAACCACAACTTCACCGCTGGCGGAGCTTCGATCAAGGTCCGGGCCAAGGGTTCGATCGCAGCCGGCGTGTGGCCGCGCATGGTTGTCTCGGTCGCGGGTACAACGATCGGGACCGTCAACGTATCCACCACGACGTTCACCGAGTATTCGTTTTTGTACACCGCCACCGTCGGTCTCAAAGAAGTCCGCGTGACGTTCGACAACGACCTCAACGTGAACGGAGAGGACCGCAATCTGCTCGTCGACAATGTCGTCGTGCCGTGCCCCATAACCTGCCAGCCGCTGACCTACGAGGCCGAATCGATGTTCCACTCAACCGGCGGTTCGACGACTGGCGGTTGGAATATCTGGTCGAACGGATACATTTCAACGAACCACAACTTTACGGGAACTGGCAGCCGAACGCTCACCGTGACGGCTAAAGGTTCGGTGGCAGCCGGCGTTTGGCCGCACATGGTCGTGTCAGTCGGCGGGGTCAGCATCGGCGCCGTAAACGTGACGTCGACAGCGTGGGCGCCGTACTCATTCACCTTCAGTACGAGCGCGGGCACGAAGGAGCTCCGAGTCACCTTCGACAACGATCTCAACGCGAACGGGCAGGATCGCAATTTGCTCGTCGACCGAGCGCTGGTCGGCTGCCCTGGGGGATGAAGCGCTCACGGATTATCTGCGCTCGCTGTCCGCATTGCCCGCGAGTCTACCAAAGGCGCTCCTGGTGATTTCGGCGCACTGGGAGGCGAGTGTGAGCATAGGACAATCCAACTGCGAAAATCAGGCGGCGGCAAGAGTAGGGCATCCAGCCGAAGGGCCTCTGCACCCCCCGAACCACGTCACCGAAGCCTAGGCAGCGCTGAACACGACCGACTGCGGAGCAAAGCAAGCACCCCCGAGGGCAACAAGAGCTCGGCGTCAGAACTTCAACAGAACCGAAGCCGTGGCTGAGCAGTCGCAGCGTTTGGTCGGTTCGGGGGTCACTTCTGCGCCAGACCACACCACACCGTTGGCGTCTGCAGCTCTGGCGCGTCGGGTTCATGTACCCGCCACCACAGCATCTTCGGACACTGCAGCCCAGCCATGTAGCGGGATTTGGAAAGGCGTATGGCGGGGGGCATTGATTTAAGCAGTAGCTGAACTTCTCTCAACGCTGTTGAGAGTTTTGGATTTGCCCGTGAACGGGCTCCGATGATTCGTCACGTCGAAAGTGGCGAATCGGAGTGCACTGATTGTGCCGTGCCGCACGCCTGCCGACTTTCCCAGCGTTTATCGACCTAAGGCCCCATTCAAGCTAGGCTTCGTGCATGTACGTTCTGGCTGGCCCAGAAGCTGATCGTAGAGCTATTTCAGAGGGACGTATTGCGCAGTCGCTGATTGGGCAATTGGGCGCCGGGCTAGGGCGACACTTGGCTGAGCACCCGATCCTTCGCTACGCTCACACACGTGACTAAGGTCCCCCTTATTTCGCCTTGTCCGACACGGCTCGGTTGCGGGTGGGCCTCGGATTACCGGAAGCATTGGCCAGCTCGTGGCATGTCGAAGAACGATACTCGGCACGGACCGGCGAAATACCTCCCGGGGACTTCACCGCAGGACATCCGCCAAATCGAAACAGACACCGTGCACGTGGGCGTCAGAGCGGTGCGAGCAGAGCACCAGTTCGAATACGTCCGTGCTCTAGAGAAGGTTATCGGCTGGGACCGTGGGCAGGACGCAACCATTTCATTTGTCGAATGTAGTGGCGGAGCCAGCGCAGGCCGAACGTTTCACGGACGTCCCGTCACACCGCGGAACAAGAGAATCAAGGAGGGCGCATGAAGGTGGCGACCATTCAGCTTGGCGTCGCGGGGACAACACGACAGGGTCGAGCCTTTCTCGATCGAGCGTTGCTGGTTACCGTCGGGGTAGAGGAGCTCGAGCGGCGCTTCGCAGAACACTTTGCAAACGACGAAGACGAGGCTCGCCTCAAGAAGATCGAACACGTCCTCCGAGCTGGCGAGAGGGTTCGTGTGGACGTTCACCCCGGCGAGTCCGCGCCCCCGGAGTATCACGTCTATTTTCGCGATCCGACTGAACCCGAATCGCGACTCTTTGCCTGCGTTCTGGCCCCGGAGGCGGTGACCGCAACTCTCCTGGGCCAACCGCCTCATTTGCTTTTCGAGAACGCGACCTTTCAGGCCATGTCGAGCGATACCTCGACAACCGGCCTGCTCTGCGCGGTCGAAACCTGGATTGACCGACTGTTTCCAGAAATCAAGATGCCTCCCATCACCCTCAGTCCGTGGCCGATCATGGAGGTCATCGAGAGTTCAGAAACCCCGCTCGTTCCGAAACCCCCAATTGGCGGGGCGCTACCGCTCCTAGAAGCGCGGGATTACCCGTTTCCCGAGGAACTGAGCGCATGAAGCTCGTCGCACAGCGGGTCGTCAGTCCTGCGACGCATGCGACGGGCGTCAACGCGTACTACTACCGGCATCCCGGTCGAGATTGGCTCGATGCGCCACCGGACGACCTAGGGCGAGGCGTCTTTGCCTCGAAGATCCTTGAAGTTGAGCCACCTGTTGGAAACCGCGTTCGCAGTTTTCTGGAAATCACGGCGCCCGATCGAACCTCGAATTTAGAAATTCAACACGTCATTCTCGACGGCGCTTCGCTGCTTTCATCGGGGCGACAGCAACTTCCTTGGGCACTCGTGCACGGTGAGACCTTGTTCAACTTTAACATCGAACTGAGTCTCGCGGCACAGTGGGATCTCGAACTCCGGATCCTTCTGGGTTACGCGCTCGAAGTCCGAGCTGCTTAAGGCTGGAGGCAACAACGCAGCCGGAGGCGGAGCGCTCCCCCCCCGGACCGTGCGATGAGGAGCTGGGCAAGGCGAAGTTCTGCGTGACGCTGAAGGTGGCCGGCGATCGTCCAACCGCAACGGCCCCCGCGGACATGGCCATCGACGGCAGTGGGAAAACGTATCTAGCGCTGTACGACAAAGACCCGCAGCTTACTGGCGCGAACCTGGTCAAGGTTGTGGAGGCGCCTAACGGCGAAGCCGTGATGGGCGAGAATTTTTCCGCGCAGATCTTCGGAGAGAGCGCGCCGGGAGTTTACAGCGTGATAGGTTTCCTCGCTGACAGCACCAACGAGCGGGGGATCGGCAAAGCGTCGGTGTTACCGGGCGACTACGTCACTGCGCAGAGCGCTGCTGGCCTGACGTTCTCCTACCCAAAGATCACGTTAACCGCCGGAAAGGTATATAAAAGCGAGCTGAGTATCAGTGCCGTGCGTCGCGTCACCCTCAGCCTCCTGGCGGGCGACTCACTCGACCGCAGGGACACCAGCGTACATGGCAGCGGGCCTGCGTTCCTTGGTCTAACCGACAGCAGCAGCTTCACTGACGCCACAACGTGGCTTCATTTCGACACGCGCGGGTGCGTGAACCTCAACCTTGATAAGGGGATTCCAACGAGCGGCGTGGCCAAATTTCCCGTGACCGTGACCGGCACGCGCAACATATTCGCCGGCGTCATCGACTACGACGCGAATACACCGATGTTTCCAGGCATAGGCACGCTGGTCGTCTCGAATCAAGTCGCCCCGCTGGAGCAGGTGACGATCAACCCCACGTCCTGGACCGCAGACGCGTCAGTTAAGCTCGTCAGCGCCGCATACGGGGCGATGGCCGCGGGCAGCATCGATCCAACGCCTACATGTAACTAAGCGTTCATCGGCTAAGGAACCGCACTTTCGTCAAAGAGGTATCGGGCTAAACGTACCGGCGTTCAGCTGTGATCCTAGGGGGACGCTGAAAGCCGTGAGTTGGTCGAGAGGAGTACGTTTCAGGCGTACGGCGGGGCGGACAGTGATTATCGGCCCAAAAGGTGGAGCGCAGGAGCTAGCCTTCCCGCCTGGTGCTCGAAGTCTGTCCTGGATGGGTACTTTTTAGGGACCCACTGATGAGGTAGCCGCTTAGAAAGCTAAGACTTTTTGAGCGACGCCTGATTGGCGACGGCCTCGGCCTTTTCTTTGGCCGCTGCCTCATTAAGATAACGCCCACCGCGCTTGAGCGGCTTCAGGTTGTCGTCGAGCTCGTAGAGGAGGGGCTCGGCAGTAGGGATATTGAGCTCCAAAATCTCTTTTTCGCTCACATGATCCAGGTGCTTCACCAGGGCGCGCAGGCTGTTGCCGTGGGCTGCGATCACCACGCGCTGGCCCTCCCGGAGCGCGGGCGCGATGGACCCCTCCCAAAAAGGTAGAAAGCGCGCCACGGTATCTTTCAACGACTCTCCGAGCGGAAGCTCGCCCTTCGCCAAGCTCGCGTAGCGGCGATCGTTGCCCGGATAAAACTCGTGATCGACCGGCATCGCGGGCGGGGGGATGTCGTAGCTGCGGCGCCAGATCTTCACCTGCTCTTCGCCGTGAATGCGAGCCGTCTCGCCTTTGTCCATGCCTTGCAACGCGCCGTACATGCGCTCGTTGATGCGCCAGCTGCGGTGCACTGGGATCCACATTTGGTCCGTCTCTTCAAGCGTCAGCCAAAGCGTCTTGATGGCTCGCTTCAGAACGGAGGTGAAGGCCACGTCAAACTGAAAGCCTTCGCGTTTCAGAAGCTGCCCGGCGGCGCGCGCTTCTTCGATGCCCACGTCGCTCAGCGGCACGTCCACCCAGCCCGTGAAGCGATTATCGAGGTTCCATTGGCTTTGACCGTGGCGCACTAAAACGAGGGTTTTCATTCGGGCGGAGCATATTTGACGAGGCTTCCCCGGGCAATCCGAAAGTGGGCGCGCACGCCAGAACGCTGCGCTTCTGCGTGAGAGGTTTTGGCGGTAGGTAGTGGGTGTGCGAAGCAGGCAAATCTGGGGCTGGTGCAGCGCGGCTCTCGTCGGCCTAAGCTCAAGCCTTTCGAGCGGAGAGAGCATCAGGCTGGATGAGCCGCGCGCTCCGTCCGCGGCCTGCGTAGCGGGCACGGCTCTGAGGCAGCTTGTCTGCGAGTTGGCGCTGCAGATTGGGCAGGAGCGTTGGGTTTCTCTGAGCTATGGCACGCTTGCTTCGGATCCAGCATGGGCGCCTGTGGGGGCGAAGCTCCAGGCCCTGCTTGCGGAGGAGCTGCGCCGCCGCCCGCGAGCGTCCAAGCCCAGTTGGTGGCCTTTGGGTGCTGGGCGCGCACCGGAAGCTTCTCTTGAGGTCGCCTTGGAACCTCAGCCTCAGTCCCGGGCTGAGTTCGAGAAATCAGCGGTAGCGAGCGAATTGCGCCTGTTTCTGGAGCTTTCGGAGCACGCGGGTCGGCTCGTGATTAACGCCTATTCGGCAAGAAGGCCAGGGTTTTGGGCGCGAGTACGCGGCGAAACGGCTGCGGAGCGCCGCGTTTCACTCTCCGTCCGCGCGGATGCCAGCGTGCGCACCCTCTTACCGAAACCTCCGTTGACGCTGACTGTTCGCGAAAGCTACGCCTACGAATCAGAAGTCCCTCTGGCGTTAGCCTGTGCGGCTCACGCAGCCGGTGAGGGGCTGCGGGTGGCCATGGTAGGCCGAACCTACATTTCAATCGCGCGGCTGGCGCACGGGAAGCTCACTCAAGAGCAGCGCTTGCTGTGGAAAAGTTACTCGGAGGTGGCTCCCGTTCCTTTGCGTGAACCGCTGGTCTCCGTGGCGTTCCGCAAAGATGGCGCCTTGGATGTCGGCTCCAGCGACCGGCGTTTCATGCTTCGCATTTCAGCTGCGGGCGTTGTTCTCGGCCGTTTTTCGGATGTTTTGCCCTGGCCCGGATTAGGCTGCCTCGGGCGCTCAGGGGTGGGTCTAGCGGGCGAAGCCGCGTGCGGCAGCGAGCCGGGAGCGCCGAGCTTTCAACCGGTTGGAGTGTTCGATACAGCAGCGGGCACAGAAGTTGTAACGGCGGACGGTGTTCGGGTGGTGTACGGCGCGTTGCGTGAGCCGCTCCGCGCACAGGCCAGTCTGTTTCAGACGGGACAGCCAGTGCGGAATGTGCCAGACGTCGGCGCGAGCCTGGCGCTTGCCGATCTCGACGGCGACGGGCTGCCAGAAATTCTAAGCTCGCGCCCCACGTTCGAACCCGAAGCGGACGCACTTGAAGTGCGCGGACTCGATAATCTGAAGGTGCCAAAAGCGCGCCTGCCAATTACTGATGGCGTCGTCGCGCTAGCTGTGTGTCCCTGGATGGGCGAGGGACATAATCCGATTCTTTTGGCGTCTCGCTCGAAGCTTTGGGTGGTCAGGTGAACGTTGTATCTCGGCGCAGCTTGGCAGCGCTCGCGTTTGGGTCGGTGCTCGGCCGCGAGTCACCGAGCCTTGCGCTGGACCGAACGCCCTATGGCGGTAGGCTTCGGCTTCGCGTGCCTTGGGCGATTGAAAGGCTGGATCCGTATGTGTCGGATGATCCGCTCTCGGCACTTTTCTCGCCGTTTGTGACCGAAACGCTCTTTGCGCAGCAGGGAGCCACGCTGTTCCCTGTGCTCACGGAGGCGCTGCCGACTCTTGAGGCAGGAAGCGCGCGCGTCCGATTGCGAGCCGATCTCCGAACCGCCGATGGCGAGCCGTTTCTTGCAGCCCACGCCGTCCGTTGTCTGGAGAGAGCCCGGAGTGGCAGGGCGATCGGCTTGTTTGCTGAGTGGGATGCGCTGAGCGTTGACGCAGCCGATCCGCGTGTCTTTCGCGTGCGATGCCGGCGCCCCAACCAGGTCGCGCGGATTTTGTCGAGTTCAGCGTGTGCCATGACGGGCTCTGAGTTCAGCACTGTTCGTCAGCGTGGGCTTGGCGCGTTCACCGCAGAAATAGCCAACGGCAAGCTGCTCCTTTCTCGCAACGCCTCCGCTGCGCGAGGCCCTGCTTTTCTTGACACCGTCGTTGTTGAGCGAGTGGAGTCACTGCGCGATGGGTTGGCCCAGTTCGAGGCTGGCGAATCAGCTGTGGGTTGGTTTGGTGCAGGCTTGTATCGGCCTCGACCCAAGGCGTTGCCGTTAGCTGGGGGGCCGCTCGGTTGGCTCATCCTCCGCGCCGAACGCGGACTGGGTCGCTGGGGTGCAGCGGGGGTTGTTCAGAGCCTGCTTGACGCACTGGATCTTTCAAAGCTAGGTCATTTAGGGGTGAACGGGCTTCCGGCACGTGGCTCTCCAGAGCGCTGGGGCGGCCCCAGCACACCGCTCTTGGTCGATCAAGCGTGTCCGCACTTTGTGGAAGCCGCACAGGTTCTCGCTTCGATGCTGAGCCAGCCTGCGCATGAATGGGTCGTTAAGCGAGTCCCGCGCGCTGAGTTGGCACGCGCAGCGAAGGCAGGGGAGGCCGTCATGGTTCTAGACTTTGTTCGGCGCCTCAGCGCCGCTCCGGAAGCCACCGCGTTGGCCCTCTTGGCGGCTCAAGATCTGAAGCTCGCGGCCCATCCTCCGAAGCTGTCGCTCTTGTCGGCGCAGGAAGTGGCGCGCACGCTACCATTTGGAGTTGTGGGTGAGCTCTCGGTGAGCGGCGCGTGCGATGCCCGTTTTATCAACCTGGTGAAGTTTGAGCTCGGCGATGTTTGGTTCAAGGAAAAAGCTTAAGGCAGCTTTTCCGGCATCGGGACGGCTCCGCCTTCACGCACATAATTGACGATGGCGTGGCTCAGCGCTTCATCGGCCTTCACACAACTCAAGCTCACATCTCCGCTCGTGGCCCCCTTGCATTCTTTGCGCCGCGCCAAATAGGCCTTATTGACCGTGTCATCTTGGCGCAGAGCCTCCTTGATCGGTTCGTCCAGAAAGCGGAATTCTACTTTGGCGTTCTTCGCGGCGGGCGGCGTGCGCTGGGTGAGCTCGTTCGCATCCAGCGTCACGCAGGTTCCGCTCCAGCGCAGGGCATCGTAGCCGCCACCTGCGCCGCTGACCTGCATGCCACCAAGATCGGCCTTTCTTGAGCGGAGCACCAACACCTCTTCATCAAATTCGACGAAGCCGCCATCTGAGACTCCGCCTGAAGCGTTCCAGGCTTCGGTCTTGCGGGTGAGATACTGGCGTGCGTAGGGAGTATTTTTCGTGAACAGATAGAGCGCCACGCCGGGAAAGCTCCCGGCGCAGAGCTTGTTCACGAAAGCACCCGGCGGAGTGCAGGGATCGCTGCCTTTCGCGCACGTGGTGGGTATCTTTTCATGGGTTGGGGCGTCTGAATTTTTGACAGAGTCGTCGGAGGCATCGGCCTGTTTTGGACTCGGCGCGGGCTCGCCACTGCTTTCCGCGTCCTTCGCGGCGGGCAGGGCTCCAGAGCCACCGCAACCGCTGATACCGACTACCAACAGAACAAGGCCTGTTACACGAAGTTTCATGGGCGCCACCAAACGTGAGCGCTCGCGTTTCGTCAATGCCCGTTACTCGACAGTGACCGTCTTCGCGAGATTTCTCGGTTGATCGACATCTGTGCCTTTAAGGTCAGCGAAATAATATGCTACCAGCTGTAAAGGGAGCACCGTGAGGAGGGGGAGCACGGCCTCGGAAGCCCGCGGGATCTCCAACAAATGCTCGGCAAGCTTCGCGGCGTTTTCATCGCCCTCGGTCACCACGGCGATCACCTGGGCGTCGCGCGCCTTCACTTCCTGGAGGCTGGAAAGCGTCTTTTCGTAGTGCCTATCTTGGGGCATCACGACGACCACCGGCATGTTGGAATCGATCAAAGCGATCGGCCCATGCTTCATCTCGCCTGCCGCATAGCCTTCGGCATGCGCATAGCTGATCTCTTTGAGCTTCAGGGCACCTTCAAGGGCAATCGGGAAGCCCAGTCCGCGCCCCAAAAAAAGCATGTGTTCGGTGTGTTGCCAAGCCCGCGCCACGGCCATCGCTTGATCCTTCTTCTCCAGGGCACGGCGCATTTCGTTGGGCACTTGCACGAGATCTTGAAGCAAGCTCTGGGCGCGCTCTTGGCTCAAGCTGCCACGCCGGCGACCGAGAAAAATGGAGAGCATCAGCAGCGCGGCCAATTGCGTGGTGAAGCACTTGGTCGAGGCGACGCCAATCTCAGGCCCTGCGTGCGTGTACAACGCTCCATCCGCAGCTCGGGCGATGGCGCTATCCACGACATTCACGACGCCCAAAATTCGTGCACCAGCCTCTTTTGCCGCGTGGAGGGCCGCCAGTGTGTCGGCTGTTTCTCCGGATTGGCTGACGGCTACCACCAGATCTTTAGAGGTAAAAATTGGCTCCCGGTAGCGCACCTCGCTTGCCAACTCGGCACACGCAGGCACACGCGCCAACTGCTCAACCCAGTAGCGTCCGACGAGCGCCGCGTGAAAGCTGGTGCCGCAGGCCACGAAATACACACGTTCGATACCAGTGGCGATCTCGTCTGTCAGGCCTAATTCTTCGGCCACGAGATCACCCCGGGCGAGGTCAATCCTGCCACGCAAAGTATCTTCCACGGAGCGTGGTTGCTCAAAGATTTCCTTGAGCATGAAGTGCTTGTAGCCGCCCTTTTCGGCTTGCACCGGACTCCAATCGACAGTTTTGGGAGCCCGCTCAACGCGCTCACCGGACAGCGTTTCGATGCGCGCGCCATCGGCCAATAGCTCAGCTATTTCGCCATCCTCCAGGAAGAGCATCTTGCGCGTGTGATTCAAGAGCGCAGGAATGTCGCTGCCACACAGTGTTTCGCCTTGGCCGAGGCCAATCACCAGGGGCGAGGCGTGCTTGGCGACGATGATCCGATCGGGCTCAAGATTCGAAACGACCGCGAGTGCATAGGCGCCGCGCAATTGTTTGAGCGCGACACGCACGGCGTTCATCAAGTCCGGAGTCTGCGAAAGGGCGCGATCGATGAGGTGCGCCACGATCTCAGTATCCGTGTCACTCTGAAAGCGAACACCATCGGCTTCCAAGGCGCGCTTGAGCTCCAGGTGATTCTCAATGATGCCATTGTGCACCACCGCCACATTCCCGGCCTGATGCGGGTGCGCGTTGGGCTCGCTCGGCTTTCCATGGGTGGCCCAGCGGGTGTGCCCAATCCCGGTATGGCCTTGGAGCGGCTGGCTGACGAGCGCGCGATCGAGATTGTTGAGCTTGCCGACGGCCCGCACGATGCGGATCTGCGAGCCATCGTGCACCGCAAGGCCCGCGGAATCGTAACCGCGATACTCAAGCTTCCTTAGCCCATCGAGCAGAATCGAAGCGCACTCTGAAGAACCCACATAGCCGACGATTCCGCACATAATTTTACTCGCACGCGCGCCTAGGACGCGATCAATTCACCCTTACCAACCACCACCACGCCATTGTCAGAAATGGTGAAACCCCGCGCTCGATCTTGCCCAGCATCCACGCCGATCTTCGCACCTGCTGGGACCTGAACGTTCTTGTCGATGATGGCATTCCTGATCACCGCGCCTCTTCCCACATCCACGCCGCTCAAGAGCACGGACCCTTCCACACTCGAGTGCGAGTGCACGTAAACGCCTGGGGAGAGCACGCTGCGCTTGACGGAGCCACCTGACACAATGACCCCGGCGCTCACCAAAGAATCGATAGCAGAGCCCCGGCGCCCTTCATCATCGAACACAAATTTCGCGGGAGGCACGGCGTTGAGCGACGAATGGATCGGCCAATCTGCGTTGTACAGATTGAAGACCGGATGCACGCTGATCAGATCCATGTGGGCGTCGTAATAGCTATCGAGCGTGCCGACGTCGCGCCAATAGCCTCGGTCGCGCTCGGTGGCGCCCGGCACTCGGTTCTCGGCAAAATCGTAGACCGCGGCATTATTCTGCTCCACCAGCGACGTGATGATGTTGCCGCCCATATCATGCGGGCTATTTTCATCTTTGGAATCTGCTTCCAGCGCCTCCCAAAGCACCTTGGTTGAAAACACGTAGTTGCCCATGGAGGCAAAAACTTGGTTCGGGTTGTCGAGCAGCCCGGCGGCTTCTTGAGGCTTTTCCCGAAAGCGAGCGATGCGGTTGTTGGCACCTGGCTCAATCACTCCAAAACGAAACGCCTCATCGCGCGGCACGCGGATCCCCGCGACGGTAACCCCAGCGCCCGACTGAATGTGCGCATCCACCAACTGTGAAGCGTCCATGCGGTAAATGTGATCGGCGGAGAACACGCAAATGTAGTCCGGGGATTCATCGTGAATCAGATTCAAATTCTGGAAGATGGCATCCGCCGAGCCTTCGAACCAACGCTTGCCGTGCCGCATCTGAGCCGGCACCGTCATCACGTAGTTGTTAAACAGTGGCGACATGCGCCACATCTGGGCGATGTGCCGATCGAGGCTGTGGCTCTTATACTGGGTGAGCACGGCGATTCGGAGGAAACCTGCGTTGGCGAGGTTGCTCAGTGCAAAATCGATCAAGCGATAATTGGCGCCGAAAGGCACGCCGGGCTTGGCGCGATCCCGTGTGAGCGGCCAGAGCCGCTTGCCTTCTCCTCCAGCTAGAACAATCCCGAGTACGTGCGGACGCTTACGCATGACGCGGCTATGGTGCCGACCGCGCTCGCGGCACGCAAGCTTCAGGGGCAGAAGTTTTTGGGCGGGGCGGCGCTGGGG
>Ga0163154_10008736_pt1 | contig 11715 bp, 6 predicted proteins | sample OliLakLV19MP9P1_FD_148649 | JGI IMG/M metagenome (GOLD analysis project Ga0163154, IMG submission 148649) | Freshwater microbial mat bacterial communities from Lake Vanda, McMurdo Dry Valleys, Antarctica - Oligotrophic Lake LV.19.MP9.P1 | ecosystem: Environmental > Aquatic > Freshwater > Lake >... | reverse complement strand
ACTCTGAAAAATCGTAATTGTTGTTGGCGTCGATGCCGTAAATCGTGTTGACCCATTCCCAGACATTCCCAGACATATCCAGCGCGCCCACCCAACTTGCGCCATTCGGCTTGGTGCCGACCTCGGCGGTTTGACCGCCAGAATTATCACCGTACACCGCATTCGCCGCGACAAGCTCATTCCCCCACGGATACACCAATCCGTCTGGCCCACGGGCGGCAAATTCCCACTCGGCCTCGGTGGGCAAGCGCCCGTCGCGTGCTTGACAATAGGCGTTGGCCTCAAACCATGTGATTTTTTCAACCGGGCGGTTATCACCCGTAAAACTGTTGGCTTTGGCCTTCACCCCATTATTACGGGTGAACTGACTCTGCGTCACCTCGGTTTTGTCCAACCAAAACGGTTTCTCGATGCACTGCTCATGGATGGGTCCCTCATCACTCTGACTATCGCTGCCCATCATAAAACAGCCTGCTGGCACATACACCATCGGCACGCCGACTTTCACATCCTCTACCGGCGTCCAGTCGGCATTGGCGGTGATTCCGGCCTCCGCAATCGCAACCAATGTTTGTGTCGCATTGGGCGTGGGGGTTGGGGTACGGGTCGGCGTCAAGGTGTTGGTCGGCGTGTGAGTCGCGGTAAACGTCGGTGTGGGCGTTGGGGTGCGGGTGTTGGTGTTGGTAAACGTCGGCGTTGGGGTATTCGTCCAACTGTCAATCCATGCCTGAGTCGCGGTCTGGGCTTGTTGGGTACGATACGCCTCGATGCTGGCGGTCATATTGGGGGTTGGGGTGTGCGTCCACAAGGTCGCCGTAGCCGTTGCATCAATCACCGCCTGAGTTTGGCGAGCATACTCCGTCAACCGTGCCGAAATGGTCGCTTGTGCATCCAACGTCCCCACAATCAATTCAATCGGCAGTTCTGTCGGCGTCTGCGGGGGCGTCTCTGTGATACTCGGCGTATGGCTTGAAGTCGAAGTCGGGGTCAGCGTCGAAGTCGGAGTCGCGCTGTCCAACACCGCAACCACCGTGGTCGGCTCAGGCATGGGGCTATTACCCCGATTTTGAGCTAAGACAAACACAACACTCACGGCGACAATCAAGACCAGCACCATGACTATCAATACGGGGGACATCCATAACCGTTGCGATGATTCAGTCTGTTTTGGCAGGGGTTTATGGGTTGGGCGCTGTTCCACCGCCACAATGTTCAAATCTGGGGTATCCACCTCTGGCGCATCGGCAGACCGTCCAGAGTCATCTGCCATCTCTGGTTTAGGGGTGGCCGGTTTCCACAATGGCTTTAGGCGGCGGGCGGGGATAAGCCCCACTTGTTTATTGACCGCACGGGTCAATTCATCTTGTGCGTCAACATTATCGACCCCAGCTTTCATGTCAACGTATTGGATTTTGCTCAAATCACCGGTAATCGTGGTACGGTCACGCGCTTGTACGGAGATGATACGCCGTTGTAACCGCTGCGCCTCTCTGAACTCTGCTTGGCAATAAAGCGAAGTTACAGACTCGTTGGATAGGAGGTAAATGAAAATATCAGATTTTTCAATCGCCCCGATAATTTCCGCCCACCAATCGTCCCCACCAGTCAATTCCTCATCAAACCAAAAGGTGTGATTTGGGAACTTCCGCCGAAGCCGGGCGACAAATCGCTCAACAAATGCTTTATCCACACGGCTGTAACTGATGAAAAACGTCGCCATATCGCCCCGATGACTCGCATTGTCCACTCTGCAAGCATAAGAGTATGCCGCATCACGGTCAGGAGCGCAAAATTAGCGGTTATTTCGAGAAAAAAATATCTGTTTGTCGCATAAGCGTTTCGGCTGTATACTCTACGGGAATAAGTTGCTACAGGTGAGCGTAGTTTCAATGTGGGGACGCCGCGCCAGTTCGGAAAGGGACGCGCCGATGCAAGGTTTCAAACAATGGTTAATTGATACCTATAATGGGCTTTATGTCATCGTACTCAAGCCGCAAATGCCTACCGTTGTGACGGTATTTGCGATCATTTTGGCGATGCTATTCGGCCTATTTTGGGGGTATGTACTCAGCCCGGTGCAGTATTACGACGGCGCACCCCATCAACTCAGCCAGAGTTACCGCGATGAATGGGTGAAACTGGTCGCAGCTGCCAAAGCTGCCAATATCTACAACGACTCCGACATTCAGCGCTATCTGCAATTGGTAGAAGACCCCACCGCCACGGTTGACCGCCTGATTCCGGCCAGCGGTGAGAGCCTTCAACAGGCGCTGAACAATCTACGCCCGTTGCTGTTCGACGCCAACGGGCAGCCCATCACTGGCAAGGTTTCACCACAACCGGGGTCGGTGGTCAGCGACATCATCGGCATCATTCTGGCGATTATCGTGACATACATCCTCGCGGTGGTGATTTCACCGGTGTGGCGTCTGCTCATCCGCCCGAATTTTGTCGATACCGTGCGCGAACGCTTCCGCCCCAAAACTGAGGAAGACGCCCGTCGAAAGTTAGAGGTCGATGCGATTAAATCCCGCCGCGCCCTCGAAGAAGAGATGAAGAAGCAGACTGCCGCCGCTGGCCCTGTCACAAATCCGCTGGGCGCACCGCTGACCCAACGCCTCGCGATTTATACCAAAGGGCGCGGGTTTGACGAGTCCTTCCCGATTGAAGACGAGAACAACGTCTTTTATGGCGAATGCGGCGCGAACATCTCTAAGAAATTGGGCGACGACGTGGCCGCTATCGAAGTCTGGCTGTTTGACAAAGAAGACTTTGCCAAGCAGATGACCAAAATTTTCGTCTCAGAAAAAGCCTTCAGCGCCCCAGAAATCCGGTCAGAGTTGGATGAGAAAGTCGATAATCCAACCGCTGACATCATGATCGCCAAACAAGGCGCGCTTTTGGTGGTCGAGAATGAACGGCTGTTGGTTCACGCCAAGCTGGTTGACCTCAAACCGTCTGCGACCACGCCCAACTCGACCTTTGACGGCATGACGCTCCAAATCGAGGCGTGGCATAAGTTACTGCGTTCCGGCGGCGCGGTCTCCGTCCCGACCTCAGCGCCCCCGCCGCGTCCGGTTGTCGCCGTGCCTATGCCGGTAAATTATGCGCCCATCGCAGCCGTCACCGCGCAATGACTTCGGGGGCGAGCAAGCGGTTTATACCCCGCCGATGCCGCCCGCACAGCCGATTGCGCCGCCGCCCCCGCCTGTGCGTGTCATCCCTGCCCCAACGCAAGAAGATGACCCGTTCGGCGGCACGGCAGACTTTAAGCCAATCCGATAAGATTCAAAACAAAAGGTGCAAGGAAAGGGGGATAAATCCCCTCCAACCTTGCACCTTTTTTAATTCATAGCGTGATATTTATTGTACTTTCTTGACCTTGAAACTGATTTCACCACCCGGCGCATTGACCTTGATTTTGTCGCCGCGCTTGCGCCCCATCAACGCCGCCCCAATCGGGCTTCTCTCGCTCAGTTTTCCCTCGCGGGGATTGGCCTCTGCCGCGCCAACCAGCGTATAAGTTTCTTCATCATCGGCGCCAATCTCTTGGATGATGACCAACGAACCAATCCGAACGATATCTGACGGGCCATCGTTGATGACGATTTTGGCGCGGCGCAAAATATCTTGTAGATATTGGATACGCCCTTCCACCATCGACTGCTGTTCTTTGGCGTCGTGATAATTGGCGTTTTCCTTCAAATCGCCGTCCGCCACCGCCTCGCGCAACCGTACAGCGAGTTCAGGCCGCCGCACATTGACCAATTCGTCCAATTCCAAGCGGAGGGTTTCTGCGCCCTCTGGCGTTAAATGTACATCTTCTGACATTATGGGATTGCCTTTATAGAGGGTAATTATTTCACAGTCCCCTATTGTAGCCCTCCATCCCCCAAACGGCAACATCGTTATCCGTCTATAGGCTGATACGCCGCTAGGAAACCTCGCTTATACTAAATTTAAGCTTATCCTGTTTAACATAAGGAGATTCCCATGCTGCGGCGCACATTTCTCGCCCCTATCGGCGCACTTATTTTCACCTTTTTATTGGTTTTTGGGGTGGCACAAGCACAACAGCCCACCTTCCGAATCGGCATCCTCGATGTCCCCGGCGGCTCGCTGATACAAGGCGCACAATTAGCCATCGACCAGATTAACGAAACCGGCGGCGTGCGCGGGGCTGACGGGACGATTTTTCGCCTTCAGGCCGTGCTGCAAAGCCCGGATTTGCAAGGCAGTTACATCCGCGCCATCGCTAACCTCGGCACGGCCAGCGTAGTCGCCATCATCGGGCCAGAAACGACCCTAGAGACGCAGACCTACCTGAACAGCCTACTGGCGCTCAACCGCCCCATCCTCACCCCGGCGTTGGGGAGTGGTCTGCTGTTGGATGACAACAGCGACCTGCTGTTCCGCTCACGCACACAAGGCCTGACGATTGACCGCGCTCTAGCGACGGTCATGGTACAAGACCTCGCCATCACCGATATTCAAAACGTCCTGCTTGATGATGATCCCGCGCACCTTGAGGGCTTAGTCGGGTTCTCAACCTCTTCACAGGAGTTGGGCGCAGCCGCGCTTGACCCGATAATTGAAGCCCCGTCGGACGCGCTAACACAAGCGCTCATCCGCGCTAACCCGCAGGCCATCGCGCTGTTTGGCGCACCCGCCTTCGCCAATGAAGTCGTGATTGGGCTTCGCAATGCCCGTTACCCGGGCATCATCTCCTTCAACAATGCTGAGGATCCACAGTTCCGCGACTTGCTCTCCCCGGCTTATCTGGATGGCATCATCTCGGCGAGTTCATGGTCATACGCCCTCACCGATGAGCCGAGCGCAGCGTTCACCTTCGCGTTCGTTCGCGCTACCGGCAAAGCCCCCACGGCAGTCGCCGCCGCCGCTTACGACAGTGTGTTTATGATTGGCACGGCGCTACAAATCCCCGGTCAATTGGAAGTGAATCTCCGTAGTCTGTCCGTCATGCAAGGCGCACAGGGAATCCTCTCGCCCGGCGCACTGCCCGTCGGCGAAATGATTGACGAGGCCGTGGTCGTGCGTCATCTGCTCAGTGGAGGGCAAGAGGCGCTGGCGCGTTTCGACGCGGAAGAGCGCATCAACACCGGCATTGATGGCAGGACGGTCATCATCCGCGCTACCCCGACCCCTCAGCCGACCAACACACCCATACGGACCAACACGCCCATACCGACCCCGACCCTAGACGGCGTATACGCCAGAGTCTTGAGTCAAGTGTTGAACGTCCGCACAGGCCCCAGCACCAGTTACGATTCGTTCGGTCAACTCCGCGAAAATGAAACCGTGCGCCTGATTGGTGCGAATCTTGACTTCTCATGGGTGGTCATTCAATTCCGTGGGATTCAAGGCTGGATTTCGACGGCCAGCAACTTGTTGGAAATCACTGGTGATGTTCGGACGCTACCGTTCGTGACCGCGCCGCCCACGCCGACTCCGGGGCCGACCAGAACGCCCGCCCCCATCCCAACCCTGACCACGCCCGACCTGATGATTACGGCAGTGTCACCCAACGTCCTGAATTGGAACGCCGCGACCAATGTTAACGTCACCGTCTTGAACAACGGTGGCGGTCAATCCGGCGGATTCACCATCGCAGGTGGCTTCGAGCCGGGGCCGGTGGTCTCATCGCTGAACATCCCATCGCCGGGGTTAGCGCCGGGGCAATCTGCGGTCTATACCCTCAACGTGACCCTCAGCGGCGCAACCGGCTTCTATAACGCGCCGATCACGGTAGACTTCTTGGGTCAGGTCGCGGAAGGCAGTGGTGAAGGCAACAACACTTATACTGTCACCTATAAACTTGACCATCCCGTGACCGTACAAGGCTCGCTGACCGTCCTGAATACCGGCGGAGTCAACCTCGACGGCATCGGTGGCAACGACATCACCTATAACAGTAATTCGATTTCCGCCACCTGCGGCGCGTGCGTCGTCTCGCTGACCTCACAGGGGTTGACCTTCGATAGTTCACACTATGACATCGTGGCGTCCACCGTCAACGCCAGTGCTATCGGCGTGACGGCTGGGATGGCGGTTGGCGTCAAGACAGACGGCGGGAAGTATGCCGTGCTGCGGGTCGATGCGGCGGACGGCGGCAGCATCAGCTTTACCTACCGCGTCTATGGGCCTTGAGAGTAGAGTCATGAGCTAAAAAGTGATGAGTCCTGAGGATGGTTTACCCCACCTCAGGACTCATCACTAGATAAAAAAACGGCACAAGAGGCTATCTCTTGTGCCGTTTTTCTTGATTCTTATATCAAAGTCCAGTTAGCGGACACAGCAGTGCCGTGTCTCTACTCATCACTCTAGTTTTAGAACGTGCGACTCCACTCTTTCGGCCAACGCTCCACCACGACCTTCGTCTGGGTGAAGAATTCTACCGCATGGTGTCCCTGCCCGTGCAAGTCGCCAAAAAAGCTGTCATTCCAGCCGCTGAACGGGTAATAGGCCATCGGCGCGGCCACGCCGATATTGATGCCGACGTTGCCAGCATCCGCTTCATTGCGGAACTTACGCGCCGCCGCACCGCTGGATGTGAAGATACAAGCCATGTTGCCGTAGGCGCGGTTATTGACGATGGCGATGGCCTCATCAACCGTGCGGGCGTGCATCAAACTGAGGACGGGGCCGAAAATCTCTGTCTTGGCGATGTCGCTGTTGGGGTCTACGCCGTCCAAGATGGTCGGGTGTACCCAATAGCCTTCATCGTAGCCGCTGACGGTCTTTTGACGACCATCAACCAAGACCGTCGCGCCTTGTTGCTCACCCTCACCAATCAGGCGTTGAATCCGGTTCTTGCTATCCGCGCTGATGACCGGCCCCATCTGAACGCCGGAATCCAGACCATAACCAACCTTGCGACTGGCGGCTGCATCGGCGATTTGCTCGGTGAACACGCTGCGCGACTCGCCTACCGTAATCGCTACCGAGGCGGCCAAACAGCGCTGACCCGCACACCCAAACGCGCTATCCGCCATGATGCGCGTCGTCATATCCATATCAGCATCCGGCATAATCACAACCGGATTTTTCGCCCCACCCTGACATTGAGCGCGTTTGCCATTGGCGGTAGCGCGGGTATAGATATATTTGGCGACCTGAGTCGAACCGACAAACGACACAGCGCGTACCAGCGGATGATCGAGGATGGCGTCCACGGTATCCTTGCCACCGTTGACCAACTGCACCACGCCCGCCGGAAAACCGGCCTGCTTGAGCAACGCGAATAACTTGGAACTGGTCATCGGGACGCGCTCAGACGGCTTGAGCAAGAAGCAGTTGCCCGTCGCCACCGCATACGGCAAGAACCACAGCGGAATCATGCCGGGGAAGTTGAAGGCGGTGATAGCAGCCACCACGCCCAACGGCTGACGGAACATATGCTCATCAATGCCCGATGCGATGTCCTCATTGTTAAGACCTTGCATCATGGTAGGCATCCCACACGCGACTTCAACGTTCTCAATCGAGCGCTTGATTTCGGCGACGCTCTCGGTATACGTCTTGCCGCACTCGTTGGTGATGGTGCGGGCGAGGTCGTCGAGGTTGTCTTCCATCAATTGCTTGAACTTGAACAACGGCTGGATGCGCTCACCCACTGGCACGCGCCGCCATTCCAAAAACGCCTTATGGCCGATCTCGACAGCTTGCGCCACCAATTCCTTGGGGGTCAACATCACTTCGGCAATCACCGCAGCGCTGGCCGGATTGATAACATTCTGCTGTGTGGGCGTAACGCCCGCCCAATCTCCGTCGATAAAGTTCAAAATCTGGCTAACCATTTTTACGTACTCCCATAGTTATAGAGGTGAGGGTAATTATACCGATTTATCCTGTCACGAGTCACGGGCGAGCCATAACTTGGACTTATAGGCCGTATTGGGTAAAATGGTCGCTAAATTTATTGACAAAAACAGCAAGGCTTGTTAATCTTCTGGAAACGGTTTCATATCCGTTATACAGTGATTTTTGGATTATTGCCGTATCCTTTCACAGAAGAAATCAGCCATGACTGCCTCTCCCCCCACCATCCGGGATGTCGCCAAGCGCGCCCAAGTCGGCGTCGCCACCGTCTCACGGGTGCTAAACCACAGCCCCAATGTCACCCCCGCCACTCGCGCCCTTGTGATGAAAGCTATTGAAGAACTCTGCTTCCGCCCCAATGCCGTCGCCCGCCAATTGACGCGCAAAACCCGCCTCCACAACATCGGGGTCATCACACAATTATTTCTCAGCTATCGCTCGTTCGCCCACCGGCTGCGCGGGGTACAATTGGCGCTGAGCGAGTATGATGAAACCCAATATGAACTCCTGCTCTATACGGTGAGTTCGCTCGACCATTACGCCGAACGACTGGAACACATCACCAAAAATCGTCTGATTGAGGGTTTGATTATCGTTGACCTCGATTTGACCGAGGCGCAACATAAGATGTTGATCGACAGCGGCATCCCGTTTGTCGGGATTAACCACTTTCGAGAGCGAAGTTGGACGTGTATCGGCGCGGACAACCGCGAGGGCGCACGTATCGCCACCCAATACCTGATTGACCTCGGCCACCGCGACATCGGCTATCTGGGCGATACGTTTGACAACCCCTACCAATTCAATACCGGCGCAGAACGCTTCGAAAGTTTTTGGCAAACCCTGCGCGGTAATGACCTCAATTTCCGCATGGATTTCGCCCGTTTCGGCGCACACGACTATGACGAGGCGCTCGACCTCGCCCGTGATTTATTCAGCAAGCCAGAACGCCCCAGCGCCGTTTTCGCCATGAGCGATATGCAGGCGTTGGCGTGCATCGCCGCCGCGAAAGAGGCTCATTTGCGCGTGCCAGAAGATTTGTCGGTCATCGGGTATGACGACCTCGAAATCGCCTATCACACCGGCCTAACCACCCTCCGCCAGCATCTTGAACTCAACGGCAGCATCGCGCTGAAATGTCTGGTAGACCAAATTAATGGCGAGCCTTGCAACCCAGATCCGCTGCCCACCCCGGTTGTGATTGAACGCCTGACCACCCGACGATTTGAGGGGTAATCGGGCTTTTGGGCTTGCATGAAACCGCTTCCGCGCTATGATTCAAAGACATTTAGGCGCATAAAGTGGGGAGTTGGGGATGAAAAAGTCACATACCATCACGGTTGAGCCGATTTATCCGATTGATGCTTGGAAAATCCGCGAGACACAGCTTCAGCCCCTACACAACAAGCGTAGCGAGACCTTATTCGCCCTCGCCAATGGGTTTATTGGGATGCGCGGCGCGTTTGAAGAAGCCTATACCGGCGCTGAAAATACCAGCGTAGACGGAACTTACCTCAACGGGTTTTACGAAACCGAACCGATTAAGTATCCAGAAGCGGCCTACGGATTCGCTGAGAACGGTCAAACCATGCTGAACGTCGCCAATGCCAAGCGTATTTCGCTCTATATAGGTGATGAGCCTTTCGACTTATTCAGCGGCAAAATCCTCTCGTATGAACGGACGCTCGACCTCAAAAACGGCCTGCTCACTCGTCATATCCACTGGCGTAGCCCATCCGGTCAAGAGGTCAAAGTCGACATCATCCGGCTAATCAGCCTCGCGCATAGCCATCTCGCTGCGATTCGCTATAGCGTCACGGCGTTAAATTTCAACGGGCAGATTCGCATTGTCTCTGAGCTTGATGGCAACGTGACCAATCTCAAGGCTGGCAATGACCCCCGCGTCGGCAGCGGTTTACACGGGCGAGTCTTGGAGGTGACTGCCCAACAGCTTGACGGACAGACCGTCGCGCTACAACAGCGCACGCGCAAATCCGAGATGGCGCTGGCCTGCGCGATCACTCACGAGACCGATAATCAGGTCATCATCTATGCCCAACAGGATGACCTGTCGGCGACGGTGACATTTAATTTCTACGCCGAACAAGATGCCCCAGTCACGCTCGACAAATTTATCACCTATACCAGCACCCAAAACACCGCTGAACCCGATTTGCTGGACGAGTCTGTACGCTTAGCACATGAAGCATCCGCACTCGGATTTGACACGATTCAAGCCGCCCATAGCGCTTATGTCGCAGAGTTTTGGGCGCGGGCGGATGTCCAGATCGAGGGCGACCCCGCCTTACAACAAGGCGTCCGCCTGAATATGTTCCATTTATTGCAATCGGTTGGGCGGGATGGCAAGACCAACATGGCCGCCAAAGGCCTGACCGGTGAAGGCTACGAGGGGCATTATTTCTGGGATACCGAGATGTACGTCATCCCGTTCTTCCTCAGCACGCACCCCGACATCAGCCGTAAGCTGCTGGAATATCGCCACCACATTTTGCCGCACGCCCGCCAACGCGCCCGCGACCTCAACCATCCGACTGGCGCACTCTATCCGTGGCGCACCATCAACGGGGAAGAATGTTCGGCCTATTTTCCGGCGGGGACGGCGCAATATCACATCAACGCCGACATCGCCCACGCGATTAAGCGCTATGTCGAGAGCGCCGACGACGTAAATTTCCTGATCACCCACGGCGCTGAAATGCTGTTCGAGACGGCGCGAGTCTGGGCGCACGTCGGCTTCTTCAACCCGCACAAAGGCGGCGCATTCTGCATCAACGGCGTGACCGGCCCAGACGAATATACGGCGCTGGTCGATAATAATTTGTACACCAATATCATGGCGCAACAAAATCTGAGTTACGCCGCCGAGGTCGCTTATTGGTTAAACGTCGAGCATCCGGCGCGTTATGCCGAGTTACAAACGCAACTCAGTTTGACCGACGATGAAATCAGCGTGTGGCGTCTGGCCGCCGAGCGCATGGTCATCCCGTATGACGCGGCCAGCGGGTTATATCTGCAAGATGACGGCTTCTTAGACCGGCCGGTCTGGGATTTTGACGCGACGCCCGACGACCATTACCCGCTGCTGCTGCACTATCACCCACTGGTGATTTATCGGCATCAGGTCTGCAAACAGGCCGACCTCGTGCTGGCGATGTTCCTACAGGGTAGTCGCTTCACATTGGACGACAAGCGCCGCGCCTTTGACTACTATGAAGCGGTGACGACCCACGACTCGTCGTTATCGGCCTGCATTTTCAGCATCATGGCGGCGGAAATTGGCGAACGCGACAAAGCCTATCAGTATTTTGTCAGCACGGCGCGCATGGACTTGGACGATTATCACGGCAACGTCAAAGACGGCGTGCATATCGCAAACATGGCCGGGACGTGGATGGGGATTGTCTACGGATTCGGCGGTTTGCGCCAAATCGACGGGCGGCTGAGTCTGCGCCCATCAGTTTTACCATCACCCACCAGCACCGACTCATCCGCGTGCGGGTGGCCGACGGCGCAGTGACCTACACGCTTTTAGAGGGCGAACCGCTGCCCATCACCCATGAGGACGAGCCGGTCTTGCTGTCGGTAGACGCGCCAGCGGTGCGCGGGTTGCGAGGGTGAGTGAGGGGTGTGTATAAGTCGTAGCCGGAGGCTGAAGCCTCCGGCTACCCTTTTGAAGCCGACTAAAGCCGGCTGTTCTTACCGAGTTCTCGCCTATAGAGGACAGGATAAATCCTGTCCATTTCGCCTAAAAACGGACGGCAAGAATGCCGTCCCTACCCTGCGATAGCGATAAATGAGCCGAATTCTCGCCTTATAGTCCCCTTTAGGGGGCTTGAATCGGCAGACGGACGCTGT
>Ga0163154_10008733_pt1 | contig 11720 bp, 9 predicted proteins | sample OliLakLV19MP9P1_FD_148649 | JGI IMG/M metagenome (GOLD analysis project Ga0163154, IMG submission 148649) | Freshwater microbial mat bacterial communities from Lake Vanda, McMurdo Dry Valleys, Antarctica - Oligotrophic Lake LV.19.MP9.P1 | ecosystem: Environmental > Aquatic > Freshwater > Lake >... | reverse complement strand
GGTAAGAGATATAGAGCAATTCGTGAATACATTGAGAAAAACGATAGTAAATGTATTCTGCTATCTGCTACCCCCTACAACAAAACCTTTTTAGATTTATCTGCCCAACTTCGACTCTTTATCCCCGAAGACAAGAATCTGGGTATCCGTCCAGAGCAATTAATCCAAAAACTGGGAGGAGAACTAGAATTTAACCGTAAGCACCAAGTAGACATTAGATCGCTAAGGGCATTTGAAAATAGCGAGTATAGAGACGACTGGCGCGATCTGATGAAGCTATTTATGATCCGACGTACCCGCAGCTTTATTAAAAATAACTATGCCAAAACTGATGAATCTGGACAGAAATATCTCCAATTTCCAAATGGCTCCCAATCCTACTTTCCCACCCGCATTCCCAAAACCGCCAAGTTTAAAGTTGAAGCCGACGATCCCTACACCTCGCTTTATAGCGATCGCACTGTTGATATTATTAATACCCTTACCCTCCCCCGCTATGGCTTAGGCAACTATGAATTAGATAAACCTCAAAAATCTCCTACTGAACAAGAGCAAAAAATCTTAGATAATCTCTCCCATGCTGGTCGCCGTCTCATGGGTTTCTGTCGAACCAACCTATTTAAAAGACTAGAAAGCAGTGGCATCGCCTTCCTCCAATCCCTCGATCGCCATATCCTCAGAAATTATGTATATCTTCATGCGATCGCTAATGGTTTAGAAATTCCCATTGGCACACAGGATGCCGAATTATTAGATACCCGCACCAGTGATGAAGATTCGGATTCACTTTTATCTACAGAATTTGATATTGAAGCTGAAGGCGATGTTAAAGAGATCGGAGATGCAGAGCAAGGCAATCAGGATTACGCCCAACGTGCAGCTAGTACCTACAAACTCTATATCACCAAATACAAAAAACGCTTTAAGTGGATTCGTGCCAATTTATTCAAGCCTGAACTTTACGAGCACTTACTCTCGGATGCACAGGCTTTAAATTACATCCTTAATCTTTGTCCGCAATGGGATGCCAGTAAAGATCAAAAGCTAATTACACTCATAAATCTATTAACCAAAGACCATAGCGATCGCAAAGTTCTAATATTCACCCAATTTGCTGATACTGCTAAATACCTAGAAACAGAATTGAGTAGGTTATCTTTAGCCAGTGCGGGTATGGTGACAGGAAATACCGATAATCCCACCGAAACGGCTTATAGATTTAGCCCTAAAAGTAATAAAAAGCAGAATAAATACTCCTCAAATACTGAATTAAGGGTGCTAATTGCCACTGATGTTCTAAGTGAAGGTCAAAACCTCCAAGACTGCCATATCATCATCAATTACGACTTACCTTGGGCAATCATCCGCCTGATTCAAAGAGCGGGACGGATAGATCGGATTGGGCAAGAATCAGACCAAATTCTCTGCTATTCTTTCTTGCCAGCCGAAGGTGTGGAGCGACTAATTAGACTGCGGAAGCGTTTAGCGGAAAGACTACAGGAAAATGCCGAGGTGGTTGGTACAGATGAGCAGTTTTTTGAAGAACAGAGCGATCGCATAATTCTTGATATCTACAATGAGAAATCTGGAATCATGGATGATGACGAAGACAACGAAGTAGATTTAACCTCTGAGGCATATCAAATCTGGAAAAATGCCACGGATCACAACCCCGAACTCAAAGCCCAAATCGAACAAATGGATAATGTAATATACTCAACCCGCCACCACAAACCCACTGCCACCCAGCCCGAAGGAGTGATGGTTTACATTCGGACTGGAGAAGGTAATGATGCCCTAGCCTACATCGATCGCCAAGGTCAAAGTATCACCCAATCCCAGTTAGCCATACTCAGATTAGCCGCTTGCCCACCCGATACTCCCGCCATACCCCGCCACGACCAACACCACCACCTAGTAGCAGAAGGCGCAAAATTCATTGCTGTTGAAGAAAAAACTGGGGGTGGACAGTTAGGCAGTCCCAAAGGTGCAAGATTTCGTACCTACGATCGCTTAAAAAGATACATAGAAACTGAAAAAATAAAAAGACCACTATTTGTCTCCCAAGAGCTAGAAAAAGCCATTGATGAGATCTATCGTTTCCCTTTAAGACAATCAGCGATCGATAAGCTCAACTCTCGGTTTAGAGAAAAAATAGACGATGCCCAACTTGCCGATCTAGTTTTAGCCATGCGAATCGATGACTGTCTATGTGTTATATCTGAGGAAGCAGAGGAGCGAGAAGCACAAATTATTTGCTCGATGGGAATTTTCCATAGGTAATAATCATAAAAAAGCGGAATTAATATATGCAAACAAATTTGTATGAATCAGACTTTTATGCTTGGACAATCGAGCAGGCAGAGCTTTTACAACTACGAAAGCTAGATCGTCTGGATTTTGACAACTTAATTGAGGAAATTGAATCCTTGGGAAAACAGCAAAGACAAGAATTACGCAATCGTCTTGGTATCTTAATCGGACATCTTTTGAAATGGCATTATCAGCCTGACAAACAATCAAAAAGCTGGCGAGTAACAATCAGAGGACAACGCCGAGAAATAAAATATTTACTTCTCCAAAACCTTAGCCTGAAATCTTACCTTGATGAAGCCATACTGCTCGGATATGCCCAAGGAATTGATTTAGTAGTTACAGAGACACCTTTAGACGATCGCGATTTACCAAAAGAATGCCCCTACATAATTGAGCAGATTTTGGATGATAATTTCCCTAACGATCTTAATTTGGAGTTTTAACCATGACGATCGCCCTTGCTAAAAATACATTATCCCTACCAGAGTTTTTGGCATTACCAGAAACTAAACCCGCAACTGAATATATTGAAGGTCAAATTTATCAAAAGCCCATGCCCCAAGGACAGCACAGCACTTTTCAAATCGAAATTGCAACTGCAATCAATCAAATTGGTAAGCAGAAAAAAATAGCATACGCTTTTCCAGAATTGCGCTGTAGCTTTGAAGATATATCTATAGTTCCTGATATTGCAGTAATGCGGTGGGAAAATATCACCTTTGAAGCAAATAAACGAGTTGCAAATCGTGTACTTATCCCCCCAGATTGGATTATCGAGATTCTTTCCCCAGACCAGTCAGCTTTAAGAGTAATGACCAAAATCAGCTTATCAATCACCAACGGTTCCCAATTAGGCTGGCTAATTTCACCCAGTCAAGATCTAGTCATGGTGTTTGAAGGCGATCGCTTACCTGAAACTAAAAGAGGCACAGATATTTTGCCAGTTTTAGATGTCTTAAGTGATTGGCAAGTTACCGTAGAAGACATATTTAATTTGCTGACTTTGGGATAGATCTCAATGACTAAAGTTAGCAAATTAATTGAGCAGTTTCTTCGAGATCCCCCTGAAGCAAAGTATGACGATGTTCGTTATATTTTGGAAATCTTTGATTTTCTTAAAGTCAGAGCAAAAGGTAGCCACTATACTTTTCGGAATGCTCAGGGTTTGACAATTACAGTTCCGAAGAAGGGTGGCAAGGTGGTCGAGGGAGTCTATATTAGGCAGATTGTCGTACTACTCAAATTAAAGGAATGGTCAGATGAAAACAATAACTAAACCAAAAACCTTAGATGATTACCTAGCACTTATCTATCCCATTACTCTTTACCCAGAGCCAGAAGGTGGTTATACAGTAATGATTAAGGACTTACCTGGTTGCATCTCAGTAGGTGAAACACTTGAAGAAGCAATAGAAAATATTAACGATGCTAAACAGTCTTGGTTAGAGACAGCTTGGGAGTTCCACGATCGAATACCGTTGCCATCTGATGATTTGATCCAAACTATAGACAACTAAATATGACTATAAATCTCAGCCGCGCGAGGCGATCGCTTCAAGAATTTAACTTTAGAGAACTATTCATTGAAGAATTAGGCTGGTCAAATCCCGTCAGCAGCAAAATAATTTCAGCAATTGATGGCGCAAAAGCCACCCCGATCGCTCAGTTATCAGGCGTAATGATTTTGCAGGTTACTTCACAGAATGGTGAAATTCCCAATGCCCAAACTAGAAAAGCCATCCACAAAGAAATTAGCGGGCTATACCTAGAAAATTTACTGATTTTTGTAGATCGAGAACTCACAAAAAGCCTGTGGTACTGGGCAAAGCGTGAATCCAACAAACTCTATTACCGTGAGCAACTGTTTACCAAAGGACAGACAGGCGACCTACTGCTCAGTAAATTGGGAGCTTTAGTAATAGACTTCGCTGAACTAGAAAAGGGTGACTTGTCGGTAGTGCAAGTGGCAAGAAGATTGCAAGATAGCTTTGATATTGAGAAAGTTACCAAGAAGTTTTACAAAGATTTTCAAGAACAGCATGGCAAATTCCTAGAGTTTGTTGAAGGCATCGATCACGAAGGCGATCGCCGTTGGTACACATCGGTAATTCTCAATCGCTTAATGTTTATCTATTTCCTGCAACGCAAGTATTTCTTAGATCGTGGCGATGAGTTTTATCTACAACGCAAGCTAGAGCAGAGTAAACAACAGGGTGAAAATCTATTTTATAGTGAGTTTCTGGAAGCTCTATTTTTTCAAGGTTTTGCTAAACCAGAACGAGAGCGATCGCCCCATACAAATCAACTAATCGGCAAAATTAAATACCTCAATGGTGAACTATTTATCAAGCATCACATTGAAAATACCTATCCACATATTAGAATCTGCGATCGCGCCTTTGAGGAAGTCCTTAATCTTTTTTCTCGCTACTCATGGAATTTAGATGATTCTCCCAGTGGCAATGATGAAGAAATTAATCCTGATGTTTTGGGCTACATCTTCGAGAAATATATTAACCAAAAAGCATTTGGCGCATACTATACCTGTCCAGAAATCACCGAATATTTATGCGATCGCACCATTAACAAACTGATCTGCGATCGGCTTACTTCTCCTTCTCCCCTTGCCATTACTGGGAGAGGGGTTAGGGGCGAGGGTCTAACCGAACTCCTATTAAAACTAGATGCCGACCAATGCGATCGCTTACTAAACGAAATCTTACCAAATCTCAGCTTATTAGATCCTGCCTGTGGTTCAGGAGCTTTTCTAGTCGCCGCCATGAAAACCCTGATCGAGATTTATACAACTGTGGCTAGTCAGGCAAAGCAATTTACCACAGAGAAAAAGATCGCCAATTGGCTAACAGAATCTCAAAAGTCATCATCCTTAGACTATTACATCAAAAAGCGAATTATCACCGATAACCTCTATGGTGTAGACATCATGGAAGAAGCAACAGAAATCGCCAAGTTGCGGTTATTCCTCGCATTAGTGGCATCAGCCAAAAAAATAGAAGACCTAGAACCACTGCCAAATATTGACTTTAATATCATGGCAGGAAATTCTCTGATCGGCTTAATTAGAGTAGATGCTGAAGGATTCGATCGCATTAGCCAAACCAGTAAGTCTAAAGGAATGGCTGTTGACCCCACCCAAAAGAACCTATTCAAGCCCACAATTCTCCAAGGAAATATCCTTCAAGCAGAAGCCTATAATAACTATCAAGCCATCCTTGAGGATAAAAATAAAAGCATTACTCTCTACAAAAAACACGCATTTCTCAAAGCCGAACAACAGGAAATCAGTCAAGACGATCGCCTATTGCAACTGCGCGACCACATTGATAAACTGAACCGAGATTCACAGGTCAAGCTCAATCAACTTCTTTTAGATGAATTTAGTACCAAGCTAGGGATTAAATATGAAGAGGCACAACTGACAGGTAAACCGAAAAAGCGAGTTCTCAATATCAATGATATTAATGCCCTAGAGCCTTTCCATTGGGGCTATCACTTCGATCAGGTTATCAATAATCGTGGTGGGTTTGATGCCATTATTACTAATCCACCTTGGGAAATCTTTAAGCCCCAAGCCAAGGAGTTTTTTGCTGTCCATAGCGATTTAGTCACCAAGAATAAAATGGACATCAAGGCTTTTGAAAAAGAGCAAGCAAAATTATTAGAGAATCCAGAAGTTGCCACAGCATGGCTCAACTATCAAAGCCAATATCCCCATGTCAGTGCCTATTTCCGTTCTGCCCTTGATTACAGCAATCAAATTTCCGTGGTGAATGGTAAAAAAGCTGGAACAGACATCAATCTCTACAAGCTATTTTTGGAACGCTGTTTTAATCTACTGCGTCCCAGTGGTGAATGTGGAATCGTGATTCCTAGTGGTATCTATACCGATTTAGGCACAAAACAATTGCGAGAGATGCTCTTTACTCAAACAAATATCACGGGCTTATTCTGCTTTGAAAATCGTAAAGAAATTTTTGAAGGGGTACATCGTAGTTTTAAGTTTATCATTCTCACTTTTGAGAAAGGCGGTAAAACTGAATCTTTCCCCACTCGCTTTATGCGTCACTATGTCGCTGAATTAGCAATTTTTCCCAACCCCGATGATATTCGCTTAGATGTGCCTCTAATCCGTAAACTTTCGCCAGATTCATTGTCAATCATGGAATTTAAGGATGATATAGATATTCAGATTGCCAAAAAGATGCTGCAATTTCCTTTTCTTGGCGAATGGATAGACGGAGAACCTTTACAATTCTCTAGAGAATTCATGTCAACGGATGATCATCACAGATTTAATTATGTTAATGATGGGCTTATCGTTTGCGAAGGCAAGATGTTTGAACAATTTAATTCTAGTTTTGATAAGCCTCAATGGTGGATGAGTTTGCAAGAGTTACAAAAAACTCATTTCTATGATCGTGGCGATTGGAAGTACTATCGTTTTGCTATTCGTAGAATTGCTAGCAATACAAATGAAAGAACCCTAATTGCATCTATTTTACCCAAAAATAACGTTGTAGTTCATTCAGTATTTGTAAATGTCAAAAATATTTTACCGATTGATAGTTCTCTATGTTTGGTTAGCTTTCTAAATTCTTTTATTGCAGATTTTACATTACGAAGTAAAGTGTCATCAAATGTTAGTCAATTTTTTATTCATCAACTACCAGTCCCCCGACTCCAAAAAGGAGATAAATGGTTTGATCAGATAGTAGAACGAGCAGCACAATTGATTTGCACCACCCCAGAATTTGATGATTTAGCCCAAGAAATAGGCTTAAAACCACTTTCTCCTACCCAGAAATATCCAGAAGATGAAAAAAGCAAGTATGGAGCAATTAACGAGGTACACCGAGCCAAACTCCGTGCCGAACTAGATGGCATCATTGCTCATATTTATGGACTCACCGAAACAGAATTTGCCCATATTCTTACCACCTTTCCCATCGTCGCCGATCCCATCAAACAAAACGCCCTCAATGCCTTCCGTGACGTAGAGCGAGGATTATTGAAATAAACCATGATTAACTCAGTACGCATAAAAAACTTCAAAGCAATCCGTGATAGCAAGACAGTTCGCTTTACTCCTTTAACCGTTTTTATTGGCAACAACGGATCTGGTAAAAGTAGTATCATTGAAGCCTTAGAAACCTATCAGGCAATAATGACTAAAGGGCTTGATGAAGCCATGAGTCCTTGGCGGGGATTTGAACACATCACCAATAAATCTACTCCCACCAATAAAAAAAAACAGCCTGTCAAATCTATGGAGTTTGATATTACGTGGGGCAAGCAAAAAGCTCATTTAGCCATTACAACCTCTTCTGGAGGAAATGAACTATTTATCAAGGAGGAAAATATTACTTCCTATGATTCAGGTCAAAAGTCAGTAATAAATCGTGTTGGTGAAAAAGTCTCATTGGTTGTGGGAACTGAAAACAGCCTTAACTGGGAACCAATCTCTAGCGATCGCCCCTTACATGATTCATTTCACCCATCAATTTTTAAGCCATACATCGATCTAGATATAATGTCCGCTGAAATCTCAAAGTGGCAGTTTATTAACTTAAATCCTTATTTGATGGGAATGCCGATTCCTCAGAAGCGATCGCGACAAAATATTAACCTCTCAAAAGACGGATCGAATATAGCTGAATACTTACTGAGTATTTACAAACTTAGCAAAGCTGCCTTTGACGGTATTATAGAAACACTTCAATACGTTCTCCCTTATGCCACCGATCTGCAAACAAATATTACTTCAGAGCTAGAGCGTAATGTCTACCTAGAACTCAAGGAGGAGGACTTTGAATTGCCTGGTTGGTTACTTTCTACAGGTACGCTTCGCATCCTTGCCTTATTAGCAGTTCTACGTCACCCCAACCCACCGCCATTAATTGTGATTGAAGAAATCGAAAACGGACTCGATCCCAGAACAATTCACCTCATTATCAATGAAATTCGTAATGTAGTCGAAGCAGGGGTATCCCAAATTATTATCACTACGCATTCCCCATACTTACTGGACTTACTCACACTTTCCCACATAGTCGTAGTCGAAAGAGACAGCCAAAGACAACCAATTTTTACTCGTCCTGCTAACCAAAAATCTCTCCAAGATTGGTCAAAACAATTTAGCCCCGGCAAACTTTACACAATGGGTCAGCTAAACATGGAGGACAAACTTTGAAAGTAGGCATGATTTTTGAGTGTGGACCTCAAGGAGCTGATAAGAAAGTCTGCGAATATCTTGCTCGTAAGCTTCAACCAGAAATTGAAATTAAATCCGTTACACTTGATGATAAACCGAACTTAATTAACAATTGCGGTATAGCTGCGGCAACATTACTAAAGCAAGGCTGCGATCGCGTCATCATTATTTGGGATCTTTATCCAGCATGGCGTAAAAAAGGACAAAAGCCATGTCGCAAAGAAGATAGCGACGCAATACAAAATGCTCTGAAAAACGCAGAAGTATCCTCAACCAATGTTTATCTTGTATGTATCGAAGCAGAGCTTGAAGAATGGCTATTACATGATACATCCGCTCTATCATCTGTCTTATCGACTAAAGCTCACCCAGTCCAAATAAGAAGGAAACTTAAGGGAGGAATAAATCCAAAAGCTGTTTTAATAAAGCTATTTAAAGAACATACTGGCAAACCATATGACAGTCTTATCCATGGCGAAAAAATCGCAAAAGAAATCTCTAATTTAAGCAAACTTAAAAAATGCCCATCTTTTGTTCGTTTTTCCCAAAAAATCACCTAAATCCCCATTATTAAAAGTTAACAACTTAGGAGAAATCATAGTGAGTAACTCAGAAAATTTAAGCTATGTCATCGAGCAGCAGGAAAAACGACTTATTGTGCTCAAATTTATTTGGCAAACCACTAGACACGAAATTATTAATGGTCTGAATCCAGACGAGTTATCTGAAGGATTAGGTTTGAATGAGAGCGACTTAGTTACAGTGCTGAAATACCTTCTTGAGGAAGAACTTATTACAGCAATAACTCAGACAACTTTTAATGGTTGGGGCTGCGACGATATTAAGATTTCTCACTTAGGTATAGTTGAAATGGAACTTGCTACAACCAAACCAGATAAAGATACAGAACACTTCTTTTCTAATGTAATAATTATGAATCAAACAAATATCCATGCAGGACGTGATGCTATTGGAAATATTAGCGGTTCTGAAATAAATGCACCTGTAACCAATACCATCCAAACTACAGATACCGATTATTTACTGCAAGCGATCGCAGAGCTAAAACAGCAGATTGATAGTCTACCTCAAGCCAGACAAACCATCGCAACTGAAGCCATCCTTAACATCGAAGCAGCCGTTAGTAACCCAACACTGTTTGAAAAAGCTAAATCTTCCCTATGGACTCTCTGGGGACTTGGGCAAGGAGTAGCAAGTTTTATTAATGCCGTTACAGCGATCGCACAAAGGTATGGTGTGGATTTCAACTCAACCCTATAATCGCCACCCCTATCCAAAGAAACTGATTCGCTACGCTCAACCCTCCGCTAGTCCGCCTACTCCTATCGTGCGCTGGCAGTAGCGGTTAAAGTGCTTTCGCTTTTAGATCGAGACCAATCTTATTGTTGAGCTGATAATATCAATTCCTAAAAAATAAGCGACAGATCACTACGAATTTGGAAAAATCAATACGGGGCTTCGCCTTGCGACCCTTATCCCTAAATGTATAGTCCTTATGTAAAGATTTGGCATCTCATATTTTCGTCTTTTTCAGGAAGCTCTAAATAAATATCAATACCTTATACACATCAAGCATAAACGAAGGTTATCTGTTCTATTCGCTAGATATTCAGAATGTAGGTCAGCATAACTCCAGAGGTTTAAACTGGAGTTTAGACTAAAAACTGTTATTACCAGTCAAAAAAAGTGGTCAGCCATAGTAGACAGACCACTTAATGATGGAAGCTGATAATTGATAACCTATCAACTTCATCATGAACAGTTTGGAAAAAGCCCTTCAAGATGATCGCCCACCACGACAAACGATGATGAAGGAATACGTGAGGCACATTCCTGATACAGAAATCATCGTCTTAGCAGGAGACCATACAGCCTGGTCTCGCCCTTATGCAAAGACACTTCAAGATCGCACATACGAACATCAGCCAACAACGATCTCAGGAGCCAAACCCATAACAGTCGGACAGGGATATAGCACGATTGCCTTGATACCTGAGTCTGAAGGAAGTTGGGCTTTACCATTACTGCATGAGCGCATCAGCAGTTTTGATGCGCCGATCGAGAAAGCCGCAAAGCAGTTACGCCAAGTCTGCGCTGAAATCTCAGGTCAAGTTCTATTTTTAGGGGATGGAGAGTATGGCAGTGCCCCATTTCTTAAACAAACCGCAGACATCAACTGTAACAAGTTGCTCAGATTACGCCCCAACCGAGTTCTATACCATGCTCCTGATGCATACCAAGGAAAGGGTAGACCATCTAAGCATGGTAAAAAGTTCAGCCTCAAAAACGAGGATACTTGGAATCTCGCTCAAGCAGAGATCACTACCCAAACCCCTAAATTAGGTCGATTGCGGATACGGCAATGGGACTCCCTGCACTTCAAGCAAGCTCCAGACCAGCCCTTTGTCCTCATTCTTGTTGAGCGTCTGGATGAACCTAACTCCAAGCCTTTATGGTTGATTTGGATTGGACAAGACCAGCCTATACTCGATCAAATTTGGCAAAAATATCTCCGTCGTTTTGCGATTGAGCATTGGTATCGTTTTGTCCGTCAACGTCTCCATTGGACTACGCCTCAACTGTCTACCACTAAACAGATGGAAACTTGGTCAGACCTGATGCCATTGATTACTTGGCAATTATGGTTGGCTCGCAATGTCGTTGAGGATACTCCTTTACCTTGGCAGAAACCCATGACCAAATTGACTCCTGGTCGAATTGCAAATTCTTTTGCCTCACTTTTAGTCAGGATTGCTTCTCCTGCTTCTCATCCTAAACCTCGTGGAAAGTCTCCTGGTTGCCCTTTGGGGAAAATAAGAAGCAAACGTCCTTACTGTCCAACGGTCAAAAAAGGGTTTTCTAACAGAAAGAAAGTGCCTAAAGATATCGCCTCATAGATGATTCTCAGATTTACGAATTTATCACGTCAATTTTTAACTAGCGGGAGATTTCATGCTAGAGGTACTTAGGGACAAGGGGATAAATAAGATACCAGTTATTATAGAGAATTATAGTTTATAGTGACCCAAAATGTTAGCAGAAAAAGTACAGTCAACCTTGAAAGATGCAGCCAAGAAGCTAACAGGATATAAAAACAGGGACTTCATCGCCAAAGTCACAGAAGACTACTTTGTCGGGAGTGCCCGAAAAG
>Ga0163154_10008732_pt1 | contig 11720 bp, 7 predicted proteins | sample OliLakLV19MP9P1_FD_148649 | JGI IMG/M metagenome (GOLD analysis project Ga0163154, IMG submission 148649) | Freshwater microbial mat bacterial communities from Lake Vanda, McMurdo Dry Valleys, Antarctica - Oligotrophic Lake LV.19.MP9.P1 | ecosystem: Environmental > Aquatic > Freshwater > Lake >... | reverse complement strand
GGAAGATACCTTCTCCGGGGGTTTGGCAAAAATCATTGTGCCGAGGCTTTCGGTCACGCGTTCCTGTTCGGAGGCAATGTCCTGGAGTCCGCCGAGTGTGTCGCCCATGCGACCGAGGAGTTCAGCCCGTTTCTCGACGGTGCTGACCACCCGGAGCACGTGGTGCTCGGACTCCCCGATCCCGGGTCCGGTTGAGGTGTTGGCATCCTCGACAGCGATCCAAAACTCGATCACGTCCCCCTCGACGGGTGGCGGATCCAGCTTGGCAATCTGCCAGTCGAACCGGCGCCGGATTTCCCGGCCGCTGTTCGGTCCCAGATCGAACTCGACGGTGATCGGTTTGGTCTCGGTCCCCGCCCGTTTGTGGGCGAGCAGGGCGCGCGCAACGCCGAAGTCGTCGGCGGCCTCAAATGCCAGCAAGGCGGTGCCCGTCGGCGTCACCAATTCCTCGCGGCGTTCGGGTCGGGTAAGGCGAACGACCGGCGGTCGGTCGGGGATGATTTCGACGGGGTGGAAGGCGCCTCCTTTGGAAGTGAGCCCGCGCACGTCCGTGAGGCGCAGGGTGATGCCCGTGAGGCCTTGGGGCGGAATGTCAATCGTGCCGGTGATGCGGACGGGGTCGGCGGGATCGACGGTGAGCGGGGCATCCGTTTCGAGCCCCGCCAGCAGGGCCCCGGCGGATTCGAGCGCGGTGCTGGCGACCGCGGTGAGATGGAGTTTGCTGCCTGCGAGCAGGTGCAAATCCCCGGGGAGTCGGCGGATGCGGGGGAGGTGGGTGTAGGCGGGAAATTCCTGCTCGAAGGCCACGGAAGTCACTGCGGGCCGGGGGAGAGTCGTGACGGTAAACGGGCCGGCGGATGCATCCCCGATCTTCAGGGTGTAGGTGAACGGGTCCTGCACCCGGGCGATGACCCGTCGGAACTGGGCCGGGTCGGCCGGATCGGGCTCCAGCGGAAGGTCTTGTCGTCGCCCCTCCGGCAGGCGCAGCACGATCCGGCCCTTGGCCGGCACCCGCCCCTTAACCCGTGCCGCCAGCGTCAGATCGTCCCCCCGGGCTGCAAGCAGATTGCCGGTCAGCTCGACAAATTGCGTCCGGCGAGGAATGGGGAGTTCCGCGAGCAGCGCGCGCCGGAAAAGCACGGTGCTGGTCTCCAGGGTGAGCAGCGCCGCGAGTGTGGCTCCGATGCCGACCATGCAGGCGATGCGGATTGCCCGGGCCGCGGGTCCGCGGTCCACCACGGCGGGTCCGGCTCGTCCGCCCAGCATCGAGGCCGTTTCGCGCAGGAGCGCCGCGATGAGCCCCGAGGGAGTTCCGTCCCGGGTCGAGGCGCGTGCGAGTTGGACGCTCGAGATCAGGCGGCTCCGGAGGTCCGGACGGGCTTTCTCGATGCGGAGCGCCACGGCGTCGTCGCTGTGGGAGCGGCACAGGGGTTGGAGGAGGTATTGCCACGCAACCCGGGCCAGCAGCGCGACGAGGCCCGTCAGGAACGCCGCACGCGTGAGTCGGGGGAACTCGGCTGCGTAATCCGCGAGCATCAGGCATCCCAGACCGCCGATTGCAGCGGCCAGCAACCACCCCGTTCCCTCGCCCGCGGCGGCCGTCCGGAGATCGGTTCGGGTGCGGTCCAGCGCACGCACCATCGGTTCCATTCCTGGAATCCGGCGGAGCGGGAGCGTGACCGGGGCCGGTCCGGAGGCGGGGCGTTCGCGTCCGGAAACGGCGCGCCACTTGGCCGGCTTGCGTCGGGAGCGTGTGGCGGCGCGTCTCATCTGAGGTGCCAGCGTTTGCGGAGGATCCACTCCGTGGTGAGCAGGGCGAGCACGAGCAGGAAGAGGATCGGGGAGGACCAGATCTCCGCTTCGATCACCGAGCGGACCCGTTCGTTGCGGTCCGCGAGCATCGACGGGAGCCGGTGCAGATCTTCCTCGCGCAGAAAGGCGCCGTTCGAGCGGTCCGCCAACGACCGGAGCAGGCGTTCGTTCATGGCGCTCTCGCCCGACTCGAATCGCGGTTCGGAGACGTCGAAATCGAGATGGGTTGCCGCGTCGTGGCCGACGCCGAACCGGTGGAGCCCGGTGGTGGTGGCCACGAATTCGCCACGGTACATGCCGGGCTGATCGGGAACCGGGCGCAACTGGATGTCCCGGCGCGCGGCGGTCGTGCCCTCGCCGGTGCTTACCGAGGCATCCACCACTGGATCGCGCATCGGCTCGAACGCGTCGGAATAGAGCCGCGCATACAGCGTGACCCGGTCGCCCGCCGCGTATTTCTCCTTGTCCGCCGTGAGCTGGGTTCGTTTCGAACCGCCGAGCAGGTGTGGCAGGGCGAGGCGCTGGACCAGCCGGGTCCAGAGATTGGTGTGGAGCGCCGCTCCCTCGTTGCGCCGCCAGCGCCAGAGATTGTCCGACCCGACAAACAGCACCTGGCCGACCCCGTATTGTTGGATGGCCAGGATCGGACGGCGGGTGTCGCCGGATCGGTCGCCGGTCGCGCTTTCGGTCAGCAACACCTCCGCCGCCGGTTTCGCGCGCCCGACCGGGCTGATCCATTGCAGCGGTGGCAACCGGCTCCACTGGGCGGCCGATTCCTCCTCGGGCCCGGAAAGTTTCAGCAACGGGCTGCGCCGTCCGGCCGCGGTGAGCTCGAACCCAAACGGGCCGGGCGTCTCGGGTGAAGCGGAGTCCGGCAGTTCGACCGGCAACATTTTCTCGAGCTCGGTGCGGGCATACGAGAGCGGGTTGTGACGCTTGCCCGCCAGGAAGAGCAGCGCTCCGCCGAATTTGGAAACGAACTCGCCGAGGTGCTCGAAATCCGCCGCGTCGAGCGTCTTGGGATCGAGGTCGCCAATGACGACGAGGTCGAACGCATACAGCGCCTCCTTCTCTCTCGGGAACCCCGGGAGATACGGCGAGTTTTCGGCCTTGCTCAACCCCGGGTCGCCCTCGACCAGCACCATCTTGAGCTCCACCCGCCGGTCGCGCAGGAGGACGGCCTGCAGATGCTGGAATTCCCACCGGGGCGCCTGCTCGACCAGAAGGACTTTGATCTTGTCATCCACGACCCGGAGCTTTTGCGCCACGCGGTTGTTGTCCGTAAGCGTTTCCCCCTCGATGGGCTCGATGGCCGCGGAGAGTTCGAGTTCCCCTTTGGTCTTCGGCGTGAACTTCATGGGGACGAGTTGCTCGCCCTCGGCGGTCAGCGTTACTTCCTGTTCACCGACGCTTTCCTCGCCGAGCCGAAGCACCAGTTTGGCGGTGCGCCCGGGGAGTCCCTGCGAGCGGACCCGCACATTCACCGGGACTTCCTCGTCGGCAAAGGCGATCTCGGGCCCGAACACATTGGCAACAATCACGTCCTGGGGTGAGGTGAGCCCCACGCCGTAAAGAAACAGCGGGATCCCGTCACGCCCCGCGGTGGTCGCCGCATCGAGAGGGGGTGCACCGGTGTTGCTCGCCCCGTCGGTCAGGATGAAAATGCCGGCCACGGCCTGGCCGCGTTTGCGATCCAGCAAGGCCCGCACCGCATCCCCGAGCGCGGTGGTTTTGTCGGCGGCGGTGAGTTCCTTCGTCCACCCGAAGTCGGTCGTCCCGCCAATCGTCTGCGAGGGAACGGGTGATGCGTCGGCGGCTGGGGCGGAGGTGGCGGCCGGCGCAAAAAGCGGTTCAGTCCGGGTGCCGAAGGTCCACGGCTCGAGCTCGCAATCGCGGGCGAGTTTGGTCAGCAGATCGAGTCGCGGGTTTTCGAGCACCGCCCGTGCGGTGTCGACCCGCGAAATGCGCCGCAGCGCGCCGGCGTCGGCACTGTCGAGTTTTTGGTCGAGTCCGCGGGTTGGATCGAGTTTTCCCATGGCGATCCCGGCCCGGTGCAGATCCTCGTCGGTCGTGCGCGGGTCCTGGATGTTCATGCTCGCGCTGCGGTCGGTGAGAATGAGCAGGGTGCGTCGGATGCCCGACTCGACCGTCGCCGCCAGGATCGGCCGCAGCAGGATGGCCAGCAGGAGGAGGAGGGCGGCGGTCCGCAAGCCCGTGAGGAGCGAGCGGTTGCGGAGCGGCAGATCCGCGTGGCGATAGCTGCGCCAGGCGATGAAGGCGAGGATCAGGGCGCCCGCGATGACCCACGGGAGCTGGACCTGGTTGCGCAGATGCAGCGCCATCGAGACCACCGTTTCTCCAGGGGCGGTGTCGATGCCGGCCAGGCGCAGGAGGAGCGGGGTCATTTGGATCGGCTGAAACGTTCCGCGAGCACGGTCTCGGCAACCGCTGCGACGAGCGTGGCGAGGGCGAGGGCGAGCCACAGTTCCGTGCCGGTGCGGTCGCGACGCAGCATCTCACGGAGGTTCAAGCCCGGTTCCCACGCGAGGAGGCGAGCGCCGAGCGCCGTCAGCGTTTCCGGAGTGATCTCGGCAAGATCGGACTCGCCGGTGGCGGCCTGTGCGGCGAATCGGTGGGACCAGGGCGGTTCGCCCGTGATCGTGACGTCGAAGGCGCCGGCGTTGTCGATCCGGTCATAGCGAAGCAGCGTCTCGCTCTCGCCCGATTCGATGCGCGCGGAGTCGGTGGTCGCATCCGGGAGGGTGACGGTGGCCGAGCGGTCGCGGAACTCGGGGTCCAACGGTTCGGCAAGGTGCCCGCCCACCGGCAGGTTGAGCGATTCATCCCGCCCGGCGGTGACCCAGCCGAGTGCGCGATGCACCAGCGGGACAAAGGCGGGCCGGACCGACAGGTCGCTCCATGCGGTGTCGGCCGGGCCTGAGAAAAGCAGGACCCGGCCGCGTCCCCAGGTGCGGGCGATCACGGCAGGCGAGCCATCGGCGTTCCGCAGGACGATCCCGGGGGTTGCGGCGAGCGGATTTCCCGAGGCCGACGGGGTGGTGTCGGGCACCAGCGGAAATCGCCGTCGAAAGGTCGCGGAGGCGAGCGTGCCCGCGGCGGCGTCGTTCCATCGCTCGACGATGGGGTGCTCGTATCCCGAGGGTTGATAGGTGATGGCGCCCTTGGAGTTCGAGGCGTCGCCGGTCGGAGCTTCGAGGCTCGCGGGGAGGAAGCCGAACTTGCTCAGAAGCCGCTCGTTCATGAACGTCCGGTCCGACCGGTCGCCGGGGAACACCACCAGTCCGCCGCCGCGGACGAGATGATTTTCCAGGGCATGAAGGGCATTGTCGGGGAGCCCGCCGACGTTGCAGAGGAACACGGCCGCGAACGGGTCGAGGACGGCCGAGCCGAGCTGGGAAGGGCTGATGATCGTCGGTTTGATGTGGAAGCGGGCGGCGTCGAGCGGCGCCACCGGCACCAGTGCGCGGCGAAGATAAAAGGTCTCGGCGGTGCGCGGTTCGGTGCCCGGATCGCCGTCGACCAGCAACAGCCGAAGATCATCGACCACCCGCACGATGATGGTCCGCTGGTCATCGGCCGGGAGCCGGTCGCCGGAGACACGGGCGGTCACCGAATGCAGGCCCGGTCCCCGGAATCGCGCAAACAAGGTCGCCGAACGGTCCCCGCCCGGCTCGATCCGGTCCAGGGTGGTCTCGTCGGCGGGCGGATCGGCGTCGATCTGGAGGGTGACCGGCACGGGGCCGGTCTGGCCCGCGGCGAAGTTGCCGACCTTGATCTGGAAGGGGATGGATTGGTTGGCGGGCACGAGGGCCACGCCCGGGCGCAGATCGGTGACCGCGATGTTCGTCCCCTGACTGCGTCCCACCAGCACCACGTGCGCGGTGATCCGCTCCTTCCCGGCGGCCAGCAGGGCCGTTAGTTTCTCGCGGGCCCGCCAGCCATTGGCGCGGCCGTCGGTGAAGACATAGAGTTCCTTGCGCGAGCCGGACATTCGCCCGAGCATTTCGAGGCCCGCCTCGATGGCCGGCACCAGCTCGGTGCCGCGGTCGGAGAGTCGGGCGTCGCGCAGGGTCTTGCGGACCAGCGCGCCGTCGTTGGTCGGCTCGGGGATCGGTTTGCGGACGATGTCGGAGGCCAGGAACACTGCGGTGGGCGACCCGCCGGGCAGGACGTCGAGCACTTCTTCGGCGGCGGTCCGGGCGAGATCGAACCGTGACTGGGTGCCGTCGGTTTCGGACATGCTGTAGGAATTGTCGAGCAGGAGCAGCACGGTCGGCCGGGCCATGCCGAACCAGCCACCCTCGGCCTTCCGCAGGGCGGGGCGGGCGAGGGCGAGGGCGAGGAGGGCGAGCACCAGGCAGCGCAGGAATAGAAGGAGGAGATCCTCGATGCGCAGGCGGCGCTGGTTGCGATCCACGCTCGACTGCAGGAAACGCATGGCCGCCCACCGGACATGCCGCACCTGGCGTCGGTTGAGCAGGTGGATCAGGATCGGGACCGAGACGGCCGCGAGCGCGAACAGGAGGGCGGGGTTGAGAAAGCCCATGGCGCACGCTCAGCCGACCCGCTGCCGGAAAGCGAGATAGGTGCCGAGGATCTCCTCCCAGGGGTGGGCAGTGTTGACGAGCACGTGGTGGCACCCGTTGCGCTCGCATCCCTCGACAATCCGGCGCCGGAACGCCCCGAACTCTTCGAGGTAACTTTTCCGGATCTCGTCCGGTCGCGTGGTGATGCGCGGTTCGCGCTCGAGCCCCTCGAACTCGACCACGCCGCGGAACGGGAACTCGATCTCGTGGGGATCGAGGGTCTGGAACACGATCACCTCGCTGCCCCCGAACCGGATGTGACGAATGCCGTCGAGCACCGCCTGTTCGTTGTCCATCAGGTCGCTGATCACAATCACCAGCCCCCGCCGACGCAGGCGCAGGGCGAGGTTGTGAAGCGCGGTGGCGATGTCGGAACCCTCGGAGGGTTCAAAATCCGAAAGTCGGTGGATGACGTTGTGGACCGAGGCGAGGCTGTTGGTGCGCGGGATCTGTTCCCGGGTTTCGCGGTCGAAGATTTCGAGGCTCACCGCATCGCGCTGGTGCAGCACGAGATACGCGAAGCAGGCCGCCATGACGCGGGCGTAGTCGAACTTGGTGAGCTTGCCGGAGCCGTAAAGCATCGAGGCGCTGCCGTCGACGAGCAGGTGGGCGACGAAGTTGGTCTCCTGCTCGTATTGCTTGATGTAATAGCGGTCGGTGCGTCCGAGCACTTTCCAGTCGAGATGCCGGGTGTCATCCCCGTGGGAGTATTCCCGGTGCTGGGCGAACTCGATGGCGAACCCGTGGTAGGGCGACCGGTGCTCGCCGGCCATGTAGCCTTCCACCAGGAGACGCGCGGCGAACCCCAGCGATTCCGCCTTCGCGATGGCGGAGGCGTCCAGCAGGTCGGGGGAGATTTTCTCGCCTCGGGCCATCGGGTGACCGTGGGGCTCAACCCAGCGGCTCGTCCACCGGGATGCTCTTGAGGATGCGGCGGGTGATGGCGTCGGGCGTGATGCCCTCGCTCTGGGCCGCGAAGTTCGGGATGATGCGGTGGCGCAGAATGGGCGCCGCGACATCGGCAATGTCCTGGCAGCTCACGTAAAACTGGCCGGTGAGCAGGGCCCGGGCTTTCGCCGCAAGGATCAGGTTCAGGCTGGCCCGCGGACCCGCCCCCCAGCTCAGCCATTTCTTGCAGAAATCGAGCGCATCCGGCTCGTTCGGCCTCGTCGACCGGACGATCCGCTCGGCGTAGCTGTAAACATGGTCCGCCACCGGCATGCGGCGCGTGGTCTTTTGAAGGCGCAGGATGTCGTTCTCGGTGAGCAACGGCTCCGGTTCGCCCATCGGACCCGAGGTCGCCCGTTTCATGATCTCAAGCTCCTCCTTCGCGCTCGGATAATCGACGCGGATCATGAACATGAACCGGTCGAGCTGCGCCTCGGGCAGCGGATAGGTTCCCTCCTGCTCGACCGGGTTTTGCGTCGCGAGGACGAAGAACGGATTGGGCAGCGCGTAGTTCACGCCCCCCACCGTCACCTGCCGCTCCTGCATCGCCTCAAGCATCGCCGCCTGGGTCTTCGGCGGGGTGCGGTTGATTTCGTCGGCCAGAATGATGTTCGAAAAAATCGGCCCCGGCAGGAACCGGAACTCGCGCCGGTTGGTCGTGGGGTCCTGATAAATCATCTCCGTGCCGGTGATGTCGCTCGGCATCAGGTCGGGCGTGAACTGGATCCGTTTGAACCCGAGATGCAGGGTCTTCGCGAGGCTGGAGATCAGGAGGGTCTTGGCCAGGCCGGGCACGCCGACCAGCAGGGCATGGCTGCGGGTGAAGATCGCGATCAGCACCTGCTCGATCACGTCGTCCTGGCCGACGATCACTTTCGCGAGTTCGGTGCGCAGCGCCGCATAGGCTTCGCGGAATCCTTCGACGGCCTCGATGTCCTTTTCTTCGATCGGTTCGGAGGCGGTGTGGGTCTCGGTTTCGCTCATGATTGCTTGGGAGGTGTGCGGCGGTGGGCAGCGATTGGGCGGCCCCCTCTTCCGCATCAGAGGCCCGATAAGTCCCTTATCTGCCTCACGAAACCGGTCCCGTCGAACGCAAACTCCTGCCATCGCCCTCCCCACGTGGCATTCGCGCATGGAAAAGCGGGGAGGCTGAGGCTGCGAGCCACCCCGTTGGCGGGTCAATCCCCCGCTGGAGTCACCGAAACCACCAGGCTGGTCAATGCCAGCGGCCCGAACTGAGTGACGAACGCCACGTCGGTCGCATCCCTCCCGTAACCAATCGCGATCCGGTTGCCGGACGTTCGCTGGCTCGAGCCGTCAAACACGAACCAGCGCCCCCCGACATAGGCTTCGAACCACGCGTGGATGTCGGGCACCGCGAGCTGGAGCGCATATCCCACGATCATCCGCGCGGGGATGTTGAGCGCACGGCACAGGGCGATCCCCAGATGCGCGAAATCGCGGCACACCCCCGCGCGCGCCGTGGCGGTGTCGAGCGCCGTGGTCGCCGGGTTGCTGGTTCCGTAGCGGTAATCGATGTGGCGGAACATCCAACTGCGGATGGCCTCGACCTGGGGGTAGCCCGGTGCCGCTTCGCCGACGATTTCCGCGGCCAGCAGCGTCAATTGATCGGACGGACAGTACCGGCTCGGATACAGGAAATGCAGCACGTTTTCCGGCAGGTTGCCCGGTAGAATGTAGACGGCTTTCGTGTCGACATCGACATCGTCGGGGGTCTCGACCGTGCAGCGGGCCTGCAGGGTCGTCACGCCGGGAGGCACCACGACGCGCTGACAGAGGTTGCCAAAAATGTCGGTGAACTCGTTGACTGGCATGCGCGGCTGGAACGTATACTCCTCGCGGGCCACCCACTGACCCCACCCGCTGCGCGGGCGCAACATCAGGATGGCGGGCACGAAGACGTCGGTCTGAAACGTGATCTGGCAGGAGGCATCGAGGCGCATGGAGGATTCTTGGTGGGCGCACGCATGCTCGGGCGGAACGTGCGCGAAGCAAGCGACAAGATCGAGGCCTCCGTGCGTCGTTGACGCGGAATTCCCAGGAGTTTCGTCTCCGTGCGATGTGGCCTCGAACCCCGGCCGGCGTGGGGCGGACGTCACCCGCCCCCGGGAAGTCTCGGGAAGTCGGGAATCCGCATTGCTGACCCCGTGTCCGGCAGCTTAGCCTTCCGGGACGTATGCGGTTCATCTCCCGGGTTTTCATCCTCGTCCTTTTGGGTTGCGCGCTTGCGGGCTGTTTCCCGTTCCGACGCAATCGCACAGCCGACCAACCTGCGCCCGTCCCGGTGGGGCCCGCCCAGGTGCAGGTCCGATGGCTGGGTCACGCCGCGTTTCTGGTGACCTCTTCGATTGGCATTGCGGTCGTGACCGATCCCTTCAGCCCGAAGGCAATCGGCTACCAAATGCCCTCCGATCTCCGGGCCGACCTTGTCCTGACCTCGCATGAGAACGAGACCGCCAACTTCATCGAGCCGGTCGGTGGGAGTCCGCTTTTACTTCGCAGCCGGCTCGCCGTCGGTGTCACCCGCGCCAATGGGATCCTGTTCCGGGGTGTCCCCTGTGGCAGCAGTCGCAGCGGGGAACAGGCGGGGACCGGGGTGAACGTGGCGTTTGTATGGGCCATGGATGGCGTGCGTTTCTGTCACCTCGGCGCTCCGATGCGTGCGCCTTCCTCCGATGAGCTGGCCCAGATCGGCCCGGTGGAGGTCCTGTTCCTGCCTGCGGGGGGCGGATTGTCGCGGGCGGATGCGGATGCCGTCATTGCGCAGTTGACCCCGCGGATTCTGGTGCCGATGGCTTATCGCACGCTCAAGGCCACCCGGCTCGGCCTGTCCGGTCCGGAGGCCATGCTTGCCGGACGACCGAATGTCACCCGGCTGTCGGCTCCCACGTTCACGGTCGCCCGGGATGCCCTTCCCGCGGAGATCATCACCCTCGTTCCGTCGGTTCCTTGAAGATCCTCGTCATCGGGTCGGGTGGGCGTGAGCACGCCCTGATTTGGAAACTCGCGGCTTCACCGCGCCGACCGGTGCTCTACTGCGCCCCGGGCAACGCCGGCACCGCCGACCTGGCGACCAATGTCCCGATCTCCGCAGGCGATCTCGATGAGCTGCTCGCGTTTGCGTTGCGGGAGCAGATCGATCTCACCGTGGTGGGCCCCGACGACACCCTCGCCGCGGGCTGCGTCGACCGGTTCGAGGCGGCTGGCCTCCGGATTTTTGGACCGTGCCAGCAGGCCGCCCGCCTCGAATCGTCGAAGATTTTCGCGAAGGATTTCATGCTCCGTCACGGCATCCCGACCGCGCGGGCCGGGTCGTTCGACCATCCCGCCGACGCAATCCGGTTTCTCGACACCGTGGCGTTTCCGGTGGTGATCAAGGCCGACGGGCTGGCGCTCGGCAAAGGGGTCGTTATTTGCGCGAACCGGGACGAAGCGGTGGGCGCGATCCGCTCGATGATGGAAGCGAAGATTTTCGGCGCTGCGGGTTCCCGCATTCTGATCGAGGAATATCTCGAGGGGGTCGAGTGTTCCATCCATGCCTTGATCGATGGCGAACACGCGCTCCTGTTCCCGGTGGCCAGGGATCACAAACGCGTGGGGGAGAATGACATCGGCCCCAACACCGGCGGCATGGGCACGGTGAGCCCGCCTCCCGAGGCGACGCCCGGGCTGATCGACCGGGTCCGGCACGAGGTGATCGATCCGTTCCTGCGGGGGATCGCCGCCGACGCAATCCCGTTCCGGGGGATGCTGTTTCCCGGGCTGATGCTCACTGCCGACGGACTGCGTGTGCTCGAGTTCAACTGTCGGTTCGGCGATCCCGAAACCCAGGTGCTCATGACCCGCCTCCGGACCGATTTAATCGACCTGATCGAGGCCACCCTTGATGGCCGACTGGATCAGGTCCGGCCGGACTGGGATTCGCGAACCGCCGTTTGCGTGATCATGGCCTCGCCGGGATATCCCGGCTCGTATCCGAAGGGGCTTTCCATTCGGGGCACTGAGGATGCGGCGGCTCAACCCGGCGTTGCGGTGTTCCATGCCGGGACCGCTCGCGCCGGGACCGGGCTCGTGACATCGGGGGGGAGGGTGCTCGGGGTGACCGGACTCGGAGACTCCGTCGAGGCGGCCCGGGCGGCGGCGTATGCTGCGGTGGACCGGATTTCCTTTGACGGCGCGCATTACCGGCGGGATATCGGAGCAACGCCGACTTCGATTTGACACCATGATTCGCCCCGTTCTCCTCATGCTCATCGCGTCGCTCGCCTGCGCCGCCGTCTCCTCCGCCCGGGCCCAGGAGACTCCGGTCCCGACCCCGGTTGCCAGCCCGGC
>Ga0163154_10008731_pt1 | contig 11722 bp, 6 predicted proteins | sample OliLakLV19MP9P1_FD_148649 | JGI IMG/M metagenome (GOLD analysis project Ga0163154, IMG submission 148649) | Freshwater microbial mat bacterial communities from Lake Vanda, McMurdo Dry Valleys, Antarctica - Oligotrophic Lake LV.19.MP9.P1 | ecosystem: Environmental > Aquatic > Freshwater > Lake >... | reverse complement strand
GGGCAGGGTGGAATTCAGGTGGGTGGTCATGTGATCGGTCTCCTCGTCATACTGACAAGTTCAGACTATCACAGTGACTTCGCTCAACCTGCGTAGGATTACAGTTTTGCCCCGTCAATTTTGACAAATCGAGAGTCAAAATTACGCGATTTTCTGAAAAACTACTCAAGTGTGCGATGCCGATGTTCAAGAAGTTGCTTCTGTTGGCACATCGGGTTGTAGGGGTTTGTTAATGACCAGCAGTGTAAGCCACAGAGTCATTGAGGACAATACGATATTGCACAAATCAGGCACTATGAAACCGTGAGCAACTTTGTGCCGAAACCCAAAGGGTTCATTAATGTCCAGATACCATTTCATCACTCTAACAAGGTTATCGCCTAAATTTCGCTTAACATCTGCATCGCTAAGCAAGTCTCCAAGCAGCTTTTGCCCCCATATCGTTCCCTTTGCATTTGCATCTAATTTCTTGACAGCAATGTTGGCTTGTTCCGCCCAAGTCCGCAGTATATTTTCAAGTTGTGGTATGAGTATGTGAACAGAACTAATGTAATCCCGCTCAAAGTGTCTATGGATGCCTTGTTGAAGGATGCGCCAGTCGTAACTTCCTGCCAGACTTGAGGTCGAGAGCAGAGGGGCAATGTGTGCTTCCGTTAAATGTCCGCCCTCTTGCCAAGCGAAGAACAGAATGCCGATGATGGAAGCTACCTGTCTCACATAAGTTATCTCTAATAACCGGACAATTTCGCTATCTCCCTCACGGAAATCAGTTCGCGGGTTGCCGTATTGATCTCTGTCTCGTGCAGGTATCCAGCCAAGCAATCCGGCATTCTGATAGTTTTTAGCACTGTCAGAAATAATAGCATCATTGACTAGGAGACGTTCATCCTTGAGCAAGGTTTCCAATTTATTCTCAATAGCATCATACTCATTTTTCATCTGTTCAGGAGTAGGTAAAAGCTGTTCTGTTGTGACACTCTCTCTGGTGCGGGCGAGTATCTTGTTTAAATCGTCCTCAATTGAACCAGGGGTAGGCGGTTGACTATGAAGCATCTGGCTGATTTGACTTGCTTGCTGGAAGAACTGCTCGGCTTGCTCCGTATTGCCTAACTGTTGGGCTATTCTTCCAGCTTCTGCATAACAAGATTCTGCGTGCGCCAAATTACCAATAACAAAACTATTCTGAGCTTCGAGCGGCAGGATGACACATCGAAATCCATCAATTTCATTTTCGATACTTCGATCACCGCCTGCCAGCCCTCTGGCAACAGAAACCACGCTTCTCAGTAACAAGAAATCCAAGAGATGTTCGTGTAACTTCCCACGTATCAGCCCTAGCAGGCGCTCCCTAACTTCCTGCTTGGTTTCCGCTCTAAACTTTTCGAGACAGTCTGTAACATCTTGCAAAGCCAGCAGCAGTTGAATCGCAAATGTAATCGTGCCTTCGTTAGATGTGTCAACTAACCACAAAAGGCTGGTGAGGAGTCTGATGCTTTCCTCTTTTTTACCAAAGCTGCAATAAATGTCTAAAGCTCGTTTGTAGGACTGCGTTACTTGGAATTGTTCATCGTCGGCTTTAGCGGCAAAATTCTTAACCTGTCCCGGTAAACCTGTTGGCACATCATCATCGGCTCTGAACCGCTTGATGAAGTCTTCGCACAGTTCAGCTTCGAGCATTGCTCGCTGATATTCAGGCTTTCCCAATTCACGCCCCTTCAACCAAAATTTGCATGATTTAATCTGGTCAATTCGGAAATTGATTTAATAATTTTGCTACGTCAACCAAACTACTGTGATGCAGTTTTGCATTTTCCTACACTGTCCATGAATTCATTGAATGAAGTACACTTTTTTCTAATACGTTCAAATTTATCTGATGTTAGCCCTTTAAGTAGCTGAACCACATGAGCGGTTCGTCCAGTGTATCGCCCTGGAAAGTATTCACTTAAGATAGTCTTTGGGTCAGTACGCTCAAAGTCTTTGACACTCTTGATTTTAGATGCCTTGATTTTCGGTAATGCATCTACCAAAACTTGTCGATCAACAACGAACCATGTCTCAAGCTCATAAGCAATACAAACACAATAAACTGGGGCATCTTTATCAACACCAGCTTCTTCAAGGTTTTTCTTTACTGCCGCATAGTCCTTCTTAGCATCCGATTCACCTTCCCATGGTGGATAGAGATCCCATACAATGATGACACAACAACAGCCATTTTTGAGTAGTTGAGCCGCGTTCTTGCCGCATTTGGCAAGCAGATTAGGCTTGTTACCGAGAAAAACAGACTCGATTTCTGTTCCGGGTTCCAGCATCTCAATAATGTGACGACACACCAATTCATCGGCGTTTTTCTGCCAAGCCACCATTGATTCTTGGCATTCAAGTATCAGACCTATCTTCATAACTCACTTCCTTCTGAGGCGGCCCGTTGTATAAAGTTCGCCTACCCGGAAGTGATCCTTCCAACCTTCCAGTTTCACCTCGTCACTAGGTCGGTAGAAAACAGGTTGGTTCTCGGAGCGCTCAACCAGTAATATGTGATCGATTGACAGATAATCAAGCAGGTAAGGTGAGTGTGTGGTAAAGATAATTTGGCTAATGCCATTTTTGACCACGTAGCTGATTTCATCAATAAGTATGTGGAGGGTACTCGGATCAAGCCCGTTCTCGATCTCTTCGATAACAATCAATGGCGGAGGAGACGGATGGCGCAGCAGAGCGAGTAAAGCCACAACCCGCAAAGTACCTGATGACAGCATCCACCCTCTAACAGGAAATTTGCCTTCAATCATCTCCAAATATACGGAACGATCAATATCCTGGATGGAATTTGGGCGAAAGTCCGATGCGTAAGGAATGATATCCTTCAGCGTATCCACAAGCCCGTTAAACGCATCTGTATCCTTGTTGTAGATGTCTAGCAGATACTCCGCAATGTTGGAGCCATCACTGTTCAATCTTACCCGTCCAGCAGTCTGTTGTCTCCCGCGCGGATCACCCATACTAACAGGATTGAGAGTAACAAATTGCCAATCCAAAATATCATCAGCTATGGCTTTTACTGCGGCATTATCGCGCCGATATGGTGAAATCACCGATTCATCAGTTGGTAATTGATACTGAAGAGGCCACAGCTTATTCTTTTCTTCCGGGGGGAAATATACGCCACCATCATCATTACGGTGGATTATCTTCTTACCTTTGACGATAACCTGTTCGTTCTGGATAAAAACAACATCGCTTCCCGGTGATGCAGAAACAGTCATACCCACACTGTACGAACCACCTCTAGTGTTGCCCTTCACTGTAAAATCAATGGGGTTTGACTCATATATCTGTGTCAGTTGCTCATGCAAGCGAACACGACGGGTTGCCGTACCTGCTTCATCCGTTTCTTCAATAGTTCGTGACAATCTTCTCGGTGTCTGGCTGGAGTGAGGCACAGCATTATTGCGAACATACTCGAATCCCCGCCAACGTCGGAGTGCGGGTCCCAAACCCTGCCCGACAATTTGCTGATAGGTCTCAAGTCCTTCGATAAAACTGCTCTTGCCAGAGCCGTTTCCCCCAATAATTGCGGTTAGGGGAGTTAATTTGATTTCGTCTGTATCTTGTATAGCTTTGAAGTTCTTGATGCGAATAGATTGAACATTTAACGGTTTCATTTCACCAGCTCCCGTTCGACATCCCTATAGGCGTTACGCGCAGCGACCTTGACTGGCTCACTGACTAGCGGGAAGGTGCTGAGGATGTAGGTGAATTCTTCCTCGGTCAGCCCGTAGATGTGGGCAATCATGCCATCCAACTCTGCACGAAGACGCGCACGCTGCACCTCATTCGTGACACCTGACTTATGACTACCCAGTCCGGCTTCTTGTGCCAGATCATCGAACTCCGGTGTGGTACAGATGAGCTTGGCAGCACGTTCAACGATTGCATCAAAGAATTGATCCCCTTTGCAAAGGCGTGGGACGGGCGTTTGGTAGACATAAAACATTGTGAGCTGTGTACCAACACTTTGACGCAAAGAGAAATCAATAACAAAGCTACTCATTACCGCTGTAAAGTACAGCATTTCATGATTATTGAAGTATTCACTCCCCCGTTTTACAGAGTTTAGAGAATGACCATAGAAAACATTTCTTGGTAGTATAGTACAAACCATCGTTCGTTCGTTGGTATTACCAGTGATGGAACGATAAGCAAAACGATATTTCTGATAATTAATAACTTGATGTATATCATTGCTACGCGCACCTACGACATCTTTTCTTCCAGCAGTTTCGTCCACCCAGTAACGTGGCTTAGCATATTCAGCCGTGAAGTGCCATATCATTTTTCCCTCAAATAAGGGCAGCCGACCCGGCGCAGGCGACTGGTAAAACAGATGGCTATCATTGGTCATATGAAATTCGCTGGATAGCTTCACGTTCCATGTATCGGGTACTTCTTCTCCGATCATAGGGAACTTGAGCATCTTTTCCGCGATTTGTACATCCATCTCGTTTTGGAATTCTGTCACTGAAAGAGAATCTGGTGACAGGCGCTTAATCATATCAATGTCAATCATGACGCTTTCGCTGTTCGGGAAATGTTCCAAGTCTTGAACATGATGGCGCATAAAAGCGGCAGGGAATTTTTTAGTTATTCCACCTTTGCGGAACGTCAACACGACAAACTTGAAACTACGATGAACGCCATCGAATACACCATATTTGTTTTCAAAGCAGAACAGACCGGAAATCTCTGTTTTGTTAAATAACAACTCACGAAGTTGTTTAGTCCCTAGATCGCTGTAAATTCCCGACGGAAGTACAATTCCACACAATCCACCATCTCGTAGCAACTTGTAACTTTGCTCAGTGAAGAGTTTATAGAGATTGATATCTGAGCCGACTTTTCGACCATTTACTACGCCTGTTTGATGAGTGTAATGAGCATCTGCACGATAGAAGGCACTCACATACGGGAAACTGCTCAGATAGTCGAGATAATCCTCACGTATTTCCGGGTTTTCCAGCATTTTATTCAGAACAGCATTGAACTCTTCTTTGGTACTGATACGCCGATCTATGCTTTCGTCGTAGCGTTTTGCAAATTCACGGTCAATCGGTTTGAAGATTTCCCACGGAGGATTGGCAATAATCACATCAAAGCCGCCGCGTGTTTCGATAATTTCATCAAATTCGTAGCCCCAATGAAAGGGATCCAATCGCTCAATATCAGCAATAGATAGCTGGCGTTTCTTGGTTTTACCATTTGCCTGCGCTTGTTCAAATTGGATACCAAGTTCTTGAAAATCGTCCAAAAGAATGGGGTCAAGTGTGGCATAGGCTTGCGCCTTATGGTCGTCAATCTGCTTACGTAGTGCTTGCAGATCATCCGTCATGCTGGATGTGTTGCGATACAGGTGAATAAGGCGGTTTTTCTCGTCCAGTACGCGGCGATACTGTGCCGCTTTTTCCGACTGAAACAGGCTCATTTGTGCCTTATCGAAGCGCTTTTCATCAACGGTCAGCAAACCCATGAGCGAATTACCTGTCATGAGGTTGAAGTCGATATTAGGCAGCGGTTCGAGTTGGTCAACGTTCTGGGCGGAACTTACCAACACCAAGAACAGGCGCAGTTTGGCGATTTCCGCCGCTTCTTCCATGATATCCACGCCGTAAAGGTTATCGGTGATGATACACTTGCGAACGTAGTAATTGATGGATGGGTGTTTCCGGTCAATCTCGCGCAGATGGGCACTCAGGTTGGTGTCGTTCAAGAAACGAATCTTTCCGTAAACTGCCGCGTAAATATCGAGCAGCGTTTTCATTGCCGCGACTAGGAATGCACCAGAACCACAGGCGGGATCGAGGATAGAAATCTTGGGTAGGACGGTGAACAAGAGCAGTCGACACAAGTCTGCATCCAGCTTGACCAACACTTCGTTCAAGTCGCTGAATTTGCGTGTGCTGTTCTGGTGGATGCGGTCCAGGATGACGGCGTGAATGGTACGCTCACAAAGGTACTGCGTGATCTCGGTGCGAGTGTAGTACGCGCCGAATGCCTTCTGGTTGATGTATTTCTCGAAGATGTAACCCAACACATCGGGATTGATCTCGTTATCGTCCGCGCCCGGTGTGTCGTCCAGATGCCATGAGTAGCTGCCGAACAAGTTCAGCACATTCTCGAATGCCTGATCGGGAATGTGGATGTTTTTGTATTCAATCTCCAGCTTATGCGGGATGAACAGCCCGCCGTTCAGGTAGCGAATCGGACCCAGCAAGGCTTTGGCTTCGGTGCTGCGTTGATTCTCTGGCTTGGCAAAACCTTCAAAAAACAGTGCATCCAGAAATTCGCCGTAATAGCGATCACTACCGCGTTTTTGACTCTCTTTCAATTTGTCATCCAGATAGCGGGTGTTGTTCTGGATAAAGCCGCGTTTCTGTAAGAAATAGATGAACATCAGGCGGTTCAACAGCACAGATGCATACCAGAAGCGGTCTGCTTCGCGCTCAATGCCTTGAATCATGTCGATAAAATCGACGCGCAGCGTACTGAATTCGTTGTAGAATTTCCGGGTGACACGCTCTACATCCAGCGATTCGGCAAGGCGGGCAGTCACCTCAGTAATGGGAATCGTGCCATCTTCGCGCAGATCGTCGAGGTCGATCACAATGCCATCGAGTTTGCTCAAGAACAGATCGCCCGGCTGCCCCTTCAGATAGAGATGTTCGCGGGGCTGTTTCTTTTTGCCATCACGCTTCACCCAGTACCATAGACTTTGCGTGCGGTTCTGGTCATCATCCAGAAAAATCAGCAAATTCTCGTGGGCAAGTCCCTCGATTTGCTTATGAATGGCAGCGCGGGTCTTTGCGTCGGGCAGTTTGGCGTTTGGGTCTGCTGGAAAGATTTCAAACACGCTCACGCCAGACATCTGGGCAATAAGCCGCCGCATGTAGCGTGTACCATCTACATCTATCGGAGCGGGGCGCGTGCTTGGCACACTTCCCCAACCCATTTCCTCAATAAAAAGTGTCTTAAAGTCGAAAGCCTGTAGCAGCTTCCGCACGTTTGCACGATTAATTGCCATAAATTCTTACTCCATCGACGCTTCAAACAAGCCCAGTGAACATAGGATACGAGGTTCCTGATGTTCGCCTTCTTCTTGGACGAGGCTCAGGCGGTCATCTTTCCACAGACTAATCACGAGATCAGACAGGTCATCATCAGCCACCCCGGAACGTAATTGGCGGTTCAAGGTGTCAGTCGCTGATGAGCGCAGCGGATAATGGTAGATGTCGTCAATAGCGCGTTCCAGATCGTCCGGCACGAACAGCGGCATTGTTGCTTTCAGATCCCTGAGATAATTACTTAAACGTTCATAGGTGCGGCGGCGAGCGCTGTTGGGTCGCCCAAGCTGCCCGCCAGCGGTTGCCATATAATCGGCTTGCTGCGTCATCTCTACACTTTTTTGTACCAGTTCATGGTGCAGAGGATGGCGCGGCTGTGGCGGCGTTTCTGGTGGGCATTCCGCTGCCCGCAGGATGGCAAGCTGCGACTCAGTGACGACGTTTCCAGCTTGATCCAGCCAGACGAGCGCGTCTACTCCGTCGCCTGTCTTGACGTAAGTTAACACACCTTCAGGACGCTGTATTGAGCCAACATAATGCCGTGAAGAATAGACCACATCAGGCAGGTCTGCGATTTTCTTACCCAACGCCTGATTATTCTTGGTCGCGTTCGCCCATATCTGGTAGGCATAAGACGATAGATCAACCTCAGTATCTGCTTCCAGATCGAGTATGCCGGATTTCTCAGTATAAAGATCTCGCAGTTGTTGAGCGAGGGTGTCTTCCTCGAAGAACTGCTCATCGGAGCCGACAACCTCGCCATTTTCCTGCAAACGAAGGCGAACTCTTGCTCGAAGGCGAATGATTTGTTCAATGCCCTCCGCTGGAACAAAGGAATAACATAAGATTTGCTCTGCCTGCTGACCAATACGGTCAACACGACCTGCACGCTGCGACAGGCGAATGATCGCCCAGGGCAGGTCATAGTTAACCACAATTGCGCTGTCCTGTAAGTTTTGCCCCTCACTCAACACATCCGTTGACAGCAGAACACGAATCTCATCCTCTGGGTCAATCGCAACACCATTACTGATGGGGCTAAAATGATGTGCCAGAGTGGTCGGATCGTCAGATTGCCCTGTAGCAGCAGCCATTTGCGCGACTCCCGCTTGGCTCAATTCATCGTACAGATAACGGATTGTGTCCGCAAACTGAGAGAACACCAGCACCTTTTCGTGTGGATGTTGTTCAGCAATGAGCTGATAGATAGCCTCCAGCTTGGTGTCCTCTGCAACATTCCATTCACCGCAAAGCTGAATAACCTGAAGCAGCAAACGGATATCCTCATCCAGTTGTTTCTTCAGACTGGTGGTGAACAAGGACGAGCGCAGCCATTTGAAACGCTTCTTATACTTACCAGAGAACAAGGTATAAGCATCCTGAGCACGCTGAGCATAAGCACGACTGGTTTGCGCGATGCTGTTCTCTACAGATGCGGTCATATCATCGAGTTCGCCATTCTCCTCCAATTCAAGTGCCGTTTGGAGCGACTCGGTGTCTTCATCTTCAGTGTTCGGGTCAAGCATATCTGCATCAAGCGTCCCAATGGGCAGCGGCAGATCATTGTTGATAGCGTAGAGAAAGACATAATTTCGCAAAATGTGGCGGTCTAATGATTGTAAAAATGACATCCCGCTGCTTTCCAGCCGCTTAAAAAGATTGGTGCGGCTGAATCCCATCAACCGCTGACCTGCGCGTGACAAGTTTTCAATTTGCTTCTTTTCTTCAGCACTCGCGTTCTTCACGTCTTTTGTAGATACATATTGCCCTAATCCGTAACGTGGCAAACTCAAGGTATTGATAAGGCTCACGACCTGCTCAGAATACAGACGTTGGTACTGCGGACTGGCTTTCAGCTTGATTGTTCGCGGCACACGAACGGGGAAGTAAGACAGCCTACCATCTTTCAGGCGCATGAACTGACGACCATTCACGGGATCAACTTCAGCATAATTATTCAGGATGAAACTACGTGTGCGTCGTACCAGATACAAACGCATCAGATCACGCCAGTCGTCAGCAGACTCGCTTTTCTCGAATGCCGCCAATGAACGTAACGGGGCTTGATGACGCTGAATGAACTCAGCTTCACCGATTTCACTCAAGTATCGCTCTGGTCGTATGCCTAGATCACGATCTTCTGGAATGAACAAACGTAGTTGGGAGGATAAGTCGAGAAAGCTCTTGTTATAGGGTGTCGCCGAAAGCAGGATGCAGCGGCTCTCGTTGGTGGTGATGTAATCTTGGATAGCGCTATAGCGTCTGCCTTCACGGTTTCTCAGGTTATGACTCTCGTCGATGATGACAAGCCGATAACGCCGCAATGAGGGGAGTCTCTGAATGACCTGACTAAGGGACATCACCTCAGCGATTAATCGGTAGTCTTTAACGTACTTTTCCCACATTGACACTAGGTTTTTTGGGCAAAGTATGAGCGTCTCTAGCGAATAGTCATCTTGAAAAATACGAGCAAGCCCAGTTGCCATCAACGTTTTGCCCAGACCAACCACATCACCGAGCAGAACACCACCCCGCTTATTAAGGTGGTGAGCAGCAATCTGGACAGCGGCTGCCTGATAGTCAAAGAGTTGATTGGCGAATTCACGTGGGAGCTTGAATTCACTCAGACCAGCCCGCGCTTCCTGTGCCAGATGATAAGCAATTTTGAGGTATACCTCGTAAGGCGTGAGGGCATCCTCTCTAGCCCAACTTTCCTCGATGACTTCGATCAAATCATCTGAAATATCCAGACACCAGCGATCATTCCAGCGATCTTCAAACCACTCACTGAGCTTCTTGCAAGCGTCGAAATCACTTACCTCAGTATTCAATTCACCTTGATATGAAAGACCGGAAAGGGTCAGGTTACTGCTTCCCAGAAATGCCAATGTAGGTGTGTTGTAATCTTGTCTGTGCATGAGATAGAGCTTCGCGTGAAGCGGATGCCTTAGGAATAACTTCACTACGACTTTCTTCGCTTTCAACTGTCGCACAAGGTCACGAAGTCCCTTTTCATCATCATTCGTTGGTGCGCCTAGCATTAGTTGGCGGCGAAACTCTTCAACGATCTGGCGCTTGAGACGAACGACTTTTTGTTGATCCACCTGGTTTGTACCATCGGCAGTTAAACTGAATAGCTGGCGAAGTTCGTCTTGCGGAGCGCGTTGCATCCCAACTAGAACACGACAACGATTGTTTTCTTCCCCTGTCCAGTGGTCAATTTCAGCCTGTAGCAGCTTCCATCCACGCAAATTGAAGTAGCCTACACAGAAGTCCGCTCTATCAGCAGACTTAATTGTGTTTGTAAGCGCCGTTAATAAGCGCTCAGAAATATTGTCAAAGATTCTTGGCACGGTCTTTCCTTTACCGTTGGCATTAAGTTTAGTTTTGAGTTTATAACTCTCTCAAGGATACTCGATTTAGTCATCTTCTGCCGATAAAATCGCTTTAACTCGCAAAAAATATATGGCTGGCGATTGCTCACCAGCCAGAAATAAAACGGCTGCCCGTTTCACGCCGGACAGCCGTAGACTTTGTTCAATTCTTTGTGGGCGTTTCGCCTCAGCATGTGGATGGTGTATTTCGATAACCCCAGCCGTTCAACCAAGGTCTTGCAGCTTTCGTAGGCTGCCATGCTCTGCACCGTCGCTGCCATGCGGAGATTGCCTTCCGCTTCGTAGCGTGCGACCAGGCGAAGCAGCGGTGCCTCTACCCCGGCGAGATGCCGATCCCGCCACGTTTCTTGACGCGGCTTGAAGAGTTCCAACTTCTCACACAACTCCTCCCGCATAGGCTTGACCACGCTCGTCAGCCACCAGCACTTCTTCGTCCCGCTGCGTCCAGCGATGGCTGCCGCGTCGTCCGGTCCGACTTCGGTGGTGATGTAGTACAAGGCTGCCAGATGCGGCAGACTGTCCATGTACTTCTCCGCCATTTCGGTGATGACCTTTTCAATGTCAATGCGGAGTTCAATCGCTTCGGCGTAGGTCGCGTGACCAATAATGTGAGAATGATCGAAGCCATCGATGATGAAATCGTCAGGATCACCGCTGCGGATGGCGATGTCCTCCAGATACATCTCGCGGCGGTAGAACTTACGGTAAAGCTGGGGATTGGTACGGTTCAGCAGCAGCTTGAGCGCCCCACCTTTATCGACTGCTGCCAGCATGGAGGTATCAGCGCTGATATCCATCCACAACCGCATGAAGGCGTGAGCGATTAAGTCGGGGATGTCCAGTTCGTGGTTGCGATAGTAGCGCAGCAGACGGTTAAAGCTGGGGATCAGGTCATCGTAAATCTGCTCAAAGGTACGCTGGCCTGCCCATCCTGTCGGATAGGTTGCAACACGCGGAAACGGTCTAATCTGGCTACGAATCGTAACTACTCAGGGAAAGTATAGCCAAAAGGAAAAAAACGAGCTATAAAGTTGGGGTATGAATAACGTGCGCGAAGCAGAACTCCTTGCCATTATCCAAGAACAACAGGTACTCATCGAGCAGCTCACAGCGCGTATCGAGTATTTAGAGGCGCAGCTTGCCAAAAACAGCAGCAACAGCGGCAAGCCGCCGAGCAGCGATGGACTGAAGAAGCCCGCTCCCAAG
>Ga0163154_10008723_pt1 | contig 11727 bp, 10 predicted proteins | sample OliLakLV19MP9P1_FD_148649 | JGI IMG/M metagenome (GOLD analysis project Ga0163154, IMG submission 148649) | Freshwater microbial mat bacterial communities from Lake Vanda, McMurdo Dry Valleys, Antarctica - Oligotrophic Lake LV.19.MP9.P1 | ecosystem: Environmental > Aquatic > Freshwater > Lake >... | reverse complement strand
CGGCTCTGGGGTGGCGGTGGCGTCCGCGCCAATCAAGGCGACGGCTTCAGGGTCATAGCCGATGACTTCATTAATCTTGGCGTCAATCTGCTCGTCGGTGACGGTGATGGTGTTGTCAGCCGCGTATTTCTCGATTAAGCGCTGATTGACCATATCGTCTACCACGCGCAAACCCATCACTTCAGGCGTGATGAGTTCGTTGTAGTAGGTGGCATACGGCTCGACGCCCAAGACCGTTTGCGCGGCTTGGTCGGCATCCACGCCAAAGTTCTCAACGGCGTCATTGATAACATTGTTCAGGATGGCGTTCTCAAGCGCGCGCTCTAGGCGGAAACGCTGTGAGAAATCGGCCACGGTGAGCGTCTGGCCGTTGATGGTCGCCACGGGTTGACTGGGGCGGATTAGGCCGTCAACGACGAGCGCAATCACCAACAAAACGACGATGACCGCGATAGCTGCGCCGAGAGTGACGAAAATGATGCGGCTAGCTTCAGCTTCTTTTTCGTGGCGGGACATCGCTTCGCGGTTCGGGTTCAGACCCAGCAACTTTTGGATGCGGGTGGGTTGAACGACTTGCTTTGACGCCGCCTTACGTTCGGCCGCGGTCTTGGGCAAGGGAGTATCTAGTGTCTTTTTCGCCATGCTCCGGCTCCGTCCTTTTAGGACTAGTCGTTGGTGCTGACGAACGGCAGCAAAGCCAAGTGACGCGCACGCTTGACTTCACGCGCCAATTGGCGCTGGCAGCGGGCGCAGTTGCCGGTCTGACGACGCGGCTTGATACGACCCGATTCACTGACGTAGCGCTTGAGAGTGTCTACATCCTTGTAATCGAAGCATCTGCCATCTGGGCAGTGCGTACCACGACGGCGCATCATGCCGCCGCGATCACCACGGTCTCCGCCACGGTCACCACCGCGACCCCCTCTGCCGCCGCCGCGATCACCACGTTCGCTGCGTTCGCCGTCTTCCTGATTGTCACGATCTTCACGGTCTGCCATGATTGTCCTCTGTATTGTCCTGTTTGCCCCGTTTGGAGGCGTTAATTAGCTGTCGAATTCGTCTTGCACATCATCATAATCGTCGTCTGTGCGACGATCTCCCAGCAACTTCATCTCTTGGGCGACGATTTCGGTACGGTAGTGCTTCTTACCGTGGTCGTCTTCCCAGCCGCGTGTTTGCAGCCGACCTTCGATGTAGACTTGCTGGCCTTTGCTCAGGTGCGTCTTGCAGATTTCCGCCAGACGCCCCCACGCCACGACATTGAACCATTCGGCCTTTTCGCGGCGTTCACCTTCTGGGGTGGTATAGCTATGGCTGACGACAACGACATCAAAGTTGGTCACGGGCGAGCCGGTAGGCGTGTAACGCAGTTCCGGGTCACGTCCCATGCTCCCAATGATCATCACTTTGTTTAACCCGCGAGCCATCGCTATTTTCTAACCCGCCAGTGTATGGCGAAAGACTTATTCGTCCTTGCGGACGACCAAGTGGCGCAGAATCTGCGACGACAGGGTAAAGTTACGCTCAAGTTCTTCCATGTGCTTGGCATCGACGGTGGCGTCGAACAGCACATAGTAGCCTTCGCGCTGACGCTCGATCTCATAGGTGAGCTTGCGGCGACCCCAACGGTCAATTTTGTTGACCTTGCTCGCGCCGTCAGCCTCGACCCAGTTTTTAGCTTGGTCAACGACTTCGTTGATTTGGTCATCGGTGCCTTCAATGCGAACAATGAAGGTGACTTCGTAGTCCCTTTGCACGGTGTTTTTGCCCTTTCCACGGACATTCAGCCCCACCACAGCACGAGGATGTGCCGTTTGGGGCGAAAAGGATGTGAATATGCCAACCTAAAGTGGTTGACAGCGGCAGAATCCTACAGGAGGTTAGGGGATTCTTCAATATAGAAACCGACGCAGAGGCAGCAATTTTCCCTGTTATGGCGTGACGGTGAGCAATCAAACCTCACTACCCACCGCTAAGGTTTGGTACACTTCATTGCACTCCTCGGCCTGTTCTTTTACTCAGGACTCAGGACTCATCACTCAAGATTGCTAGTCAGATGGGCTTATGCCGTGGTTGATATTTCCGTTATCATCGTCAGTTGGAACGTGGCTGACATCCTACGTGACTGTCTGAACAGTCTCTATGCCTCGGATTGGGGCGGGCGCAGCGTCGAGGTCATCGTGGTCGATTCAGCCAGCACCGACGACACCGTGGGAATGACTCGCCGCGAATTTCCACAAGTGATTCTGTTGCCACAAACCGAAAATTCTGGCTATACGCACTGCAACAATATCGGCCTCAAGGCCGCGACGGGGCGACACTTGCTGTTGCTCAACCCCGATACGCTGATTTTAGGCGACGCGCTGGCTGTGCTTTCAGGCTATCTGGATGGTCACGCGCAGGCTGGTCTGGTCGGAGCGCATACGCTGAATGATGACCGCACCACGCAATCAACCCGCCGCCGTTTTCCCAGTCGCCGTTTGGCGTTCTTCGAGAGTACATGGCTAGAACCCCTCGCGCCGAAATCGTGGCTGCATGATTACGCCCTTTTGGATAAGGATGACCGCGCTACGTTTGAGGTCGATTGGATGCAGGGGTCGTGCCTGATGGCTCGTCGTGAGGTTTATGACCAACTCGGCGGCCTTGATGAAGGTTACGTGATGTTTTATGAGGAGATGGATTGGTGTAAACGCGCAAAAGATTCCGGCTGGGGGGTTGTCTATGTCGGGGGGGCGCAAATCGTCCATCTCGGCGGCAAAAGCACCGACCAAGCCTCTGCGCGTAAGCACATCTACTATAACGAGTCTAAACTGCGCTATTTCCGCAAGGTTTACGGCGGTTTTTTTGCTGGGTCGCTCCGGCTATTTCTGCTGATAGGCTATGTCTGGCAGTTGATGATGGAGTGGGGCAAAGGAATACTCGGCCACAAGCGTGACTTGCGCCGCCAACGGGTCGAAATCTATCGGCAGGTTTTGAAATCCGGCTTACGGGTGCGCTGATGCGGATTGGCTTAATCACCGGAGAATATCCGCCGATGCAGGGCGGGATTGGCGCACACTGCCGCGAATTGGCACGGGCGCTGACTGATGCCGGACACACCGTCCTCATTTACACCGACTCACGCGGCCAGAGCGATGACTCGCGGGTACGCCTGACCGCGGATGAGGGGAATTGGCGCTGGGCGAGCCTGCGCGCCATCAATCAATGGGCGAAGCGCGAACGCTTGGATGTGGTGAATCTGCATTATCAGACCGCGATGTATCAGATGTCACCGTTCATTCATTTTTTGCCGGATGTGATGAGCGCCGCACCGGTGGTCACGACTTTCCACGATTTGCGCTTCCCGTATCTGTTCCCGAAGGCCGGCGGATTGCGGACATGGATTGTCAATCGGCTGGCGCGGGCATCTGTCGGCGTGATTTCCACCAATCACGAGGACGCGGTGGCTTTGACGCAAGTTTGCCCGCACGTACCGCTGAAACTTATCCCGATTGGCAGCAGTATCCGTACCGATTTACCGTATGGATTCGATGCGACTCACTGGCGGGCAGAACGCGGCACAACCTCAGCTGATGTCGTGGTCGCGCATTTTGGCTTTATGAATCACAGCAAGGGCATCGAAATTTTGCTGCAAACGGTGGCTGATTTGCGCGGCGCGGGATTGTCGGTCAAATTATGGATGATCGGCGGGCGCACCGGCACGTCTGATCCGACCAACGCGGCCTTCGCCGCCGGGATTGACACGTTGATTGAGGCGCTTGGTTTGACCGAGGCCATACACTGGTCTGGTTTTGTTGATGACTCGACTGCATCGGCTTATCTGACGGCGGCGGATATGGTCGCCTTGCCGTTTCTGGACGGCGCGAGTTATCGGCGGTCATCGCTCATAGCGGTCATAGCGCACGGTTGCGCCACGGTCACGACCACGCCGACGGTCAGCATCCCAGCCTTTAAGGGCGGCGAAAATTTGGCCTTTGTTCCGCCGGGGAATGTGGACGCCTTAGTGGGCGCGTTGCGCTCATTGGCCGATAACCCGCCCGAACGTGAGCGTTTGCGTGCCGGGGCGTGCGATTTGCGCCGCCTGTTTGATTGGTCATACATCGCGCAGACCAACGCCGATTATTTCGCTCAAATCGCTGAAAGCAAATTCTCATGAAGCGGATTCACGGTTGGCGCTTGGATGCGTTGTGCGTCACGGCGCTCACAGTGGTGTGGGCGGTGTTTTTTTGGCGACTCATCACCCCGATTCAATCCGACCAAGCCTCTCTGACTCAGGGTGATTTCAGCGGGCAATTTGTGACGTTCGGGGCGTACCAATATCAGCGATTCGCGGCGGGCGAAGTGCCGTTGTGGAATCCGTATAACAATGGCGGGTTGCCGTTCATCGCAGACACACAGGCAGCGGTGTTTTATCCGCCCCGATTGCTGACGATTGCGCTGGCGAAACTCTCCGGTGTGGGCTGGTCATATCACGCGCTAGAGCTTGAGATGATGGGGCATGTGCTGTTCTATACCCTGACCTTTTACGCCCTGATTCGGCGATTGACGGCTGGGATGCTCGGCACGCACGCCGCCGGATTGGTCGGGGCGTTGGTGGCTGGCTATGGTGGCTATCTGACCGGCTATCCACCGTTGCAATTGGCCTTACTGGAGGCCGGAGTCTGGTTTCCGTTGGCGGCGCTTGGTTTAACCGAGGCGACTCGGCGCGGAATCGCGTGGCGCTGGCTCCTTCTGACCGGATTCGCGCTCGGCCTGAGTTGGATGGCCGGACACCCCCAAACCAGTTATTTCCTCACCTTACTGTTGATGGCCTATTTCGGCTATCGGGTTTGGACTGCACGGTTGCGCTGGCCGGTCTGGGTGATGGGGACGGCGTTGTTCGGTCTGATTTCGTTGGGCGTGGTGGCCGTGACATTGCTCCCCGGCGCGGAATATCTGATACAGACCAGCCGCACCGAGTTTGGTTTTGAGGCCAAAGACGGCGGATTCCCATATCGGGACGCCTTGCAGATGATTTTCCCGCATGCCCTTAGCTTGTTTTCGCCGCTGTATATCGGGGTGGTCGGGTTGGGCTTGGCGGTGATGGGCGCGTGGGGGCGGGTGCGCGGCGCGTGGTTTTGGCTGGGCGTGGCCGTGTTCGCGCTGGCGTTCAGCGCTGGCGGGGACGGCGCACTCTATCACCTGTTGTATAACGCGCTACCGGGTCTGCGATTCTTCCGGGGACAGGAACGCGCCGCATTTTTATTCGCCAATAGTGCGGCGATTCTAGCGGCGTTCGGCGTGGTCTGGTTGATGGGCGAGGTCGCCCCGATTGCGCGGGCGAGTCTGTGGCGGGGATGGGTCTTCGCAGCGGGTGGGTTGCTGATGGCGTCTGTCCTAGTGGCGTTGGCGTGGCAGATTCGCCCGGACGCGCTGCAAATGTTCTCCGATGCGGCGGCTTTTAGCGCGATTTTCGGCGTCGTGGCGGCCATCATTATCCCGTCAGCGGTGCGGCGTCCGACGATGTTGTGGGGCGTGGCGTTGTTGGTCGCGTTGGAATTGATCAGCGCTAATATTGACCGCCCCAGCAACTTCGACCCGATTCCGCCGTCCGCGCAAATCGTCAAAAACCCGCTGATTGACCCCGTTTTGGCCGATACCGATACGCCGTTCCGAGTGGACGGCAAGCGTGTATTGGGCGCGAACTATGGCAGTTATTACGGCCTGATGGATGTTCAGGGGATTAGCCCGCTGTTTCTGACCGGGCCGCAAGAAATCATCGAAAATGGTCTGCCGGATGAACGCGCATGGGAGTTGTTCAGTGTGCGTTACGTGTGGTCGGATTGGGAAGCGCTGGCCGTCCCGTGGGAGAAACTGGCTGAGGGACAAGACGCCGATGGCGCGGTGAAATTGTTTAAGTTGGCCGCCCAACGCCCATTCGCCCATCTGCTGTATGACTTTGTGACGGTGGACTCCGATGTCGAGGCGCGACGCATCTTGGCTGAGGCGGCGTTTGACCCGCGCACGACGGCGATTCTGCACGCCGAACCCTCACTCCCAATTGTTGCGCCCGCCGCGCCGCAGGAATCTGGGACGACAGTCACAAGTTACAAGCCGGAATCGCTCACGATTGCCGTCCATTCGCCCACCGACGCGATTTTATCCATCGCGCAGGTTGATTATCCGGGTTGGAAGGCGATGATTGACGGTCAGCCGACCCCGATTCTACGCGCTTATGGCGGCCTGATTGCGCTGACTGTCCCCAGCGGGGCGCATACCGTGGAATTGATTTATGACCCGTCAATCTATCGTATCGGCGCTGTCGTCAGCCTTGTGACGTGGGTCGGTCTGGCGATATTAGCGGCGGCGACGGCGATTCAAACTTTAATCAACACACGGAGGGGCGCATGAACGCAACCCGCGAGACGGTCTATAACTGGGTGACGCGGATTGACCGGCGCACGCTGGCGATTCTGATTGGCTTGACGCTGGGCGTGGTTGGGGGCGGGCTTGCGCTGTTGATTGCGACGATTGGCCCGTTGTTCACGACGGCTGGGGTACTGGGATTGCTCATCGGCGTGTATATCCTGACCGACATCCGTGCCGCATTGTATGGTATTGTGGCGATTATGGCGTTGCTGCCGTTCGGAACGCTGCCGTTCAGTATCGGGTTCACCCCGACGTTGATTGATATGATGGTCGGGGCGTTTTTGCTGATTTATCTGCTCCAGTGGATGACCGGCCAGCGCAAGGCATTCCGTATTACGCCGGTGCATATCCCATTGGCGCTGTATATCCTGTGGATTTTGGCGGCATTCGCCCTCGGTTTGCGCTACGCCGAGCCGACCACGCAAATCATCCGCCAATTCGCCGAGTTGATGCTGACCTTCCTGCTGGTGTACGTCTTGGTTGACCTGTTGCGCGACCCGCAGACTTTGCGCCGCCTCGTCTTGGTCATGATTGTGTGCGTCGGGACTCAGGCGCTGATTGCGGTTGCGCTATGGGTGCTGCCCAACGGGACGGCGGAGCGCATCTTGCGGGCGATGGCGCGGATTGGCTACCCAGAGTCAAATATTATCCGGTTTATCGAGCAGAATCCGGCCTTGAGCGAACGGGCTATCGGGACGTGGGTAGACCCGAATACCTTGGGCGGCACATTGGCGATTACGGCTGCGATGATTGCCCCGCAAGTATTCGCCCGTCGTCCGGTGCTGCGCTATCGCTGGCTGACGTTAGGCGTTTTGGGCGTGGTCGGGCTGGCACTGCTGTTGAGCTTCTCGCGGACATCCATGTTGGCATTGGGCGTGGCAATGGGCGTGATTGCGTTTATGCGCTATCGCCGGTTTATCCCTCTGATGATTGGCGTCGGCCTGTTAATCCTCTTGTTGCCGCAGACTCAAGGGTACGTCGAACGATTCATTGACGCTTTCCAAGGGGAAGACCTCGCCACTCAGATGCGGCTTGGTGAGTACAATGACTCGCTGGAACTCATCCGCGAATATCCGGTTTTCGGCATCGGATTCACCGGCTCACCGCGCATTGATGTGTATTCCAGCGTCGCCAACTTGTATCTGTTGATTGCGAATCAAATCGGGCTGGTCGGGCTGGCGCTGTATGCGATTACGATGTTGGGCGTCTTGATTTACGGCCTGCGAGCGTGGCGCTATGCCAAAGACGATGACGCTCTCGAAAGCATCCACCTCGGCTATCACGCTGCGGTGGTCGCGGCACTGGTCAATGGAATCGGGGATTTTTACTATTTCCGCATCGACTATCAGGGGTCGATTTTGCTGTTCTGGCTGACGGTCAGCTTGGCTTTGGCGAGTTCACGACTGGCGCTGGAAAATGGCAATAAACAATTGTCGTAGCGTAGATATGGCGCGGGCGGGGACATTGCCCCGCCCCTACTACGAATCATGGGTTTTACGTAGGGGCGCACCTATGTGTGCGCCCGCCATACCGTTATTCTTCTAATTGTTATACGTGACCGGCACGCCTGTGCCATTGGCGACGCTAAAGTAATTGCCGCGTACCCAGCCGCGCACACCGTTGGGGAGGGTGATTTGCCACCATGTGCCGGAGGCGTTTTTGCCGACCACAGTATAACTCTGATTGCGGGCAATCACCGATATGATGTTATACACATACGGATTCGGCTCGGTGCGGACGTTCAAGAAGTAGGCCGTCACATAGCCGGTTGCGGTAGCTGGAGGGGTCGTCCCGCCGCCTTGATAGGTGATTGGCAGGTTGAGGCCGTTGGAGATATTGGCATAGTTGCCGTTAATCCATCCGTGTGACCCGTCGCTCAGGATAATTTCATACCATGTCGGGCTGCCGCTGTTCTTGCCGACTGCCGGATAAACGCGTCCATAGCCCGTCACGATACGGACTTGGCCGGTATACGGGTCGGGGATACTGCGGACGTTCAAAAATGAGGTCGTGATGACGGCGGTTGCGCCATTGGGCGGGATAGCGCCGGGAGGATTCACCACTGGCACGTTCTCAAGCCCAACTACGCTCAGATACGCGCCCGTCACCCATGCTGTTTGCGCCGACGGGAACAGGTTGATTTGATACCATGAGTAATCGCTCAGGCGACCCGTCACCGGATAACTCGCATTCCCCGGCAAAACCGCCTGAACGCCCGCCGTGGTGGTCGGCGCGGTACGAGCGTTGAGCGCGGTAGCGTTGATGACCGTCCCAGTCGGGCTGCCCCATCCGGTTTGCTGCGCTTGCGCGACAGGCGCAGCCAATACGCTAAGAATAAAGACAAAACTGAGGCTAAAAGCTGTTAGGATGCGTCTCATGGTGATGGTGTCCCCCCGAATTGGGATGTTGTTACATCGTTGTTATACCCTTAAGTATAGGCAGATTTTGACGGCTTGACTGACGCCAACCACACCGTCACCTGACGCAAAGGCTACGATAAGTTTTATTCTTGTTAGGGTATGGTTAGGTAAATCCAAAAGCCCGCACAAAGGCGACCATCGGGGCGAGATAGGGCGCGGGAATCACCTCTGGGTCATTGCCTTCAATCACCACCCATCCGGTATAGCCGATGTCCCGTAATGTATCCGCGACAGGTTTCAGGCCGCGTCCTTCCACCCCCAGCCAGCGCAGCCCGTGATCGCTGATATTGGCATACCCGATGTGTTCGGCATTGGCGCGGAGGGTATCGGTCAAGTGAGCGCCTTCCATCGCCATGTGATGTACCGACGCGACTGCCCATAAATATGGGTGATTGTCTTGCTTGGCGCGGACTTTTACGGTGTGTTCCAGCCGACGGAGCAGAGTGGTGTCGCCGCTGTGGGCGTGCATCAGGAGCAGTCGTTTGCCCAGCGCATAAGCGAGGTCGCACAGCGTCGCCCGCAGTTCCATCGAGAGCAATTCGCCCTCCAACTCCACGGCGGATTTATAAGGGTGTAGGTCGGGGAGGACGTGCGTTCGGGCATAATGCCCATAGAAAACGACCCCCGCCGCGTCGAGGTCAACCGCAGCCGCCAACGCTTGGCGCACGGCCACCCGCGCCGCCTCACGCTGCTCATAGTCGGGGTGAATGAGCGTGGTATAACCGAGGTAGACGGCGGACGCTTTGATATTGTTCGCGTTGAGCGCCGCCACAATCTCGCCGATTCCGGCATAGAAGGCGGGCGATGCCGCAAATTCGATGCCGTCCAGACCGGCGGCGCGGGCGTTGGCGATTTTCTCGGCATACGTTGAACCGGGCAAGTGAGAGTCTCTGATAGCGAGGGGCATGGGGCGGAATCCTATGGGGTGATGGGGTGTGGGCGCAAAAATAAGGTCCGTCATGTTTCAAGACGGGCATTGTAGCGTTTTTTGCTCACACCTACGCATAGTGTTTTTTTTACAATTAACTATTGTATACTTCGCACAAATTCTGACCGTCTTTCCGCCTAAGGGATATTGGAGATTTCGCCTGTGACCAACATCATGACCATCGAACGATTTATCTTGCAGCAGCAGCAAGGTTTCCCAGATGCCACCGGCACGCTGACCCAAATGCTCTATGACATCGCGCTAGCGGCCAAAATTATCGCCCGCGAGACCGGGCGTTATGGTCTGAGTGGGATGATTGGCGCGTCGAACAGCGAAAACGTCCACGGCGAACGCCAGCAAAAGCTGGATTTATTCGCGGACGAAATCATGTTCAAGATGAATGACCACACCGGGCGGCTGTGCGCGATGGCCTCGGAAGAACACGACGACATCATCCCGATTCCCTTGCATTTCGGGCAGGGGAAGTATGTGTTGTTGTATGACCCGTTGGACGGCTCATCCAATATTGATGTCAACGTGTCGGTGGGGACGATTTTTTCAATCCATCGCAAAATCAGTGATGGCGTGGTCGGGACGATGGAAGATGTGCTTCAGCGAGGGCGTAGCTTGGTGGCCGCTGGGTATGTGATTTACGGCAGTAGCACGATGTTGGTCTATACGACAGGGCAGGGCGTCCATGGATTTACGCTGGACAACAGTCTCGGCGAATTTTTGCTCAGTCACCCCAACATGACCATCCCCGCCAAGGCGATTTATTACAGCGCTAACCACGGTAACGAAAAATATTGGACTCCGGGCGTCCGACGGTATGTCAAAGAATTGCAAGGCATTCATGGGGAGGGTGGTCAACCCCTCAGCCATCGCTATATCGGGTCATTGGTGGCCGATGTCCACCGTAATCTGATGCGCGGTGGGGTGTTCGTCTACCCCGGCGATATGATGAATGGCGGGCGTAAGCCGTATGGCAAGTTGCGTCTAATGTATGAAGGGCAGGCCATCGCTTTCATCGCAGAGCAGGCGGGCGGCCTCGCCAGCGACGGACTGGGCAATATCCTTGATGTGCAGCCGCACGAGCTTCACCAGAAAATCCCGTGCTTCATCGGCAACCGCGATTTGGTGCAATTGGCCGAGCGCTACATCACCGAATACGACCAAGAATGGGTGCAAGCCTATCTGCCATATCGCAACCGAGTTGCCGAACACATATCTGCTCAGGCGTAAGTTACCCCACGGCAAGCTGACGATGTTCCGATGAAATGGGGTGCGCCCTCTCGTGGCATCATGACGGGTGTTATAATCCACGGTTTAGACCGCCCGTTATTGTAACGCGGAGGGACACCCCCTATGAAACAACCATTTAAGGTTGGCTTGGTTTTGCTCGTTTGGGTGATGGTCAGTTCTTTGGCCGCCAGCGCACAAGCCACCAACTTACTCAAAGACCCCAGTTTTGATGCGACTACCAGTGTTAACGTCGTGGCGGATGGTCGCGGCCAGCCGTTGGACGGCACGATCTATAGTGTCCCCGGCGATTGGGGCGGCTGGGTCGGGACATCCCCACGTAACGCCGATTGGATGAACCGTATCCCGGACGGCTACCCGCACACCGGATTGTTCAAAATTGACGGCGCACGTTCTTGGAGCGTCTCTCGTGGCTACGCGACCTTCACCGCCGCAATGTATCAGCGCGTATCGGTTGCGGCAGGCACAAACGTCCGCGCCTCGGTGCGCGGATTTATGGAGCGCGGTAAAGACGCGGCGGGCAATACCATCCCGGGCGCACAGTTCCGCATCGGGATTGACCCCAATGGCGGCAGCGACCCAACCTCTGGCGCGATTATCTGGTCGGGCGTGGTGACCAGTCCCAACGGGTGGGTACAGGCCAGTATCGAGGCGACTGCTGCGGTAGATGCGGTCACGCTGTTCTTGTACGCTACCCAATCACAACCCTCC
>Ga0163154_10008714_pt1 | contig 11735 bp, 9 predicted proteins | sample OliLakLV19MP9P1_FD_148649 | JGI IMG/M metagenome (GOLD analysis project Ga0163154, IMG submission 148649) | Freshwater microbial mat bacterial communities from Lake Vanda, McMurdo Dry Valleys, Antarctica - Oligotrophic Lake LV.19.MP9.P1 | ecosystem: Environmental > Aquatic > Freshwater > Lake >... | reverse complement strand
TGTCGCCCTCACAATCGAGCCGTCTTCGGGCGCGATCAGCGGGTCATCGCCCAGCAGCGCACTGTCCACCACGCCCTGCACGCGCCGATTGACATCCAAAACGACATTGGTTTGCAGTCCGAACTGTGCCTTGCCCGCATCGGTCACGATTCCACTGGCATTGTCCACGCTCTCAAGCCCGATTTGCCCTGTTGTCGGCTCGCTGTTGAGAACCGTCCCCGTGCCTGTCAGCAGGGCAGGTTTATTGGCATCGTCGGGTTCACGCGGGACTTTGACCGACAACCGCGCCCCATTCTTGGCGATCATCCCCCGATCAATCGTATAAACGACGCTCTGCCAGCTTGTGTTCTTATACGCCAGACCCACGCCGAAAAGTTTGTGTCCTTCACTGAGCGTATTCATCGCGGCATGAACTTCTAACCCTGCCGCGTGTCCTTCCTTCACGAATGCCGCCAGAATATCGAACTCAGGAACCGCCCGCCCCTTCCAAACCTTCATGCGAGGCGCAATTTTGCTCGCATAAAGCACTTCTCCGCTCAACGGCTTGACATCCACGACCAGCACATTGACGCCCGCCGCCTTGCATTTCTGTACAATATCGCGCACGCCCTCCGCCGTCGTCGTATAGTCAACTTCCTGCTCTTTGCCGCTGACAATGACTTTGCGCGTCAGATTCGCCGTGCCGTCAATCCACATGACGCGCCCCTCCGCGCCCAAAACCGCACTGATGCTCCGCGCCACATCGGGCTGCCGTCCCTGCGCGAAAGAGGGAACCACGGAGAACACGGAGAAATACAATACAAACCACAGGGAACACAGGGGACACAGGGAAATTCTCAAAATCTCGTTAGCAATTGTTTCCATGCTGTTTTTTTCGGTTTTGTTTTCGTGTTTTTTTCGTGTCATTTCGTGGATCATGTTTTTGTGTGTCCCTGTGTCCCCTGTGTTCCCTGTGGTTCATTCTGTTAGCGGACGATAATGTTGGCAGGATAGGAGGAGCCGCCGAGCGGGACGGTTTGGATCGTGAAGGTGCGCGTTTCGTTGGGGCGCAGTGTTACTTTGACGAGGGCGCGTTCGTGTGGCGGACGCACTTCGCCGACCTGCAGATAAGAACCGCCGATATTGAAGACCGCCAGTGCCGCGCCTCCTCCGGGAGCAAAGACGACTTCGGCTTTGCGGTGGGTCGGGTGGGGGTTTTTGATCGTGACGCGCAGGGTATAGAGAACGCCGTAATCGCCTAAAATTTCAGGGACGGCGTCGGGCGTCGGGGTCGGCGAAAGGACATCGTTGCGCCCTACCGGAACCTGCGCCCAATGCTCGCCGATGGTATAGTTCATGGCGAGGGTGCGGGCGGCAAGGTAGGTGTTTTGACGCGCAAGGGTTTCGAGCTGCATGAGTTGGGGCAGGGTATGGGTTTTTGCTGTGGCGACGCGCCACGGATCGAGATGCCCCTGCGCGAGTTTGGAATAGCCCGTTCGATTGGGAGACACAGATGCCACTTGGATCAGACAGCGGGCGTCTTTGGCAGGTTCGAGAAGGCGCAAGAGGGCGATACCGCTGGAGGTTTGGCGATGGGTGAGCCTCTGCAAGACCAGTGGCAAAGACGAACGGGCGGGAACCGTGACGATTTCGCCGTAACGCTTCATCTGATTTTGGAGAAAAACCTGCCCCGCTTTATAGCCTGTTCGCGCCGGATCAACCGCAGGAGGCACGAAGCCGGGCGTCAAATGGAGGCGAAGGGGCGCGTCTGTTGGATTTGTGAGCGTGACTGCGAGAACCATGCCGCCGCGTGTCATATTGTCGTGATGAAACATCAGGCGTGCGGGTGCGGCATCGGCGAGTGTCGCGGCATAGAGAACTCTGGAGCCTGTGATATGTTCGGGCGTATTGCTGTAGAAGAGACGTTCGGCGGGCTTTTCAACGAGAACACGATTGACGACGCGAATGCGGGCAGTTCCCGTTGCGGTCAAATAGCCGCCACCGGACAGCACAACTTTTGCTGTGACGACGTGGCTGCGTCCGGGCAGGAGAGAGAGTTTTGTTTTCGCAGAGGAGACGATTTTCAGCGTGGCTCCGAGTTCGCAAGGGGCTTGGCGCAGGACATTGTGCGCGGAGGCAAGCACCAATTCGGCGGGAGCGGACGGGTTTCCGGTGACCTCCGCGAGCAGTTCCGACGGCAAGCGTCCCGCCCATTTTTTCACTGTGACGGGGCAGGCGATTGCTGTCTTGCCGACCATCACGCGCACCGTTGTATTGCCGACGTTTTGCGCGGTCAGGGTGACGTGGCGTTTATCGGAGTTGCTCTGTGCGGTCAGCACATTCGAGCGGGCATCGAGTTGAGTGGCAAATGCGCCGTTGTCCCAGCCGCCGACAGAGATGGTTCGGGTTTCACCGAGGGGAATTGTCAGCCGTTCCGCGCTCAAGGTGACGGCGGGAGACGCCAACGCTTCGCGAATTTGGCGCGTCCATTGATTGGTTAGGGTGGGGATACCGCTCCCTTTGGCGACGGCATCGTGAATGCCGATAGTCAGCAAAACGGCACGTCCCGCGACAACGACGCGCCCCTCTTTTCCTACCGTTCGCGCCTGAATATCACGCACGCTCAAGCCGGACACGGCAAGGGTTTGCAAGCGTGAGGCAACCGCTTCGGCGCGAAAAACGGCGGAGTGTCCGGGACGTTCCGGGAATTTGATGACGGTGCGTTTGTTGATGACAAGCGTGTTGCCGGTTGCCGAGATGCGCGGGCGCGTCCCCGCGTCCGATGCAAGAACGCCGCACAGGAACGACAGCGCGAACAGGCTGACGGCGGCAAAACGGAGAGAGTACACTGGCATAATTGTTGGACTTACCTCGAAAATGAGAACAAGAGATTCTACCCTGAATTTTCGGCACAGTGTCAATGAATCCTGAACTCTCTTTTCTTCAGAGATGGAAAATCCCTGTCCTTAACTCACCTCTCGCACCGGGGGTTGAAAAACCCCGTCTGGAAAAAACAAGCGTCTTTCAGACGCCCCAACTCGAATTGACTCCCCTCTCCTCCGAACTTGTTCGGGTATCAGGAGAGGGGTTGGGGGTGAGGTAAGACGCTTGTACTTTCTTGCCGGGTACTTTCAACCCGCGTCACCTTGCCCCTATTGCTCTATTTGCGGACGTTGTTTGGCGGAGTGGGGCGCGTCAATGCTGGCTCGTTGCGTGGTATCAAAGTATCCAATTCTCCCGCCGTGTTGTCATACGGGCGGATCGCGGCGGGCTTGTTCTGTGTTGCTGCATTCGAGTTGCTACCGTTGTTATTGTTGTTGTTCGCGTTTCCAATGACTTGCGCCGCCATCAGAGTCTGTACCACGCGCATCACATCCTCGGAGCCGGACGCGGCGGCACTCTGCCCGCCATTACCCGTTGAACCAAAGTTGATAAACTGCCCGTTCGCAAGAGCCGCCGCCACTTCGTGGGTCAGAGCCGGAGCGAGTTCGAGACGGCGCAGATCGAGATATGCCTGTCCCGCCTCCATCAACGCCTGTGCCTTCATGCGAATCGCGTCTGCCTCTGCTTCGGCGACGGCACGAATCCGCACCGCTTGGGCGCGTCCTTCGGCTTCCTGCTGAATCAGAGTCTGCTCGGCGTCTGCGCGTGCCTGTGTAATTTGGGACGCGGCGAGTTCCCCCATGCGCTGCTCGCGTACTGCCGTCTGCTTCTCCGCTTCAGCACGAGCGATTGCTGCACCGTTCGAGGCGATCTGCATATTCAAGGCACGTTCCTGATCGTTGACCTTTTGCTGTGCTTCCAGTTGGGCGATTCGTGATCGCTGTTCCTCTTGCGCCTGAACCACGTCGGCACTGGCTTTGGCACGCGCCGCCGATTCACGACGCCGCGCATCCGCCACTTCACTCAAAACCGCTTTGATATTGAGGCTGTTGAACGTCAATCCCAAGTCGAGCAGTTCCCGTGAACACGCATCTTTGATGATAACCGCGAGTTCGTCGTCTTCCTCTTCCCGCACCAAATCCACCGCACTGCTGAGTTGTCCGGGCGCGACCAATTCTTTGCCGAAACCCGGCTGCGTTGTCGTCGAACGCGCATTGAAGAGTTGGTCGTGTTTGAGCAGGTTGATGGCACGGCGTCCGGCGGAAGAGAGAACATCGGTCAGTGTAGCGAGTTGATCGTCTATCGTTTTGGAGAAAAACTTGTTGGCGGCGGTATTGACCATCGGATCAGTCTCGCCGACGCTGACAATCGCGGACGCCTTGACGGTGACTTTGACCGGCGAGGGCTTGCCGCTTGCGTCAATATCCGCCGTTTGATCGGTGATCTCGATGTCCACATTGATCGCCGATGCCGGAATGACTCGCGTTGAAGTCAACAGCGGAATCACCCACGCTTTACACGGACCGCGATACACTCGCAAGCCTGTCTGTCCGTAACTGACCAAACGAATTTCGCCCGCCTCGACGGTGCGATAGAACGCGCTGGCAATAAGCGGGATCATCACAAAGACCCCGAAAATCACCGCCAAACCGATAATCAATGCTTCCATAACCTGAACTCCTCTGCATTGCGGCGCGGCGGTTATTTTATCGTCACGGTGACCCGCTCATTTGCCGCATCTACTGCTTCAATCTGGAGCCTGTCGCCGACCCGTACCTGCTGCCCGTTTTGGCTTGCCGGCAGCGTCGCGGTAAACTGAACCGTGCGCCCATCGCGATCCACTGCGACAATTCCTCTTCCATTACGGAAAGGAGTGACCGCTTCGGCTTCTTGCAGGATCAATTTTTCCAGCGACGATGACGGAATGCCTTCCAGCTTCATCAGCAATTTCCACAAGGGGCGAATGGCGATGTGATTGACGAGGAGCGCGAGAAATAAGCCGACGCCTCCCGCAACTGGCATCGTCTGATGCAGAGTTTCGCGGCAGATATGCCCGAACGCGCCCCACAACGCCAGAATGGAAAACACCACGCGGGGAGACGGAATGAAGCGCATCAGCCCTGCGTCGGCGTGTGTGTGACCCTCTCCCGCATCATGCCCGTTGTGACCGTGCGCCGCGATATTGCCCGCCGAAGCAGGGTGCGCGACGGGCATCTCGGAGTGGAAATCGTGCGTGCCATGTGCGCCGCCCGCATCGCCGTGTCCGTGACCGAGCAATCCGGGCAGTGCCATCAACAGCATTCCGATCATCCCGACGATCATCATCACCAGAAATATGGTCATTTTCTAATCCTCATCATCAGGATCATCGAGCCACCGCTGCGCTTGATGCCGAATATGCAAAATACGAACAGTAGACCTCTTACAAGAGTCGGGTAGAGATCACGTACCCGACTGAAAAACAGCCGTCCTGCGGACGAAATTCCCTCTCCCTATCGAGTGCGAAGCACGGCACGGCGGAACGAGACCTGCACGAGAAATAAATTGTTGCTGGACTCTTGCAAGAGGTCTACTGTTCGTATTTTGCCGTCGTCATTGGCATCAATCAGAGTGAACAGCAGACGATAGGAGCCATACAATAATTGCCGCAACTCATAGGGAAAACTGTAGTTTTCGGGAGCGAGAGAACAGCGGCGCGGAAATGTCTCCAACGAAACAACCGCTTCTTCCAACCCCTTTTGCCAACGCTCGGCATAATCAGAATTACGTCCCAAAAGATAGAGCCATATCTCTTGGGCTTCCATATCCGCAACATCAGTAAATTCAACGATAAAGTTTATTGGCTTGGATTGAGTTTAGCACGCATTTTGGCAAAGACTTCGGCAGCAGTCAGGACACGCCCTTCCTCACTCGCTTCCATTCCGCGACGAATGCCCTCGATAGCTTCGATGCGGTCTGCCTCTTCCCAACTGAGGGCAAGGCGCAACAGTGCTTCGGCGGTTGCTGTAGGGTCTTCGCCACGTTTCGCGCAACCGCTCTTCAAGTTCTGATGAAAACGTGATTGGCATCGTTTGCTCTTTCTATCGCATTGCTGCTTCCATTGTACCTTACGGAAGGATGAAGGTCATTTGTACCTTACGGAAGGGTGAAGGTCATTCGTCTCTCATTCCCGACTTGGTTATAATGCGCGAGGGTTGTCTCCTTGTGAGGTAAAAGAGCTACTCTCCTAGCTCATTGTAGTTTCCAATGAGCAGCAGCAGATCGGTTATATCGTTACGGAAATCGCCGTTGAAGTCTGCCGCTTCGGAATAGCCTGCTGCGGGAAAGATTTTGTTATAGGCGCTGATCAGGACAAGCAAATCGCCAATATCTACGGCATTGTCCAAATTGGCGTCACCAGCACGAAGCGTAATTCCTACTCCCGTAACTTCTCCCGCTGATGTGTTCACCGCAGCCACTTCGCTGAGATATTGCGGCGAACGGGCGCGTATCTGCCAATTGCCACGCGGCAGAAAGACCGAAAACGTCCGATCTTCATTCACCGTAAATGCCATTTCGACGCCTTCGGAATTAAAAGCACGGAGAGTCACTTCGGGTTCTGTTGCTCCGTCATCGCGCCCTCCATAAACAACCATTCCTGAGACAAGAACGGCGTCCGGTGTGGTATTCGTCAAGATTTTGAGGGTATTGCCCGTCTCATTGACGACGGCGAGATCGTCGCTGCCATCGAAGTTGAAATCTGATGCCGCCATGCTTACCGCGCCTGTGCCGACATTGACAAGAGCCGGTCCCGTAAAGACTCCTGTCGTGTCGTTGACCCAGAAGCGGATATTGCCGTCGGCGCAGAGAAGGGCAATCGCAGGCAAACCGGACGCGGCAAACTGCCCGATCAGCATATCACGCGGAACTGCTCCTGTCGCATAAGTCTGCGGCGGGGTAAATCCGCCGAGTGTGTCATTCAATCGCACTTCCAAAACATTGCGCTCCGACGAATACCCGACAATATCTGCCCAACCGTCGTTGCTCACATCAATCACTTGGATCGAGTCCAATTCCCCCGTGTTGATGATAATGGACGGATCGGCGTAGGTTCCGTCGCCATTGCCGAGCGAGACATAGATCGTATCGCCCGCCGCCATCGTCTCATCATGAATGATCACATCGAGATTGCCGTTGAAATCGACATCGGCGACCCGCGAACCGAGGCTCTGCGTTCCGACAGCAAAACCCCCAATGTTTGTAATTTGCGTATTGCCGTCGTTGCGCCAAACCGTGCCATCCTCACCGATGATGTCAATCAAGCCGTCGTTGTTGAGGTCGCCGAGCGAAAGATTGCCGCCGTTGGAGAATCCCACGGCGGCTCCATAAGGGTCGCCATCGTCATTGGCTTGCCTGACCGACCCGCCGTCGGGTTTACCGACAATATAATCGGCGCGTCCGTCAAGGTCGAAATCAGTAACAAAGACACGAAGCGGGTTGACAAAGCCGTTGGGATCGCGCAAATAAGTGAATTCGGAGAAATCGTTCCGAAAGAGGCTGAGTCCGACATCGCCGACGTTGAAGGTGACGAGATCGAAACTGCCGTCCGCTGTAATATCGCCGAACGCGACGCGGCGCGGCTGCGGTCCTGTCGGCTTCGTCACCGAACTGAAACTGACAACCTGCGCCTGTGCAGTCAAGCCGCTTGCGACGAAGAGGGCGGCAGTGAGAAGGGTGCGTGTATTCATGGGTATTGCTATGTTTCCTTTTTTACATCAAAACAAAATGCGGCAGGAGATACCGCCTGAATTTCTACTCTCCATTATTAGAGGCAGTCGGAACAAAAACCTGCAAGAATTATACCGGAATTGCATGGCATTGCCTTTGCCTCCACAAAAGTAACAGTTCAGGGTTGTGGGAATAAAGTTTCAGGCAGGCGTGGCAAGAGGTTGCGGCTGTGCTTCCCGCAGCATTTCTTGACAGGCAGCCAGAGAGTCCTCGCCCAAGACATCGGTGACGACATGACCGGCACGGGTTTTGAGGAGAGTGAAGTACGCCGCAGTGGGGGTCGAGAAACTCCACAAGTACCCGTTCTTCCCGTTTTCCCGCCATCCGGTCTCGTCGTCGTGAACGTACTCACTTTGGCGCAGTGTCTCGTGCAAACGCGCAAGAGCGGACTGACCCAATGCGGACACTGTTGCAAGCATCTGGTTGACTGCGCCGGTGCTGATTTTCAGACGGCAGAGAGCAGACAGCAAAGCGGCAATCCCCCGCACCAGCGCGACACGGTGAGGCGGTCAATGACACGGACAGCGATTTCCGGCAGTTCGAGAATTTGGCGGCGACTGCGCTCGGTTCCCCCAGAGAGCGAGCGTCCACAGTCCGGGCAGTGCGAGCAGGAGGAAACGAGTTCCTCGGTGGCAACTTCCCGTTTGCGGACAAAAGCATCAGGACGCTTCTTGCGGGGCGTCTTGGGAACGGGAACAGGTGGTGTGTTGGGCTTGACCCACGGCGGGCGGTTCGGTCTTGAGTAAGGGCGGCAGGTTGCCTCCGTTTTTGAGGCGGTGGATTTCCTCACGCAGGGTGAAACTTTCCTGTTGGAGAAACAGGTTCAGTTCTGCCTGTTGTTGCACCAGAGGAATCAATTCTTCACGAGACAAAGAGGCGAAAGCGGAACCATTTGACAACAATACGAACACACAAACTCAAAGATTCCCAAAAGAGTGAACTGTTACAGCGTCGCCTGTGTTTCTCCTCGTCAATAGGTACTTGGGTACTTGGAGAAATCCCCCTGCTCGTTACCGGCGAGCAGGGGGATTTTGGTTCAACCTCACGTCCATAGGCAAACGCAAGGCTTCTTATCGGCACGAGGAGACCGTTTATTGTCTGCCGAGTTGGTTGTAGTTGCCAATCAAGATCAGAAGGTCAGCAATGTCGTTGGCATTATCAAAATCGAAGTCGGCGGCGGCTAAGAATTCCGGGTCTGCACTGGTCTTGTTATAAGCCCCGATCAGCAAAAGCAGATCGGCGATGTCTACCGCGTTGTCGTTGGTTGCATCGCCGCCGCGCAGATTCACACTCAAGCCGGTCACACTGCCATCGCTCAAGTCCACAGTGGACGCATCGGACAGTGTAAAGTCGGTGCGAGCAATCACGCGGTAGCTTCCTGCCGGAACCGCCGCGGAAGTGAAGCTGCCATTGGCATCGGGCGTGACGGTCTGCACAATCGGATCGCCGGTGGTCGGAACGAATGTCAGGGTGAGCGGGCGATTGAGCGGAACACTCGCCAATTCTGAGGGCAACACCACCGTGCCGGAAACGGTGTTGCCTACAGGGCGCGGAGCGATCCCGCCGCTGTTGGGCAAGAACACAAAACTGAAACAGCCTTCGGTGGCATCAACGGCTTGCAGGTTCAAGGGAGCATTGGGCAGGTCGCGGGACTCGATAATCCAGCCGTCGCCGTCCGCCTGATACGTGACGATGTTATCCACGTTGAGGTTATTGGTGGTGTCGGAGCCGCCTTCCGGGCTAATCAGCAGAGTTCCAGTTGCCGGAGACTGTCCCGCAATAGTAAGGCGATAGCGACCAATCGGAACGCCGTCTCCATCGGTCAATTGAACAACGGTTGCCGCGCCGGTTCCGCCGTTGATCGCAAGCTGTTGCGTCCCGTCTCCCAAAACGCGCCCTGCCGTCAGATTGACCGAAGTATTCGGGATATAGACAAACGCAACAGGATCATTTTCATAGCTTCGGGCGTTCGCGCCGTTGTCATGGCAGATAATGGTGAAAGTGCCGTCGGCGTTGGCTTCACAAAGGGCGTAGTTGTCTTCGTTTTTCGCGCCGTTGACGATCAGAATTCCGTTTTGGCTGCTGCCCAGCGAACCCAAGTTGAGTGTGTAGATGCCTGTAGTGGTTATCGGGTCAACAAATTCCGTCCCGATATTGATGCCTGCCGAACCGATAAATGTGTTGAGGGCATTATTGTTGCTGAATGTACCATTAGGATTCAGGTTCAATGCCAATCCGCCGAGCCAACCGTCTTCGTAGCGGAAGAAACCGACTGCCACATCCATATTGGTCTCATCGCCCGCAGGAGCATGATGGATCGGAATGAAGTAGCTAACCAAGTCCGCACTGCGATCAATCGTGCTGGTTGCATAGACAGTTCCTGACAGTCCGTTGTAGCCGCCGATATTGGGCGCAAGGGAGTTGTCGCGTCCATTTTGACGCACAGCAGTCAACAAAACGCCCGATGTTTGGTCGTTGGCTGTTCCGAAAGTGACGTTGTAGTCGCCGCGATTGCTGCCGTCACGGATGGCAAAATTCGTTGTGCCGCTCGCTTTCGTGACGGTTACTGATGTTGTGGCGTTGGCTACATCGTTCTGAATAACTTGGATATTGCCATGCTCGACATCGGCAAAGGCGGGTACTCCGTTGATACCCAAGGTCGCAAGAATTGCCGCGCTCAAGGCACTGCGGAATGGTTTCAAGTGTCGCATTAAGGGTTCTTCTCCTTTGAAAGTTAGAACAAACAAGGCTTCGCGTTCTCGATAGTGAACGCGAAGCCATAGTAGCCGACACAGTTTAAGAGACCGTTAAGCCGATGTTAAATTTGTATTCAGGGGAGACGGTTCGGGTCGAAACAGCGTCCGCGTCCTGCATCCGGGGGCGGGCAGATCGGGTTGCAGTCGATCCAGTCAATCATCCAGGGGGCGACATTGTCTGCCTTGCGCGTCAGCAATGTTGTCCAGTCTACCGATTTCGCGTGTCCATCGGCAAATGTCATCATCGCCCTGCCCTGATGGCGTAAGGCTCCCTCTTTGGTATAGCCGCCTGTCCAGCGGTTATTATCGCAGTTGAGATTGAGATCGAGTTCCTCCAGCAGTCCCGGATAGTTGTTGTCTCCCGCACGCACCTGTGCATCGCCGCTATCGAAAAACACAAAGGTTTCGGCAACTGCATCCAATGCGGCGGCGATCCGGGGCGGCGTGCCTTGGTCGCGGGTCAAACCCGAATAGTTATAGCCGTAGTTGCCGTCGTTGTCCCAATTGGTTCGTGTCAGATTTTGCAATTGGTCGGGACTGCTGGGACAATCGAAAATCTGCACATTTTTGACATACGGCATATAGAACCAGGGCCATTGCGACCAGCCATTGATGGAGGTACTCGCTCCCAAGCCGTTCATAGCGGGCGATCTCATCCTGGCTCCTTTGTGAAATGTCTCGTCATAATCTTGCAGGTACATTTGCAGCGCGTTTCCCATTTGGCGTGTGTTCGACAAGCAGGACGCGGCACGAGCCTTCTCGCGGGCTTGAGAAAAAACCGGAAATAGAATCGCGGCGAGTATGGCGATAATTGCGATGACAACAAGCAGTTCAATCAACGTGAAGGCGGTGCGCTTCATAACAAAATACTCCTCTATACAATGGCGGTTATGCTGTTTTTAGGCAAACGGGGTGATAATACCCGCCGGAATTTAAGAGAGTATTAAGCCGCAAAAAAGGTTTGTCGGGTAGAGTAGGCAAAACTGCCCGCTGACCTTATCCTTCAAGAGTGGAGCATAGCGCCGCAAGACGTTTTTGAGCGAAAATTCCAACAACCCTGAACTGTTACGCCAGTGAGGGATGGTTTTGCGTGCCACGATGGTCTCCGTCAAAACAAGATAGCAAAGTGTACCTGATCTCATGGTGCAGGGGGTGTTCTCAAGGAACAAGCAAATCGTACCAATGGGAGAAGTGTTGTTCAGAGGGGAAAGACACTTTCGGAAGCGACAGGGAGTTGCTGGATACGTCCTAAGCCTCGTCATGCAAACTGTGTGGGATGAGCGGTGTTTCAAGGAAACGAAAGGGCGCAGTCCACGATGAGCGTACTCTGAGGGAAAGGGAAGTAAGAGG
>Ga0163154_10008713_pt1 | contig 11735 bp, 8 predicted proteins | sample OliLakLV19MP9P1_FD_148649 | JGI IMG/M metagenome (GOLD analysis project Ga0163154, IMG submission 148649) | Freshwater microbial mat bacterial communities from Lake Vanda, McMurdo Dry Valleys, Antarctica - Oligotrophic Lake LV.19.MP9.P1 | ecosystem: Environmental > Aquatic > Freshwater > Lake >... | reverse complement strand
CTGTTTCTTCGGTGACATTGACCTGTAATCTCATATCAGCAGGCAGAGATAAACCATTGAGATGCTCCCGCACTTCGTCCCATGTGCCTTCAATCAAGGTTGTCATGATGTTTTGTTCCTTTCCTTTCTCTGGCGAAATAATAATCACATACTACCCAATGCCAAGAAGAATTTCAAGCCTACCTTGCCGCTCCATTCCTATTCGCATCGAGAGACTTGCCGTTATGTCTGATATGGTTTGAGTACAAAATGTCACGAACTCAAACTTTTCCATATAGAAATATGCCGAGAGGGTTTTATTTCTCCGCCGTTGCCGGATTGATGGCGGGAGCCGACTTGCGTTCGGCATAAATATATGCTCAAAATTCGCCCTTGACAAAACTGCTGTATCTTCCCATAATAGAGATGTGATGAACGCACCAATTTCTACTCTTATAAATATCCGGGAGGCTTCGCCCGTGTCGGTTGATACCGAGAGCGAGCGGCGTAACTGTATGCCGTTCGGTCTTGTCTGCTGACACACCCGCAACGGCTTTTCGCTCGATACAGTATCCGCCGCTTCCAACTCTTCCGGTTGGAGGCGGCTTTTTGTTTGCCCAAACCCCACCCCGACCCTCCCCTTCCATAAGGGGAGGGAGAAAAGGACTCCCCTCCTCTTTGCAAAGGGAGGTCTATTGACTCCCCCTCCTTGCGAAGGAGGGGGTTGGGGGGTGGTTGAAAAAGGAGATAACCCGCTATGGAAGACAATGCAGTCGAAAAAGAACTTTATGACATTCGCCACAGCACCGCGCACCTCATGGCGCAAGCCATCGGCGAACTCTATTCCGGCGTCAAATACGCCATTGGTCCGCCGATTGAAGACGGCTTTTACTACGATTTTGAGTTTGACAAGCCGATTGGCGAGGACGATTTCCAGCGCATCGAGCAAAAAATGCGCGAACTCTCGAATAAGAAATTTCCGATAGTTCGCGAAGAAAAAGAACGCACCGACGCTCGCAAATTTGTCGAGGAGATGGATCAGCCCTACAAAGTCGCACTGATTGACGACCTGCCCGAAGGCGAAGTCATCTCGTTCTATCGGCAGGGCGACTGGATCGATCTGTGCCGCGGCCCGCACGTTCCCGACACCGGACACCTCAAGCACTATAAACTACTGTCGGTTGCGGGGGCGTATTGGCGCGGCAGTGAAAAGAACAAAATGCTGACTCGCGTTTATGGCACGGCATGGAAAACCAAAGAGGACTTGGAGGCGTATCTGCACCGTCTCGAAGAGGCAAAAGCCCGTGATCACCGCAAATTGGGGCGCGAACTCAATCTCTTTCTCTTCGCGCCGGAGCAGATCGGTTCCGGCATTCCGCTATTTTTGCCAAAAGGCGAAATGCTGCGCCACGTCATGGAGTCGTATGTCCGCGAAGTGCAGACCCGCTACGGCTACCAGCACGTCTGGACAGGGCATCTCGTCCGCGAAGAACTCTATAAGCAGTCGGGGCATTTAGAAAACTACGCGGATGTCATGTTCCCGCCGATGGAAGACATTAACGAAAAGGGCGAGAAAACCGGAGTCAAGTTCCGCCTCAAACCGATGAACTGCCCGTCGCACATGACTCTCTACAATCTCAGCGGCTTGAAATCATACCGCGACCTGCCCCTGCGGTATGCCGAGTTCGCGACTCTGTATCGGTACGAGAAATCGGGCGAACTCAACGGATTGACACGGGTTCGCGCCCTAACCCAAGACGACTGTCATATCTTCTGCACCGAAGACCAGATCGAAAGCGAATTCTCTCTCGCCCTAAATCTGATTCGCGAAGTCTTGGAGCGGTACGGGTTCAGCGATTACAAAGTTCGCCTGAGTCTGCGTGACGACGATCCAGAAAGCAAATTCGTGCGCGACGATGAGAAATGGGACAAAGCGGAAACCGCCCTTCGCGCCGCGCTCATTGCGAACAATGTGGAGCATTTCGAGGCAAAAGGCGAAGCGGCGTTCTACGGACCGAAAGCCGACTTTATCGCCAAAGACGCACTGGGGCGCGAATGGCAAATCTCCACGATTCAAGTGGACTTCATTCAGCCGTCACGCCTCGGCTGTACCTACATAGATGCCGAGGGCAAACAGCAGACTCCCGTCGTCCTACACCGCGCCGTCACGGGAACAACCGAACGCTTTCTCGGCGTTCTCATCGAACAGTATGCGGGGGCGTTTCCGTTCTGGCTCGCTCCGGTTCAGGTCGCCCTGATTCCTATCGCCGAACGTCACAATGACTATGCCGCCGAAGTCGCGGCAAAACTCAAAGCCGTCGGCTTCCGCGTCGAAAACGACAATCGTAACGAGAAAATGAACCGCCGCATCCGCGAAAATGAGCTACAGAAGATTCCGGTCATTCTTGTTATGGGAGACCGTGATGTGGAAAGTGGAACCGTCAGCGTGCGCCGCCGCCACGAAGGCGATTTAGGCGCGAAATCACTCGAAGAGACCATCGCCTACCTGAACGAACTGGCAAAATAAAAGAAGAGAACCACAGGGAACACAGGAAACACAGGGAAATTCACAACAAAGAAGCAAAGAACACAAAGAACAATTCAAGAAATTAAGTTCAGCATTGTTTTCGTGTGTTTTTCGTGTGATTTCGTGGATCAGTGTTTTTGCATTGTCCCTGTGTCCCCTGTGTTCCCTGTGGTTCTCTTCTTCGTCAGAGGTTGGCGAGTTCGTACAATGCCGTCGCGTAGATTTTCGTCGCGTTGAGCAGGGTGTTGAGGGAAATACACTCGTCCGGTTCGTGCGCGGGACCGTAAGCGTCGGTGCAAGTCGGGAAGTGCGCCCCGTATGCCACAGTGAACGGTGTGGCGCGGGCATAAGTTCCGCCGCCCATCGTTTCCGGCTGACTTTCGGTATCACCCGATGCCTCGCGATACACACGGAGCAGGGTCGCAACCGGCTCTCTGTCGAGCGGCACATACAGCGACGGCTGATCCTCGTAATCGGCGAGCGTCCATGCGTTGGCATCAATAACGGGCTTGTTCGCCGCAAGCAGTGCCGTAATATCCCAAGTGACGGGATAGCGGATATTGTAGGTCAGGCGCACTTTGCCGTCCGTCGTGTATTCGAGAATGCCCAAGTTGGACGTGAGCGGTCCTGCCACATCGTCACGGTGCGCGATTCCGAGTGCCTCGCCCGTCGGGTCATTGCTTTCATTGACCCAATCGAGCCAGACATCGGTTTCAGCGAGTTCGAGCGTCGCCAACGCCCTGCCAAGCCGCGCCACCGCGTTGTCGCCCGCAGAAGGACGGCTGCCATGTGCCGATTTGCCCGTAGCAGTCACCACCAACGCCGCGCCGTCTTTCTTCACGCTGAGATTTTTGTCCCAGAACTTTTTGAGCAGGGTTTCGGCTTCGACTATCGCTTCGGCGGTTCCTTCAAGTCGTGCTGTCGCCGAATCGGGAACCATATTAGGGCGTCTGCCGCCGCTTGCCGACACAATTTTGAGCGGGCGGTCTTCCGTTGGCAACACTCTTTCGAGAATGAGATTGGCGATTCCCTTTTCCGCGTAGATCAGGGGGAAGCCGCTGTCGGGCGTAAACCCAAGAACCGGACGCTCCTCGTTTGCCACATTAAAGTAATGCTCGACACATTGAAAGCCGCTCTCTTCGTTGCAGCCGAAAATGACGCGGATACGCCGCTTAATCGGCAGTCCGCACGCCATGACCGCCGCCGCACCGAACAGCGAGGCATAGGTAGGACCTTTGTCATCGGAAGCACCGCGAGCATAAATATAGCCGTCTTTGATTGTCGCGCCGTAGGGAGGAAACTCCCAGCCGTCGCCTTCCGGCACAACGTCTAAATGCCCCAAAGACGCCACCATCTCCGCGCCCGTCCCGAACTCGGCATGACCGGCGAACCCGTCCACATCTTTGACTGTAAAGCCCAAGTCGCGGCACAAATTCAGCGTATAATCCAACGCCTCGCGCACTTCCACACCAAACGGAGCGTTCGGCGCGGCAACATCTTCGAGACTGCGAATTTTCAATACGCCGACCAGAGCGGTGACGATTTCGTTTTGATGCGCGTCTACCCAATCGTATAACTTCTGTATTTCCGGGTCTGCCGGTTTTTTGAGTTCCAAAATCACCCTCTCCCTATTTCTTTTGCAGGACACGCCATGCCGACGACAGAGCGCGGTCACCCATGCCGCCGGTCAACTTTTGGATTTTGGCTTTGTCCTCGGCGTTCAGCTTATTCACATCGCCCTGAGTCTCTTGGGCTTTGGCGTAAATCCATTTGTCATTGTCACTTTGAGGACTGCCGCCTTCTGCAAGAAACATTCTGCCCACGAAGCCGATGCCGATGACAGCGACCAGAATGAGAACAATCGCCACGACGGGGTTCACGCTCTTTTTAGACTGCATTGTCGCGCCTCTCCGAGTTTTTCCAAGCACAGAGCCGATCTACGCCGCTTTGTTGACCAGTTCCACAATTTTCGCCGCCGCGTCCTGCATTGTCGTCGCCGGAATGAGTGAGGACTGCGCGAGGATCGCTGCGCCCTCTTCGGCGCGGGTTCCGGCAAGCCGCACCACGATGGGAACCGTGATATTTAAGCCTTCGATGCCCGCCAAAACGCCCTTTGCCACCTCATCGCCGCGAGTGATGCCACCGAAAATGTTGATCAAAATGCCTTCGACGTTCGGATCGGAAAGAACCAAATTGATGCACGCCTTGACCCGCTCGGCACTGGCTCCGCCACCCACATCGAGGAAGTTCGCGGGTCTGCCACCCGCCCTTTCAACTACGTCCATTGTTGTCATCGTCAAGCCCGCGCCATTGCACATGATTCCGATATTGCCACCGAGTTTGACATAAGCAATATCGTCCTCTGCGGCTTTCGCCTCGATTGCGTTCTCGTAACTGCCTTCGGCGTAGCCCTCGAATTCGGGGTGACGGAACATCGCGCTGTCGTCAATTTCGATCTTCGCGTCCGCCGCCAAAACGCGCCCGTCACTGGTGACAGCGAGGGGATTAATCTCTGCCATGATCGCATCGCTGGCGATATAGGCGTTATAAAGTTGGCGCAGGAAAACAACCGCCTTGTTCGCAATTGCCGGATCGAGTTTGGCGTCGGCAATGACTTGGCGCAGCTGATAATCCTTCAAGCCCATACGCGGATCGACAGACAACCGTGCGATTGCAGTCGGGTCTTCTTCTGCAACGGCTTCGATGTCCATGCCGCCCTTCGCGCTGACGATCAGGACGTTGCGCTGACTGGCTCTGTCCGGCACGATGCCCAGATAATACTCTTGGGCAATCGTGATCGGCTCTTCGATCAGGACTTTTTCGACGACGATTCCCTGTGGGGCTTGATGCGTCTTGAGCAGCATTCCAATGATGTTCTGCGCGTAGGATTCTGCCTCATCAGGAGTTTTGGCGACCTTGATTCCGCCCGCTTTGCCGCGCCCTCCCGTATGCACCTGCGCCTTGATCACGCCTGTTCCGCCCAATTCCGCGACTTTTGCCTTGGCTTCGGCGGCAGTAGTCGCCACGCCCGCGTTTTTCGGGACTTCGACGCCGTATTTGGCAAGCAGCTCTTTGGCTTGATATTCGTGTATCTTCATGCGTTGAGTATTGTTTCCTCTCCATTTTGGCGCAGAAGGCTTTCCCTCTGCAATTCTCCCCGAAAGTTTACCCGACGTCGGCGCGAATCCAACCTGTTTCTTTTCTCAACGGAGTAAATCATAAGAGAGATTTTCTGATAAAAATGCCTCCCGATAAAGTCTATCGGGAGGCACAAATCGCGATAATGAAGCAAATTTTCTCTTCTGTCTGAGCGATTTACTTGCGGCGACGGCGGAACGCTACCAAGCCGGTCATGCCCATTCCGAGAAGGAGAGCAACGCTGCCGGGTTCGGGAACGGCGATAATCTGTCCGCGAATTTGACCGCCGGGATTGCTAGCGGAATGGATATTGAAGTAGGCTCCGCCGCTAATCAGGGTATTGGCAAGGGTATCGGTGAGCGGGCGCGTCGCGTCATCGAATCTCCAGTCGCCTGTGAAGGTTCCGCTGGTCATTCCGAGTTGTAAAGCAAGCCCGTCCAGACCATGAACGACACCACCATTGGAGCCGACAGCCCCGGTGTGGATATGCGCGTCGCGGAGCGTGGTGACTCCGTCATAGTTGACGGTATAGTTAAAGACATACGCGCCGGATGCGCCGGTTAAAACGCCGCTTCCAAATCCAGACGCGGCGGTGATCACATCGGGGTTTTCTTGGAGACCGTCCATCGGTGCGATAAAATTTATCTGCGCCATTGCGGACGCGGAGACTGCCAACATCGCGCCCAGAGTTCCAACTGCGAGAGACTTCTTCATGATTCTTCCTTCCTGAAGAGAGCGTGTGCCGATATTCGGCACGATATGATTTACGAGGAAACCATCTCGCATACCGGCAGATAGCCTCACACAAAAAAGTATACGCCTCGCCCGCCCACTTTTTCTGCACAATTTCGCCTTGCGCCCGAAAAACTTATTTCCGCTATCTTTCGCGCTGCCGGAAAATTCTCCCCTTCACGTAACGCATGAGACTGCCGAAAATGTCATAATGGAACTGTCGGCGCAATTGTGCGCCGCTCACGGAGGAAAATTTTATGCCACGCGCTCTCATTACAGGCGGGGCGGGCTTTCTTGGCTCGCACCTGTCCGACAGGCTGCTCAAAGAAGGGTTCGAGGTTGTCGTCATGGACAATCTCATCACGGGCAGTACCGACAACATCGCCCATCTCATCGACAATCCCAAATTCCGGTTTCTCAAGTATGATGTGACCGAATATCTTTATCTTGACGGCGCGGTGGATTTTGTATTTCATCTCGCGTCGCCCGCCTCTCCCAAAGATTTCACGACCAAAGCGATCCAGATTTCCAAGGTCAACGCGCTTGGCACGCACAAGACTTTGGGGCTTGCCCGCGCCAAAAATGCCGTGTTTTTCCTTGCTTCCACTTCGGAGGTTTACGGCGATCCGCTGGTTCACCCGCAGCCCGAAGAGTACCTCGGCAATGTCAATCCCATCGGTATTCGCGGCGTCTATGACGAAGCCAAGCGATTCGCCGAAAGTATGGTCATGGCGTACCATCGAAGCCATAATATCAATGTCAAAATTGTCCGAATTTTTAATACTTACGGACCGCGTATGCGTCTGAATGATGGGCGCGTTGTTCCCAATTTCATCGGTCAGGCGTTGCGGAACGAGCCGATCACGGTGTATGGCGACGGCTTGCAGACGCGCAGTTTTTGCTATTGCTCCGATTTGATTGACGGCTTTTATCGGCTTGTCAACTCGAACGAAACGGGTCCTATCAATATCGGCAACCCGACAGAGCGCACCATGCTGGAGTTCGCGCAGGAGATCAAACGTCTCACGGAAAGCCACAGCGAGATTGTCCATGTGCCGCTTCTCACGCCCGACGACCCGAAACAGCGCAGACCCGACATCACCAAAGCGACGACTCGACTCGGCTGGGAACCGAAAGTCTCACTTGAAGACGGCTTGAAACAGACCATTGATTATTTTCAGACGCGCCTCGATCTGGCAGTCCGCGACTGATTGGGTGATTGGGTGATTGGGCAATTCAACTGCAATGAACGAGATGCACGACATTCAGCCCGGCGGCATTGGGTTTTTAATGACCCAGTCACCCAATAGCCCAATGACCTAACGATCCAATCACCCAATGAACATTGTTGACATTATCGCGAAGAAACGGGACGGCAACGCCCTGAGCAAAGACGAAATTCGGTTTTTTGTTCAGGGCGTCACGTCAGGCAGCATTCCCGATTATCAGGCGAGTGCGTGGCTGATGGCGACATTTTTGCGCGGAATGACGCCGCAGGAGACGCTCGACCTGACCCTTGCCATGCGTGATTCGGGGCAGGTTCTCGACATACCGGAACGGCTCGGCATTACGCTCGATAAGCACAGCACGGGCGGAGTCGGTGATAAAACGACGCTGGTTGTTGTCCCGATTTTGGCGGCGGCGGGAGTGCCGATGCTGAAAATGAGCGGACGCGGCTTGGGATTTTCGGGCGGGACAGTGGATAAATTGGAGTCCATTCCCGGATTTCGCACAGAACTCACTATTGCGGAGGCTCTGGCGCAGGTGGAAAAAGTCGGGGCGGCATTGATTGCCCAAACGGGCGAACTCGCGCCCGCCGACAAGATTCTGTATGGCTTGCGCGATGTAACCGCAACCGTCGAGTGTATTCCGCTGATCGCTTCCAGCATTATGAGCAAGAAACTGGCGGGCGGCGCAAAACGGATTGTGCTTGACGTGAAAGTCGGGCGCGGCGCGTTTATGAAAACCGAAGCGCAAGCGGAGGCACTGGCACACGCTTTGGTCGAAATCGGCAACGGCGCGGGCATTCCAACAGCGGCAGTTTTGACGCGCATGGATGAACCGCTCGGTTATGCTGTCGGCAACGGTTTGGAAGTCAAAGAGGCATTAGATGCTCTGCGTATCGGAGAAGGCAAACCTGCGGATAAACTCTTCTTAGACTTGTGCTGTCACCTTGCCGCGCACAGTTTCACTTTACTCGGTCACGACAAAAAGTTCAGCACTTGGTTGGTTAATGATAAGCTTTTAAGTGGCGATGCGCCAAGAAAGTTCGCTGAGATCGTGGCTGCACAAGGCGGCGCGGCAACTATCGAGGAAATAGAGGCTGGCTTGCCTCGCGCTCCAATCCAACATAATGTTCTCGCTAAAGAAGCGGGCTATGTCAGTGGGATAGATGCCGAAACTATCGGCAAATTGTCCGTTCAGATGGGCGCAGGACGATTGACAAAAGGCGAAGCAATAGACCATGCCGTTGGAATTGTCTTACATAAGAAAACGGGCGATGCTGTCAGTGCCAAGGAACAGATCGCAATGCTTCACTGCCGCGAAGCCGACGAACTGCGCCTCGCCGAATTTGAGCAAACACTCTGTAGTGCCTATACTTTTTCCAAAGAGAAACCTCCACAACAGAACAGCCTCATTATCAAAACGATTGAAGTAAATTGAAGGGCAGAGCAGTCCGGGTACAAGAACGTACCCGGTTCTCAAAGAGATTCACTCCCAAAACCATCGAACTAACAGACAAATCAGATAAATCTCTTACATTGCGCGTCCGAAGGACGCTTGGCGGCACGCCACTTCAGACGGGGATTTAAAACCCTCGCGCTGGCGAATGTACGGAGTTTAAGCGATTTCTCTATAGGCAGGAATTTCTCCTCTCGACCCCGAATTCTACACACTCGTAACACGTCTTAACTTTTGCAGCGTAAAAAGAGACAGTGCGACAGAGTATTCCCTGAAACCGAACGAATCCTCTCCCGTATACTCAACATATCCGAAATCGCTCCGCCATTTTTGGGGCATAGTCTGCCCTTGTTTCCGCGTGAGGAGTATCTATACTGTGATGAACTCGCCTTTCTCCTCGGTTTTGCGCCTCTGTTTTGTGGCGTGCGCCGCTTTGTATGCCGTTGTTCTGCCCGCCCGCGCCGTCCAAATAGACGCGCTTGTCGGGTACGGCTTCAAGCCCGAAACGACCAAATTCCGCAGCAACTCCCTGACTCCGCTGACCGTGTTTTTGAGCGGGCAGGGCGTCAAGGGCGTCGGGCAGATGCAGGTCACGGTTCAGAACGGCAGTGAAAACACGGTTTATACGCGGCGCGTTCCCCTCAACGACGGCAACCTCAACGAAATCCAACGCTTCACGCTCGATCTCCGCAAAGGCGATTCTTATAATTCGTATCGCGGCGGCGGGCAGTCGCCGACCATCGGGATTCAGTTGTTGGTAGATGGGCGCAAAGTCGCCGAAAAGTCAATCAAGATGGCGTATGGCTCGGATGAAAACTCTTTTAATGTGCTGTCCCTGACTCGCGACGGCAGCGGCATGAATTTTCTGCTACGGAAGAAAATGGGCTTGGTGCATCGGGGAATCGATCCGAACACCAATCGCGGCTATCAGCCGTCCAACGCAAGCCGAGCGACGCCCAGTGCAATCAATGTGAACGGTTCGCTTCTTGTCTATACCACCGATCCGCGTGCCTTGCCCGGCATGGCACAGGGCTATGACGCGATTGACGCCGTTGTTCTCGGAGATTTGCCGTTCGATACGCTTGCCGAGAGCCAACTCAGCGCGATCAAATTGTATGTGCGGCAGGGCGGGCTGCTCGTTGTCTCCGGCGGCTCCGACCTGACACGGCTTAGGCATCCGTTTCTGGCAGAACTCTTGCCCGTAAACCCCGGTTCGCCCCGAACGCTCACTTTAGACGCATTGACTTCACGGTATCGCGCCCCGTTGGGCAGTGGAAGCGTCGGGGCGATTACCGGCACGCTCAAGTCGGGAGCCGAAGCCCTGTTCTCGGACGGCAATACTGCTCTTGTTGCCTCACGCGCTTATGGTTCCGGCAAGGTAGTCTATCTTCCGTTCGATGCCCTCAGCCCCGAACTGCGCGGCTGGCAGGGCGCACAACCGTTTTGGCGCGATGTGCTGCGCTCCGGCAATCGCTATGTTTCGCCTTCGCTTGTCTTGGCTTCGAACAACACTCCCTATGGAAGCAGTGCTTCACTCGCCGACGCCCTCGCCGGCAAACAGGCGACAAACGCCCCTGCGTTGTCGCTGGTGGGCGGATTTATCGGGCTGTATATTCTGCTTTTGGTTCCCGTCTCGTATGTCATTCTCAAAAAATTAGACAAGCGCGAACTCTCTTGGGTCACCGCTCCCATTTTGATTTTGGGCTTTTCCGGCGTCTCGTATGCCATCGCCTCGAATATCAAGGGCGGAATGCTGACGGTCAACAGTGCGGTGGTTTACGAAGGGTTTGCCAATTCGGACACGCTGGGAGGATATGGGCGCATGACGCTGTATTCACCGAAACGCGCAGAATATGACATCAGCATCGGTGCGCCCACTGACCAGACGGCGTATTCCGACATTGCGCCGAGTGAAGTTCAGAACTCCGTCTACAACAACGCGGTCAATACTCTGACTATCGCGCATGACAAAACCACGACGCTCAAAAATACGGCAGTGCGGCTGTGGGACAAGCGCAGTTTCGAGATGCCCGTCGTCGAATCGCTTGGCGGCGGAATCCAAGCCAAAGTGACAATGCGAAACGCCAATATCGCCGAAATCACCGTGACGAACAAAACGAAATATACGCTCCGCCATTGCGCCATTGCCTACAGCGATCAGGTCGCACAAATCGGAGAACTCAAGCCTAATCAATCCCAAACCAAGACGCTGAGAGTGGCGGGCGTCGGCAAGAACTGGCAGGTGGGTGTCTCCGTACCCGCAATGTCCGGCGATGCTTTTAATACGAAAGCGGGCAAAGTCCGTCCCGAAGTGACACGGCGATTTATTGAGAGTTCCTTGGCAAGTGCCGTCGGTCAGCGGGGCAGCAATAACCAGTATTATGGTGGAAGCGTCTCGTCCGGCTATGGACTTACGACTCCCATTTTCACGGGATGGTTCGATGAGCCGACGCTCGATGTGCGCGTCAATGGCGCAAAACCCGAAGGCGTGCAGGTCGGTCTGGTTTATATCAACCTGCCCATTCCGAAAAATGCGCCGAATGCCCTCACGGTCAAAGCCAATCCGTTCATGCAAAAGCCCGTTCTCGATCTGCCGGACGGCAGTCGCGGAGATTTTCAGCCATGATCCAAAATCCTGTTCTTCGCAAGGAACTGCTGATCCGAATGCGTCTGCGTT
>Ga0163154_10008711_pt1 | contig 11739 bp, 5 predicted proteins | sample OliLakLV19MP9P1_FD_148649 | JGI IMG/M metagenome (GOLD analysis project Ga0163154, IMG submission 148649) | Freshwater microbial mat bacterial communities from Lake Vanda, McMurdo Dry Valleys, Antarctica - Oligotrophic Lake LV.19.MP9.P1 | ecosystem: Environmental > Aquatic > Freshwater > Lake >... | reverse complement strand
GATTAGGGGATAGGGGTTAGGGGTTAGGGTGGTTTCTCTTCCTAATCCCTGATCCCTAATCCCTATTCCCTTCCCATTATCCTCTAACCCCTGATCCCTAATCCCTATTCCCTTCCCCCCTAATCCCTCTCCTACAATCCTATAGTAATCTTCAATCCCTTCTCCCTGATTGGCTAAGATTAATCCTTCTTTGTCTAAGGAATAACGCCCAAACATACAGCCTACGGCGTAGGAGATATATTCGCGCATGGTGTCGGCTAGGAGTCTTTGTTCTAGTTCGGGGTCGTAGGGGAAGTTTTTAGGGATTAGGGAATAGGGGTTAGGGGTTAGTTTTTCTCCTCCTAATCCCTGATCCCTATTCCCTATTCCCTCATCTTTCCCATACCGATAATAAGGATTACAAGTAAGCGTAATTTCTTTGAGTGGAACTTCGGGGGTGAGTTCGTCTTGCAGTCCGTAGGCTTCGATAAAGATGCGATTGTTTTCTTCTTCTAGTTTTTGCATCTCTAGGGTTGTTTGTTGCCAGTAGGTGTGGAGGTCGTTATATGTCGCTTCTAATGTCGATTGGGGATAGTTGGGTTGTAATAATGGAAGTTTAATGAAGTCCCAAGATGTTTCGTAAGAGTTCCAATCTTCTTTAGATAATCTAATTATTTCAGTGATTAAGTTTAAATCTAAATTTAGAATCTCTTTCACAATTGGGAAATTAGCTACTTGCCCGACTTCAAAATTTAAGGTGGGTGATAGTGTATTAACAGAATTTGTCATTATCTTGGAATTCATTACTCCCAATATCGCAAAACGAATGTTATCAGATTCCGTAAATATCGAACAACCAGCTACGTCATAAATGAAACCATTTGGAAAATATCTTAGTGAGAATCCGCCGCTCGTTATCTTTGACCAACTCAAGGATTCTTTAAAGTATGTTTCAGGACTACGAATAACTGATTTTGGTTTTAATTCATTTAATTCGTGACCATCATTTTTCCAGTTAATAACAAAAGATTGATTGCCGTACCACTTTCTAAATTCACCGCCTTTATTGTATGGAAACCACATTTTTTGTGATTGTTTAGATTCAGTTCTACTGCCAAGGTCAAGACCAATATTATCTAAATCTACCTCTGACCAAAATCTTAAAAAACGATCATTATTAGCGGTTGCTAATCCTTGTCGGGGTGATGCGATACTATCAAGTTTAATAGATGTTTCAAAAATCTCTAACAGTTTTTTACTTACCCAATACGCGATCGCATTACTAGGAATCTTTTTAAAGTCATCAGCAGAAGCTCGATAAAAGTAGCCACAATCAGGATTTTTAATTGCTTCAAGAGTTTTCGGGGCTTGATTCTCTTCTCCTCGGAACTCAGACAACTTTATATAGCCACCTTTGAACTTTGGTTGATTTTTGTTTGAAAGCGTGAAAGTTGCAACAGGGATACAAGCAGGAGCAAAAGCATTATATTCAAGCTGAATTAAGCTAGTTATAGTTGTTTTCTCTAAAATAAAACTTCTCAATTTTTCATAGGAAGAGATAAACATCCAAACATAAGGAGTTACAAAACCTATTTCTCCTTTTGGTAATGTCATTTCTGTAATACGCACCATAAAAGCAGAAAACACATCAGATTTTACATCGCTATAGTTATCCTGTAAGAAAGCTTTTAAGCGATTATTCATTCCCTTCCCACCCATATAAGGCGGATTCGCAATCACCACATGATACTTAGGAGAAAGAAAATCAGCCTGCCTCAACACCCGCAACACCTTCTCATGTGTCTGATAAAGAAATAGATTCCCTGCCACATCCTTACTTTCCAAAATCCCGATTGTTACTTCAACATTCGTCACCGTCGGACGAATCAACGAGCCAAAATTATCCGACTCCTCAAACTCCCGCAAAGTCTTCAATAGAGGCGCAGTGAACAGATCTCGCCCCACGAAATCCATATAATCTTTAATTTCGCCATCCTCAAAATGGATATTTTTCAACACACAGATATTCGGAACGATCTGCTTACTAAAAAATCGCCTATGTTTAGCCCTAGCCTTCATCGTCAGCGCAAACGCCGCCAACTCACCCGCCCGTTCATCGATCTCGATCCCAAAGAGATTGTACGTCAAAATCTTCTCAGGAATCTCCATAGGCTCATACCCCTCCTCCTCATAAATCGCATACAGCAAATCAAATGCATACACCAACATATGCCCCGACCCACAAGCAGGATCGCAGATTTTGATATCTTCAGGGGAGGAGATTTTTAGATAGGGGTTAGGGATTAGGGGGTAGGGATTAGAGGGATAGGGTCTAGGGGTTAGGGTGTAGGGATTAGTTGGATTAGGGATTAGTTCGCCAGCCGAACTCTCCCCTCTAACCCCTAATCCCTGATCCCTAACCCCTACATCCCCTAATCCCTCAACTTTGCCTGCATAGAAACTAACATCTTCGACACTTCCCTCAACAGAGATAGAATTTCCTGAGCCTCTTGCTGAGTCAAATAATTCAGACGTTGAGCGATCATTATTTGGGTCTCCACCTCCGCCTTGGAACCCTGAGCTATTGACAGAAAATTTCTGAACTGCGCTGTCGAATTCCTTGCGTGACCTTCCGCTATATTCGATGGGATCGACACTGCTGCCCGTCGAACTTGGTTGCTCAAACCGTAAATCTCCTCTTTCGGAAACTGTTTTGTCGCCTGATAAATCAGCGTTACCAAATTCATCGACTTCTGCCAAACGATCAAGTCCTGATAACTCTTCACTTCCATCATCTAATCCTCCTAAATTATTACTAACCCCTAACCCCTGATCCCTAATCCCTAATCCCTGATCTCCTAAATTATTACTAACCCCTAACCCCTGATCCCTAATCCCTAAATCCCCCACATAGTATTCCATTTGCTCGATCAGCCGCGAATTAGGACGATTTAACATCCATAATCGACCGAGAGAATTCTCTACTAAATACCGTACAATCCAGTTCGGTGTAAACAATTGCGTCGCCGCAGGAATATTTTCGGGCGTAATCTTGATATTCTTCTTTAGTCCTTCAAAAACCTGATCCTTCTTCTCAGAAATATAAAACTGATAGAGCCAACCAATAATCTCCACATCCTTGCAAACATCAGGAGTCATCGCCTCGCGGGTATAAGCCAAAATCGAATTACCCGACAGCAGATCGTCAGGCATCAAAAGCTCCGTGTAGTTAGCAATGCGATCGAATAAATATGGCATTACCCTGTAGAAGTAATTGCAAGCCCCTACAATTAACAATCTGTAAGCCTCGGTTTGCGGATCGGGACTAGGCGCACTTCCACCTAACAAAGCAAAAATATAATTACAAACTTGCTCAGTTCCCATATCTTCATCGATATGCCCCATCTTCGCCTCAGCTAAAATCTCTGGCTGAAACTGTCCCTCCAACGGCGAAAGTACCCCGATCTTGGTATAGCGATTTACGTCCATAAACCGCAGCGCACAAAAACGGTTAAACCAAATATATGAAACTCTCTCGATCACCTGCTCCTTAGAACTTGCTTTAATCTCCTTTTCGAGATCGGCGATCGCATCCCCATACTCACGCCGCGCCATACTCTCAGGCAACAAAACCAAATTCAGCCGACTAGCCACCTGCTCGATCAAGCTACGCCGCGCATATTGAGCAAATCTTTTAAGTCTTGAGGTGTCCATGTTTTTTTGGTGGGGGTGTAAGAAGGGATTAGGGATTAGGGGTTAGGGATTGCATGAAATTAAATTCGTTTGATCTTCCAAGCTGTAAATCGCTGATTCCAAGTTTCAAAATTAATTGCATTACAACTATTACAAATTTCTCTAACCCATCTAGGGCTAGCTTTGCCTACAGGAATGCATATTCGTAACTCCTTCGTGATGCGGCTCAAAAGAGCATTTTCTAGCTTTAGCAGACAGAGATATTTGATCGGTTTATCAGTCTTATCCTCACACCAACGATAAATCCAAGAATCTCGATATTTATACTTTAAAGTTTCGCATAAGTGACTAAAAGACTTAGGATCGGTATAGCTTTCTGGTTCATAAAAATCTTTAACTTCAATAAACAAATAATAATCCTGTAATTCAACGACTATATCCACAGCTTTCATGGCATGACTAAGCCCATGATAGTTTGTATTTTGCTTGTTCTTTTCATCAAAAATAAATACATCCAGAGCATCAGTAAAGTCGAATTCAAAACCATCACACACTACTATCATTTACCAAGATTCCCCATCGCTCGATCTAGCTCTGAATTAATCAGCGATTCGTAAGCATCATCAATCGGATTTGGCTCAATCGCAACGTAATCGTTTGTACTATTCACAATTGGCTGATTGGTTTCTTGATCTCGATAGAGACTGTGATAAATCACCTCATCACCTTTATCTTTATCCATCAACAAATCAAACCATTTCAATAAAACATAATCATGGGTCGCCAAAATAATTTGCTGACCATTACGCGATAGCTCTAGCAAAATCTCGACAAGCAGCCGCAATACTTTTGGATTGAGATTAATTTCAGGCTCATCCCACAAGAGCGTCCCACTACTCCCAGGTTGGATCGCGCCTGTTTCTAGCAATCTTGCTAGTATGCCAACTTTACGGAAACCCTCTGCGATCGCATTTGCAGAATATTCAACATTATTAACCGCCTTAAAAGTGACATTACCACCCCCATAAAAAATAAATCGCCCACCACAAATTTTTTCGATTTCGGCGATCGCCCATTTAGACTTGGCTTGCAATAACTCTGGACGCTGAGAAGGTAGATCGAGTAATAGACAAACATCAACATAAGTTTCATCAAAAGATAATTCATATTTCTGATAAAGACTGACAAATCCCTTCATCAAAGAAATTACTTCTTTAGTAGGAATAAAAACAGGCTCTTGACGGTATTGCTGATAGTTATGATCTTTTTGAATTGCGATCGCCTGAGAATTATTATGCAAGCTAATTTTGATGGAGCGATCTAGTGAAAATTCAGCCTTGAGTTCAGCATTGTCCCTCATGCCTGTATGGTGCATTTTCCCTAACTTATTCTCTAGAGGCAAAAAGACTCTTAGCAACCTTTCCGTCAGAAATTTACTTAAATCTTCCTCACTCACTTCTAAGTTATTGTTATTTAACTTCTTATTAAATAATTGACTACCAGCAGCTAGTACATAGGCAACTTTGAGCAAATGAGTTTTACCAGTGCCGTTCTCACCAATAATCACATTGATTTTAGGTGAGAAATCAACAGCTAAACTGCTAAAAGCCATGAAATTCTTGAGTTCAATTTTGGCAATCATATTTGAATCCTCTTACCCTGTTCAATTTCTGTCAGTAACGCCTCACGCAATGATTCCACATACATATTCACATCTTCCTCATCAGCCAGCCAAGCTTTATCAAATTTGACCTGAATCGATCGCTTTGTTACGTACTCAATTGGTGACTTTGTAACTATAAGTACTTTTGCGCCCTTCTCACTTTCTACTCCCAACTTCTCACTTTCTACTCCCCAAACACTAAGCCGCGTAAGAGCTTTTTGATATTCAGTATCTTCAAACGTTCGTAGCGTATCGCGAATTACCGCAATTAACTGTTGTCGGGCGATCGTTGCTAAAAAATCACCAAATGGCTTCACGATCTGTCCCTGTTGCTCGGAAGTTAGTGCCGTAAATTCGGTCATCCCACACAGCCGAGCTTGGAGATCTGTCACTTTTGCCTGTGCTGTAGCAATTTCCGCCTTAATTTGGGCTGCTACTTTTTCCTGTAAGTTCTCAATCAGAGACTTTACCTGCTGCATCCGATTACTCTTAAAGCACTCTAGATCGGCTAATACTGCCTTAACTTGTGTGGATTCTTCCCCTGCAATATAGGTAAAGTTTGGCTCTTGCACTTGTACAAATTTATGAGCATCATCGAAAATTCTTTTCTTCTGCCCGTTCATAAACTCACGAATCGGGGCAATAACCTGTTCTTTCAAGTCAATCAACCTATCTTCTTCAGTCGATAACTCGGTCAAATACCAAGTGTATGGTTTCCCTTTCATATTTTTGAGCAGTGCGATCGCGGGATCTAGGGCACTCAAGAATGGATATTGTGCCACCTGTGCCGCCAACGGTGATAGCTGATTTAGTAGCTCTTGCATGGCAGCGCCAGTTTCTTTGCCTAGAGCTTTTGCTTCACTAGCACTAGGTGGCGCATCAAAGAAGTCCTGATAAAATTCCTTCAGATTGCGAACTTGTGAGGTAGTATAGTCCAGTTGCGGCTCTAGAACTACATTGGCATGGGCTTGGGTATTAAGCAGACTACGGGCAAGTTCATCTTCTTCCAGAATATTGCCATCAGACCTCACCTCTAGTTTTCCGCGTACACAGAGTTTAGCGATCGTGCAGAGAATGGCGGCATAGTACCAGCCATAGGGCTTGCGCTCGAATTGGTCGATCAGAGCTTTTAAGGTTGTACGCACACCATTGCGATTGTTACTTTGAATCAAAGCCAGAACTTCCTGCTCTGCCTCAGATAAAGAAGTGACATCATTCCCAAATAGACTCTGTTGGGAATCTTTGAGGTATTTAACGACATCATTTTCAGTGTAGTTAATACCGCGCAACATCACCAGATTGGGATAGGCACGACCGATCAACTCAGAAAAGCCACGAATAATACGAGTTTGGGCATCTTCACCACCAATCTCAATTTTCGTCCCTGATACATACAGATTCGCCTTGCCTAACAGTTCTTTAATAAGTTGATTGAGTTCAGTATAGAGATTACCATTCTGCACCCTTTTGATACTCAGTATGGATTTGACCGTATCTGACTGGGTAATTGAACTATTTTGAGAAATATACTTATCTGCGCGTTTATACATCAAGATATCTCGAACCAAGCGACTATCAGGTGGCATGACTACCAACAACTCATTGTGTCCCATACTCTTCATGACCAACTGAGCTTCGTTATCCATATTTTCATCGAATGGCGTAATTACATGGATAGTTAGCTCATGTTCACGACCATGTAACTTCCCATCCAATTTTCTGGAATAGTCATAGTCGTGATTATTCTCGATATAGCGAATTTTGCGAGTCTTAATCACAGAATCAAAAATCAGCTTCTCTAACTCCTCAGCAACCTTGCTAGTTTCGACTTCAGTACTTTTGATTTCTTGCTCAATATCATGCTCCTCATCGGTGAGGTAGATATATTGACCGCCATTTCTTTGAATGTAGGTTTGTTGTTCCAGTAAATTTAGTGCTTCTTCAACCGTTTTACTTAGTTTAGGCAGATCTTGGTCAAAGCTGTCTAACATTAATACGCACAAATTTCGCAGCGTTGGTTTAAACTCTTTGACATACCTGACCAGAAAAAGGGTTTTGAGTAAGCGGATCGCAAAGGGATTATCTAGGTTATTTTCAGCCCGCAGAATTGATTGTTGGATATTTGATTTCAGAACTGTCCGAATCCCCTCAAACATTAGGTCAAAGGTAGAAAGCTGTCCAATCTCGCGATCGCTAATCTGAATAGCTACCTGCTGAAATACCCCCAACATCGACCGTTCACCTACAGAGCAATTTTTGCCCTCAAAGGCATTATGTTGTGATAAATTTTGAATTGAAGCCTGAAACAGCCCGAACTGATAGGGAATAAATGGATAACCATGAATAAAATCATCTAGGTCTTTAAAGTTACGGTAAGTTTGGGAGCCATCCGCAAAATCAAACAGGGTCTTAAAGTTATTTTGCTGTTGGTGATATACCTCAGTCAGTAAGCCGATCCCTTCGACATTTTTGGTCAGCAGGCGTTTCTGAATCACCTCGGCTACATCTTGGCTGGTGAGCTTCATCCTGTTAGCAAAGCGAGCTTGAATTTTGCTGAAGTCATTGCTTTGTTGGCGACCCATTTCCCCCACAACCGCATCCATATCTTCCTGTGCCGTGACAATTACCCAAGCTCGACCTCGACATTTGGTAGCCAGACTTTCGGCGATCGTTTGTAAGTTGGTCATCAACTTTACATTGTCAGCAATATATTGACCTACCTCGTCTACAAAGAAATTCAAACGAAAATTAGACGGTTGTTTATCCAAATAGGCTTTTACCTGATCTGCAAAATCTTCGATGGAAATCCGATACTCGCTTCTATATTTATCGAGAATTCCAATTGCTAATTCTGGGGAAGCTCCACTCACTACGCCATAGGCATCTGCAATATTTTTTCCCTCTAGAAGTGCTTGTTCTCTACCTTTTTCCCACTCTTTACCTGCGATCGCTTGATATGAAGCCCTAAAACTGTCATATTGACCCCGACTATCAAGATCTCTCTCAAACTTAGCAATGTGACCTTGTTTACCGTAGTAACCACTCATCTCATCGAATACTTTGACAAATACAGCCACGAGTGCGTCGATCTGACTCTTGCTGATCACATCAGCTTTTTGGTCAATATTAAATAAAATGCTTTTGGAGGGTATTGAGGCAGCACGTTCGAGATCGGCTCGGAAGATTTGATTATCTTCACATTTAGGTAAAAATAGGTCTAAGGCTCTCGATCCCTCAACTTCTCGATTTTCCAGCAAAATTGCAAGCATCTTCAGTAAGTGAGATTTACCAGAGCCAAAAAAGCCAGATACCCAAACCCCATTAGCAACTTTATAATTGTTATAGGCATCTAAGAAGGATTCTAGCCGTTTTCTTACTTCATCAGTTAATACATATTCCTCAATTTCAATCCGCAGACTAACATCATCGTCCGCTTTGATTACACCTTCAATTGGGCGATCTACGGGCTTCTTGAAAATGGTTTTCAGAGTCATCTTGTTTTCCTGATTTAAGCTTCGCAGTGAAAAATGTTGAAAGCTCGGTAATACTTGTCATCGTGTAGCTTACCAAAAAGATTGAGCGATCTGCCTGACTCTTGCGATTGAGTATATGCCCCAGGGAAAAATGCAACAGTTGGCTTATCTTTTGCCGTACTTTGTAGGTTGTTCAAGACGTTATGCGATCGAATATAAGGAAATACTTCACCAATACCAGAAATAAACATTACATCAAAATTAGCTCCTTGCATCTTATTAGCGATCGCTGGCACCAAATGGGAACTGGGATCGAGAACGCATTGAAGCAACTCTTTTAGTTGGTCTTTCCCCACACTCGTTTCTGTAGCGATTAATTGCTCCCAGATGTCACGCTTTTTCAGTAACTCAATAGACAGATCATAGAGGTCGATTTCTAAAATTTGAACTCCAGCTTGACTCAATCTTTGGACTAGCTGTTTTTGGGTTCGCGCCATTTCAATAGTTTCTTCTGGCTTAAATGGGCAAATAAAAAATGGCACTTCATTACCTAGCCCCTGCATTTTGAGAAATCTTTGTCCAGAAATAACTGAATACAAATGATTAAACCTATCTACAATTGGTTGCCGCTCGATATTCAATTTCATAATTCTCGATTATTTCGCTCGATATCAAATGACGGAAACATCAAAGTATCTTCACGGTTTTTGCTAGAAATACTCTCTATAAGTCTAGGGCTTAGTATAGATGAATTAATTGTATTGTTTGTTGTTAAAAGGTCTGCCTGTCTTAGCATTTTGAACAAAACCTGCTTTGCTTTTTTAATTGTGGCTGAATTGACTTTGTTTAGTTCTTCATCCCATTCCATCTTTTTGTGCAAGAAAAAATCAAAATCTTCATAATTGAGGTTAACCTTGAGACTAAGAAATCTTTCTCGAAGTACTTCTATTGCGAATTCAGAGATCAATTTGTACCGCCTGCAAACTGCTAACCAGAGTAAATACCCTTGTTCTTGCCTAGTTCCATCAATAAGAAGTTCCAACTCAGTTTGATTAAGAGTCTTTAATCTCAAAAAAATCTCACTACAATAACGCTTTGATGTGCTAATAGTTCTAGTCTGGAAAATATTATCGGTAATAACTATATTACGAACCTTTTCCCAGTCATGGAACTCAAAAAAGAGGTTGGCAAGATTAACAGATTCATGATGAAATAAACCGCAAGTGATAAACGATAGACTGTATTTCTTATCCTTGATTCCCAATCCAAAAATTTTTTTGCTACTTACGTCCCTATTAGACTTTATCCACGCTTCGACATCTACCCTTTTGAAATTCCATAAACGACCTACTTTTTGAGCAGGTAGATTATGCTTTGCTATTAATCTATATAAAGTACTGCTACTAACCCCAAGTTCTTTGCAAATCTCCTTTGTTGTTAACCATTGTTTTTCTACATCAGACATTATTATTTATTAGTAAATTTTGAACGATAAACAAATTGTTTGGGTGGAGGGCAAAGCTATTATAGTTTCCATCGCCTATGAAACAGGTCATGATAGTTTAAGTTACACAAATTAAACTTACCAAAATCAGGTTCGCAGTTGACCGCAGGACTTACTATTCTCTTATATCTTTGATAAAAAACTACGAATATTTCTAGCAAATATCACAGCTATCTTGAGAGTGCCGAACAGAGAGTAAGCATAATCAACAATAAAATGATCGATTTAACTCACCCATAGCAACTCTTCCCAACAGGTGGTATATCTGGGCGACCGCATCTCTGCTTTAGTTTTCCAGATTTGCTTTACTCCCGCCGAGGCAAACTTCAGGGCATCCCTGCCAAACTTACTGTTGAGATTATCCATTACTTGCATTAGATTTAGCGATCGCTCTCGTTCCTCTTCACTCATGCGATCGAATAAATTAGTTTGAGATACATATTCATCCACTAAACCAGTTAGAATAACTCCACCCTTCTTAAAGCTCTCTCCCTGACGATAGATACATTCAATTAGTTGAGAACTGGCTCGTAATAATTCCATCGTGTTATTAGTCGCCACAGGCATTTCCAAGGTGGCTGAGTTACTATAAAAATCATCTTTGAATGGACTGGTACGGGCAAACACGGTGATTACATTGGCTGATTGTTTTTGCTTTCTAAGCTTTTCTGCGGCTCTATGGGTATAGGTGGCGATCGCTTCTTTGAGTTCTGATAATTCAGTAATCGGTTGAGAAAAAGAGTGAGATACACAGGTTTCTTTCTTGGGATTTGCCATTAATTCCATTGGCAGACAAGAAATACCTCGCAGTTCCATCAACATTCTCACGCCGATTACACCCATCTTTTTACGGATAAATCCTTCATTTGTATCCCGAAATTGCAGAGCATTATTTATTCCTTGCTCCCTGCACCATTTGCCATATTTGGAACCGATGCCCCAAATATCTCCCACCTCAGTTTTAGCAAGTATTACATCGGGATTACTACAGTCAGTTAGATCGAATACTCCTGATGGTGATTTCTTAGCCACACGATTAGCTAACTTTGCTAAGGTCTTAGTAGAACCTATGCCAATGCTGACAGGAATACCTACCCACTGCAAAACAGTTGCTCTAATTTCTTTGCCGTATTCGGTTAAGTTACTAAATTCAGATAAATCCAAGAATGCTTCATCGATGGAGTAGATTTCTACATCTGGAGCAAAATGAGAAAGCGTAGACATGACTCTTCCAGATAAGTCCCCATAGAGAGCATAGTTAGATGAATAGACCAGAATATTGTACTTCTTAATTTCTTCTCTAATCTTAAAGACGGGTACGCCCATTTTTATCCCCAAGTCTTTTACTTCCTGCGATCGCGCCACAACGCAACCATCGTTATTAGAAAGGACTACTACAGGTTTGCCATTCAACTTAGGATTAAATA
>Ga0163154_10008710_pt1 | contig 11740 bp, 8 predicted proteins | sample OliLakLV19MP9P1_FD_148649 | JGI IMG/M metagenome (GOLD analysis project Ga0163154, IMG submission 148649) | Freshwater microbial mat bacterial communities from Lake Vanda, McMurdo Dry Valleys, Antarctica - Oligotrophic Lake LV.19.MP9.P1 | ecosystem: Environmental > Aquatic > Freshwater > Lake >... | reverse complement strand
GTCATCTTGCTTTTTCCATTGAGTAAGCATTGCAGAAGTTTTAGGATACCCAACATGCTCTTTCCTTTCATACCAAGCCTCAGTCCTTACGGCGAGTGCTTTGTTGTAAACCAAACGAGCGCAGCCCGTCGTTCTTCTCAGCAAAGTTTCTTGCTCAGGAGTTGGATAGAATCGGTATTTGAAAGCTTTCTGCATGCCTTACATTATACCGCAGTTTCTTGTAAGGGTATCTGCGATCCGCTAAGTAGATTGTTCGCTCTCGCTCACCGCCTTATATCCCACGGTTAAAACCGTTGGGTTTTACGGCGATTCTTATAAATTAACTAATGGTTTGATTGACACGGCGGACAGTTACTATGTCGCACATTTTGTTGATTTGGCTGCAAATTTTTTCAAACTGTGAGCGATCGCTAATTTCAATTGTCATGTTAATAAATGCGGTTTTACCCGGTGAAGTCTTAACCGAAGCATCTCGGACATTCACTTTATGATCGGCGAGACGAGACAGAATATCTTTTAATACTCCCACACGGTCTATAGTTTCGACTTGAATATCTACGGGATAGGTAGCAGGGCGATCGCATTGATCGGCTTTATTCCAACTGACAGGGATTAAGCGATCGCTTTGAAGATTGATAAAATTAGTACAATCCTGTTTGTGAACTGAAATACAACGGTTACTACCTAAAGTTACTACGCCAATTATTGGTTCGCCGGGTAAAGGATGACAACAGCCAGCAATGTGATGAACCATCCCTTCTATTCCTAAAATGGGCGACTTTGAAGGCGGGGAAAGGGGAGGAGAGGTTGGAAGTTTAACATTTTGATTATTAGGCTGCTGCTGATTTTCTCTTAGTTTGTTAGTAACTATATTTATAGAGATTTCGCCAAAACCCAAAGCTGCAATTAAATCTTCGGTAGTATGGTAATTACATCGCTCTACTACTTTTACCATTTGGTCGGATTTAAGGATCGTATCTAAACCAGTTTTGCCTAATTCTTTTTCTAGTAGATCTCGACCACGGTTAAGATTTTCTTCGCGTCGCGATCGCTTGTACCATTGCCGAATGCGATTTTTGGCAGTGCTAGTGGCGACAAAATTTATCCAGTCAAGGCTGGGATGGGCATTATTTTGGCGTAAGATCGTTACGGTATCTCCGTTTTGGAGATTTCGATCTAGGCTGACCATGCGTTGATTTACTAATGCCCCCGCACAATGATTTCCAACTTCGGTATGAATCCGATAGGCAAAATCCACGGGAGTCGCACCGCGAGGTAAACAATGAACATCGCCTTTGGGTGTAAATACATAAATCTCACCATCAAATAAATCTTGCTTGAGCGAGTCGATATATTCTTGATCGTCTTTAATATCTTTTTGAACTTCTACCAGTTGACGCAGCCAGTTAAATTTTTCACCATCATCACGATTAATAACTGGTGTATTTCCAACTAAGCCATATTCTTTATATTTCCAATGGGCAGCAATCCCATACTCAGCAACGCTATGCATTTCCCACGTGCGGATTTGAACTTCTAAAGGTTGTCCACCCGATCCAATTACCGCAGTATGTAAAGATTGATAGCCATTAGGCTTAGGTAGAGCGATATAATCTTTAAATCTACCCGGCACTGGTCGAAAGCAGTCGTGGGCGATCGCTAAAACTCGATAGCATTCATCGGTAGTATTAACAATTACTCTAACTGCGGCGATGTCATAGATTTCACCATAGGATTTTTGCTGGCGGTGCATCTTATCGTAAATGCCATACAGATGTTTGGGTCTGCCACTGACTTCAAAATCCGAGAGTTCGATTTTCTCAATGCGCGATCGCAAAATTTCTGCCGCCTCATTAATTCTGGCTTCGCGATTACTACGAGTCTCTGCCACTAAAGCCTGCATTTCCCGATATTGTTCGGTTTCTAGATATTTAAAGGCTAAATCTTCTAATTCCCATTTAAACTGTCCAATTCCCAGTCGATTAGCCAGTGGGGCAAAGATGTCTCTAGTTTCGCGCGCAATTAGCTCTTGTTTATGCCGAGGTAGATGTTCTAAAGTCCGCATATTGTGCAGGCGATCGGCTAACTTTACGACAATTACGCGAATATCCTTTGCCATTGAAACGAACATTCGCCGAAAGTTTTCTGCTTGTCGCTCAGTTTTACTCTCAAAGTTAAGTTTAGAAAGCTTAGTCACTCCTTCGACAAGAAGCCGTACTTCTGCCCCAAACTTTACCTCAATTTCTTCTAGACTCACCGAAGTATCTTCAACCACATCATGGAGAAATCCCGCCGCAATCATGGCACTACCACCGCCCAAATCTCGTAAAAGCCCTGCCACTTGCACGGGATGCAGAATGTACGGCTCACCTGATGCCCTAGTTTGTCCTTTATGCAACTCATAAGCCAGTTTAAAAGCTCGACACACTAAATCTTGACATTCCTCACCCGTTTGCATCTGATTCCAGCAATCGTATAACCACGTCGGCACCCAATCATCAATATCGCCACTTACATTTTTTAGGGGGGCATTTTTGAGATGGGCATCATCCAAATGGGCGATCGCGGTTATCATCTTATTAGGTTAAGGTAAATTAAATTGGTCAGAGCTTAATTTAATTTGCTAAATCTTTGAACTCTTCCATAATCCTAGCTTAAACTTTTGGTAATTTAAGTTAACATATCAAATTCTTTTGATAAGCAAGGAATAATAGGATTAAAATCTATTTTTTTATTCTATTTAGAATGTAAATGCAGTCTGTGAATGCAATTGATTATCTCCGAATTAGTTTGATCGACCGTTGTAATTTTCGGTGCCAATATTGTATGCCCGAAGATGCAGAATTGGACTACATTCAAGCACGGGAAATACTAAGTAATGATGAGTTAATTAATTTAGTAGAGCAAGTATTTATTCCTACAGGATTTACAAAATTTCGCCTAACAGGTGGTGAGCCACTTTTAAGAAAAGGCTTAGTGAGCTTAGTTCACCAAATTGCGAATAATCCTAAAACACAAGATTTATCCTTAACTACTAATGGCTATTTACTAGCAGATCTGGGGCGATCGCTTTATGAAGCTGGACTACGGCGGATTAATATCAGCTTGGATTCATTAGATGTAAATATTTTTAGGCAAATTACAGGGCGCAACCATTGGCAAAAAGTTTGGAATGGCATTACTACAGCCTACGATTTGGGATTTAATCCGCTCAAACTAAATGTAGTCGTGATTCCAGATGTTAACGATCTCGAAATTTTAGACTTAGCCGCTTTGAGTATAGATCGGGCGTGGCACATTCGGTTTATTGAGTTTATGCCTATCGGCAATACGGCTTTGTTTGAATATAAAGGCTGGGTGGATTCGGCATCTCTGCGCCAACAGATTAGCGATCGCTTTGGCTTAGAGTCAAGTAATTGTCTTGGAAATGGACCTGCGGATGTGTGGAAAATTCCTAATGCCAAGGGAACTCTCGGTTTTATCAGTCAAATGTCAGAATGCTTTTGCGATCGCTGTAATCGGTTGCGTCTATCGGCAGATGGTTGGTTGCGCCCTTGCTTGCTGAATGAGTCTGGACAAATCGATCTAAAAACCGCATTACGATCTGGGGCAGATTATTCCCAATTACGTTTGCAAGTTCAAGAACTATTAAATCTAAAATCAGAAATTAACTTTAAAGAACGCGATCGGGGAAATTCAGACAAAACCTATCTTCGTACCATGTCTCAAATTGGCGGATAAATCAATGTTTCTCTTCACTGGCTGCTAGAAGCCGATAGAGCATCATTTTTGATTTATCTTAAAAATACCTATTTCCTACCCAACATAAAGGGTTTAACAAAAGTAGTTCTCGGTTAAGCTATCTGATGGCTTTAGATCTTTGCGAACCAATTTACATCAATTTCAACCGATTCGATCATGGTTATCTTAACCCCAAGACTCAATTCTTTCAGTCGTTGAACCAACTGCTCGCCATCTATCAAATCAATTGGTGGTGCGCCATCTCGCGTAGCTTCTTTGATTGCATCTCTGGTAAACGTACCAGTTGTAATAAATAACCCTTTATCTGTGCGTCCTTGCATTGCACCGCGAAAATCCCTAATTTGTCCCGCCGTAATCGATCCTTGATAGCGCTTACATTGAAATAAAACATGAAAACTCAAAAAGCCATTGATACGAGCAATTCCTACGCCATCAATTCCTCCATCACCTGATTTACCCATGACCTGAACTTGGATAAAACCTGACTCTCTTAATAGACGTTGCGCTAACCGTTCAAATGCATTAGGATCGAGTGATAGTAATACTTGATGAAGTTGTTGATGCCAAGCTAGCTCTTCCAAAGTTTCAATAGATTCAATGGCTTCGTCCGCAGAGTCAGGTTTAGTTGCCTTTTTTTTATGTCCGTTTTTTACTATTTTAACAATCTCTTTAGCTTGAAGATTGTCAAGGTCGATTGAGGTCGCAACTAGAGACCACACTCCTCGTGATGAGTTTTGCAGTAATCCATATTTTTTCAGATAGGTGCGACTCCAAGCCAACCGATACTCAACTTCAGTTTGCGAAGTGCTACCGTGTAAAACCTCTAATACCTTGTCAGGTAAATTGAGAATCTGTATTACTTTTTCAAAGATTTCTTCAGTTGTAGCAGACCCCCCCAATACCTGTAAAGCTTGAATAGTTGGTAAGAGCATAGAGTCGTATGTGGGTACTCCAGATATGGACTGTTTCATAGTGAAAAGGTGGTTACAAATTCCAAAAAATCTCTTTTAAGATCGATTAAATTTATCTTTATTCCGACTTAAAAAGGGCTTAGGAATAACCATCCTAAACCCTCAAATTTTATATGTTAGGCTTAAATTCAGAAATTAGAACTTTGGATCGTCGTTTAGATTGAATAAGAAAGGGACACTGCTTTTGCCATCACCACCAAGTACTAAAACCTTAGGCATTTGAGCCCCACCCGATCGCCATGCTTCGATCGCTTCTTTTTGTAAAACTAATTCGCCACCTTGAGCTTTTAGAGTTTCAGCTAATAATCTTTGGGCTTCGGCTCGACCTTTGGCACGGTTAACATCTGCTTCGGCTTCTTGGGATGCTTCTTGAGCGATATAAACTGCCCGTTGCGCTCTTTGTTCGGCAATTTGCTTTTCTTCAACAGCCTTGGCAAATTCTGGGGAAAAATTCAAATCGACAACGCTGGTATCGAGAATAATAATTCCATACTTGTCCAAACGCTCGCTCAAAGCAGCATCAAAATCAGTTTTTAATTCGGAACGGCGAGTAATTGCTTCTTCTACAGTGCGGCGGGCGGCGGCAATTTTGAAAGATTCTTGAGTTTGAGGGGCAATAATCTTAGAGACAATATTTTGTAAAGTACCTTGTTTGCGGCGAATCTCGACAACTTTAACAGGATCGAGACGGAAGTTAATGGCAAAACTGGCGGTTAAACCCTGCAAGTCCTTTGTAGAGCTTTGAGCGGGCACTTCAAATTTCTGCACGGTCAAATCGTAAATATCTACTTTAGAAATTCCCGGTGGCTTGAGATGAATGCCTTCTAGTAAAGCTCCATCTCGGGCAGAGCCCAAAACGCTGATTACACCTGCTTCACCCGGATTGATAATGATAAAAGAATTAAGACTGATGATTGCTAATAGGGTTAAAACTATGGCGGCGATCGCCGTTTGTAATCCTTCTGACTGCTTACCTTGAAACACTTTATTGCCTACATTATTCTACAGGATCAATTATATGGGTGATGCTGCCCTTAAATAATTATAAGGCGCATAAAAATTGAAATTATTCTTGAAATTATACTGGGGTGATAGGCTTCATCCCTAATGCGATCGCCTGCGGTATGCGTTCCGCCGACCTCTTAACCTCTCCCTTGACCTTCGGAAGCTTAAAGTTGAACTTGATAAGGTTCAAACCTGATGCTCGGAGCTTAAAAGTTGAACTTCATGAGATTAAAACTTGATTGAATTTGGTTCAATGTCGAGCTTTGGAGCATCAAACTTCAACCCTTTAAGGTTCAAAGTCGAACTTGATTAGGTTCAAACATGACCTTCAGAGCATCAAACTTGAACCTTAGAGGATCGACTTAAACCTTTGGAGGTTCTTTGGCTTTCTGAGATTTACGAATAAACCAATATCATTTACTACTCCATCCAGTCCTGCCCCCAGCCCTGAATCTTTGGCATATTTATAAGCTACTAGCGTAGCGGCATAGGCTTCACTGCCTAACACCATCACCGTATCATCTACTAATTCTTACAGTTGATTGAGAGCTTGCAGCACGGGATAAAGATCGTTTGGAATTGTACAACTTTTTACATTTCTTCGACAACAAAGGCACGGGGTAGAGAATCTTAATCTCAAATGTGACCAATGCGGTAATCGATGAAGTGAAGCAATGGCAAAATCAAATCAGTATATCCGAAGAACTCAGTAATTTTAGAGGGGAAAAAACCCCCTCATTTTTTAACCTTGTGTTTAGTAACGTGCGATCGCTAATCAGACATTATTAGGCATCATTCAAAGCTGCAATACCGGGTAGAACCTTACCTTCGAGGAGTTCTAAACTAGCACCACCACCCGTAGAAATATGGCTCATTTTATTGGCAACTCCCACTTTTTCGACCGCTGCCACCGAATCTCCACCACCAATGATCGTGATAGTTCCAGTCTCAGTAATTTCAGCTAAAGTGCGCGCGATCGCCTCAGTTCCAATGGCAAATTTATCAAACTCAAATACCCCCATCGGACCATTCCAAATTACGGTTTTGCAGTCTGCTAGAGCATTTTGGAATAATTTAATTGAATCTGCACCAATATCCAATCCCATCCAACCATCGGGAATATTTTCAATGCTGACAGTTTGAGCGTTAGCATCAGGCTTAAAGTTATCAGCTATAACCACATCAGTTGGCAATAAAAACTCTACTCCACGCTCTTTTGCCTTTGCTTCTAAGGATTTGGCTAAGTCTAATTTATCTTCTTCGACCAAAGACTTGCCCACGGCTAACCCTCTGGCTTTGTAGAAAGTAAAGATCATGCCACCGCCAACGATCAACTTATCAACTTTTTCGAGTAGAGCATCAATTACGCCAATTTTGCTTGAAACCTTAGAACCACCAACGATCGCTATTAAAGGACGTTTAGGATCGTCAATCGCCCCATTTAAATATTGTAATTCTTTGTCTAGTAGCAATCCCGCCACCGCAGGACTTAAAAACTCAGCGACACCTTCAGTCGAAGCATGGGCACGGTGAGCAGTGCCAAAGGCATCATTTACATATAAATCGGCTAAAGAGGCTAATTTTTTAGCAAATTCGCGATCGTTTTGTTCTTCTTCAGCATAAAAACGGATATTTTCGAGCAAAATTACACTGCCATCATCTGCACTATTAATTGCTTCGGCTACAGCTTTACCAATGGAATCATCGGTTTTGATCACTGTTGTTCCTAATAATTCTGATAAACGTGTGGCGATCGGGTCGAGTTTGAGTTTTTCGGTTATACCCTTGGGTCTGCCTAGATGACTTACTAGGATTGCCTTTGCCCCTGCCTCAGTTAGATATTTGATGGTAGGTAATGCGGCTCTAATTCTGGTATCGTCTGTGATTGCCCCTGTCTCGGTTTGGGGAACATTAAAATCAACTCTTACTAAAACCCTCTTCCCTGCTAGATCGGCAGAATTTAAACTTGCTAAAGTTTTTTTAGCCATATAAAAAACACTCCAATGTATTGAAATATAAAGAAAACGTAAACAATCTGTTCGTTATAAATTTTACAGAACAACTAGCTTTAATATTTCCTTTTCTGCCTCTGGTCGAACCGAAAAGTAGAATGTGGTTCCATGTTCTAAGATTGATTCGATCCATATCTTCCCGCCATGCCGATCTACGATTTTTTTGGCAATCATCAGACCTGCTCCAGTCCCGCCGCCATACTCATCGCGGGTATGCAGCCGCTTAAAAATCATAAACACGTCATCAAAATGCGATGGATCGATGCCGATGCCATTGTCGCGGACATAAATAATTTGAGAACCCGATTGAATGTCAAGTTTGGGGCGTTCTCGTCGCAGACACTGAGCGGCATCCGCGTCCAGACAGCCAATTTCGATTTTTTTGTGGGGATTCTCGTTATATTTGATGCCATTACTGACCAAATTTATGATTAGTTCATTGATTTGAGAGCGATCGCCAACAATTGTCGGTAAAGGATTTATGATGATATCCAAATCATCGCCAGACGTGATTTTAAATAGGTGGCGCACTTCTTGGGCTAAGACATTTAGATTGATCGGCAGATTGGCAAGTTCGGAACGTCCCAACCGCGAATAATGCAGCAACGAGTCGATTAAAAGCTCCATGCGGCGGGTTAAGCGGGTGAGAGTTTGGAGTTTGGATATGCCCTCGGCATCCAGAATTTCGCCATAGTCTTCCATTAAAAAACTGGAGTAGTTATGAATTCCACGTAGTGGTTCCTTGAGATCGTGGGAAGCAACATAGGCAAAGGAGTCCAGATCGATATTGCTGCGTTCTAACTCGATATTCAGTTTGGAAAGTTCGGCGGCATGACGTAAAGTCACATGAATAATGGCATTGCGAAGTTCTAGAGCGGCTTCGTATTCGCAAAGTTTCCACGGTAAGGCTGTATATCGCACATTTTCCTGCCACGCGGCAAAAGATTTTCGCGGACAAGGTCGCATTTCGCCATGATCGTCAACCATCTCTGGCTGATGGGGATTGCCACACCAATTTACAGTCTGACTCACTTCAGGACGGAACCACAAAATATAAAAATTTTCAGTGCTGGCGATCGCCATTGCGAGCAGACCACTGGCAACTTTACTATAGGATTCGGCTTCTGGGTACTCTTTGGCTAAACAAACGCTCTGGACAATGTCATCAGTTTGCAAACGGGAGATCAGATTGGCAATCAGGGGCTTGAGCAGATCTTGACTAGGAGTTTTACCTAAAACCACAAACTGATCTTGGAAAGAGATCACCGCACCAGTTGCTCCGACTAAATTCAATAAATCCGTAGGAGTTTGAGTTAAGGACTCTAAAACATTCGATTGTTGAGAAATAGACTTAAAAAAGGAGGCTTTAAGGGTATTGAGTTCGATCTGATAGTCTCGATCTTTAAGTTCGTCTTTGGCATTTATCTCAAATGCGCCCATCTGTCCGATAAATTCACATACAGTGCGCTGAAAGTAGGGGATCAGTTTTGGTTCGGTATGATGACAGGCAATCAGTCCCCACAATTGGCGATCGCGCATCAATGAAATCGACATCGACGCGCGCACTCCCATATTTTGCATGTACTCAACATGACAGGGGGAAACGCTCCGCAATGATGACAAACTCAAGTCTAGGGGAGCCTGAGTGATGGGATTAAGTTTTGGAACAAGAGCAACAGGCGTATATTTGGTATCTGGGAGGAAGCGGAGGTGATTTAGGGTAAGGAGATGTCGGGCTTGCGTCGTAAGATCGGATGCGGGATAGTGCAATCCCAAATAAGGCACTAGGTCGGGGCGAACGGATTCGGCAATTACTTCTCCATCTCCCGATGGACTAAAGCGATAGATCATTACCCGATCGAATCCATTAATGTGACGGACGTTGGCGACTAACTGAGTGCATAACTCATCAAAGTTTTTCGCTTTTTGCAAGGCTTCAATTGGCGCTTTGACCTGTCGGTAAAAATCGAAATAGGTCAGATCGTCACGTTCGGATAGATTGGCTCGATCGGGTGTGCGTTGTCCAAACTCGATCTCTAGGATCGCTATGGCACCTATACGATGCACAATGCTATAAGTGACAATTTTACCGTGGGGTGTATTCAGTTCGATGCGTAAGGGGTTGACGTGGTTAAAGTCTCCAGCCAGACATTGCTGAAGGGCGTAGATTTCAGATGCACTCAACAAACAACTCAACGGTTGGTTCAAATATTCCTCAGGTTTGCCCCCCAGCCATTCATTGGTATTCTCACTGACTTGGACGATTGTGAGTTCTGGTTCTTGCAGGGCAAAGAGCACGCCGTGGGGTTGGATATATCCCGTAATATGAATGGGTTCGAGATCGTAGTCAGTCACATCCACGTTATCACTTGGGCTAAGCAAAGCGACGGATTCAGCGTACTGCTGGGGCATAGGTATGAGGATATAGTTGTGGATATTATAACGTATTGCAAATCATAAGGTAGGGTTCTGATGGTTGGGTTCTATGCCGATCGGTGCGATCGCTTCAGCAAGTCGGCAAATTATGTATTAAGCAGGCGATCGGCAAATCATGCCACTTTTCCTTGCAGGTTTAACCTACTTCAGATCGACTTTTTACTGCTTTATTGCAGGTTTAGCCTACTTCAAAAGAAAGATAGAGGGCAGCAGAATAAATTGAAAAGTTTACGCATTTTTTAGTATATTTTTTGTATTCTTTTAAATCATAAATACAAAAGATGGATGTAAAAGCTGCGGTAGCATGGCAATCAGGGACACCCTTAACTATTGAAACCGTCCAAATCGCACCTCCTCAAGCTGGGGAAGTATTGATTGAGATCAAAGCCAGTGGCGTTTGTCATACCGATGCTTATACATTATCGGGCGAAGATCCTGAAGGGTTGTTCCCAGCGATTTTAGGACATGAAGGCGCTGGTGTGGTGGTGGAAGTGGGTAAAGATGTTAGTAGTTTAAAAGTTGGCGATCGCGTAATTCCGCTTTATACCCCAGAATGTCGGCAATGTAAATATTGTCTGAGTCGTAAAACCAATCTGTGTCAGGCTATCCGTTCGACTCAAGGACGCGGAGTTATGCCTGATGGAAGCAGTCGATTTTCGCTGGATGGCAAAATGATTCATCACTATATGGGAACTTCTACTTTTGCCAACTATACAGTTTTGCCCGAAATTGCTGTAGCCAAAATTCGCGAGGATGCTCCATTTGAAAAAGTCTGCTATATCGGTTGTGGAGTCACCACTGGGATTGGGGCGGTAATTTACACGGCAAAAGTTGAGCCTGGTGCCAATGTGGTTGTATTTGGCTTGGGTGGAATTGGGCTAAATGTAATTCAAGGGGCTAGATTAGCAGGTGCCGATATGATTATTGGCGTAGATATCAATCCTGCAAAAAAGGCGATCGCAGAAAAGTTTGGCATGACCCATTTTGTCAATCCGCGTGAAGTGGAAGGAGATTTAGTGCCATATTTGGTGGATCTGACTAAAGGTGGTGCCGACTATAGCTTTGAATGCATTGGTAACGTGAATATTATGCGTCAAGCTTTGGAATGCTGTCATAAGGGTTGGGGCATGAGTGTAATTATTGGGGTGGCAGGATCGGGGCAAGAGATTCGGACTCGTCCATTCCAATTAGTTACAGGTAGAATTTGGACGGGATCGGCTTTTGGTGGGGCTAGAGGTCGCACGGATGTTCCTAAGATTGTGGATTGGTATATGGAGGGCAAAATCAATATCGACGATCTGATCACCCATGTCATGCCGATCGAACAGATTAATGATGCTTTTGACTTAATGCATAAAGGTGAATCTATTCGGAGCGTGGTTACCTTTTAGGTTTTATTTATTCGAGATTCTAATTGCCCGAATTGCTAATAAATATTCAATATTGCTGGCTTAAATTAATTTTAGGTAAAACTTTTGACGAGCTTAATCTCTAAAACTATATTTCTAAAATATATTTCCAAAATATATATTCTTAAAAGATGGGTTGTATAAC
>Ga0163154_10008709_pt1 | contig 11741 bp, 11 predicted proteins | sample OliLakLV19MP9P1_FD_148649 | JGI IMG/M metagenome (GOLD analysis project Ga0163154, IMG submission 148649) | Freshwater microbial mat bacterial communities from Lake Vanda, McMurdo Dry Valleys, Antarctica - Oligotrophic Lake LV.19.MP9.P1 | ecosystem: Environmental > Aquatic > Freshwater > Lake >... | reverse complement strand
GGCGTCGATCGCCGCCTGCTTCACGAAATCCGGGCCGTCGAAATTAGGAAATCCCTGCCCGAGATTCACCGCATTGTGTTTCATTGCCAGACGGCTGATTTCAGTGAAGATCGTCACGCCGAACGGCTGCAGCGCGAGTGAGATTTGGGACGGCGGCGTCGCTTGATTCATCAGCGCAAAGTGTATCGAACGTAAGAAGATCGCTGAGCGGCAATGATTGGTGCGGGTGATGACGAACCAATAGCCGGGTGGCTACGCCACCCCGGAGGAACAATCAATCGATCCGAATCCGCTGCGTGCATTCACCCTGAAAAATGGTTTTGCTACGCTTCCTCCATGTCCACGCTCGACGGAAAACACGCGCTCGTCTGCGGCAGCACACAAGGCATCGGCAAGGCCTGTGCGATCGAATTCGCACGCGCCGGGGCCACCGTGACCCTCCTCGCCCGCAATCCCGACGGCCTCAAACGAGTTCACGAAGAGCTTTCCCGCACCCGAGGTCAATCGCACGAATTCATTCAGGCCGATTTCGGGGATTGGACGGCCGTGCAGCAATCCGCCGCCCTTCACGTCGCGAAGCGCGGCCCCATTCACATCCTGCTGAACAACACGGGTGGCCCCCCCGCCGGGCCAGTGTTTGAGGCGCAGCCCGATGATTTCATCAAGTCCATGACGCAGCACATCGTGTGCAATCAGGTGTTGGTGCAGGCGGTGGCAGCCGGCATGCGCGACGCCAAGTACGGCCGCATCATCAACATCATCTCGACCTCGGTGCTGATGCCGATCAAGAATCTCGGCGTCTCGAACACCATCCGCGCCGCGGTGGCGAACTGGGCCCGCACGCTGGCGAGCGAATTGGGGCCGTTCGGCATCACCGTGAACAACGTGCTGCCCGGCTTCACCGCCACGTCGCGCTTGGATGCCATTATCAAGGGTCGTGCTTCGCGGGCCGGCATTACGCCTGAAGAAGTGAAGAAGGAAATGGAAGCGGGTATTCCCGCACGACGGTTTGGCAGCCCGGAAGAAATCGCCGCCGTCGCCGCGTTCCTGGCCTCCCCGGCGGCCAGTTATGTGAACGGCGTAAACCTGCCGGTCGATGGCGGCCGGCTGGCTGCTCAATGAGTGTGAGATGTTCACGGAGTGCCACGGAGAGCCATGGAAGGATGACGACGAGTGACTCGTCGTCAGAAATTCACGAATGTTGACGGACGTGCGAATTCGGATTTCTGCATTATGCTTGGTGCTGACTGAATTCATCCGGGTTCTTCTCCGTGGCCCTCTGTGGCCCTCCGTGTTCAATCCCATGCAGCGGATACTGAATTTCATTGATGGCCAGAACGCCCTGCCCATTTCGGGCCAGTGGCTCGACAACCTCGAGCCTGCGACCGGTGAGGCGTATTCGCAACTGCCGGACAGCGATGAACGCGATGTGCAAGTGGCGGTCGAAGCGGCCGAACGCGCGTTTTCCGCTTGGTCAACAACACCCGCACACGAACGATCTCGCATCCTGCTCAAGATCGCTGACCTGATCGAGGAAAACCTGGATGTTTTAGCACGGGCCGAATCCATCGACAGCGGCAAGCCGATCACCTTGGCCCGCACGCTGGATATCCCCCGTGCCGCGAGCAACTTCCGGTTCTTCGCCACCGCCATCCTGCACACGAGTTCAGAGGCTCATTTCACGGACGACAAGGCCCTCAACTACACGATGCGTCAACCGCGGGGCGTCGCCGGGTTGATCTCGCCCTGGAACCTGCCGCTGTACTTGTTCAGTTGGAAGATCGCGCCCGCCCTGGCGACCGGCAACACCGCCGTGGCCAAGCCATCGGAGATGACACCGATGACGGCGTTCATGCTGGGTGACCTCTGCCACAAGGCGGGTCTGCCGCCGGGCGTGCTGAACATCGTGCAAGGTCTTGGGCCAAAGGTTGGGGCAGCAATCGTCAGTCATCCGCGCATACCCGCCGTCTCTTTCACGGGCGGCACGAAAACCGGGGCGGAAATCGCCCGCGTCGCCGGGCCGATGTTTAAGAAACTCTCGCTGGAACTCGGCGGCAAGAATCCCAACATTATTTTCGCCGACGCCGATTTCGACCTCGCGGTGAAGACCAGTGTGCGGTCAAGTTTCGCCAATCAGGGGCAGATTTGTCTATGCGGGTCGCGGATTCTGGTGGAGCGATCAATTCACGATCGCTTCATCGAGGCTTTTGTTTCGCAAACCGAATCGCTGAAGATCGGCGATCCGCTCGATCCGTCAACCGACCAAGGCGCGATCAGTTCCAAGGCGCACCTCGACAAGGTGATGTCCTACATCGACCTGTCGAAAGCCGAAGGCGGCACGATCGTGTGCGGCGGCGGGCAGCCAGCATCGCTTCCCGATCGTTGCCGGAATGGTTTTTTCGTCGAGCCGACGATCATCACCCGCCTTGAACCGCGCTGCCGCACGAATCAGGAGGAAATCTTCGGGCCGGTGGTGACAGTGATTCCGTTCGATGACGACGAACAAGCGATGGAAATTGCCAACGGCACCGAGTACGGTCTGTCGGCGAGCCTCTGGACCAGCAACCTTGATCGAGCGCATCGTGTGGCCGCGCGTTTGCACAGCGGCACGGTCTGGGTGAACTGCTGGCTCCTGCGCGACCTGCGCGTGCCGTTCGGCGGAATGAAGCAGTCGGGCGTCGGTCGCGAGGGCGGCGACGAGGTGCTGCGGTTCTTCACCGAACCGAAGAATGTGTGCATCGCGACAGGCTGAACCACAGAGACCACAGAGAACCAGTAGTGAGGGGGAAATTTGAGTGAGGGAACATATGAATGGTGATTGCCGATGACCGATAATTTCCAAAGTCGGCGTGCGCCCGAGCCGGTGGGCGCGTTCCCGCACGCCAAGCGCGTGGGGAACCTACTGTTCCTCTCGGGAATCGGGCCTCGCCGGCGAGGCTCGAAAGAGATCCCCGGCGTGACGTTGAATCCCGACGGTTCGATCAAGACTTATAACATCGAGACGCAATGCCGGGCGGTGTTTGAGAATGTCAAGTTCGTGTTGGAGGATTCGGGCTCGCGCTGGGAGAACATCGTGGATGTCACGGTGTTCCTCACGAACATGAAGGATGATTTCGCGGCGTACAACCGGTTGTATGCGGAGTATTTCGCCGGTCCGATTGGAACCGGAAAACCGAATCCGACGCGGACGACTTTGGAGATCAACTGCCTGCCCACGCCGATCGCGATCGAGTTGAAGGTGATCGCGACCATGCCGATCGACTCATAGCACCGGGCATGCCCGGTGCTAAATGGTCCGCAGCACCGCGCGCACCGGGCTGGCATCGAACCCCACCAGCCGTAACGGCAACGCAATCAGCTCATACACACCCTCGGGCACGTCCTTCAGCACGATTCCCTCCAGGATCGCCATGTCATGGGCGAGAAAACGTTCATGGGCCGGCAAGTCCTTCGATTCGAACAGATCCACGCTAGGCGTGTCGATGCCGATGAGGATCACGCCCATGCCATGCAGATGATCGACCACTTCGGGATTCAACGCGGCGAAGTCCGCGTTCCATTTCGTTGGATGGGGATACGTTCCGGTGTGAAACAGAATTCGCTTCGCCTTGATCTGGGATTTGAGATTCGAGATTTCGATCCGTGCCCCTCGCACGACATCCATTCGCATCACCTGGCATTCGCCCAGGTAGAACTCCAACGATCGCTGATCGATCGACGGCGCGTTCTTCCCGTAGTGATTCGGCCCATCCACATGAGCCCCGAGATGCACGGTCGCCTTGAGGGTGGACAGCGTGATGTTCGCGCCGCGGGTCATGTCCATCAACACTTCGCGTGACGGCGGCGTATCCCCCGGCCAAACCTTCAGGTCAGGCGTGATCGGCGGCGAAATGTCGTAGATCCTGCTCACAGCTTGTGTCGAAACGCCCAGAGATCAGCGAACACGGGTTGAAACAGGCTTTTTTTCAGGAATTCAACGCCCATTGAGCCTCCCGTGCCTTGCTTCGCGCCAATGGTTCGCTCGACGAGTTTGACGTGGCGATAGCGCCACTCCTGCAGGCCTTCATCGAAATCGGTCATGGTCTCAAAAAGGATCACCAGATCAGGTCGGGTTTTATACAGGCGGAACAAGCCATCCTGCACAGCCTCGTCGCCCACGTTCGGCTGCGACACATCGCGTTCCATGAGCGCCTTGGGAATGACAACGCCCTGCTGCTGAAGAAAATCATAAAAATGGTCGATCAACGATCGTTCACCCAGCCGGCGTTGGATCAGTTCGGTGGCGGGATCGCCAGCCTTGAAGTGCTTGATCATGCCCGGCCGTTTGTAGCCCAGCAGGAACTCCATCTCGCGGAACTGCGATGACTGGAAGCCCGACGAGGTTTCCAGTCGATCGCGGAAACTCGTGAAGCTCATCGGCGTCATGGTCTCCAGGATGTCGATCTGCCCGACGAGCGTTTTCATGATCGTGCGGCAGCGGCGCATGGTGTGCAGCGACCCGTACAGTTCGCCCGCCGAGAACTCCCGCTTCACCTTCTCCAACTCGTGGAGCATGAGCTTGAACCACAGTTCATACGTCTGGTGAATAACGATGAATAACATCTCATCGTGCTCAGGCGGATTCGACTGCGACCGCTGGAGGTCGAGCAGTTGCGGCAAGCCCAGATACGAGGCATAGGTCAGCGACTCGGTTCCCCCGAGAGGGTTCGTGCCGACCAAGATGGGATGGGAATCGCCCATGCGGGAAGTGTAGTGAAAGTGCGACGACGGGATCGACGGAAGTTCACACCATGATCGCGATAAGCATGGCGAGAAAGATAAAGGCGAGGATGCCGAGCACCGTGGCCATGACGGCCGACTGCCGTCGCGCGCGAGCCTGAGCCTCGGCGTAGGGGATGGTGGAAAAACTGATCATGTTGTACAGCGGGGTAAACCAGCCCGGCATGATTGCGTGCAACGCATGCTCGAGTTTTTTCCGTGCACGAAACAAGGGGGATGCGGTCTTGTCGCGCATTTCGACGAAGTTGTGCAGGGCCATCTCGGCGATGGCGTCCGCGTTGGGCTTGCGCAGCCGGGCGCACTCCGCAAACGCCCGCCCCCAATCCGGCGCGTGCTGCTTGATGCAGGCTGCCAGCACGCGGCAATCCTCAAAGGCGCAGTTCGCGCCTTGGCCGTAAAAAGGCACGATGGCATGGGCGGCGTCGCCGATGATCATCGCGCGATCTTGATGATGCCAGGGCGAGCAATGAATGGTCACCAACGAGCCGACCGGATTGCGCCGAAAATCCTCCACCAACTTAGGCATCAACGGTAGCGCATCACGGAAGTGGCGTTTGAAATATCCTTCAATTTCAGTCGGCTCCTTCAATTGTGCGAACACCGCGTTCGGCCAGAAGCAGGTGCAGGTGAAGGAACGATCCTGATTGGGCAGGGCGATCATCATCAGTTCGCCCCGCGGCCAGATGTGCAGAGCGTTGGGATTCATCGCGAAGCCGTCGAACTTGTCTCTTCGAGGATCGTCGGATGCGAAACCGCAAGCGACAACTGCGGGAATCGTCAGTTCCTTGTACCCATGTTCAAGGAATGATTGATGGTACTCAAAGCGGTCCATGCCCAGCATCATCTGGAGTCGCACTGCGGAATACGCTCCGTCGGTGCCGATGATGCGATCCGTGTCGCAGACGATCCTCTCGGGCGAGGAGCCGACTTCAAACGTCATGCAAGGCCGCTCAAAATCGATCGCCACGCAGCGGTGATCGAAGAAGAACGTGACGTTGGGGTGTTCGGCGGCCGCGTTCAGAAGCGTGATGTTCAAGTCGGCCCGTGAGACGGAATTGATGCGGTCGCCGGGATTTTTGCTGTAGGCCTGATAATGCAGGTCGCCGTCGGGATCGTGAATTATGCGGCCGGGCATGGGTATGACGGATCGCAGGACCGTCTGGGCGAGGCCGATTTCCTCCAACGCCGCGATACCGCGGGCGGAGAGCGCGAGGTTGATCGACCTTCCGCCGAGGAATCCATGCGTGCGCGGATCGCCCCGCCGCTCGAACACGCTCACCTCATAGCCTAATCGCGCGAGGTAACATGCCAGCAGCGAGCCGCCCAATCCGGCCCCGATGATGGCGATTCGTTCGCGGTCGCTCACGGCATCTCCGCCAGGATGCGGGCGAAACGCCAGCAGTCGTGGAAGGTGTTGTACAACGGAACAGGGGCGACGCGAATAACATTTGGCTCGCGGAAATCGCACATCACCCCGGCCTCGTCCAGAGCCTTGAAACGCTCATGCGGACGATCCTGCACGAGAATCGACAACTGACAACCATGCGCTTCGGGCTCAATTGGCGTGATGATCTGCCACCATACGGTTGAGCATTCATCAAGCAGGAATCGCAAATAACCCGTGAGCCGGAAGGATTTATCCCGCAGTGAATCCATGCCCAGCGCATCAAAGATTTCAAGCGATGCTTTGAGCGGTGCCAAGGCCAAAATGGGCGGATTGCTGAGCTGCCACCCATCCGCACCCTCGCGTGGCGTGAAATCAGGCTGCAAATGCATTTTGAACCGAGTCGCCGGGTCGTTCCCCCACCACCCGCCAAGTCGGGGAAGTTCCAGCGAGCGGCCATGCCGTTCATGCACGAAGCACCCCGCCACCGCGCCGGGGCCGGCGTTCAGATACTTGTACGAGCACCAGCACGCGAAATCGACGTCCCACACATGCAGCCGCATCGCCAGGTTGCCCGCCGCGTGAGCCAGGTCAAAACCGACAACGCACCCGTGGCGATGGCCGAGTTCAGTGATGCGGGCCATGTCCAAGGCCTGACCGGTGAAAAAATTCACGCCCGCAAACAGGATCAACGCGATGGAATCGCCTTGTTGATCCAACAGCGCCTCCACATCCTCGATCCGCAGGCAATGTTCACCCGTCCGCGGCGTGGCGATGACCAGATGCTCCGAGGAATCGAGCCCGCGCGAGGCAAGATGAGTCTTAACGGCATAGATGTCGGACGGAAAACACGGTTCCTCGATCAGGATTTTCGTCCGCTTGCCCTGCGGCCGAAAGAAACTGGTCATCATCAGGTGAAGATTCACCGTGAGGCTGTTCATCATCACGACTTCGCCCGGCAGCGCCCCCATCAGCCTTGCCCCCATCTCGCGAAAAACCTCGTGATAGGAATACCACGGCGTGCAGCCGGCGAAATGTGCCTCGACGGCCAGATTCGCCCAGTCATTCAATTCCTGCTCGACGACTTGCCGGGTCGACTTCGGTTGCAATCCCAACGAATTGCCACACAGGTAAATGGCCGACTTTCCGGTGTGATGCTGCGGGATGTGGAATTGCTCGCGGGAGCCGCGCAGGGGGTCGCTGGCGTCCATCTCGCGCGCGAACGCCTCGTCGGTGCGGAATGGGATGGGAATGACGAGCGAAGTCACGACGGTCATCGGCATGGCATGATAAGTGAAGACTCTCGACCAAGGAACCGCGAGATGGTCGTCATGATGGAACGTGGAAAGATCATTCTGGCCGCGCGAAATATGCACAGGCCGGAGGTCTGTGCCACCAGGAATCTAAATTGTCCTCTGCCGACACTCATTCGTCTTCAATCACGCTTTTTCGCCGCAGGATGTGATGATAATGTTGCGCGAAGCGGTGGGCTTCATCGCGCATGGCCTGGCAGAGTTTCAGGCCCGGATTCTCGCGACCCAGTTTGATCGGTTCCGATCGCTGCTGCACAAAGATCAGTTCCTCCTTCTTCGCGAGCGAAATCACCATGGGCGGCTTGATGGAGAGTTGCTCGAAGGCCTCAAGGGCAGCGTGCAACTGGCCGAGGCCGCCATCGATCAAAATAATGTCGGGGTACAGTTCGTTTCCTTCGCCGGCCTCGCGATATCTTCGGCTGACGACTTCGCGGATGGCCATGTAGTCATCGTTCGTAACGGTCTTGATCTTGTACCGGCGGTAGCCATCCTTGAAAGGGCGGCCATCGATAAAGCAAACCTTGCTGCCGACGGTCTCGCCGCCGCCGAGATGCGCGATGTCGATTGCCTCCATCACGCGCACCGGCAAGGCGAGTCCCAACGTCTTGCGCAGCGACTTGATCGAGGCCTTGGGGTCGTTGGCGAAAATCGTGACCTCGGGCTGCCAATCCGTGTCCACGGAGCGGCGCTTTTTTTCCCGGTCATCCAGTCGTTCGATCACCTTGAGTTGATCGCGCAGCGCGGCGGCCCGCTCGAACTGCAATCCATTTGAAGCTTGCTCCATTTCCTGTTTCAGTTCCCGCAGCATCACGCTGCGCTTGCTACCCAGAAAACGCAGGAAACGATCGACGTCCGTGGCATAGTCATCGCGCGAAATACGATTATTGCAGGGCGCGGTGCATTGACCGATGGCATGCAACAAGCAGGGCCTGAAAAAACGGTTTTTCGGATCCTCCGCCCGGATGTCCAATGTGCAGGTGCGATATTTGAACACCCGTTGCAGCATTTGCACCGCGTGGCGGAGCGAACTGACCGACGTGAACGGCCCGTAAATCCGCGCGCCCCTGAATTCCTCATCCGTCGGCGAACGCGTCACATACACGCCCGGGAATTCCTCATTGAGGGTGACGGCCAAATAAGGATACGTCTTGTCGTCGGTGAGCCGGACATTGAAGCGCGGCCGCGTGTCCTTGATCAACCGGCTTTCCATCAACAACGCTTCCCACTCGCCCTCGCATTCGATGGTGTCGAAGTCCGCAACGACCTCAAGCATGGGTTGTTTTTTGTAGCCCAGATCGGCTGAGGGCACGAAATACGATCCGATCCGGTGACGGAGCGAGCCGGCCTTGCCGACATAGACCACGTCACCTTGGGCATCTTTCATCAGATAGACGCCCGGTGCGACCGGTTGGGCGCGGGCTTTCTCCGCCAGTCGGGAGAGCCGATCGGAGCCGCTTTCGAAGGGATTGGAGGACGATTCAGCCATGAACCAAGTCAATTGTAGGTGAATGTTTGGGAAAGTCGCCTCAAATGCGATAAAAGCAATTCTCGGGGGCGAGATTTGCGTGGGTGCCGGAATAAGATGCTGACTGAGGGCGGTTAATCAGTAGAATCGTTACCGGTTCGCGATCTATCCGTCTTTTCGCGGAATGCGTCTGTCACCAATCGTTGTCCCCTTTCCCTGTCGCCGGCATCGCCGGACCTTTGGAGGATCTGAAGTCATGAAGTCAATTCTGAACATGGTTGCGGTGTGTGCCTTGGTTGCCCTTGCTGGCTGTAGCAGCACGAAGACCAATTCCGCCAGCCCCGGCGCGATGGGCGAGAAGTCTGAGTGCAGCACGAGCTGCGCCGAGAAATGCACGGGCGCGAAGACCGATGCCAGCATGGGCGCGGTTGGCGAGAAGAAGTCCGGCTGCTGCGCCGACAAGGCCAAGACCACCGATGCCAGCATGGGCGCGGTCGGCGAAGGCAAGACCGGCTGCTCCACCAAGTCCAGCTGCACCAAGAGCACCGACGCCAGCATGGGCGCGGTCAGCGAGAAGTCCGGCTGCACCAAGACCTGCCCGGCGACCGGCAAAGTCAGCGGCTGATTCATTCACTCGCGACATTCCATCAAGCAAGAGCATCGCCTTCCTCGCTCGCGGGGAAGGCGATGTTGTTTGACGCCATCATTTCCACCCGAGCTCACCGTATGATGCCCGAGTAAAGGAGTTCCCGATATGACTCGCTCGATCCTCCGTTCGATGCTTATGGCTTTCGCGTTTACTCTCGCCTTATTCGCCGGCGGGTGTCAGAACACATCGTCCCCCGCGATGTCTGCCATGCGTCCCGATGGCGAATGGAATCAGTACGGACCGAAGACCAATCCAGAGGGCGCGGCCGTGCTGATGTGTACCGTCAGCGGCGATGAAGGACGATCGGTCGTCGCGGCCGAGATCGTCGATGTCTGCCTGGTCAAGGGGTGCTGGATGAACGTCCGAACCGAAGGCGGCCAGGACATTTTCGTGAAATTCAAGGACTACGCTTTTTTCGTCCCCATGAACGCGGCAGGGCGTCAGGTTCGCATGCATGGCGACCTGATGACGAAAACCGTGAGCGTGGCCGAGTTGCGGCATTATGCCGAGGACGCCAAGAAAAGTCCTGCGGAGGTTGCCGCGATCACCGAGCCGAAATCACAACTGACGTTCATGGCTGAATCCGTGGTGATTGAAGGCGATGGCCTCGACGCACCGTATTCGCCCTGAGTCAGTTCACGGCTTCGAGCGTCGTTATCTACGATTGGGCAGAGACCATGGATCCTTTTGAACGGCGTGAAAACGTGGCTGGATCGATCCTCATCCGCGGCGGGCGAGTCATCGATCCGGCGACAGGGATGGACGAAACCGCCGATGTTTTGATCCAAGGCGGCATCGTGCGAGCCGTGAGCGGAACTCGTGGCCGACTGAAGTCGGACGCTCCGCAATCCGAGCGTGTGTCCATCATCGATGCCGAGGGCTGCATCGTCGCGCCGGGCCTGGTCGACATTCACGTTCACCTGCGCGAGCCGCATCCCACCCATCGCGAGACGATCGCCAGCGGTGCCGCCAGCGCGATCAACGGCGGCTTCACGACCGTCTGCTGCATGCCGAACACCAACCCCGCCCTTGATTCAGCCGCGCTCGTTGAATTTATTCATCACAAGGCGAGCTTGGCCGGCTTGGCGCGCGTTTTCACGGTCGGGTGCGCGAGCAAGGGGCGCAAGGGCGAGGAACTGGCGGAAATCGGTTCGATGGCAAAAGCCGGCGCGGTCGGGTTTTCCGACGACGGCGAGGTCGTGGCCGACGCTGGGCTCATGCAGAACGTGCTCCGCACCTGCCAGGCGTTCGATCGCGTCTTCATGCAGCATTGCCAGGAACCGTCGCTCACGCGTGGCGGCATGATGAACGCTGGACCGCTGGCGACCAAACTCGGCTTGACCGGATGGCCGGCCATCGCCGAGGAGATCATCATCGAGCGCGATGTGAGGCTGAACCGCGAGATCGGCTGCCGCTATCACGCCCAGCACCTTTCCAGCGGCGGGTCGGTCGACATCATCCGCCGCGCCCAGCAGGCGAAACAACCCGTCACGGGCGAGGTCAGCCCTCATCACCTTCTGCTCACCGAAGCTGCCTGCGCCGGATACGACACCAACGCCAAGATGAATCCTCCACTGCGCACGTCGGCGGATATCGATGCCTTGAAAAAGGCGGTCGCGGAAGGCGTCATCACCGTGCTGGCCACCGATCACGCCCCGCACTTGCCGGAGACCAAGCAAACCGATTTCGCTGCCGCATCGTTTGGAGTCGTGGGTCTCGACTGCGCTCTGCCGCTGTACGCCAAGGCCTTAATCGACGATGGCGTGCTCGATTGGCCGACCATGCTTGCCATGATGACGATTTACCCCGCCCGGCTGGTGGGGCTGGATCAACTGGGCATTGGCCGCCTGGCAACCGGCTTGCCCGCCGACATCACCATCATTGATCCTGAGCATCATTGGTGTATTGACCCAGCCGCGTTCAAGACCGTCGCCCGCAATTGCCCTTTTCTCGGCTGGGAGGTGAAGGGTCGGGCGGAGACCGTGATTGTGGGCGGACAGATTAAAATGAGGGTCATGACTAGCTGAGGGGGTTGTTTCGACAGAGTGTAAGCAGGACGTGGTAGAGGTTCTCGCGTCGATGGTTGAAGCGGAACTCGCACTCCTTGAGGTGGAAGAGGAAGGTGTTCGGAGGAATGCCGCGGAACCTGGC
>Ga0163154_10008705_pt1 | contig 11743 bp, 9 predicted proteins | sample OliLakLV19MP9P1_FD_148649 | JGI IMG/M metagenome (GOLD analysis project Ga0163154, IMG submission 148649) | Freshwater microbial mat bacterial communities from Lake Vanda, McMurdo Dry Valleys, Antarctica - Oligotrophic Lake LV.19.MP9.P1 | ecosystem: Environmental > Aquatic > Freshwater > Lake >... | reverse complement strand
ATTCAGCGATGCAGAATGAAGATTTCGATGTGGTCATCGTGGGCGCGGGGCTCTCCGGGGTCGGTGCGGCGTATCACCTCCAGAAGCAGAGCCCCGGCCGCAGCTACGTGATCCTCGAAGGGCGCGCCGCGATTGGCGGGACTTGGGATCTCTTTCGCTATCCCGGCATCCGCTCGGATAGCGACATGTTCACGCTGGGCTATTCGTTCAAACCCTGGACGGAAGCGAAGGCGATCGCCGATGGCCCGTCGATCCGCAACTACGTGAACGAGACCGCGCGCGAGTACGGCATCGATCAGCATATCCGGTTCAAACACCGGGTGACGCGGGCGACGTGGTCGTCCGAGAAGGCACGCTGGACGGTTGAAGTGGAGAATGACGGCGTGGCGAGGAGCTTCACCGCCAAGTTTGTGCTCATGTGCGCCGGCTATTACAATTACGAGCAGGGCTACACGCCGGAATGGAAGGGCGTCGAGAGCTTCAAGGGCAAGGTCATCCATCCGCAATTCTGGCCGGAGAATTTGGACTATTCCGGCAAGCGTGTCGTCATCATCGGCTCCGGAGCGACGGCGGTGACGTTGGTGCCGGCGATGACGGACAAAGCGGCGCACGTCACCATGCTGCAGCGCTCGCCGACCTACATGGTCTCGCTGCCGGCCGAGGATAAGCTGGCAAACTCGATGCGCCGCTATTTGCCGGCTGGCTTGGCCTACGAGATCACCCGCTTCCGCAAGATCATATTCCAGCAGCTCTTCTTCCGCCTGGCGCGCTCGCGCCCGGAGAAGACGAAGGAGCGCCTGCTTGGTCTGGTGCGCGAGCAGCTTGGCCCCGACTACGACATGGAGACTCACTTTACGCCGCGCTACAATCCGTGGGAGCAGCGCCTGTGCCTGGTGCCGGACAACGACATGTTCGAGTCGATCCGCGACGGCAAAGCCTCGGTGGTCACCGATACGATCGAGAGTTTCACCGAAAACGGGCTGAAGCTTGGCTCCGGCGAGACGCTGGAGGCGGACATCATCGTCACCGCGACTGGGCTTAACTTGCAAATGCTGGGCGGCGCCGAGATCATCGTCGATGGCGAAAAGATCGAGACCGGCAAGACCCACGCTTACAAAGGCACGATGCTCTCTGGCGTTCCTAACCTCGCGTTCGTGTTTGGCTACACCAATGCTTCGTGGACGCTGCGCGCCGATCTGATCAGCGAATATGTCTGCCGTCTGATCAACTATCTGCACGACTACAACCTCGCTTCGGCGACGCCGCGCTTTGCGGTGACCGACGCCGAGGACCGCCCGTTCGCAGATTTTTCGTCCGGCTATTTTCAGCGCGCCGCTTCCAAACTGCCTAAGCAAACCACACGCGCGCCGTGGAAGCAGAACCAGAGCTATGCGCATGACCTCATGGATCTGCGCTACGGGCTGATCGAAGACGGCGTGCTTGACTTCAAGAAAGCGGGCGCCGCGCCTGCGGAACCGGCGGCGCGCGCGACCAAGCCTGAACTCGTCGGCTAAACGCTGGCGCGGGCTGCGCGGCTGCGTTAGGAGACCCGGCGCTGAAGCGTCGAGGGCCGGCCAGTGAAGGTGATCAGTCTGCTTGTACTGGCGGCGCTCATCGCCGGCATTATTGTCGGCGCACTCGTGCGCGCCGAGGCGCCGCAACTCACACAAGCCGCCGCTATCGTCGAAGCGTTCGGCGGTCTCTGGCTTAATGCGTTGCGGATGACGGTGGTGCCGCTGGTGGTGGCGCTGCTCGTCACCGGCATTGCGTCAGTCGCGGACGCGGCCAAGGCCGGCGGGTTGGTGGCGCGCGCGATGCTGCTGTTCTCGGTGCTGATCCTGTGCGCAGCGGTGTTCGGTATCCTCGTCACCGAGGGCCTGCTCAGCCTTTGGCCGGTGCCACGCGAGGTCGCGGAGGCGTTCATCGCCAGCGTCGGCGCCAACGCCATCGAGATCACCGAGCCGCCGAGTTTCGTAGCCTGGCTGCAAGGCTTGGCGCCGGCCAATCCGGTGAGCGCCGCGGCCAACGACCAAATCCTGCAACTGGTCGTGTTCTCGATCTTTTTCGGCTTCGCCACGACGAGACTGCCTGCGCATATGCGCGGTCAGATCGTCGGCTTCTTCCGGGCTGTCGCCGAGGCGATGATCATCGTGGTGCGCTGGGTGCTGCTGGCGGGGCCGCTCGGCGTGTTCGCGCTGGCGCTCGGTGTCGGCCTGCGCGCCGGCTTCGGCGCGGCAGGGACGTTGGTGCAGTATGTGATTATCGTGTCGGCGGCGACGCTGGGCATCACCTTGGTCGCTTGGCTCATCGCGGTGACTTGGGGCCGCCAGCCGATCGCACGCTTCACCGCTGCCGCTGCGCCGGTGTGGGCGATTGCGGCATCGACGCAGTCGTCCCTGGCGTCACTGCCGGCGATGTTGGAAGCCTCGCTGCAGGGGTTGAAAATTCCGGCGCATGTGGCGGACGTGGTTCTGCCGTTGGCGGTCGCGGTGTTTCGATTCACCAGTCCGGTCGCGAACTTGGCCGTCTGCTTCTTTGTGGCGCATCTCTATGGCGTCGAGCCGACGATGGTGCAGATCATTGGCGCTATCGTGGTGGCGTTCGGGGTGAGCGTGGGCTCCGTGGGACTGCCCGGGCAGATTTCGTTCGTCGCCTCGATCGCGCCGATTCTGATGGCGCTCGGCATACCGTTCGAACTGCTCGGCATCTTGCTCGCGGTCGAGGTGATCCCGGACATTTTCCGCACGCTCGGCAATGTCACCGGCGATCTGGCCGTCACCAGCGTCCTTGCCCGCGATGAGCCGCGTGAAGAAACGCGGACCGAGGTCAGCGAGGCTTAAGCCGCGGTGCGCTGCTCCGAACTCTGCGTGCTGTTGGCCGCGACACAGGCCGGCACGCGCAGCGTAAACGCCGACCCTTGGCCAGGCGCGCTCTTCACGGTGACGTCGCCGCCAAGCAGGCGCGCGATTCGCCGCGTGATCGCGAGACCAAGGCCGGTGCCGCCATAGGCGCGGGTGGTTGAAGCATCCGCCTGCACGAACGGCTTGAACAGATTTTGCTGCGCCTCCGGCGAGATGCCGATGCCGGTGTCAATGACATCGAACACCACCCAATCCTGATCGCGGTGGGCGCGCAACTTGATCTGGCCGTCTTCGGTGAACTTCGCGGCGTTGGCCAAGAGGTTGAGCAAGCATTGGCTGAGCTTGAACGCATCGGTCTCGGCCCGGCCGAGCGGGCCGAGCGTTTCAACGCTGATGACGCTGCGGTTCGCGGCGACGGCCGGCTTCACGGTGGCGACGGCTTCGGCGACGAGGGTGTCGAGATCGACCTGTTCCGATGTCACATCCATCGCGCCGGCTTCGATCTTGGAGAGGTCGAGCACGTCGTTGATCAGAGCGAGCAGACGATGGCCGGCGGCATGGACGCGGCGAAGATCGTCGCGCTCGTCATCGGCGCCGCGTTCTTCGGCGGTCTCGATCAGCATTTCAGTGTAGCCGATGATGGCGTTGAGCGGCGTGCGCAGCTCGTGGCTCATGGTGGCCAGGAATTGCGACTTGGCGATGTTGGCGCTTTCGGCAGCGAGTCGGGCGGCTTCCAAGTCTTCGAAGGCGCGCGCCAGTTCAACGTCGCGGCGCTCGATTTTGTCGAGAATATGCCCCAGCCGCGCGGTCGGCGTGGCGCGTGCGTCGCGGTCGTTGGCAGGCGTCGCGCCGGCCCCGCGGCGCGCCAGGATGTCCTCGGCGCGGCTAACCGCTTTCAGCATGTTGCGGCGGCTGCGATAGATAAGCACGGCGATAACGGCCAGGCCGAGAAGGCAAGCGCCCGCGAGTGACACCGCAAGCGCCATTTTCTCCAACGTGCGCTGCTGCAGCTCCGAGTGCATGGCTTGCGCTTCGGCGCGCTGCTCAGCCGCCGTGACTTCACTTTCCATCGTCGCCCGCAACTCGCGCACACCATCATTGAAGCGCATCATGACATTCCGTGAGGCGACTTCATTGGCTGTGCGTAGCGCCACGAACGCTTCTTCGTAGCGGCCCTCGGCGTTCAGCACTTCCGGCTCGATCAGGTCGAGGCGCTCGCTTAGGCTCGGGTCGCCGCGTTCGGCGGCGATTTCGTAGAGCTCGGTTATTGCGGTGCGCGCTTCGACGCCGCGGTTGAGGCGGGCCAATGCCTGGACGCGGTAGAGCAGCAGGCGCGGTACATATTCCGCCGGCGCCTGGGCGATGGCGGCGCCGGTATCGGCGCAAGAGATGGCCTGCTCGTAAGCGCCGGCAAGGAACTGAACCTTGGCGCACAACATGTGAGCGAAGAAGCGCATCGCCGGCATGCCGCTACGGTCGGCGATGACGCCATGAATCGCGACAAGCCGCTGCGCCTGCGCAGTGGCGCCGGATTGAGCAAACATTGTCGCGATATTGTTGACGATGACGACGCCGTCGATTGGCTTGCCCGCGGCGAGGTCTAGCTCGACCGTGCGTTCGAGGTGGTGCAAGGCGGTTTCGTAATCGCCGATGCGCACTGAATTGTACGCCATGGCATCGTGGAGGCCCGAGCGCAGCGTGCGCGTGGCGGCGGTGTCGGGCAGGTGCAGCAGGCCGGCGCGGGCGGCTTCCAGAGAATTGCCAAAGAGCCCGAGATCGGTGAGCGCATAGGCGCGCAAGCGTTCGCCGGCGGCGCGGACGAGCGGATCGGTTTGGTTGGCTAGCGCCTGGCTGAGATTGCGGCGGACGGTGACGTAATCACCATCGAGCGCCGGTGCGTAGGCGCGAAGAAGGCCAGCCATTGCCATAAAGCGCGCGCTGGCTTGACTGATGGCTTCGCGCTCGAGCGCAGCCAAGGACCGCGCTGCGTCTTCCACGCTGGACGCGATGTAGTCGTCGGCGGCGAGATCGTAGAGACCCTGCAGACGCGCCTCGCCGCTGGCGCGGGCAGCGACAGCCTGGCGCTCGCGGCGGACATTTTCAGTCACGATCAGGTCTTCGGCTTCGACGCGCACCGCCAGCGCTTCGCCCCGTGCGATCCAATCGCCTGGCTCTTGTGCCTGTGCTTGATTGAAAATGCCGAGGGCGCACGCGCTCATAACGAGCGCGCGCAAGATCGTAGCACGCATAACCACCCACCTAGTTTTGCGGGCACTATGCTCAGCGCTCGTTAAGGGATCGGCGCAGGGATGTGGTGAAGCCGAAATTTACCGTGCGGGTCAGACTTCGCGGATGTCTGCGCCAAGACCTTGCATGCAATCGACGAAGCCCGGGAAAGAGGTCGCGATCATCTCCGCCTCGTCGACGGTGACTGGCTCTCTCGCGGCCATACCAAGCACCAGGAACGACATCGCCACGCGGTGGTCACCCTGAGTGCGGATTTGCGCGCCACCGCGTACGCTTTTGGGGCCATTGCCACGCACCACTAGACCATCCGCCAATTCTTCGGCATCGACACCGCAGGCGCGCAGGCCGTCTACCATCAATGTAATTCGGTCACTTTCCTTCACCCGCAGCTCGGCGGCGCCGACGATTCGGGTTTCGCCGTGCGCGAAGGCGGCGACGACGGCGAGGATCGGGAATTCGTCAATCATCGCTGGCGCGCGCTTAGCCGGCGGGCTGGCGCCATTAAGTTTGCTGGTGCGGGCGACGATGTCGGCGATCGGCTCTCCGATCGGATCGCGGCGCTCTTCGTACGTCAGCTGGGCGCCCATCTCGAGCAAAGTCTCGAAGAAGCCGAGCCGCAGCGGATTCACCAACACATCCTCAATGCGAATCTCAGACTTGTTGAGGATGAGCGCTGCAGCGATCGGGAAAGCGGCGGACGATGGATCGCCGGGCACGTAGATGTTGGCGCCGGTGAGCGGGCCCGCGCGAACGCGAGGATGCTGGCCGCCGTCGATCTCGACAGTGTCGATCTGCGCGCCGAACACGCCCAGCATGCGTTCGGTGTGGTCGCGCGAGCGCTCGGGCTCGATCAACACCGTCTCGCCCTCGGCGTTGAGGCCGGCAAGCAGCACCGCTGACTTCACCTGCGCTGATGACATTGGCGAGCGGTAAGTGATGCCTTTGAGATTGCCACCATGCACGATCAGCGGTAGCCGGTTTTCAGTCGTGTCGAAACGGGCGCCCATTTGTGAGAGCGGTGCGACGACGCGGTTCATCGGCCGCTTGCGCAACGACTGGTCGCCGTCGAAGCGGGCGCTGAGCTTGAAGCCGCTAGCGGCGCCAAGCAGCAGCCGCGCTGCCGTGCCCGAGTTGCCGCAATCGACGGTGATGGCGGGCTGATTGAAGCCGCCGGCGCCGCTAACGCGCCAACGGCGCTCGCCGACGCGTTCGGCGCTGGACCCGAACTGACGCACCGCCTCGGCCGTGCACAGGACGTCCTCGGACTCGAGCAAACCCTCGATTTCCGTGTCGCCGTGTGCGAGGGCCCCCAGGATGAGGGCGCGGTGCGAAATGGACTTGTCGCCCGGTGGTCGGGCGCGGCCCTGCAGCAGCCCGGCGAATCGCGCCTTGAGACGCATGACGACACCCGTTTTGGCAGCCGCTGGAAGAGGATGACAAAGCTTTTGACAGGCGCTCCGGGAGGTGGCAAGCGAGCGCCCCGCGCGGAGGCTGCGCGCCACACCCCCGGGAACCAGGAGAGCCGTTTTGGCCAAAACCGATTTGGGCGCCAAGCAAGTGTGCCCGAACTGCGGGGCGAAGTTCTACGATTTGAGCCGGCGCCCGGCCGTCTGCCCCAAGTGCACCACCGCCTTCGACCCGGCCGAAGAGGGCGTGCGCGCTCGCCGTGGTCGCGGCCGGGTCTCGGCCAACGAGCCGAACTACGAGGACGAAGACGAGGAAGTCGACGCTAAAGCCAAGGCTAAGACTGGCGACGAAGATGAGGACGAAGAAGTCGAGGCGACGCCGGAAATCGACGCTGACGCTGAGGTTGAGCCGATCGTCGCCGACGACGAGGACGCCGATGACACCCCGGCGGGCGACGAATTGCCGGAAGGCTTCTCCGAAGAGGAAGCCGACCTTGGCGACGACGCCGCTGACGACGACAGCGTGCCGATGATCGAGGACGAGGAAGAGTTCCCGGAGGACGAGATCGGCGCGATCTCTGGCAAAGACGAAGACGAGAGCCGCTAACGCGGGCGGCGCTTGAACACGAACGGGGCGAAGCGTAGGTTCCGCCCCCTAAAACCAGGCGCCGCCGGTTCGGCAGAACCAGCGTCGCCAGATGGGGCCTTAGCTCAGCTGGGAGAGCGCCTGCATGGCATGCAGGAGGTCAGCGGTTCGATCCCGCTAGGCTCCACCAATCTATAAATCCTTGTATTTCGAGCGTTTTACAAACCATCTGCGCGCCGAACAGGTCGCATACTCTTGGGATGGCGACGCTGGCGCCCCGGACCCACGTGCTGAGCCTGGGGAGCTGCGAATAGACCTGATCACCAGCTAAACGCGCTAAGCAGGCCAACCGACCGACCGCGTTGGAGAGACCAAGTCGGTCGCGACAACCGGTGGCATGACGAACGTGGCTCGGCAGCTGACTCTTGGCCCCCACTTTGGCAGTCTATCTTGCATGAACAAATTTAGGACCAATGCTGGTCGATCTATGGCGGCCGTCGGGACTGGCCTCATAATTTGTGCCGCCGTGTTCGTCGTAGCAGTCACGTTCGATCGGCCTTTGGAGTCAGCGGATTGGACTGGGTTCATCCAGGAGATCGCTGGTTCGAACACGCTCATCCCGATGGCTGGCATCGCCCTCATCTGCTTAGTAGGCGTACCGCTTTGGCTTCCGTTTCACTTTATCGGTCGGCGACATTGGGTGGTTGCTGTCCTGCGTGGTGCGGCCCTGTTTTTCACGACATGGCTGGGGCTGGAGACAACGTGGAACCGCAAGTTGGGCTACGGCACATGGGATGCCGTTGCTCGCAGTTCAGCAATTGCGGGATTGCTAGGCGCGGTGATCGCCGGACTCATGTGGCGCGTCGCCTATAGGCGCGTCCCGCCGCCGCATAGTCGATGACCGAGTTCGGCGAGGATCGCGTCCGCGGCGGTGGAGGACTGAGAGGGCAAGATGTATGCGACGTCCCCATCGTTTTTCATGTCGGTAGCGTTCGCCGCTTGCCTGCTCGCATCAGCTTGCGCATCGCTGGATGTTGCGAGAAGCGCGTGCTTTGAGGACGACACGCGTGCATGGCAACGGATCGCAGAACCTGAGAATGCCGCCCTGTATCAACATCTGGCTGATGACAATCCTGCGTTAAGGGGAGGCTGGATGTATCGCCAAGAGGTCTGGTTTTCGCTTCGAACCGGCGAAGTTACATTGTGTCGCCTTGGCGAAGCCAACCGATCCGGCGTGACTTATGAGTTTGCGCCGGACGGTTCCCTCGCAGACCGAGGCTTCCTGTGGATCACGACCAAATAGGCATCGCAAAGATGAGCGCCAAGGGCAGCTTTCGGCGAACGTAGGCCGGTCGATCGGGTGGGAGCTGATCGGCAGGTCTGGGTGGTGTCGGCCGGTCACACGAGAGTTCAGTCTGTGTCGGTCATGAGGAGAGTGGTTGCGACGCCAGTCTTCTTGTCGAGCCAAAAGAACGAGGCGTCCCACGCCACGTCTTTGAACCACGACGACCAAGGGGCGAAGCTCACGTAAGCCAGAGCGTCCGAATAGCGATCATCGAAGGCAGCTTCCGTGAAGGAGCTGACTAGGTGCAAGAGCGCTTTGTCCGATCCGCCGAATTTGGTGTACGCGCCACCGTTGGCGAGCGTTCCAGCCAATCGTCCGGTCGCCACGTGAGGCTGCTCCATCTTGAAGCCCAAGTCGCCGTCAGACCGCCTGAAGTGTCCCAGCGGCCCTAGGCTCTGGGTGACGGTGGGATGTTGGTAGAAGCGGTGGAAGAACAGCGCTTCGTCGAGCCTGTTCCGGGAAAAGTACCATCGCCAAGTTGGCGGGGCCTCGATCGAGAACCGGCCAAGGACCGCCCCGCCGTTGTCGTGGCTACGTCTCAGCTCATCAACAACCGCCGCAAGTCGGGGATCGACAGATGCGCCATGGTTGATCTGAACCATACGCCAATCAGCGTTCAGATCAGCTAGGGTGGGCTTTTCCTGCTTCCAATCGACGTCGCTGTAGTCCACGACTTGTTCTCATGCTGCTTATCGCAAAAAACGGAGCCATCTCTGGCTCCGTTTTCTGCGTTCTTTCAGATGGCGATTTAGGTGCGGTCGGCTTCGCGATCGCGCTGCGCGTCGACGTCTGCCTTCTTCACGGAATCCTTAATGTCGCCCACCGCGTCATGGGCGGCGCCCTTAGCCTTGTCGATCGCACCTTCGACGCGCAGCTTGTCGTTTCCGGTGGCTTTGCCGATCGCGTCCTTGGCGGCGCCTGATGCTTTATCGGCCGCGCCTTTGAGATGTTCTTTGTCCATGGTCTCGTCCTTTCGTGAACTGGCGAACCAACGGGCCCATGACCATATGGTTCCGGTCGAGCGGAACCCTGCCGCGTGGCGGGCGGTCGCACCCGTACACGGCGTAGCGTTTCGCATTTCGCCACCCAATATTGCTGCCAACCTTAGAGGAGTGAGCCCATGTCCACGGAACGCGCAGTACTGGCTGCGGGATGCTTTTGGGGTGTCCAGGACCTTGTGCGTAAGCTGCCAGGCGTGATCAGCAGCCGCACCGGCTATTCGGGCGGTGATGTCCCCAACGCTACCTATCGCCATCACGGCGCCCACGCCGAGGCGGTAGAGATTGTTTTTGACCCAGCGATAATCTCGTATCGCGACTTGCTGGAATTCTTTTTCCAGATCCATGACCCCACCACGCGTAATCGGCAGGGCAACGACATCGGCGCGAGCTATCGCTCAGCCATCTATTTTACCAGCGACGAGCAGAAGCGCGTCGCGGAAGAGACCATCGCCGACGTTGATGCTTCAGGAATCTGGCCTGGCAAGGTGGTGACGACGATCGAGCCTGTAGGCCCGTTCTGGGAGGCCGAGCCGGAGCATCAAGATTACCTTGAGCGCATTCCAGATGGCTACACTTGCCACTTCGTTCGGCCGAATTGGAAGTTGCCGCACCGCGCTAAGGTGAGCTGAGACTCATTGAGTCACGCGGGCGCGAAGACGGTCGAGTTCGTAGAGGTCGTTGCGGCTGAAGCCGACATGCGCGTTTACCGCCGCGACGACCGCTCGTCCTAAGCGTTGCTCGAGCGTGTCCATGAGCGTGAACTTCTCACGCTCCGGCGCGCCTGCGGCTTGCTTTGCGCTTTCGTGGCTGGCCAGGATCAGCTCTTCGGCCCGCAGCACGAGCTCCATTTTGGTTTCGACGTACGCCATCACGTCTTCCGGACTGACGCTGCCCGTTTTGCTTTGGGCAAAGTGGCCCGCGCGGATGTCCTCCAACACCTGCCGATGCGCCGCGGCGTCGGCCGCGAGCCATTGCCGTGTCGCGCGTTCGCTCTTGGCCAGCGTCAGGAACAAGGTCAGCGGCGCCAGCAACAGGGTTAGCGCCATGGTTATGACCGGCTGCGACGGAAAGTGATTGAACGTCGAGTGCACAACGATGGCGGCGATCAGGCCCGGCGCGAACAGGAGCGGTTTAAACTGGTAATGCGTCGCGGCGCCCTCGGCCTGCTTCTCCGACATTTCGTGCGAGATCACCGCAAACAGCGCCGTCGCCGCGCCGTGCATCACCGCCGTGCCGAAGCCGCGCACCAGCCAGTCGGTGACGTTCGCTTGCGTCATCGTGAACAAGTACCAGCAGTTTTCCGCCACCGAGAAACCGGCGCCGACTGCAAAGCCCGCGATCGCGGCGTCCAGCTTGAAACCGAGCCGGTTCTTGGCGAACAGGAACACGATAGGCGCGGCCTTCATGGTCTCTTCGATGACCGGCGCGACATAGCGACTATAATTGCCCCAGCCGATGGGAAAGCCGTCCATGACCCGCCAATTGGCGACGAAGCTGAATAGCGCCAGGCCCGCGCCCGCGAGCGTCAGCAGCGCGATGTCGCGCAGCGGGATAAGATTGAAGACATCCAGGCGATCGAACACCAGCAACAGGAGCAGCACCGGCGCCAGCGCGATCGCCGCCTTCAGTACTAAGTCGATGACCATCACATGATCTTCAGCGAGAGCAGCACCTCGTTGCCTTGGCGCTCGCCATCTTCGAAGCCCTCAGCGTAACCGAGCGATAGCACCATCGGCAATCGGTGGGCCACGGTAAAATTCCAATCCGTCTGAATGCCGATGGATTGTAGAGAGCGGCGGTCGCCGACATTGGGCGCCGTTTCCAATGCGCCGACGAAGAAGGCGGGGCGCATGGAGCTCAGGAAGAAAGCTGAGTTGCCGAGGTCCTCAAATCGGACCGGCGGCAAATTGAGCTCGGCGATCGAACGCACGAAGCTGCGGGCGTCAATTTCGTTGATCTCGAAGCCGGGTAGGCTGTCGAAGTCGCGGTAGCGCTTCACTTCGCGGTCATCGACGTAATTGTTGCCAAAGGCGCCCATGTAGAAGCTGCTGAGCGGGCTGGCTTCATCGCCGCCGACGGCGCCAGCGGACGAATAGAGCCATACCGAGGCGTTATTGATCGGGAGCGGCACGCCGAAATCGATACCGCCGCGAATGCTGGGAAAGAATTCGTCATTGGCATGATCGGCCCCGACCGCGAGATTCCACCGCCAGCCGCGTTCGTGGTCGACCGCGCCGAGCGAACGGGTGGTGTTGGTGTAGCTGAGCTCGGCATTGAACGAGGCCAGCGTGTCGAAC
>Ga0163154_10008701_pt1 | contig 11746 bp, 10 predicted proteins | sample OliLakLV19MP9P1_FD_148649 | JGI IMG/M metagenome (GOLD analysis project Ga0163154, IMG submission 148649) | Freshwater microbial mat bacterial communities from Lake Vanda, McMurdo Dry Valleys, Antarctica - Oligotrophic Lake LV.19.MP9.P1 | ecosystem: Environmental > Aquatic > Freshwater > Lake >... | reverse complement strand
GCATCTTTGATCCAAGATTTTTCAAGAAGTGGATCTACAATTAATTTCTCCTCGGAAAATAAAAAGACATTAGAGAAAAAAAGAAGCATAATTGCAATTCGCAAAAACACATCTTTTTTTTTCAAAATTTATACCTTGTATTTCGTTTGGATAAAGTTAAGTGCCATAGTAAAAATACGCGTAAATTCTTTCCTATGATCTTCATTGTTCACTCGAGAGAGTATACCTTTTAAAGTATTTTGCACCAAGTTATAGTTAGGCACATCAAAAAATGCTTTTTGGATATGTGGCCAAGCCATTCGCACCAAATTTACAAATTCAGGGCTCCCTTTTTTAAGTTCCACTATGGCCCGATCTAAGGTCATTTTAACCCATTGAAAATTTTTTAATTTCTGTAACAACATAACGAGCGTTTCTTTTTGGAATTGAGTTTTGTTTGTGATTCCTTCAAAAATTTGATCCCAACTAACAGGTTCTCCTTTTTGTTCTTTCATTAAACTGGTTCTAATTGAAATTAAAGTTTTTTCAAATTCCCCCTGTCCTCTTAACCAATTCTGGTAACCGACCTGGTCTGCTTTTTGTTGGAATCCAGAAATCATGGAGGAAAGATCAAAAAATTCTTTTAAGGTGTAGGAAGTAACCGTGGAGAGATAAGGGTCGGCAGGGATGGTCTCTTCTTCTTCCTCCATTTCTGGTGAGATATCGAGCATTTGATCAAATTCATCTGGCTCGGTTTCTGCGAGTGATGAATTATTTTCTTCGGACTCCCCGTCAAATTCTAAATCTTCTATTTCATAATCATCTTTTGGTGCGGAGGGAGAATTTGTTGGTTCTTCGATTTGTGATTCCGATACCGGTGGACCAATTTGAATGTCTAATTTTTCACCAGTGAGTGAATCGCCAAATGCTTCTACGATTTCAACTAATATGGATTTTTCTTTTTCACGAACAGCTGTTTGTTTTTTTACAGGCTCAGGCGGTGCATTCGCTTGTGTGAGAGCGGCAGTCAAGGATGTTGGTGGTGCTTTATCTGATGGTGAATTTGAAATGGCAAGAGCTGCCTTCGCTGATTCTGCCATCAATCCTTGTGGTTCTATGATCTCGCCAGTTTTTGTATTTTCTAAAACAATCAATATTCCATTTTGCACAAAACGATGGTCAGGTGGAAAAACGAATCCCAATCTCTCAATGATTTCTTCTGTGATACGATCAAAGTGAACTTCTGGACTTTTGTCCAATTTTTCTAATTCTTGGGCTTTTAACTTTTCTTTAACTTTTCCAAGTACATCTATAAAATTTGTATTTAAGTATGCTGAAATTTCACTTTGCGGAACACCTAACATAGTCGCGAACTGCGGGAGGTGTTCAAAAAAATGATCCGTTTTTTTGACATTAGCCGTCATATAGGCTTTCGTAGATTTTACGATCGCATCGATTTGAGCTTGGTCTAGTTTTTTGGCCTTTAAAATCTTTTTAAATAAATCAATGTGGGCATGAAAATAAGAGAGGAACTCGCCATAGGGAGTAAATTCATACTCTCCTTGCCCTCGCTTTTCTAGAACTTTTTTTGAAGTGTCTGACATATTTGGGAATCTGTTCAAGACCATATTGAATTTTTCAAAGGTCAAGAGATTTACGTAAGGATTGACGAAAACAATACGAGCATAAGTCTAGAGATATGAAAGCTTTGCTTAAATTAATTATTTTGTCTAGCTTGGTATTCACCTTTTCTCAGTGCCAAAAAAGAGAAGACAAAACGATCCAAAGAAACCTTCTCACCTTCGTTGTCGGTTGCACTGGTGGTTCTCTTAGTGCTTGCCAAGCAAATTGTGCTACAACTTACCCTGATGTAACGGGCGAAAATTATCCAAATGTTTCTACTTGTAATTCAAATTGCTCAAATTACTGCAGTTTGACAAATCTTTACCTACTAATTTCAAATAAGTAATAGATAACTGGACAAATAGCTATAAGCCGTATGCAAGTAAAGATGCGGCAACGATCCCTGCTGTTTCCGTTCGTAAAATTCCCCCTTCTAATTTCGCTCCTTGGACTTTACACTCATTCATTAAGTGAATTTCATCTTTATGAAATCCACCTTCTGGACCAATCAATGGAATCTTTTCTCTAAGCATTGTTAATTCAAACTTCGTTTCCGAATGGGGATCAAATAAAAATAAATTCTCTTTTTCTCTACTTAGCAATTCGTTCAGTGTAAGTATTTCAAACTCTGCCAGGATTGTTTGTTTTGATTGAATCGCCGCTTCGGAAATAATTTTTTTGGCTCTATCTTGATTAAAATCTTTTCGAATCGAATGTTGGAATAGACAAAATATGATTTTAGTTATGCCGATTTCGGTAGCTTTTTGGATAAAATAATCTAAACGATTTCCTTTCGGAAGTGCAATAGCAATCGTTAGCCGATTCTCTTTTTTTGGTAAATCAATTTGAGAAATAAAATCTAATTCTTTCTTTTTGGGAGAATATTGATAAAGATATGATTTACCAATTCCATCTCTAATTTCGATTAGGTGATTTTCAAAACCTAACCTTCTTGCTTTTAGGTGAGAGTATTCATCACTAGTAAGTTGGATAGATTTTTCTGGTATAAATCCTTCTCTAAATAGAAGGAGATCACCTTCATTCATCTACCTAAATTATCAACGGCAAAAAGAGAAGCATCAGGTGTGACTGATTTATCTACTTCCTGAATTTCCCAAACTGTGATACTACCAGTATTCAAATCTAACATTTCCCAACGAGATGCCTTATCCACATCTTCTACTTTGGCGCCTTCTTTAATTTTGATACTGCCATATTTTAAGTTGAGGGACTTAAATAAAATACCATCCCTGTCATGAAAATCTATTCGCGTTGGTTTTAGATCTTTTTTACTAACAAGTAAAACTAATTTTTTATAGAAGTATGGTAAAATTGGTTTAAGGGCAATGCGATAGTACATCTCACCCGCTATTTCTAGATCTGCATTGACAACTGGATTGTAATTTGCCTGATACGAATATCCAGATAGGTCCACGTAGAAAAATCCCGTACCCATAAGAGCTTCATACTTTTCATCATCTGTTTTGCGAAATAGTTTCGCAGACAGTACATTAAAGAAAAAAACATTTTCACCCTCGTCTTTAGTGAGAAGTTTTGCTTCTAATCCTCGCCCCTTTCTATCAAATAAATAAAGAGCATCTTCTCCGTTAAAAAACCGATTGATCTTCCAAGTTTCAGATTGCCCATTCCTTCGAATGAGAGTGTAAGTTCCCTTAACCAAACCTTTACCAAAATCCAGTTCTTTGTCCAAACGAGCGAGTAACTCTTGTGCGGAAAGAGTCGTATCTGGTGCTTGTGCCGATACAGAATTAGAAAAAATGAATAGTGAGAAAATCATCACCAAACGTAGAGTATTTATTTTTCGCATATTGTTTGTTATTCTACTCTCATCGAAGGTTTGGTATAAGAATAAAGCCCGTGGACCGATCCTTGTGCCTGAGCGGATTCTGTTCGTCTTTCAAAACGAAGTTTGCCATGTCTTAATGCATTGTGAATTTCAGGAATACTTTTGTATCCCATATCTTGGAATGATTGTCTAAGCCCTTGGATCAAATAAGGAATCAAATTTAATACGGAACCCTTATCGACGACATAGCCAGATACACCTTGCGCCACTTTGATTTTTTGAGATTCAGAAAAATATCGTTTATCTCCACCCTTATTCATTGCTTCCAAACTTGCCATTCCACGGTATCTCTTTAGACGTATTCCATTCTCATAAAAATACTCACCTGGTGCTTCTTTTGTGCCTGCAAACATAGAACCCATCATGCACATAGAAGCCCCGATCGCGAGGGCATTGGCAATATCACCGATATTGGAAATGCCCCCATCTGCAATGACAGGAACTCCGTGTTTTGACGCGTATTGTGCCGTTTTAAATACAGCCGTTGCCTGTGCCCGTCCCACAGCCATAGTATCTTGTGTGATACAAATGGAACCTGGTCCCATTCCGATTCGCAATCCATCGGCACCTGCGGCAATTAAATTCGCGGCCTGCCCTTGTGTGACAACATTACCAGCGATCACATCTACATTCGGAAAATTTTTCTTTATGAACTGGATCATTTCGATTTGATAAGATGAATTTCCTTGCGCGGAATCTATCGTAATCACATCCACACCTATACTCGATAAGGCGGCAATTCGTTCTCGGGATTCTGGAAGTGTGGATAAAGCCGCACCGACTCTCAATTTTTTTGAGTCGTCTTTGGATGCTTGCGGGAATTCTTTATTTTTTTGTAAATCACTACGACATATTAGTGCAACTAGTCTACCTTGTTTATCAGTGATAGGGAGTTTGCCTTTTTTGCTAGTTCTTAAAATATCATTTGCTTCGCGTAAACTGATACCTTGTTCGGCGGTGATCAATTCCTTCGTCATCACCTTACCAAGTTTAACCGAACGATCTTGTTCAAAGTCAACATCTCTATTGGTGACAATGCCCACTAACTTTGTATTTTGCGTCCCATCTTCGGTAATAGGGATACCACTGAAACCATGTTTTTCTTTGATATCATCCAAATCAAAGATAGTGTGTTCCGGTGAAAGTAAAATTGGATCTTTGATAAAACCATTTTCGTAACGTTTTACCTTTTTTACTAATTCAACTTGTTCTTCTAAGCTATTATTATAATGTATGATACCGATTCCACCCATCAGAGCCTGTGCAATGGCCATATCGGACTCAGTCACTGTGTCCATAGGCGAACTCATCAAAGGTCTTTTGAGTGTGATATTTTTTGAAAGTTTGGTTTCGAGCTCTACGTCGCTCGGATTGAAATCGATATAACCAGGTAACACTAAAAAATCACGGTAGGTAAGCCCTAAATTGACCGAAAAAAGCTCATCTCCACTAACTCCGTCTAAGAGTTCAATCCCAAATGGGGTGTGATTTGACATAATTAACCTTCCTTTTTCTACTTTAAGTAAGAAAAGTATGGATGCAAGAGAATTTCCACCTTCCAGACGTCGATAATGTAATGAAAACCACGGTCTCTTTAGAATGGAAACGATAGAGCGAACAAAACGATCCTTAGATGTTTTTTCTGATAAAGAAAAAAAACTGCACGTCCTTACAAAATTCCTTTTGAATCAGGAATTGAACATAAAGGATTCATATCCTCCTGGCGATGTATGTGTCTTAAAAAAAGTCTCGGGTGATGGAAGTAAAATCCAAGTCAGCTCAAGACCCACGACTACCTTTGCTGTTGGTCAAAAACTAACTCTCTATAAAATTCTTGGTCGTTATCTTCACTTAGAATGCACTGTCGAACAAGAGAAAGGTGAATCCCAATATATACTCACTTTGAATAAAATCGCCATTGCGAAAAAAGATCGAGATAGCCAAAGGGTATTTCTCCAACCAGGCCAAGCTTGGATTACAAACATCATTTCTTCTAAAGCAAAAATTGAAACTGATATGTTTCATATTCCGACCGCGGTCAAAGTCAATTTCCAAGACTATGAAACAAAACTAAAAGACAAATGTGATTTTATAAAAATTTCTACTTTTTCAAGCAATGATGAAGAAAAAGTTCGCACTGTGAAAAAAACGAAAAAAAATCTTTTGATAGAAGATGCGCAAAACCCTGCAAGTTATCAAGTAGCACCTAACGAAGATTTCATTAATTTTGCCGAAGAAGTAGATGCAGAGATTCCAAAAGAAATCAACCAATTTCGAAATCAAAAAATTGTTTCAGAATTAATTATCCCAATACTGTATCTTAATGATGAGGATGAATCCATCCCTATCGGTTACATTCAAATGCAAAGCAAATCAGAAAAATTTGATATGATTCGCGCTATGGAAACAAAAACCATTGCCTTTGAAATGGTGGATAGAATTCGAAATTCAAATATGATAAAATCAGATGGCAAATATCCCGTTTTGGATATTTCAGAAGGCGGTCTAAAAGTAAAAATAGATCATCCTGATTTGATGTCCACCTTACCGAAGTTAAGTGGATTCCATTTTGATATATTTTTCAAAATGCAGGCACCACTCACAGCCTTCGGGCAAATTAAATCCATTCAAAAGGATGAGGAAGGCCATTTAACAGTGGGTCTAGCCCTTGCTGGTCATTCATCTAGGATTGGTGAGAAAAAAAGATTTTTAGAGAATGTAGATGCACTTCGAAAAAATACGCAGAAGGCTTAAACTTCTCCGTAACCTAAGACTTCGATAGACCATCTTTTTTCTAAATATCTTTCACCAAAAGATATCGCTTCAGGATCAATATTTTCCTTCATACTTTTCCAAAGACTTTCAGACACTTCTCTATCCTGAAACCAAACCAAAGGCATATCTATCCCAATCTGATTTAAATTATCTGGTAGTGAAGATTTATCCATTTCCAGATAGAAAAAGATATTTTCATTTTTCTCCATGTTAGAAATCCATAATTTAGGTAAATCTGCATCCTTTTTGCATATAACAATGATTCGACGCTGCATATTTTCATTTCTATGGGCGAGTACTCTTGATAAATAACTTTGGGGAGCCTCATCTATTATTTTTTGAACTTTCTGAATGATAGCATCTGAGATCATAGTTTCTGTATAAAAAACAAAATCCATGGTGCAATAAGGATCAATGCCAATTCGTTTTTCTATACACATCTGCATTAGATTTAAATCCTTTGCCCAATCTTTTGATTCAAACCAAATCGCTTGGTGACGGCTACCTGGTTGTGAAATAACCTTTTGTATTTGATCTGGATTTAAATTTGAAAAATTGATATGAAAGTGATCATTAATATCACTAGCACCATTACAAAGAAAGGGTCTCGGGAATTCGTCAACTCTACGATCTAACAAACTTTCCGCGAGCTCGAGTGTAGAGGAGATATCTTGTTCTGAAAAATCTGCTGTGGAAATGATACGATATGGGGGGCTTTGTAAAAAAATTAGTCCTTCCTTTTTGGCATCACGCCTCATCGCCGTTCCAGGCAAAACTGACAATGGAAATACTTGCACCCATTCTTCCAGTCCATGTTCTAAAAAAAAATGTATTCCTCTTTCTACATCACTCGGTTTGTCTCCAGGCAATCCTATAATAAGGTCTAACAAAAGTTCTATCCCTTCTCCGACTAACATCTTCGAAACTTCGGCTACCTTTTCTGGATCCCCATATCTTTTTACACGTTTTAATGTTTCCGGATTTATGGATTGCATACCAAGTTCAATGCGATTGAATCCAGCTTTCGCCAATTTTTTGGCAATTTTTGATGTCACACCTTCTGACCGAAGTTCGGCGAACATAGACATCTGGTGGTCAGAATTTACTTCCGCGATAGCATCCAAAAAATTTTCGAATCCAGGACGATGGTTAAACGTAGGGTCTAAAAAAACTAATTCCCGAGCCCCACTCTCTTTCAAATGGCTGATTAGTTTTACTGTTTCATCAATATTTAAAGTTCTTAAATTTTGTGATGACTTGGGATAAAAACAATACGTACATTGAGATTTGCAGCCGCGCACAGTTTCTAGATAGGTGGATCTAGCACCATCCACAGAAAGAAATCCCGATGTATATGGGGAAGGAAAATCAGTGAGTGGGAAATCTGCCGAGACGTTATGTGTGAATTCGGACATTTTACCATTTGGCAATCTATAAGAAATATTTTCTACAGATGATAGTGGGGATTTTTCCACTAAGGATTTCATTAACTTCCCAAAACTATGTTCTGCTTCCCCACTAACAGCGATATCATAGCCTAATTGTTCCATTAAAAATGGATTGTCAGCATTTACCTCGGGCCCGCCAATAAGTATAGTAATATCACTTTTTTGTTTTTTGAGTTCTCTCGCTAAATGAAGACTTCTTTCGGTATTCCAAAGATATAGTGAAAATCCGACATAGTCTGGATTTGATTCTAATAAAAAGTCAACAAGCTCCGTATCACCCATGTTATCCGTAATTTCTGGAGCGACAGATGTGGCGGTTAAATTTTTTATAGGTGTTTCTTTATAGGAAAGACTTGATGCCAGGCTCGCCGCGGCGAGAGGAACATTTCCAGTCGCCGCATAATATGATGGAGGTGGCACAGGTAATTGTAATAATTGAATGATTGCCAAGATTGTCTCCAATCACCATAGGAAAACAAGATTCTATAATAGCAAAAACTTTCCCTACCGCGAAAGGACGATATCAATAAAGAGTATCAGATTATCACCAAAATCCCGCGAAAAAGTTCGAAGCATCACATTTTCCGAAATATCGTGATACACAGGTGATATCGCCCAAGAATCTTTACTGGTTCTTGATTTGTGGATATGCTCAAAAAAATAAGGGCGCCATGACCAATTTTTGCCTAAATAAGAATAATCTGCGATTAATCCTTTTTTTGGATCTTGTGAATAGTTGGGTGAAATTTGAAAACCAAATGGATTTGTAATGTACATTCGAAAGAAATCTGAATCTTTTGAGATCTCAGACTGTCCTTTCAAATCCCATTCCCAAACTCCATCATGCGAATCAAAACCCAGGGTAATATTTGATAACTTTGCTTTCCACCTTTCTTCCCAAATGATTTGGGATTCCATTTCTTCATTCTTTCTACCGTGGAAATAATCTAAGGCATGACTCATCTCTTTTCTAAATCCAAATCTTTTTGCGAAGTCACGTTCTGGTTTGGCAAAATGATATCCTTGGATGTATCTTGCCCCATAGTTTAGTGCATTATATAATTCATCATTTGATTCTATACCTTCAAAAAGTAGAGAACTTCCCAAGGATTCACCTAGTCTTGATAAGTTGAGTAGTATTTCTTTAAAATTTCTAGAGAATGTAGAACGACGTAACATTTGTAAGTCGACTTTTATAATTTCAGGATGATACAATCCAATTCTATCTAAATTCGATGCCTCAGATCCAGCATCATCAACCGCAATACTAAATCCTTCACTTCGATATAAATTCAGTATAGGTTTTAGAATTTCCAGATTTTGCTCAAACCTTTCTTCGGTGATTTCTATCACTATCCTAGTAGGATCAATTTCTAGTTCCCTCACCTTTTGAATAGTAAACGGAAGTTTGGCGGGAAAACTTTGCAATAAATCAAACATTAAATGAGGAGATACGTTTATAAATAATTTTGTCTCGGGCGGTGCCTCTTCTTTGAATTTTTTAAGTGCCTGGTATCGAATTTCACGATCCACTTTTTTTTTGAGTCGAAAGAGATCACTTGTTTTGTGAAAGTTAAGTTTTGAACCTCTTGCTTCATCAATGGCAAGAAAGAATGGCCCAAGGCTTAATAGTTCAGTTGTTGTCTCGAGTCGCCCAAGAACTTCGTAGCCAAAGACACCAGTGGATTCAGAAGACAATATAGGTTGAAATACAGGAACCAGTGTTCCCTTGCTTAACCAGGTCTCCCATTCATCAGTTTGTCTTAAATCTCTCTCTTGCAGAACCATTTTACTACTCACAACCTTGCAAGAACGGTACCATTAAGCAAATTGTCCAAAAATATAGCTAAATCATATACTAATATGAATGTAATGAAATCGATTACTTATAAAACGTACGCATTGTTCACAAAGATAGCATATCGTACCGATGATGAAATGATTCATCAAAATAAGATAAACAGACCTAAATCGGCTAATGGGGGAAAGATTAATTGTGATTAGAGGATAACAATGGAGAGAGAAAAAATAAGCAAGACTCTAAAAAATCTCTAGAGCCTCACAATAAATAATTATTATTTAATATCGCTTTGTCTTTGTTTTAAAGATTCGTCGAGTTTTGGTTTTTTAGAAGGTTTTGGCTCTTCCACTGGCGGAGGATTTTGTTTCACCTCATTGGACGAACAATTAACAAGTGTAATAGCAAAAATAGCCATGAGTATGGACAATGTAATTTTTTTCATTTTTGGCTCCTAATGCTAATTTTTTGCCGTGCATAAAAATGTCCACAAAAAAAGATGAATGAGCATTCAAAGTAAGGACACACAGAGATAAATGGGCAAATTTTTCGTATTTGAAGGGATAGATGGCTCGGGAAAGACAACTTTATCAAAACTTGTAGCTAATAAACTAGAAGCTCCACCGAACATAGAAATCATTTGGCATAGAGAACCGACTGATGGCGCCTATGGAAAACAAATTAGAAATTTTTTGACAGGACGCATTACATTAACAAAGACAGAACAGATGGAACTATTTCTTAAAGATCGGCATCAATCCGTAACGGAAGTTATTCGACCAAATATCACAAAAGGAAATATCGTAATTCAAGATAGATATATTTATTCCACAGCCGCATACCAAGGTGGAAATGAATTTACTTGCGAAGAAATACTATTAAAAAACGAAGAACAAGGTTTTCCTAAACCAAATTTAGTTTTTTTTATAGATCTCACTCCAGAAGAAGCCCGCGAAAGAAGAGTCGCTCGTGGAGGAAAAAAAGAATATTTCGATGAAGACTCATCGCAAAATTTAATTTATCAAAATTATATGAAAATTTTACCAGCGAATACCGTATTCTTAGATGGTAATGCTAATTTGGAAGAACTAACAACGATTGTGTTGGAACAAATAATGTCGTACATTGTTGATTAATTGTTAAACGACATGAACAGAGCATAATTTAAACCAAAAAGTTTAAAAATTTATTTATTTACTTAAAAAAAATAAATTAGGAAATATGAAATAATAATAATATTATGAAACAAAAACCAAATTTTGATCATGCACTACAAGATTTTCTAAATTCAATTTCTAATCGCAATATTGAAACATACAAAAAGTATATAACGAATGAAAAAGAAATGTATACAATTGTCCAAAATGGACATGCATTTATAACTTCACTTGAATTAATTTCTATCCATGAAGAATGGTTCAAAGACCTTAAGTGGATTTGGGAAGGTAAAATTGTTCGAAAGGTTGTTGGAGAAGACATGTCATTTGCTCTAATAAAATATGATTATCAAATTACGAAGGAAGATCCTCCTTTCAGTAATTGGCTAACTTATGTATTTCGGTTAGAAAATAATGAGTGGCGAGTCATACATGATCATAATACCGCATTAGATTTCAAAGCATTTGCAAAATCAGCAGGCATTGATATCTAAATATTGTACAGTAATAGAATAATATTTATTATCGATTCATCACAAATACTTATTTTCTTATAACAATTACAAATAAACAAAAAAGAGTCCGTTATTTCGAACAATAAAAATCTTAGCTATTATACACATAATGTAAAAATTAAGCTTTCATCAATTTATGCAAATGTTCACGTCGTATAACTTCGGCCGACAGCTACGCAACACCTCTTACGCCCTCGTTTATAGGTATATGGCAAATTGACTCCTGGTAGACTTCTTATCTTTTGGTTATAATTCAAAAAACAAGAATGAATATTACTGGTATAATAACAATATGAATAGTAATTTTAAGTTATTACACAACATAAGCGAATTAGAGGGCACATGCTATATCGAATTTTTACCTGGAAAATATACAGGCAAGTGTTGGAATGAAAGTTCAATTTATATCAATGAAGAAACATTCTTAATATTTGAAGATTTATTTAAAGAGGTTTTAATAAACTACGACCATTATTCTTTCAATGAAATGCCTGCATCCAAAGTTAGGTTACTTAAAGTAAAATTACATCAAAGAATCTCAATTCTAAAAAACCTTCAAAACAATTTATTGAATGGAGAAACAC
>Ga0163154_10008697_pt1 | contig 11747 bp, 12 predicted proteins | sample OliLakLV19MP9P1_FD_148649 | JGI IMG/M metagenome (GOLD analysis project Ga0163154, IMG submission 148649) | Freshwater microbial mat bacterial communities from Lake Vanda, McMurdo Dry Valleys, Antarctica - Oligotrophic Lake LV.19.MP9.P1 | ecosystem: Environmental > Aquatic > Freshwater > Lake >... | reverse complement strand
TATTGAAATTCAGTGCTACTCAATGGGTGAAACCTACTGTAAATTTTTAATTGGGGGGCAAGACCGCATTGATGCGGCTTCTTTTTGGTTGAATGAGGGAGCTACCGCCCGCGATATTGAGAAACGTCTGCGGGTAGGAGATAGCTTGAAATGAGCCTCAGAACCCCACTTGCGACCAACGGTTCAACCTCTCAATCCTTTCAATCCTCTGCGGCCTCTCACTTTTCTCAATCCTCAGATTCAGACTGGTTACAGCTCAGTACCCAACATTTTTTCAGTCGCTTCAACTGGGACGATAATCCACCTGAGGTTCAACAGCTGCGACAAAACACGGTTGCAGGCAGCACTGCTCCTCTGAGTATGACTCTTCCGGTCAGCCAGTTTTTTGGCGCAATCAATTGGGAGGGTGAGGCGATCGCCCAGGCTCACCATGCAGTTCAAGCCTCACCCGGCGCTAGCCTCAGCGGTGCCGACAGCTTCACATTAGACACCTTCTCAGACCTATTTTGAGCTAACTCCTCTGCGCTATTCCCACCTCATCCCCACACGCTATGCACCCACAGATCGAATCCGCCTTTAATGAAGCCGAGAATCGCTACCTTCACCCCGAAGAATTGGGCGTTATTACTCAATATGTAGAGTCTTTGCCAAAACGGATGCAGACCTACTGCACTCTGCGAGACAAGGAGATGACTATCATGCAGCAGGTGGCAGATCAACTGGTGAAAACGTTACCCGGTGAGACGACCGAAGCGTTAGAGCGCAGCATCAAAAATGCGCTGTTGGTCATGCGTTACTGTGCGATGGGCATGTTGCTAAACAACGAAGCCTTTGTCAAAGAACGGTTGCGCACCTGGATGGGGCAAACCATGAAGGCTTATCACAGCCAAACAATTGACTCTGCCCTATATGAGCTTCTCACCCAAGCCCTGAACCAGGCTCTCACCCCTCAACAGCTCAGCTTTTTTAACCCAATGCTGGCAGCAGCTCAAGCCGAATTCTTGCCACAAGATCAACCCTTAACCGCTGCTGCCCTAGGCTGGTAATCACCTCATCCTTTAACCACACTCCTCCTTCTAACCTCATGATCTCTGTTGCTGACTTACTCGTTAACGATCGCATTCCCGGTAGCTACTTCGCCACTGATGCCTACGTGCGCAGTGATTTAGAAATGGGCTTGCTAGAAAATCGCCAGGGCGATCGCCTGATTGCCTTACCCGAAACCCTGATTCAAGCGATTTACAGTGGGTTAGATAAGGAGACGGGGCAGGCTTCCCGGCTCGTGCTGTTTAACTGTGGACGCTGGTGGGGTAAGAACTTCTATGCCCGGTTTTGTGCAGAAGTGACTGACTACTACGGCATACCTCTGTCTAATATGGCCATGGTCGAATTTATGCAGGCGCTGCAACAGTGTTGGATTACCCATGGCTGGGGTAAAGTTGACCTCGATCAAAGCTATCAGCATCGGGGTTTCTTAGTGATCAAAGGCTGGAACTCGGTCTTTGCTCGATTAGCGCTTAAGCATGAGCAGCCGGTGTGTTATTTAGAAGCTGGCATCTTGGCCGCTTTCTTTAGCCAGCTGACGGGTAAAGATTTGCACTGTATTCAAACCACCTGCGAATCCATGGGGGCAGACTGCAATCGCTTTGTGCTGGGGTTGGCCAAACGGTTAGAACCAGCAGAGACGATGGTGACTAACTTGGCTCACGATGCCATTATGCAAGCGCTCTGTGGCGAAAACTAAGACTTGGAGCTAACGAGTGCATTAAACTCTGAAGTGTTGATCAAGTTTTTGTAGTGATCTGCTTCGATTTGCTGTTCTTTTGACTGGCCATTTGCGCGTGCTTATCCCCCCGTCCCGTCACCTAGGTAAAGAGCCGAGTCGCTCGAAATATCGGCTTTTAGGGTTGGTTGGGCAAGGGCAGTTCGGTCGGGTGTTTTGTGCGATACATCGGCAAACTGGAGAATTGGTAGCGCTCAAAAATTTAGAGCGAGAGCGGTTCTCGACCCATAAGTTTTTGCGAGAACTGCGATTCTTGCTGAGTTTGCAGCACCCCAATATTGTGACTTGCAAAGCGTTAGAACATACTCCAACCGGGCGCTGTTTGGTGATGGACTATTGCGAGGCAGGAACGTTGCGGAGTTTGATGGATGATGAGATCAAGCTGGCGTTGCCGCAAAGTCTGAAGCTGGTGACTGATATTTTGGCAGGGCTAGAACATGCCCATAGCCACGGCATTATTCACTGTGATATTAAACCTGAAAATATTTTACTCAACGTTCAAGTCTATGGCTGGACGGCTAAAATTTCTGATTTTGGCATAGCGCGCTTAATCCAGGAGCTGCCAGAGCTACCCACGGATCGAGGAAACACCGGATCTCCAGCCTATATGGCTCCCGAACGGTTTTATGGACAATATTCTCAAGCCTCAGATATTTATTCGGTGGGGGTTTTGCTGTTTGAGCTGTTGGCCGGACACCGCCCTTTTTCGGGTACGCCGCTGGAGTTAATGTCGGCTCACCTCAACCAAGCGGTCAGGTTGCCAGAGTCGATTCCAGTCATCTGGCAACCGATTATTGTCCAGGCACTGCAAAAATTGGCAGCGCGGCGGTTTCATTCGGCGGCGGCTATGCTGGCGGCAATCGATCAGGTAATGGCGATCGCCTCTCCACTCTCGGGGACAGAGTTGCCCCTGCTAAGTCAGCCCCTGCTAGGTCAGCCCCTACTAAGACAGCCCCTGCTGCAACCGATCGCTCATTTCCCACCGAGTCCCTTTCAAGCCAACGTTCAGCAGTCCTTAGCTGATCCCTGTACTTGCCTTACGGCTCTGGTGCCAGAGGCTCTCAAGCCCACCCTCAAGCCCTTTCCTGGACAGGTGGAGGTGTATGTAGCCAGCCGTAATCATGTCATGCGACAGCGCTATCTAACGGCAGCATCAGAGGCTCCTGTGGTAGAGGCTCCTGCTGAGGTTGAGCCTGCCCGCTCCCAGCTGGCTGTGACGCTGCCGTGCGAGATTAATGAGTTACTGGTGCGGCCTCAGGGCTGTTTTGCGATCGCTAATCGGGCTGTATATCTACTGACTCCAACGGCCAACGGCATGTCTGGATTCTACGAGCAAACGGTGGCAACCTCGCAAACCAATAGCGTCGCAGCCATCGAAGCCAAAGGACGCTGGTTAGCAACGGCCACCCTAACGGCGGACAGGAAGCCGGGTGTGTTGACCTTTTTCCCACTTCCCCATGCAGCTAGTGTTGGATGGCTGCCGCCACAACCGCTGGAACTAACTCATCTAGAATCGCCTCACTCCACCCTAGACTGGCAGCCCCAGCGGTTGATTGCGCTGGATGTTCGCCAGGTCGTTTTGGTGTCAAGTGTAGTTGAGGCTCCAGGTCGTGATGCTACCCGGTTGAACCAGCCCCATACCAGTCTGGAGGTGTTCACGCGGCGCGGCGATCGCCTGATTCGATTGACGCTGCCACTGCTGCTGGGTCAGATTGTCGAAACGGCCATCCCTTACCGATTGGTGGCAACTGATCAAAATGACCCCTATGCGCTGGTGATGATTGACCTGATGCCGCTGCGCATTACTCGCCTAGGACTAGATCTAATCCCGCATGTGCTGGCGTCTACCTGTTGGGGCTATGTGGTTGCAGATGCTCAAGGGCAGCTGCTATTGCTCGACGAACAGGGGCAGCGGGTAGGCCGAGTAGATTGCCCTGCCCCCGTAACGGCGATCGCGCCCTTTCATACTCACGGCATCTTGGTCACAGCTCAAGTAGGCGATCGCAGCACTCTCTACATTCTCGATTTAAGACAGTTGAGTATTGATTTGATGTTTTAACTAAAGCTGATGCAGAAAAGCTGATGCAGAGGCACAAAAAAATCATATACCTGCGATAGACCCGACACCTAAATGACAACTGCATTGTCTATATTCAATAGGTAATCGGGTCAGTATGTAGCCAGACCCTCAGGACATTGACCTTGTAACTATGCTCAAAGATTCTCAAAACAATACTCGCCCATCCGCTATGAAGCAGCCTTTGCTTTACTTATCGCTGATTGTATTGGGTGCTGGAACGGTAGTAGCAGGCGATCGCTTCCTGGCCGCTCAAACCATTTCTCAGCCTGCTCTAGCGCTGACCCCATCAGCTGAAACCATCAGCCAGGCGGCTCCGGCTAGTCCCCTTGCTGGCCTAGTAGATCCTAACTTTATCTCTAATGCAGTGCAGCGAGTTGGCCCTGCTGTAGTGCGGATTAATTCCTCTCGTACGGTGGCTAGGCAACCCATGCCCGAAGGGTTGGACGATCCCTTTTTCCGGCGTTTCTTCGGTTCTGGCTCTGATGCTGCTGATCCCTCGTCTCCTCGCGTTGAACGAGGCATTGGGTCAGGGTTTATTCTCGACTCCAAAGGGCTGATTTTAACCAATGCTCATGTGATCGATGGAGCCGATAGTGTGACCGTTACTCTAAAAGATGGGCGGACTCTAATCGGTAAAGTCTTGGGCGAAGACCGGGTGACAGATGTAGCGGTGGTGAAAATAGACGCCGACAATTTACCCACCATTAAACTGGGCAATTCTGACCAATTGCAGCCCGGCGAATGGGCGATCGCCATTGGCAATCCGCTGGGTCTCGACAATACCGTTACTGCGGGCATCATTAGCGCCACAGGTCGCAGCAGTGCCCAAGTTGGTGTTCCTGATCAGCGCGCTAGCTTTATTCAGACCGATGCAGCCATCAATCCTGGCAACTCCGGTGGGCCATTGCTGAATCAGCAGGGCGACGTGATTGGCATTAATACGGCCATTCGCGCCAATGCTCAGGGCTTAGGCTTTGCGATTCCAATCAATACCGCCAAACGCATTGCCGATCAGCTGATTGCAACTGGCCGAGTCGATCATGCCTACTTGGGTGTGCAGATGGTGACGCTTACTCCCGAACTGAAGCAAAACCTGAACAGCGATCCCAATAGCCCGCTCACGGTTCAAGATGATCGAGGTGTGCTAGTGGTTCGAGTTGTGCCCAACTCTCCAGCCGCCAAAGCAGGCGTTCGCGCTGGCGATGTGCTGGCTAAAATCGGTCAACAAGCTGTTACCAGTTCAGAGCAGGTGCAGCAAATTGTGGAAGCTACGCGCATCGGTGATGATTTGCCCTTAGAACTGCGCCGTAATGGTGACGTTGTCACAGTTGCGGTAAAACCCGAAGCCCTGAAGATTCAATCTGAAAATTGATCCACCCCCTGGTAGAGACGCGATTCATCGCGTCTTTGATTTGTCGCATTTTTGATTCATCGGATTCATCGCGTCTTTGATTCATCAACCCTAAACGTGATGAATTAGACGCGATGAATCGCGTCTCTACGGTTATAGGCGCTGCAACAGGCTAAGACCGTGGCTATCGGTGCCGCAGGTACTAAATAAGCCGTAGGCTTCGCCCAACCGCTTGACTTCTTCGGTTTGTTTAGGACTCGGTAGCCAGGGATTGGGATTGTTGTAGGCATAAAAGGTTTCGACTCCGTCGATCCCGAGGGCGGCGGCGGCGGGAATCAGCTCTGCGGTAGCGCGATGGTATCGAGCTGGGTGTGCCAATACTGCCATCCCACTTGCCGCATGAATGGCGGCAATCACGCGGGCGGCTGCGTCGGTTTTGCGCTTGGGTTCTCCCTTTTTGTAAGTCATGTAGGGCTGAAGCGCTGCATGGTAGGGATCAAATGCGTAGGCCAGAATGTGAACTTCATCAGCCAGCAGCTCGGCGTTGATTTCCATGCCTGTCCATAGGTGAGGCAGGGGAGCCGCAGCGGTCTCGACTTGCTGCTGTAACCACTGCCATGCCTGCTCGTATCCTTTGACGCTGTGGTGATCGGTGATGGCCAAGCCCAATAGCCCACCAGCGATCGCCTGTTCCATTAATTGCTCGGGCTGCAACTTGCCATCTGAGAAAAGTGTGTGCATGTGAAAGTTGTAGGAACTGGGACAACTTTCGGCGGTAATGGTCTCGAACACCCGCCTCAGGGCTGCTGCATCCTGAGCTGCTGCCGAGACGGAATCGAACCCCTGGGCAATACTGACAGCCATACAATGCTTAATGATGTTTTACATTCAAGACTATAGTGTAGCGCAGTCCTCCGGGTCGTCATTTTTTCCAGCAGTGGGCGTGGCAGTTCCAGTCAGATGCCAACAGTCTTGGGCGATCGCCCAGTCTTCTTGGGTATGAATCACTAAGACCCGTACGGTTGAGTCAGCCGCTGCAATATCTTGATCGTGGGGCGATCGCGTGAGTTTGGCGGGGTCGAGTTTTAGCCCCATGAAGGCAAACGGTGCGCAGGCTGCCGTCCAAATCTGGGGCGAATTTTCACCCACGCCTGCTGTAAACACGAGCGCGTCTAGCCCGCCCAAACTGGCCAGCATGGCACCAATATAAGCGCACAGACGGTGGATGTAGACATCTAGGGCGAGTTGAGCGCGCGCGTTGCCGTCTGCGATCGCCTGAGTCAAAACCCGCATGTCGTTGGAGACACCCGATACCCCTTGCAGCCCCGACTGGTGATTCAGCATGGTGTCGAGCTGGTCGCCTGTATAGCCCGACTGCCGCCATAGATAAAATAAGATGCCGGGATCAATCGCTCCGGAACGGGTGCCCATCATTAGTCCATCTAAGGGCGTAAACCCCATGGTGGTGTCGATGCTAGAGCCGTTTTTGATGGCCGCTAATGAGCAGCCGTTGCCTAAGTGGCAAGTGATCAAGTTGAGGTCGTTTAAGGGCCGATCCAGCAGTTGAGCCGTTCGCTGGGCGCAATATTGATGGCTGGTGCCGTGAAACCCGTAGCGTCGAATCCCTTGTTCTAGCCATGCGTAAGGCCCTGGATAGACATAGGCGGCTGGCGGCAAACTGCCATGAAACGCGGTATCGAACACAGCAACCTGCGGCATATCTGTCCCTAAAATGCGTTCAATTGTCTCGATCCCCTCTAGGTTCGCCGGGTTGTGTAGCGGTGCAAACGTCGATAGACGGGCGATCGCCTCCTTTACTTCGGCTGTAATCACGGTACTTTGGCGATACTCTTCTCCACCATGTACCACCCGATGTCCAACGCAGGTAATTGCTTTTAGATCATTAATGACCTGCGTTTCCCCCTCCCAGAGCATCGCCAACATCCGCGCGGTCGCGTCTCCGTGCGATTCAGTGGGATAGGTGGCTTCGACGGTGGCACCCTGAGCCGTTTTGACTTTAATTTCGGCTACGCCTTTTTGATGGGTTAGATCAATCTGCCCTTGCCACAAGGGATTGGGTGGCCGCGCTGGCAGATTCCCATCGGGCAAATCATAAAGGCAGCTTTTCATGCTGCTTGATCCAGCGTTTAGCACCAAAATTTTCATAGCAACGTTTCTGTATTTGTATTTGTATTTATATTTGTCAATGGCTATTGGCGATTCCAGGCCGCTGCCCTACGGTTTCAAACGGTGACTAAATCACTGGGTCTGGTGAATGCCCCGTTGACGTAGCTGCTCCACAAAAAACTCCTCCAACGTGGGTCGAGCCAGGTTCATCCCGACTAACTGAGCGTTCATCAACCCCAGGCTAGAGAGAAAATCTTGCGGGTGCCCTTTGAGGTGCCCCTGCCAGAGTCCGTCTTTGATTTCTAGGTCGGGAATCCACTGGCGTAACATCTCTGCGGTACTGCCCTGCACTTTTACGTGATACAAATCTGCGGTGCCCAACAGCTCTCGCAGCGAACCGATACAAATTAGCTCGCCTTGCGCCAAAATGGCAACGCGATCGCAAATTAATTCCACATCTGACAGCACATGGCTGTTAAAGAAAATCGTTTTCCCTTGCTCTTTGAGTGAAAGGATAATTTCTCTAATTTGATAGCGACCCAGCGGATCTAAGCCCGACATCGGCTCATCCAGAAACACGACCTCCGGGTCATTAATCAGTGCCTGTGCCATCCCGATGCGTTGCAGCATTCCTTTAGAATAGTGCCGCAGCTGCTTCTTTTTTGCTGCCGATCGAGCCAGCCCGACTTGATCTAGCAGATCTGGAATCCGTTGACGCTGCACCCTTGCCGGAATTTGGAACAATCCAGCGGCATATTGCAGCACCTCCCAGCCCGTTAGATAGTCATAAAAATAGGGATTTTCGGGCAGATACCCAACCCGCTGTTTGACGGCGCGATCGCCCAACGGTTGGTTGAGCAACAGGCCGCTACCGCCACTGGGCCGACTGATCCCCAGCAAAATTTTGAACAGGGTGGTTTTACCTGCGCCATTTTGCCCTAGCAGGCCAAAGGTTTCGCCCTGGAAAATATCGAGTGAGCAGCTCTTCAACGTGCTAACTTTTTGATTTAGCCAAAACCCAGTTCGGTACGTTTTTTGCAAATTAGCCGTGTGTACGACCACTGGGCGATCGCGAGTTGGTGGATTTTGGGAAGGGGGAACAGCAGCATCCATGGGTCAAACGTTAAAAACTCTTAAAAACTCATAACAGTTGGCTTTTGCCGCAAAAATTGAGAAAGTTGAGCAATAGTTAAAAGGTAAACCTGTGCCTATTCTAGAGGTCTATGGATCGATCTAAATTTGTTGCTGTGCTGACGGGGGCGATCGCCATCTTGATCAGCATTGCTTATCTACTGATTGTGCAACTGCTCGACCTGCGCGGTGAAATGATCCCCGCCCCCGTCGATTTGTCTATCGTTCCCTTGACTATCCCCTTTAGCTAGCCCCTCAATTTGCCTCTATCTTCTCTGCCCGTCTCCAGCCATGTTACCGTCTTGGGCAGTGGTGCCTGGGGATCTGTCCTGGCCACCCTAGCCACCCGTAATGGCCACCGGGTGCGCGTGTGGTCGCGCCGATCGCCAGACCTCCTGGCTAGTTATGTAGACGCCGCCGATATCATCGTTTCTGCCGTTTCGGTCAAAGGTGTTCCTGAGCTGACCACCCAGCTACAGTCGCTGCATCTGCCCAACTCAGTTATTTTGCTCAGCGCTACCAAAGGGCTGGACTCCGCCACCACCCGCACTCCCTCCCAGCTATGGCAGGCCGCCCTGCCTCACCACCCCGTTGTGGTCTTGTCAGGTCCTAACCTAGCAAAAGAGATTGCTCAGAACCTACCTGCCGCCACCGTTGTGGCCAGTCGCAATATAGCCGCTGCCCAACAGGTGCAGCAGGTGTTCGCCTCCGATCGCTTTCGGGTGTACACCAACACCGACCCGATTGGGACAGAGCTAGGTGGCACCTTGAAAAACGTGATTGCGATCGCCGTTGGCGTCTGTGACGGGCTAAACCTGGGCACCAACGCCAAAGCGGCTCTGATTACTCGCGCCCTCACCGAAATTATCCGCGTCGGCACCTACCTGGGCGGCGAAACCGAAACATTTTTTGGCCTATCAGGACTGGGCGACCTCTTAGCGACCTGCAACAGCCCCCTCAGCCGTAACTACCAGGTTGGCTACCGACTGGCTCAGGGCGATCCGTTGAACCAAGCGCTCCAGGCCATTGAAGGTACCGCTGAAGGTGTGAACACCGCCAACGTTTTATTTGAACTGGCGCAGCGCGAAACCATCCCCACTCCCGTCTCTCTCCAGGTCTATCGGTTGCTCAACGGCAAAATTACGCCCCAACAGGCTGTTGAAGCCCTGATGGAGCGAGATTTGAAGTCAGAAGCTTAGACTTACTGATGCATTGTGCCATCGGGCATAATCGCGCCCGACAGTTTAGCGCCCGTTAGCTTGACCATCAGCTTGTCTTTCACCCCAATCCGCGCCCCGCGCAAGTTGGCACCGCGCAAATCTGCCCCGCTCAAATCTGCCCCAATCAGGTTGGCATCGGTCAAATTTGCATTGGTCAAGTCTGCCTCCAGCAAATTGGCTCGAAACAGATTCGCCTGCTGCAAATTAGCCCCACTCAAATTAATCCGGTGCAGAAACGCATCGCTCAAGTTGGCATGGCTGAGATTGGCATGACTCAGATTGCGATTGGACAGATCTTTCTCTTTGAGATCTTGCCCACTCAGGTCGGTGCCACTCAGGTCTGGTCTCTGCTGCCGAGGGGGCGGAGTAAAGTCAGAGGTGTAGCTAGCGCGCGACTGTTGCGAGTTTTGGGCAGACGATTGGTAGGAGCTATACGGTGGGGGCGATTGAGGCGATTGATAGGTGGACTGAGTGGACTGCTGATTGGTAGAGGACGTGTGAGCGCCCGTGGACTGGCCATTGCTGGATTGGCCATTGCTAGATTGGCCATTGCTAGATTGGCCATTGCTGGACTGGGTGTAGGGAGATTGGGATTGGTAGGGCGAATTGGGCGGTGAGTAAGAGCTGTAGGGATAAGGACTCTGGGGCTGTTGCTGGTAGGTGTCGTGGGGACGGGGGGGTGGCTGGTAACGGGCTTTGGAGTAAGACGGCTGTGGCTTGTCTTGCCGCACCTGAGATTGAGCCGTCTGCTGCTGAGCCGGATTTTTGTGGGCATGCCGGAGGCGATCGCGTGCCTGGTTGAATTCTTTGAGCTTTTCTTCTGCTTTTTGCTGCAACCGAGTGTTGTCTTGCGGCATGCGATCGGGATGCCAAACAAAAACCAAGTCCTTATATGCCTGGTTCACCTCTTCCAGAGATGCGCCAGGTTCTAGCCCCAATACACGATAGCAACGCTCAAGTTCGTTCATTTAGCTCAAGATAGCACTTCTGTAGTGGGAGAAGCTTAAGGAGATAAAGATAAAGAAGGAGGGAGGAGGGGGGAAGGAGGAAAGAGGAGGGAGGAAAGAGGAAGAAGGAAATTAAATGGTTGGGTTCAGAGATGGCGCTGAGTGTACATAGAAATGTCACTTTTTCGAGTAATATTTGCTGATGCAGCAGGCACAGTGGGGACGGGTATGCTGGAGTCGGCTGCGATTTATTAGGGAATGTACCAATGATTACTGCGATCGCCAACCAGAAAGGTGGAGTTGCCAAAACAACCTCTACTATCGCTCTGGCAGGGCTACTGGCAGATGAAGGCTCGTGTCTGGCGATTGATCTAGACCCGCAAGGGAACCTGACTACGGGGTTGGGGGCTAACAGTGACAGCGCGCCGTTTACCAGCTATGACGTAATCACTGGACGGGCTTCTGTGTTAGAGGCCGCCATCCCGACTCGCTTTTCGATGAGTTTGCTAACAGCCGATATTTCTTTGGCAAAAGTAGAAAAAGAATTACTGAACCAGTCCAATCGGTTTTATGCGCTCAAAAAAAGCTTGGAGCCGGCCCAGTCCCAGTTTGAGCAAATTGTGATCGATTGCCCTCCTAGTTTGGGAATGCTAACGATTAATGCGCTATCTGCTGCCGATATCTTGCTGATTCCGGTGCAGTGTCAGTTTTTTGCCCTCAAAGGGTTAGAAAGTTTATTAGAAACCATCGCTTCGGTGAAAAAACAGCTAAACCCTGAGCTAAAGGTGTTAGGCGTGCTGCCGACGATGGCCGAGAGCAATACGGGTGTGACGCAAGAGATCCTAAAACGGCTTAGGACTGAATTGAACGGGATTCGCGTGTTTGATCCCGTGCCTAAGTCGGTTAAGTTTCCCGAGTCGAATATGGCAGGGGAACCGATTCATTTGTATACACGCGAGTGGCGAGTGGTACAGCCCTATCGTGAGGTGGTGCGAGAACTGCTGATGCTAGAGGATGCGTAGAGACGCGATTGATCGCGTCTCTCATTCATCGCGTCTCTACGGGCGGGGGGCGATCGCTATACTTTCTTTAGCCAGCTAAACATGGC
>Ga0163154_10008688_pt1 | contig 11760 bp, 12 predicted proteins | sample OliLakLV19MP9P1_FD_148649 | JGI IMG/M metagenome (GOLD analysis project Ga0163154, IMG submission 148649) | Freshwater microbial mat bacterial communities from Lake Vanda, McMurdo Dry Valleys, Antarctica - Oligotrophic Lake LV.19.MP9.P1 | ecosystem: Environmental > Aquatic > Freshwater > Lake >... | reverse complement strand
GGCCGGCGCGCGGCGTTTGCATACAAATCAACCTGCTCCGGCGCCAGCCAAGCATAGATCTCCGGGATCACCGCCCAACTGGCGCCTAAAGTGCAGACCAGGATGGTGCGCGCCGGCCTCATGGCTGCTCACCGATCCAGCCGGCGGCCAGACGGCTCCACAACTCGAAGCGCGGGTCGTCGACAATCTGCTTGGTTGTGCGAAAACCCAGCGCTTCGAGCGCCTCGCCGTGCATGGGCCGCGGTGCGGCAGCGCCGATCCATTGCGCGCAATAGAGCAAACCAATGTGAACCCGACCAACCGGCGAGTGGCCTTCGTAGATCAATGCCTGCGGGCGCAAAGGCAATGCCGGCAGCTGGCTGAGCGCTGCCGACCCGAGTTCTTCGATCAGCTCGCGGCGCAGCGCGCGCGCATGCGTTGCCAGTATCGTCCCGGTCTGATCGGAGTCCTCCATATCGACATGGCCGCCGAGACCGCAGCTCCAGCGCCCGTGCAGCCGGGCATCGCCGCCAACGCGCGAATAACACCACAAGGCGCCGGCGGCGTCGCGCAGCGCCAAGTAGACAATCGGCTGCAAACGCGACTCGTCATGCTCCGCCTGCGCGCGCTCGCGCCACTCGCCAGCGCCCAGCCAATCAAGATCGACCGCCGGCCAGACACCCTGCAAAGGCAAAGCCGGCAGGCGATCGCGGGGAATGGTGAGAATGCGCGGCATGGGTTGGTTTGATAGCGGTCTTTGAGGGGCTTTCAGGCGGGCGATTTCAGTTGTGGGAGTTTGAGTTTTCTGCGCTCATCCTTCATGTCGATACGATCGACCAGCTTGGGCAGCCATTCCTCGATGGCGTTGGCGGCAGCCAGCTTCTCGGGCGCGGTCCAGTCGGCGCCTTCCAGCGCCATTTTTGCAAGTTGCCGCGCTCGGTTGTGCAGCATTTCGTTAGGGCGCTCTTTGCCATTGCGAAGCTCGGCAAGTCGCTTCTCCGCGATGTCCGTAAACTCCTCGACCGCTCGAAGGTTTGGTGTCATCGCGGCCTTTGCGGCAAGGCGCTCAGCTTCTAGGCGGGCGGTTTCGGCTGCTTGTGCTGCTTGACGGGCTGCGGCCTCCAGTCGTGCTTCTGCTTCTGGGTCCTGCCACATCGCGCCATAGCCCACTGCGGTCTTGGCGCCGAATCCCAACCAATCGAATGCGTGCGCAAAAGCGGCTCGCAGCAAAGCCTTCCAGCGGTGATCGGCTGCGAGGTCCGGTGCCAGCCGTTCAAGAAAACCAATATCGCACTGAACGTAAAAGGTGAATTGGCTTTCCGGCGGGACGCTCAGAAAGCAAATGGGATTGGGGCTACCCGAGTCATGCGGACTTTCGCTGCCCTGAAGGTAGTGACTTTGATGCGGCGTCATCACCTCAACTTGCAAGTGATCGCCCTTGAGCTGCGGAATCACGTCCCAAAACGACAAGGCGCCGCGCCGTGGATCGCCCTCGCCGTCCTGTACACCGAAAAGGGCTTGCAATGCTGCGTCGGTCCAGCCGTCCTGATTGGAGACGCCGAACACGCCATCGCGCAGCTCTTCTGCTGCCCGCCGCAGCACGCCCTTCACGCCGCTGCCCGGCAGATAGGGCAAGCCGTAGGGATTGAGAAATGCGAAGCCGTTTTCCAGCGGATGCTCGTTGCCAAGGCCAGTGGCGAAGGGGGCGATTGAGAGGGCTGCGACCGTGAAGACGTTGGCACCAAGTAAATCAGCCGCAATAGAATTCTGCCTTTTTAGAAGGCTCTCGGTCAGTAATTCCCAGGGTTTTAGCCCATCCTCTTCTCTTGGGATATTTTTTCTGGCGGCGTCCGCATATTTTTGGGATGGAACCGCGCAAGCGGCAGTTTGAAAAGCAAACAAATCGTTTGGTACATCTTCATATTCTGGCGCGCCCGATCTCGGATTAATCTTAATCTGGCTCGTCTTCTTGTCAATTTTGGGCGTTCGGTCTGAGGTCCGCCAATCCGTCGAACCATTTTCCAGGTTTTCTCCCCACATACGAAGGTATAAAGAGAATCGATGGCCTGGAGGGGCCGTCCGATAAAAGTCCGCCCCAAGGTCATTTAGGTAATTGGGAACTGCGACGGTCGCCATCAATCATCTCCTTGAATCACGGCCGCCGCCATTTGGCGAATCCAGCGAAGAATTGAAATTGCTTCGGATGTATACATGCGATACTGCTCGGGTTCGGCTCGGACCAGCGTAAGCATGATGTCCTTGAGTGCTACTGAATTTCCACTTTCGCCACGGTCGACCAGCCACATGGAAACGTCTTTGTAGAGCTGCTCTCGACTCGACTCCTTTTCGCCCTTTTCACAAAGGAAAGCGAGAACGGGCATCAAGCCACTGCTCATTATCATTTGCGGAGCGCCCTTGGCGAGTTTCTTGTACTTGGTGGCATTTTTCTCGCCCGGAAGTCGGCTGGCGATTTGGACACGCTTAAATGCAAAGGCCGCTCGCTGCTGTTCCAGAGTCATCGCCATGGCTTAACCCTCCACTGTTGCAATGACTAGCCCGCGGCCGGTTGTGGCATCGCCACCGATTTGCAGCGGACCACGACTGGACCTGAGTGCCTGCTTTATCAGTGAGAGAACTTCGTCTGCTTCACGATCGTCCTTGCCGCTGCGCGTCTTACTGCACATCAACGGGGCGATCAACAGCGATTCCGGCGGCAGGTTCTCCGTATAGAAAAGCCCGCCGTCGGACGCCGTGCCGGATTTGTCGTTGATGCGGACGTGCGCCTCGACCGAGGTGGCGTTCTGCACAAAGTAGCCAAAATCGGTGTCGGACAGCACCACGAGATCGGTGCGCAGCTTGTTGCGGAAGAAGTCGTAGGCCTTGCCATCAGGCATGGCCTTGCTGGCAAGCTCTGCTGCGATCGCCTCTAGGCCCACGCATGCGATCGGCGCGTATTCGAAGACTTCCAGATGCAATTTCTTGCCGCTCGACAGCAGGGCATCGTTGCGCAGCATGCATTGCCCCTCGGGAACGGCCAGACTGGCCCAGTCGTTGGCGATACCGACCAAGCTGAGCAGGCGCGCTGCACGTGCCAGCGCCGACGGACAGGTGGCGTAGACATAGCCACCCTTGAGCGAGCGCACCGGAAACGCGACCAGTTGCGCATCACCAAAGCTGACCGCGCCGGCGTGCAATTCGTCGCTGCCTGATTCGGGACCAAAGATGCGCTGGACCAGCCCTTCGCCGCTGGCACCGGCGAGGTTCTTCCAGGCGTGACGCACTGCGCCTTTGATGCCCGACCCTGCAAAGCAAGGATGCCCGGTATGGCGCTCACGCTGAATTGGATTGTCGACTACGCCAACCGCACTGCCCGCACCCATATGTACAGGGCTGACGCAGTAGAGAAAGAGCGCCGCGGTTTTCTCGAACATGGTTGTGTCCTTGTAGTTGGTCAGGTTTAAGGCCTAATATTGGCCCATGAGTACCGTAAACGTGTATGAAGTGAAAGCGCATCTGTCCGAGTTGCTAGCTCGCGTGGAGGCCGGCGAGACGGTCACGATCTGCCGACGCAACAAGCCGGTGGCGCTTCTGTCGCCATTGGCACCAGTGCGCCTGGAGCCGCGACCGATTGGGCTAGCAAAGGGAGTCGGCGAGGTCTTACCCTGCTTTTTTGATCCGCTCCCGGACGAATTGCTCGATCTTTTCGAGGGCGGTGGCGAGTGAAGCTGTTGCTGGATAGCTGCACCTTCCTGTGGCTGATCTGGGATCAGCCCGAATTGTCTGCGCGCGCACGCGTTGCCATCGCTGATCCGGGCAATGAGGTTTATCTGAGCTCGGTTTCGCTGTGGGAAATCCTGATCAAGCACGGCACCGGCAAGGTGGCCATCCATCGGCCGATCGATCCGCAGCGCTTTTATGTTGAGCAACGCGAGTTGCATGGGATTGCCGCGCTTGCGCTTGGCGAGAACGCAATCGTCCAGCTTACAAAGCTGCCGGAACTGCACCGCGATCCTTTTGATCGCGCCCTGATTTGCCAAGCCATCGCTCACGGTTTGACGCTGGTCACCCCTGATGCGCAGATCAACCGTTACCCGGTGCTGACACTCTGGTAGCGCAGGCAATCGCGCGCGAGCGTGCTGCCACAGTTGCGAGGGAATCATGTCCATTGGGCAAAACTGAAGCGGTTGAAGCCTTCGGCGCGGCGTACGCGATCCTCGTCGGCGTCCGACCACAACCCGCGCTGGACCAAGCTGCGCAGAGTTGCCTCATCGGCGTCGAGTTGGTCGAGCCAATAGACGCTTCCGACTGGCGCGGCGCGCTCTGCTGCTTTGGGTTTGCGTTTCGCCAGATCCCATCCGCTGACGGTTTCGGCTCGTGCGACGCTGGCGCTGACCAAGCGCCCGTTTGCTGCCCCCAATGACCAAGCGTTGTCATCGGTCAGTCCGGGCAGCTTCCAGCCGGCTGGGAAAATGCCGGGGCTAGTGAGCACAATGCGGCAGCGGCGCGCCTTGACGATGGCAGCGTAGTCGGGTTCGATGGGCTTGGAGGCGCCGAGCGGCTGCAATGCTGCGCCACGGCCATCGCCACCCAAGCGGATGGTTCCCGGCGTCATGCCGTCCGGCAACCCGACTAGATCGACGGCGAAGCCACTGCAATATTCGCCACTGCTGATCATCGCCACCGCCTGCGCAGTGTAGAGCGCACCGTCAGCCGCCGCGCGTGAGACCGAGTCAAGTCCGATGCCGACACGCGAGTCGCTTGCCCACAGCTTACTGGCAGGAATCAGCCAATCGGTTTTAATCGGTCGCTGATGCAAATACTCTCGCCAAGCGGCTTCGCGTAAGAAATAACCGGCGGCTGGCTTGGCTTGTGGCGCTTGCAAAAGCGGCATGAGCGCCAATGGGTAACTGCTAGGCAACGGCCACGCACTTGGCTTAAGCAGGTGCAGCCCGACTGGTTTGGGGTCGTCGTTGAGCACAATCGCGTCGGCCGGAATCGGGTAGAACCGCTCGACCACACCATCCCGATGTCTGCGCGCCAGATGCACCGCGGTGACGCCAAAGCTACCCGGGTGGGTGGGTGTTCCCAGCACGGGGTGATTCACATCGCCGCGAGCAAATGCAGCCAGATCTGTTCCCGTGGAACTGAGCAAGTGCGATCGCAAGGCGCCCGCGAACACGCTCGGCCACGGCGGCATCAGCGCTGCGCCAAAGGAACCGGCATCGCCGAACAAATGGTTGCCGCGCAGGTACAACAGATCCAGCGGTTGCAGGAAACAAGCCGTCATGAACCCTCTCCCTTGCGTTGTTCGCGCGCCAGAAATTCAGCGATGGTCAGAAACGTGGCGAGAAAGCCCAGCGCCGTCGGCTGTCCGGCATCGCCAGCGCGCAACTCAATCTGACGCTGGCGCTCAGCCAAAGTCAAAGCAACCAATCGCGTTGCCAGTACCGGCGCATCCTGTTCTGAGGTTCCCCGCGCTTGTCTGGCGAACTGGAAGGCCAGCAAACTGCGCAGCATTGCGCCATCGCCCTCAGGTTCCGGTAAATCCTTGAGCCATTGCAGGCTGTTGTAGACAGCGCGCCGCGATACCTCATCGCGGGCCAGAAAATTGCGCAATTCTCCAAGGACTTGCAGTGTGTCGAGATCGTCGTAGCGCCATTTCGCAGTGAGCTGTACGGTTCCGCCCGATCGCTTGACTAGGCTCAACGAGAAGGCATCGCGACCACCGGCGCTCTTGGCACGTTGCTCGGCCGCGCGCAACTCCCGCAGAACAGCGCCAAGCGGCGCCATCATGTGCGCGATCACTGCTCCGACACTGGCGCTGGCCTGCTCACCCATGAGGCGTACTAGTCGACCGTCTACCAATGCATGACCCTTGCCGCAGCGACCAATGTCCGAAGCGCCATCGAAATTGTGTGCGGAACCCGAATAGGCGGCGCGCAAACCCGCCATCAGGCTGGGCAAATCGTCGCTCGCGCAGAGAGCCATCAGATCATCGCCCCCGGCATAGAGCAATTTGCCTTTGTGCGCGCGCTCGGTGACCCGTTGCGCCATTTGCAGTGCGAAGCCGTTGAGTGCTGAGGAGATGGCCGAATGGTACGCTGGCGACGGAGCCCGCGGCGCCTGCAGGTAAGCGCTTAGAGTGGCCTGATCGGCGAAGCGTGTCCGGATGGCGTTGCGGATCTGCGGATGGAACATTGCCTCATAGGTAGGAGCGAGGTCGCCAGATAGCCATTTCCCCATCTGATCGCCGTCCATCAGCACCAGCGCGTAGTAGGTTTCGGGTTTGCGGCCGAGCAACGTCTTGACGTGGGCTTCCTTGCGCTGTCGGTCGTGCTCGTCGCCATCACGGCCGCGGTCAAGGTAATCGGGAATGCGGCTGGCAATGTCGAAAGCCATGCCCCCGATGTGCTCGCGCGCTACGCTTCCTGGCAGTGCAGAACGCTCTGAATCTCCTTGAATATCCCTGGCAGCCTCCGAGTCTAACCCGGTCGGATTGTCCAGCCAGCGTGACAAGGTGGTCGATAACGCCAAGGCGTGGCTGCTGACCACAAAGCGTTGGATGTCGATTCCAGTCCAAGCACGAACTTGATCTACGAACAAGGTGGGCCAAAGACGCTTGAGCATGGCCAACGCGCCCAAATGTTCGCGAGGCTTCACCCAAGACGGCCGCGCTTGCGTCAAGCGCGTCCACAGCGTGCCATTCTGCGTGCATTGGTTCCGGGTCCAGTTAAGCTGGGCACGATCGGTGGTCAACCACTCGACTTCGGCCGACAGCGAGCAGCGGTAGCCGTGTTGCTTGCCCCCGTCAAAGACTCGCAGGGATTTGGTTGCCGCCAAACTTCGCTCAACTAGGTCGTAAAGCGCCGGATAGAGCGCGGCGGGTCGCTGTTCCCAGAACCAAGGCCGGGTGTCACTGGCGTCCTTACGCGATAGCCCACGGAATGCTTTCCAGGCTGGCGATCCCAAAAAGCCGGGTGCATTGGCATCGGTATGGAAGTGCGCGAGCAGCGGTTTCAGCTTGGAATCATCCGCGTGAACTCCGTCGGCTCCGGCTGCGAGCGCGAAAGGAACGGCGGCCCAATGCACCTCGGGAAAGTGCTTGAGCTGTGCCTCCAACTGGAGGAAACACGGCAAGGACGGATCGTCAATATCGTGTGGCGCTGGTGGTTCTACCTTGCCGCTTTCTTGCAGCACGCGCTCCAGTGCAGTGCGACCCGTGCGCATGACGAAGCTGCGCATGGCATCGCGCACTTGCGCGGCCAAGGCTTCGACGCGGCTGGCCGGCACTACCGCCAAGAACTTGTTGGGCAGAGCCGCGATGAACAAGGGATTCGCGTCGGTGCGTTTGCGTTTCCAGTCGGCGTCGTTAAACAGCGCTGGGTCGAGCCCCTTTTCGCTAGCGAGCCAGGCGTCGACCAGAGGCACGCCGCGGAGTTGCGGGAACAGCACGGCGTCAGGCCCGAGTTGCTCGCAGATCACCCGCAGCCCTTCCCACGCGACGCAGGACAAAAAATGTGAGCCCGCCCACAGATCGGAGGTGCTGCGCCCAACGGCAATGAACTCTTGGATTGGACCGAAGCTCACCGTCAGCAGTGCCGCTTCGTCATTTTCATCGGCAGCGAAAGCGCCAGCAAAGGCCGAGGTCAGATCGAGGTGCTGCCAGATCGTATGGTCCGGCGTACGTGTGTCCGCTGGCAGCAATGACCATAAAGCGCGCAATGAGTTGTCCTGCAACTCGGGACCGAAGCGCCAATAGGCGAGGAGTGTTTTCTGAAGATCAACTTCACCCTCTCGACGTTGAATCAACCCCTGAAAGTGAAGCAACGAGGCGGACTTGATGGCGCTTACAGAAAGGCCGCGTAGATCACCCGCGTAGGCTCCAATGTCGTACAGCTTCCCGGAAATCGGGTGCACCAGACAGGGATTGTCGGCGAAGCGCACCTGTTGCCAGTCATTGCCGCGCTGGTTCCCAGCGGCTGCACTGGGGAACGGCGCACGATCAGCGCTCGAAGCCCACCAATCGGCGCGCTTCACAAATTCCTTTTGCGGCGCGCCAGCGTGTTCGGGCGTGCCAAACACGGCCTCGCGCAGCGTTCGAACGCTGCCTTCTTCATGGGATACGCCGGGATCGCGCATCAGCACCAGCGCTTTTTCCGCCGGATCGTGCAGGCGTGCGTGGAGTTTGGTTTGCCATAGCATGGTGTTGTCGCTCACGGGCAAGCCCTCGCTGCCGGTGCCGAATGGCGCGATCGAACCATCATTTTCATGCGCTCACCCGTTCCAAAGTGATGGGGTCCAACTGTTTGCGTAGGACATCGCGGCGTTCCTGGTCGCTGATCGTTGCGTAAGCGCGCGACGACTGCGGCCTGGTCAGTTCATCCAGCAGTCCGTGCGTGCGGCGCCAGACTTCGCGGATTGCCGTTGGTTCGGGGCGGAATTGGCTCGGTGGGCTGCAGGGAATGTGGAAGATCACGCCGACCTTTTTCCCCTCGGCGGTGCGGCGGGCCTTGAAGCGCAGGCTGCTGGGAAGGCGGTCGTTATTGCCCCAGCTCTGCACGCTGTGCTTGGTCACCGGGTAGCTCAGCCAATGGCGAGCTTCGGGACGGGCTGCGTTATGCCCGGTCGTAAACAGAAATTGCGTTCGCAGCCCGATTTTGATCTCGGCAAACCGTTTCATCAGCATCTTCCAGTCATCGACCGGCGGGGTCTGCCAGACCAGCGGTCGATTGGTGGAATCGGCGCCTAGTGCATGGGGCCAATCAAGTTTGATTGCCTGCTCCCAGTTGCGCAGCAACGCCGCATCGAGCTGTGACGCGAACGGCGGAGTTCGATCATTAGGCGAGAGTGAAAATGATCCCCAGCCATTGCGGCTGCGGCCTCCAAGCGTTCCGTAGCGATCCATCAGCCACAACGCAGTGGTGATCACATTGGCGTGCGAATCGGGGACCGCGAGACGCAGTTCGGCGTGCTCATCTGCCTGGATTGCCGCGGCTTTCTTCAGCGCACTGCCGCTCTGACCAGAAATCAATGGCCCGTACCCAAGGTACAAGTGCGCGCCCACTGCCTTTGGCACTTCGGGATGGGTAACTCGAACAGAATCAAGCCCAGCCCAACTCGTCAATTGGCCCTGACTCCACTGACTCAGTCGAATTCGAATAGCGCTCTGCTTTGAGCTACCCCGGTCGGCAGCGGTGCCGAAGAGTTGCCCCTCGTCGTTCCGCATGCTTGCGACGTTGACATCAAAACGTCGCTCTGCCGCGTAGGCCACCCGCCACCACTGCCGCAGCAACGCCTTGATCGGCGGCGTGCGCCAGCAGCCGGACTGATTGGCGTCGCCGAGAAAGGCTGGCGTTAGGAATTGCAGTCGATAGCTTAGTTCACGCATGGCCATGTCGGTCTCCAGTTTGTCGAAAGCATCTTTTCCAGGCTAGGTACATCTGCTCATTGGTGGCCTTGGCGGTGATTCCTTGGTCGTCTTTGACCAACGCCTCTTCGATGCGCGCGCGCTCGGCGAACTTGCCGAGATCGTGCAGGTAGGCGGCGAGTGCAATTCGACTGCTGGAGACGAGTCTTGTGGTCATCGGTGCCTCTGTGCCTTAGGGCTCGTGAGGAAATAACTTGGACTTTTGGCCGTCGGATTGGGATGCGATGCGAGACGCGATGAGCGCGGTGTGGCGCGCCACACAAGCGAGTCGCAACGAAGCAGCGCGCCCAAGCCGGCGAGCAAAAAGTCCAAGTTATTGACGAACGAGACCTTAGTTATGTCCGCGGGGGCATGCATTACAGCTGATTGCCGTTGTTTGGGTCTGACTCGAATCAATCTAAGCTGGCGTCGCCAACATGCTGTGCTATCGACAACGAGAGTCGATTTCGCGAGCTCTCCTATCTACGCCTTGCATCGGTGAACAACGGCCATTGTTTGGTGGTTTGGCTGCGGACGAGAAATGATCATGCGCGCTTCTCAAGTGAGACCCAGATCCACAAGCTTGCCGAAGCACGGGGCGACGACGTCGTCTCGTTTCGTTACCGATCCTAGGCTGCGCAGATGCGAATAGGAAGGGATGAAAACAGAGAAAACCAGCGCAAATGACGTAGGCGAGCGGTTCGAGGCCCTAGCAGCCGGTCGGGCTTTCCTCACGAGTGCGCCGGAAGACCTTTTGGCGATCGTTTTCTGCTCATTCTCGGATTGATTTTGAAGGCTGCCGATGTACTTTCGAGTCTGCGCTAAGCCAAAAGGCCGTCCAGCGGGCTGCGCGTCTGGACGGCGTCTGCGCTGCGACCCCAACGGAAGAGCCATTGCCGCCGCGCCATGCAGCCATCCGCTTAAGCCTCACAACGCATCTCCCGCGCAAAGTCCGACAGGCTGCTCGGCTTTGGCGGTCTCGATCAGGCTGAGTAGCGTAGAGCTGCGTCCGTTGCCGACCGCTAGGACGCCCCTGCAGGCAGGTGGCGGAATCTGCGCAATGAACTCGGTAGAGAAACCGCAATCTTGCTTGGCGCGTGTAATTTGTGTTCTGCCGACATTGCGCCCTGTCGTTTATGGCTCTGCCGCGACCATCAAAACACCCGCTGAAATTTCTACCGGCATTGGGCCCTACTAGCGCGATCAAGCTCATGCATGATCGACAACTGTTCGCACGCAGCACAGCGAGGGCGCAATGCCGAAGCCAGTCGAGAATCATTCGGATGAAGCAGCGGCGTCGGTCTTGGTTCTGCAGACGGGTGATCGCCAGATTGAGCTCACGCGCAGCCCGGCACTTGGTTTGGGCGCGGATCGGACGTTCGTGAGTGGGAATTCGGCATCGCGGGCGCGCGACGCCGCGCCGTCCGTGGCCATTTCGCGCCGATTTCCGGCAGCGGGCCGAGCGCTTCCCTGCGGGATCGTGGCCGCTTCGTGTGGTCTTCCTGGTTCCGCCGTCGGCGTCGTGCCCGGCGGCGTGTCACGCGGCTACAGCGGGCGGTGCGCGCGGGGCGGGCCGGTAGTGCGCTTTCTGAAGCGCGCCGTGCTTTTCGAAGTGGGCGAGGATGGCGCGGATGGCGGTGGGTTGTTCGATGCTGGCCACGATCCGTAGCGTGCCGCCACAGTGGACGCACGTGCTCACGTCGATGTTGACCAAATCGCCTGGAGCGATTAGGAACAGCCAAAAGGCTGGCCCGAAGGGCGGAGGCAGGATGCCCGGAGTAACACGCGCTTGAGGCGCTGCGCTTAAGGTCATCGAGCGGCGCTTTTCGTTGGGGCTGCGGTGGTCGCTGTTGGCCGCAGTCAACTCCTCGTCCGTAGCAGGACGTTTGCCGCGCCCGGAGGGTGTGAGCTGCGCGCGCCACGTCGCGTTTGGCGCACAAAATTCGCCTGGCGCGAATTTGTCAAGTTGAGCGCGCTGCCGAAGCGCTGGATCAGCGTCACCGCGCCGCACTGCGCTGTGTTCCGCTCGACGCCCGCTTGATCCGCCAACCTTCCTGCGATCACGCGATGCACGATCCCCAATACAGAGCCGATGGCTTCGGGCTTGCTGGCGAACAGGAAGCGCAACGGATACGGAAAACTCAGCACCCATTGCCGCACCGGCCGCGGGACGACACCTCCTCCACCCGATGCCGCGCACTCTCGGCCATGCGCCGCGCGCCGCAGCTGGGGCAAAAGCCGCGCTTCTTGCAGGAAAACGCCCGCAGTTGTTACTGCGGGCTTCCTGCCCTACGCCCTTCGGGCCAGCCTACGGCTGTTCAAATTCGTTCCAGACGAATTTGTCCGCGTGGCGGTGCTCGCACACCACGCGCAGG
>Ga0163154_10008687_pt1 | contig 11761 bp, 8 predicted proteins | sample OliLakLV19MP9P1_FD_148649 | JGI IMG/M metagenome (GOLD analysis project Ga0163154, IMG submission 148649) | Freshwater microbial mat bacterial communities from Lake Vanda, McMurdo Dry Valleys, Antarctica - Oligotrophic Lake LV.19.MP9.P1 | ecosystem: Environmental > Aquatic > Freshwater > Lake >... | reverse complement strand
GGGGACCCGACCTTCGACGTGCCGACGTTCATGAAGGCGTCACAAGAGTGGGCGGCGCGAAACGAGGAGTATCCGGCTGATCACGATTTCATCGCTGGCGCCAAGCGGCCCATCGCCATCGGTCGCTTTCCTGCTCGCTCGGATCGGGAGATGGCGCTCTTCGTCGAAAAAACGGTGCGCTACGAGACCGCCGAGAAGGCAGGCGCGTGGCAGCGCCGCACGCTCATCTTCGGAGGGCCCGCAGAGTTCGGTCCGATGGTCGATGGCATCATCGAGTCGCAAGCGACCAGCCTGCTCGATCAGCTGCTCCCCTACGACTACGACGTGGGGGTCTTGTTTGCGAAGAAAGACTCGCCGTATGCATATCGATTCGACCAGCTCGGTCGCGAGCTGGTGCGCGAGATCAACGACGGAGCGCTGATCGCGGTGTACGCAGGTCACGGCTTGGAGACGAGCTTCGATAGGACCCACTTTCGTGGGCGCGGCTACTCCATCGGCGAGCTCGGCGATCTGGAGACGATCGACGTAGCCGCAGGCTCCCCCCTCTTCATCTCGCTGACCTGTCTGACTGGCGACTTCGGTGCGCCTGGCGGACAGCGATCGGTCGGCGAGACGATGTTGCTGAGGCCACACGGTCCGGTAGCGATCTTCGCGTCTAGCGGCGTGAGCCATCCATATCCGAACTTGCTCTACGCGCGCGCGCTGATCGAGTCGCTGTTGAAAGACCGCGCCGCGACGGTCGGTGACGCCGTCGTGCAGGCGAAGCGTGAAATGCCGGAGGCATCCATTCCGTTCGCCTCGCTGCTCGTGCCAGGCGACCACGTTGCGATCAAAGCGAGCCATCTGCAGCTCTACAACTTGCTCGGTGATCCGGCGCTGCGCCTGCGCTTGCCAGCAGAGCTCGTCGTTTCGCTGTCCGAGAAAACGGTGCTCGCTGGCGGGGTCTTCGAAGTGAACGTGCAAGGAGCCGTTCCGGACGCGGCGTTCGAGGCGACGCTCGAGACAGAACGCGTGTCGCTGAAGCCAGGCATCACGCCGCCGGCGACGCTCGACGAGATGCAGCTCGAAGAGGCGTTCGTCGCGATGAGCAACAACCATCGCATCGCGAATGACAAAGTCCTCGCACGCCAGAGCGGCCACTTCGTCGACGGAAGGGGCAAGCTGAGCCTCACCGCGCCCAAAGCGGCGGGTCGCTATGTGGTGAAGGTGTTCAGCGTTGCCGACCGTGGCGCGGCCGCGGGGCACGTGCGTTTGGAAGTACAGTAACGATCAGCGGCAATTGGCCTGCAAGTTGACCGACGGGCAAGGGCCGCCGTTGCACGCCGTGTTGAATGGCAGCTCGGTACAGGCACCAGTCTCCAGGTCGCAGAACAGCTCGCCTCCACAAGCGTCTGGCGCCTGTAGGCAAGCAGAGCCAAGCGCCAGGGAATCGACACATTCGAAGCCGCCTTCGACCTCGGCGCTGCCGACGCAGATCAGGCCCCCGTCACAGCCGTTGGACAGCGTGCACGGGTCGCCGAAGTCGGGTGGGTCACCGCACACGAGCTCGGCAGTCTCCGGATCAGGCCCGCAGCCGAGCTCGCCTTCACACACGTGGATGGTGCCGGGCTCGTCGAGACATGGCTCCCCCCCAGCGGTTGGAACGAACCAAGTGCAGCGTGCGTCGGTGTTGAAGTCGCGCTGATAGCACTGCCGCTCGCCGACCTCCGGCGCGCTGCATTCATAGGTGAAGCTGCACAGCTCGCCAGGCGCCTTGTCACCCTCGGGAATCGGCCCGAACAGCTCCGGGCACAGCGCGGTCAAGTTGCGCGGGTGGGGCAGCGATCCGCAGGAGGGGGCTTCTTCGAGCCCGACGCGGAACGTCTCCAGGCAGGTCGCAGTATCGTTCTCGAGCAACAGCGACCGATGTTGCTGTTCGGCGTCGAGGATGGCCTCCATCGTGTGGTTGCGCATCGAGCCGGGGCAATGCTCGACGGGGTCGCCGAAGCCGGTCGACTCGCAGCAGGGATACAAGCCCTCGCAGATCACGGCGCCGAGGTCCTTCGCGAACTGGTCGCGTGGGCCGAGCGGTGTCGGTTCGCTGACCGTTTCGTCTGCGCAAGACGCAAACAGGGCGACAGAACCGCTCGCCACAGCGCCGATGAGCCATCGCATCACACACATGCTGCCTTTCCGCCGGTGTTTTGGCTAGAGTCCGCCTCGAGTACCACCATGCTGAAATTTGCTACACACAATGCTGCGTTGATGTTGCTGCTGCTTGCGGCTTGTGGCGACGACTCCAGCGCGCCCGGCGGTGGTGCGCAGGGCGGGTCGGCGGGCGAAGGTGGCAGCGGTGGCGAGCCTGCCATCGGTGGCGCGACCGCGCTCTCCGCCACCGTCGTCCGATATGATATCGCATTTTCGTCATCGAAGCGCGCCGCCACGATCGAGCTCGGCCTCGACGTGACCGAGGGAGGTAATTGCTTCTCGGTGCCAAGCGAGCTGCCTGCGCTGGCGGCGCGCTTCGATGACGAAAATGCGCTCGACTTCGTGCTCGAAGGCGTGACGCTCACGGCATGCAGCGCCGCGCCGCTGGCAGTCGGGCCGCACGGGTTGGCGGTGGACGTCGAGCTCGAAGAGGAGACATTCCATGGCTTGGATGTCGGCTTCTCCAGCACGACGGACCTATCTGGCTCGACCTTCACCTACTTGCTCAGCTGGGTGGGCGGCTGCGATCACTTCGGTCCTTGTCAGGATGACCCGGCGGAGCTCGTGCACTTCGGCTTCTCGGTCACGCACCCGCGCGGAACCGTGGTGCTCTGCCCAGGCAAGCTGACCGCGGGTGAAACCGTGACCACGTGCGCGCTCGATCAGACACTGGCACCCACCTACTCGGCGTTCGCTTTTGCCGCCGACCCGGCATGGGTAGGGGCACCCTTGGTGTCCCGGCCGGGGGTCGACGTCATACTGTACGAAGTGCCGGGCGGCACCCTGCGCGAGTCGTACGACAGCGAGAGCCTGGGTGATTTTTTGGTGTGGGCGACGAATCGTTTCGGGCCTCTTCCTTACGGCTCGGAGCTGAGACTGGCGGGGGCCCCGACTGCGTGGCTCGGCTTCGAACACCCCGCCAACATCATCTTGCACGAAGAGCTCGACGTGCTTTCGCTGCCTTATGGCGACAGCACGATGCACGTGACCATGCACGAGATCATCCATCAATGGTCCGGCGACGCGACGACGATCGCATCGCCGCAAGACTTCGCGTGGAAAGAGGCAATCGCCGAGTACATGTCCTACGTGTTCGAGGACGAGATGAGACCGCCCGGTGAAGCGGCCTCGAGCCTCGCCTACTGGGACGGCATCGCCACCCAGGCGCAGTACTACGTGCGCCCGATGGACGAGCCGCCGCCCAAGGTCGAAGACTTTTATGGTGACGTGTACGGCCCCGGGCCGATGATCTTGTTCGTGCAGCTCGAAGACCTGATCGGGCGCGATGCAGTTCTCGCCGGCATTACCCAGTTCCTCGCCGGGGGCGGCGTACGCAGCGTCGCCGACCTGCAAGCCTCCCTCGAGTCGGAGGCGGCGCTGCCGCTCGACGAGTACTTCGACGTGTGGGTGTTCGGCACGGGCGAGCCGCAATATCCGCAGTTCAATGTCACGACCGAAGAGAGCGGGGGCAATGTCACGGTCTCGGTGAGCCAGATGCAGGCGGGCGATACGGTGTACCCGTGCGTCGTCGAGGTCCTGATCGAGGGCGCAACGAGCACGGCCACCGCCACTGTCGAGTTTCCGATCGGCGGCAGCGCGAGCGTGGCAATGGTCACCATTCCGTTCGCCGAGCCGGTCGTCTCCACCGAGGTAGACCCGAGTCACCGTCTCGTCGACGTCAAGCCCGGCGCGGCGCCGTCGCCCTGGCCCGTGTTCATCTTCTAACCGTGGTCGCCAATTCGCCTTATCGATCGCCGGCTGACGAGCCATCTCGGCTGCCGGACCCGCTCGGCTGGTGGCTGGTGGTTGTTCCCGCCGTGGCGGCTCTCTTGCTGCCCCTGATTCCGTTCCGTGGCCTCTCCATCACGCTGGTCGTAGGCGTGATCGCGCTCACGGCCTACTTGGTTCAGCGCGACGCAGCGAGCTATGGCAAGGCGCACCCGGCGTGGCTCGTCAGCATGATTGTGTTGCCTGTGGCGCTGCCGATCTACGCCGCTGCGCGGCACGGCTGGGGGGCTCGGGTCAAGCTGCCCCATGCGGTGGTAGCGGTGATCGGCCTCGGCGTTGGGTTCTTCTTTCGTGGCGACCTGCTGCCGCGCTTGATTCCGCCGGCCAAGGTCACTGTCTCTTGCCGGGTCCGCAGCGATGTCCCGAAGGACGGCTACATCTGCACGACCGACCACGTGGGCGGCTACCAAGATGCTCGCGCGTGCTGGGACCTGACCGCTGTGTGCGCCAGCGGCACCCGCATCACCGAGCACGCCTGCGCCCACGCTGTCGTGAGAGAGAAACGCGACGGCATCGTGCCGTTCCAATACTCCGTCGGTATCGACGATTGCGATGCCATCAGCGAGGCGCTCGTCGAGAACCTGAAGGTCGAGCTCCCGAGCGGTGACGCGCTGATCCCTGTCGCCCGCTGACCCATCAACAATTCAACCGGAGGTTGAATCGATAATAAAATTCCTCCGTGCCCTCCGGAGCAAGAAACGCGCGCAAGCGCCCGCGCCTTGTCGGCTCGGCGCGGAGGAATTCAACCGAAGGTTGATCGTAGGAATTCAGACAGCGCCGGGAAAAGGAGGATAGCTTTCGCTTCATGTCGAGCGACGAAGAGCCCCCGCGCGCACCCAGCGCGGCGCCTCACCGGCCTTACATCCCCGCGTCGGTCAACCTGCCGGAGCTGACCATCTTGCCGCTGATCGTCGGCACTTTGCTCGGCATCGTCTTCGGCGCGTCGTCGCTCTACTTGGTGCTCAAAGTGGGGCTCACGGTGAGCGCGTCGATCCCGGTGGCGGTCATCAGCATCACGCTGTTCCGCCTTTTGTCTCGCTTCGGCTTCAAGAGCCGAAACATCCTCGAGAACAACATCGTTCAGACGGCCGGCTCCGCAGGCGAGAGCATCGCCTTCGGCGTCGGCGTGACGATGCCGGCGATCATGATCCTGGGCTTCGACCTGGAGATCGCCCGCGTCACGCTGGTGGCGGTGCTGGGCGGGTTGCTCGGTATCTTGATGATGATCCCGCTGCGTCGGGCGCTGATCGTCGAGCAACACGGTATCCTGAAGTACCCCGAGGGCACCGCGTGTGCGCAGGTATTGAAGGCCGGCGCATCGCAGGAGTCGATCGACGCTGCCGACCCGATGTACCGGTCGGAGAGCGCCAAAGAGCAGGCGGGCTCCAGCGGCCGCGTCATCTTCACCGGCTTCGGTATTGGCCTTGCGTACAAGACTTTGATGGTCGCTTTGCACGCCTGGAAAGACACGCCTGGCTTCATCTTCAAGGGCGGTCTCAAGGGCGGCTCGGTCGCCGCCGAGATCTCTCCGGAGCTGCTTGGTGTCGGCTACATCATCGGGCCGCGCATCTCGGCGATCATGTGCGCTGGCGGTGTGCTCGCATATCTGGTGCTCATCCCGGCGATCAAATTCTTCGGTGATAGTTTGCCGGCTGCGTTGCCGCCGGGGACGATCCCGATAAGCGAGATGGGCCCAGGCGCGGTGCGCGGCGCGTACATCTTGTACATCGGCGCGGGCGCCGTGGCGGCAGGCGGCATCATCAGCTTGTTTCGCTCGCTGCCGACCATCTGGGCGGGTCTGAAGGGCGGCTTGCGCGACATTCGCGGTGGCGCGCGCGGTGCCGCGGGCGAAGTCACGCCGCGTACGGATCGCGATTTGCCGATCAAGTTCGTTGCCATCGGCGCGCTGGCGCTCGTGGTGGTGATCACCTTCGCGCCGTCGCTGCACATGAACCTCGCCGGCGCGCTGCTCATCGTCGTGCTCGGCTTCCTGTTCGTCACCGTCTCGTCCCGGCTCACCGGCGAGATCGGCTCGTCCTCCAATCCGATCTCCGGCATGACTGTGGCCACGCTGCTCTTGACCTGCGGCGTGTTCCTGATCTTGGGCTGGACGGCGCCGCCCTACTACGTGACGGCGCTCTCCGTCGGGGCCATCGTCTGCATTGCCGCCTCCAATGGCGGCACCACTTCGCAGGATTTGAAGACTGGCTACCTGGTCGGCGCGACGCCGCGCTTGCAGCAGATTGCGATCTTGATCGGCGCGCTGGCGTCGGCGCTGGTGCTGGGGCCCATTCTTTTGCAGCTGAACGACACCGCCACCGTGTACGTGCCCGCTGCCCAGATTCAGCAAGAGGGGCAGCCACTCTGCGCCGACCCGTCGGAGATCAAAGCCAAAGAGCCGCTGCGCGGCCCGCAAGCCAAGAGCGACGGGGCGAGCTACGGCGTCTGGCAGAAGGCCGACGACGTGGGTGGCCCGCACGGCAAGTACCTGGTCGATGAGGCAGGCTGCGCTGCATACCTGGTCGACCCCGGGATCAACGGCACCCATGACACCCGGCCAGACGGCACCCGGGTGACCAAGTTCGACGCGCCCAAAGCGACGCTGATGTCCTACATCATCAAGGGCATCCTCAACCACGAGCTGCCTTGGGGGCTCGTGTTGATCGGCGTGATGATCGCCGTCGTGCTGGAGATGAGCGGCATCCCATCGCTCGCGTTCGCTGTGGGCGTATACCTGCCGCTGTCGTCCTCCACGCCGATCTTGGCGGGCGGCATCTTGCGCTATCTCGCAGATCGCCGGACCGAGGCGGCGCTGCGCGCCAAGCTGAAGAAAAAGCCGTCGGAAGAAGAGCTGGCCGAAGAAGGCGACAAGAGCCCAGGCGTGATGCTCTCGTCCGGCTACATCGCAGGCGGCGCCATCGCAGGCATCGTGATCGCTTTTGTCGCAGGTCTATTCGGCGAGGTGCAAACCAAGATCGACGATTGGGCGCTCGCCAACAATCCGTTGGTGCAAGACTGGACCAAATACGGCTGGCCCTACGACTTCTCCGACGCGTTCAGCCTGATCCCGTTCTTGGTGATCTGCGTCGTGCTGCACTACGTGGCCACGCGCGCCATCGCCGCGCCCAAAGCCAGCTGAGTCAGCGCGGTGCTCTGGCGCTTTTCAGCTCATACGATCGCTCCCAGACAAAGATCAGCGCGCCGTCATCCGGCTCATCAACTCGCTCGTCTCCGCCAGAGGCGCCAGAGGCTCCTCTGCTGCCTGGATCAACGTCGAGAATCGAGGCCAACCAGTCGACGTGAGAGTGAAGTCACTCGAGCGCGAATCGTTCGCCTCCCACGCTGAACAGAACGCCACCGAGCGGGTGCGCGGCTTCAGCACCAATCTCAGCAGTTGTTTCCAGCACGCGTTGGATGGTCCCCCGCCCAGCTTGCAGCCGCGCGCCTGGGTGGGTCGCGTTGTGCACCGCTTGGAGCGCGCGGATGCTGACGCGTGTGTAGATCTCGGTCGTCTCGAGGCTGGATCTTCATCACCCAGTCGATCACGCTCCCGCTCGCATTGCAGGCGAAGCAGTGGAAGACGTTCTTCTCCGGCGTGACAATGAAATTGGGCGTGTTCTTGTCTTCGTGGAATGGACAGAGGCCGACCAGGTTCGCGCCCGTCTTCACCAGCTCGACGCCGCGAGCCGCCACCAGGCGCTCGAGCGAGATCTCCTTCTTTAGCCGCTCGATCTCTCTTCTTCCGGGACTCGAGCCATCGCGCTGCTCCTTCAAAAAAAACCGTCAACCACAAAGTCAGCTCGCACGCGCTTCCTCAACCGGGTCGATATTTACAGCAAGCTGCAAAACAATACACGGCCCGCGGTCGCCGCCGACAGAGCCAGCCGAAATCGCCGCTTACACTCGGCCTGTGGCAAGGAAAGTCTCTGCAGACAAAGGCCCGCGACCCAAGCAAGGGGCGCCAGCGAAGCCGAACGCCAGCAGCCCCGGATTCGTGTCGACGAGCACCCGGCCCCAGGCGTCGTACTCGAGCGTCTGCACGACCGCGTTCGTCGCAGCGTCCACCACCTCGCGCACGGACCCGAGGTGGTCCTTGACGAACCGATACGTCCCGCCAGCCGTGACCATCAGCTCCGGCACGTTCACGCCCTCGGCGTAGACAAACCGCGCCACTACGTTGCCAGCGCCACCGAGCTCCGCCACCGGCTGCAGCTGCTCGCGCCAAAGCCATGCGCGCTCGAGCACGCCATTGTACAGCTTCCCAACACGCCGCCCCTGCCCATCGACGACGTACTCGATCACGTCGCCGTTCGGGAGCGTGACCTCCCTCAAATTCCCGACCGCGTCGTAGACATAGTCGGTCGATTCGCTCGTCGCCGTATCCGTCTTGTTGAGCAGCTCGCCATTGAGCGTGAAGCTGTACGCGATGGACCCGTAGGTCTGGATACGATCTTGCGCATCGAACGTCGCCGCAAACGTTCCGGCGGAATTGGTCGACGTCAGCCGATTCCCATTGGCGTCGTAGGAGTACGCCTCGACCGTCGAGCCACCCTCATCGACCTGCACCAGCCGCCCGACCTCGTCGTAGAAATAGTCCGACACCGTCGTCACGCCACCGTCGGTCTCCGTCTTCTGCGTGATGCGGCCGAGGTCGTCGCGTTGGTACGCAAAGCTGAGCAACGGCACGCCGCTCACTGTCGTCGCCATCGCCGAGAGCTCGCCGTACTCGTTGTACGAAATCGTCTCGACCACATTGCCGCTGGTCGTCGACATCACGCGCCCGCTCTGCGGGTCGCGGGTGATCACGAGGTCGCCGGCCGAAGTGAGCAGCGAATCCGGGTCGTAGGTGAAGTCGGCATCCCAGGCGCCGTTCACCGTCTCGGTGACCACCCGGAGGTCGGTGTCGTGGTCCCAAGCAACGGTACCGCTCACCGCCCCGCTAAACGTCACGCTCTTCTGCAACGACCCGTCGTATGTCATCGAAAGCGCCACCCCGCTCGGCCCGCCAATCGACACGACGCGCCCTGTCGTTGGCGAGTAGCTCCGCGTCACCGACCCGGTCGGGAACAGCACCTGATCGAGCCTGTCCGCCGAGTCGTACTCGAAGTCGACGAGCCGAGGCCCAGGTTGGATCATGCTGTCGAGCATCTTGTCGAGATCGTAGGAGTACGCAGTCGTTGTCGGCCCCTGGGCGATCCCCGGCGGCGAGTACGACCCGAGCTCCTCGATCATATTGAACGCCATCGTGTGCGCCGGCTTGTCCGGCGGCGTCACGCTCGTGGTGTGCCCTTCTCCGTCGTACAGAAACGCTGTCACTTCGAGATCGGGGCGCGTCTTGCTCAACACGTCACCGCGCGCGTTCCGCGCAAACGCCGTCGTCTCGAGCAAGGGGTTGGTCACGCTGGCGAGCATGCCGTCGAGCCCGTACGTGCGACCGGTCACCCGCGTGCCTTGCGTGGTCGTCAGCAGTCGGCCATCGGCGTCGTATTGGAAGAGGGTGATGCCCTCGCGAGTCGGTCGTACGCGCACCACTTTTCCTGATGCCTTCTCCGCCCTTGCAGCCGCTCTCGCCGGACGTGATCTCTCGAATTCGAGCGGCGCTCCCCGGATCCGCGATCTACGAAACACGAGCGAGCGCCCAGATGCGATTTCGCGTCGCGCACGCGCTGTGGCGATGCGTTGCGGGGCGCGAGGTCGGTTGCGATCACGAGCACGATGGTACCGGCGAATGCTGGGCCGGCGCGAGCGTGCACCGAAGCTCGCTCGCAGATCCAATGTGCGCAGGCCTGGGGCGTGGCTGGAGCCACGGCCCAGGCGGTTCGGGGCGAGATCGGGTGAAGGGGCTTGTCAGCCTGCAGAGCGTCAGCCTGGCCGCGCTCCTCACGGCGCTCGGAGAGCGGCCCAAGAGGGGAATTGCCGGCTACGGGTCGCGCCAGCTGAGGATGTCGAGCGCAAAGCCCGCCGCGCGCACGCGCTCATGATGCTGGATGTTGCCGGTGATCAGCACGCGCCGATGGCGTAGCGCGGTTGCCGCAATGGCCACGTCCGCCAGGCCGATGGCCCTGCCTGTCCGGGTGAGGATGCCGCCGATCTCGCCCGCAAGCTTGGCGCACTCGGCGTCGAAGCTGAGTATATCGGCTCCCTCCAGCCAGCCCAGAAAGGCTTCCGCTCGGTCCGGTCGATGGGCCTGATGCCAGCCGTGAAGCACCTCGAAGATCGTGATCGCCGAGATCGCGAGCGGGCCGTGCTCGCTTTCGTAGGCGCGGGCATGTGCGCGCACCTGCTCGTTCTTGTCTCGCTCGAGCTCGCTCAGGATGTCGGTGTCGAGCAGCGCTCCCACGGAACGGCACGCATCGGAAGCTCACGTCGAGCGCGCCTGAGCCCTTCCTGGAACGCGTCGAATTCTTCGTCGGTCAGATCGGCCCAGAGCGGTGCCTTATCTGTCAGCTTCATCGCTTCTTTGCGCTCGTCCGCATCTTCATGCACGACGCGCTCGACGAACTGGCGGCGCTCATCAGGCGAGAGCGCGCGCACGTGCTCAAGGATCTCGTCAGCCGTCATACTCATGGTCACGAAGTGTACCTCAGCGGTCGCCATCGGCTCGTCGTCTTCGGCTGGCGGGCTGCGTCTTCTTGAGGCCGAGACCCAGGGGTTCCTCGGCTGCAACGTCGTCGCGACGCTCGCTGTCGTCGTCCTCGTCTCTAGCGTCAGCGGCTAAAAGGGAAAAGAGCTCGGCCTCGGCGCCGCGTCCGGCAGCTGGCGGCGCTGGCTCCTGCGGGCTGCGAGCTTGCAGCCGCGCGCCTGGATGGGTCGCGTTGTGCACTGTTTGGAGCGCGCGGATGCTGACGCGTGTGTAGATCTCTGTCGTCTCGAGGCTGGCGTGGCCGAGCATCTCCTGGATGAAGCGCACGTCGGCTCCGCCCTCGAGCATCAGCGTCGCCATCGTGTGGCGGAAGAGATGGCACGAGCCGTACTTGTCGATCTTCGCGGCCTCTACGTACGTGCGCACGCGATGGCTCAAGGTTCCTGGACTGAAGGCGGTGCCGAGCTCGGAGACGAAGAGGGTATCGAGATGATCGTCGACGAGGAACAACGGCCTCACGTCTGCGATGTACTTGTTGACCCAGGTGATCGCGCGCTCTCCGATCGGAACCATGCGATCCTTCATTGCTTTGCCACGGCGAATGAAGACAGTGCCTTGCGAGCCGGCGAAGTCGGCGAGGGTGACGTGAAGCAGTTCGCTCCGGCGCATGCCGGTCGAATAGAGCATCTCCATCATGGCTCGATCTCGGAGACCTCTCGGGTCGGAGACGTCGGGCTGCGCCAAGATGCTCTCAACCTCTCGCTCGCTCAATGCCCGCGGAAGGCGCTTCTCGGGCCTGGGCATGTCGAGCTCGCTCGCCGGGTTCCAGAGCAACGCATTCTGCCGAGTCATCCACGAGAAGAAGAGCTTGAGCGGCGCCAGTCGACTGGCCTGGGTGGCGAAGGTGAGAGGCTTGCCGTTGGCTTTCCGGTGCAAGTAGAGATGCCGCCGGTAGCGTTCGATGATGGGCTTGGTTACCTCGCGCGGCCGATGGATGGCTCGCACAGCGCACCACGCCGCAAACGCAACCAGCCAGGGCTCCCGGCTCGTGACGGTTTCTTCGGCGTAATTCCTCACGCGCATCCACTCGAGATGTCGCGAGATCCAATACGCGAAACCATCCGGTTCGAGCGGCCCGAGGCTCGCTACCTTCGTCATCTTCCCTTTCGGAGCACCAGGCATGATTCCTCCTCGGCGGCAGTG
>Ga0163154_10008686_pt1 | contig 11761 bp, 8 predicted proteins | sample OliLakLV19MP9P1_FD_148649 | JGI IMG/M metagenome (GOLD analysis project Ga0163154, IMG submission 148649) | Freshwater microbial mat bacterial communities from Lake Vanda, McMurdo Dry Valleys, Antarctica - Oligotrophic Lake LV.19.MP9.P1 | ecosystem: Environmental > Aquatic > Freshwater > Lake >... | reverse complement strand
TCAAGTCTTGGCGCTCAATCCGACGATCCTCAGCCCGCGCTTCATCCAAATTGGGCAAGAGATCATCATCCGCATGGCACAACCCAGCAGCGCCGCTACTACCGCTACCGACGCCAGCGCTTCCCCGATCAGCACGACGCTCGCCCCGACCAACGCTGGCACCATCACGGCGGTCATTGTGACGACGCTCGCCCCATTCGCTGTGACGGGGACGCTGGCAGCCCCCGCCGCAGCGACCCCCACCGAGACCCTATCACCACCCATTGAGGAGACGTTGGTGCTGCCCACCGAAACCGTCGTCGCAGTGGTGTCGGCGGCAACCAACCCCGCCATTGCCGTGATCACTGCGCCCCAAGCGCCCGTCGTTTCTGCTGCCGAGGGGGTCGTATTCCCGATTGACCCCGCCAACGAATCAGCCTCGATCTGCGTGATGATGTTTGAGGATGGCAATCAGAACTTACTGCAAGATGTGGGCGAAGAACTGGTGACCGGTGGCACGATTGCGCTCAGCTTGGATGGCGCACCGACCGCCAGTCATATCACCGGCGACCTTGACCCCACCTGTATCGATGACCTTGCGTCAGCGGATTACCTCGCCTCTGCCCAAGCCCCTGAGGGGTATGGCTTGACGACCGCGAGTAGCTTGCGCGTTAGGACAACGGGCGGCGCTCAAATCATGCTGGCATTTGGAGCGGCACCGGGCATCCCCGCCCGCATCGCGCCCACCGCCGATACTGCCGCTGTCCTCGGCACTCGTGTTATCGATCCTGCGCCGGAAGGGGTGCGCTTGCGCGATAACCTCGGTTTCCTCGCGTTTGGAGCCGCCGGTTTCGTGCTGGTGTTCGGGTTGGGCGCGGCGTTCTTGCTGCGTAGGCGGTGATCAGATGCTGATGCGACGATACCGACGCTTGAACCTCATCATCGACTGCTGCCTGATGTTGGCTTTAGGTAGCAGCGTCCATGCCCAAGACACGGGGGGCGGGCAAGTATGGGTGCGCGCGTTCATCGACCGCGACGGCGATGGTGCCCGTGATGTCAGCGAACCGTTACTGACATCAGGCGTCACGGTCGATTTGTTGCGCGATGGCGTGGTGATCGCCAGTGCGCTCTTAGAAAACGCGCCCTATGCCGCCCAAGGCTTGATCGGCTTTCAAAGCCTAGAACCCGCCGAATACAGCGTCGTCATTGCGGCGGCGCAACTGACGCCGACGACGCCAAACACGGTGTTGGTACAGGTGCGGGATAGCGGGTTGCCGCCGATTGTCGAATTTGGGGGACGCCCACTCGTGACCGCGCCCGCTGTCAGCGGCGTGATCACGCCGCCCGACGAGGCATTGACGCGCCTGATCGTCTCGGCACTGGTGGGGGTGATCGCCGCTGGAGTGATCGCGTTTGTGGGCTTTTTGATCTACATCTTTGGGCTGCATCCCCGCTATGCGCGGGCGCTGCAAACTGCCCAACGACTCCGCACCACCGGGTCGATGCGAACGGTGGTGGTGGACGAGGAGTAGGGACGCGCAACGGCATTTTGTTGCAAAACACAGGCAACCACATTGGGTTGCCCCTACGAGACCCGCTGTTATAGGGGCGACCCAATGTAGTCTTGGGCGTCAAGTTAAGCCTTAAGGAAAGCATCCCCACCCCGTCTGACCGAAGGTCAGACGGGGTGGGGATTGAGGCAAAACAAGAGAATAAACCCTTAACTTGACGCCCAAGACCCAATGGGGTCGCCCGCCGCTTCAAACCCTTTTTCGTAACTGCTCAGGTTGAAAAACGGTCGGTAATAAAGGAAGAAATGACTGTTGGCGGCAAATGGGCGGATATTCGACGCAGGGACTTTCATATTAACGAACGATTGACAAGCGCCTAATCCACCCCTATATCCACGTTTCGAGGGGTATTTTCCTGTTTTTCTTCACGTCTTCATGCCTGCCTATTTATTTTATTCTGTTTCTATACCCGAGTAGTCACCCCGTCTGTTTATTTGCCAGTGTCCGCTAGGATGGCTATAATGCCCCCTATTGAGTCTCATTAGCCCAAAGCCTGTGCCCATGACCAAACTATTCGTGTCTTACAGCCGCGTCGATACCGAGTTCACCGAACGTTTGGTGGCGCGCTTACGGCGAGCTTCTTATGCGGTGTGGTATGACGATGATTTGCATGGCGGGGCGTTGTGGTGGCAAACCATCCTGACGCAAATCGCTGCATGTGATGTGTTTGTCTACCTGCTGAGCAACGAGTCCGTCACGTCGCCTTATTGCCAAGCCGAATTCGCCGAAGCCAAACGGCTCCAAAAACCGGTGGTGACGATCCAAATCCGCGATAAAACCGAATTATCCGGCGATCTCGGCGCGATTCAATATGTCGATATGAAGCGCGGCATCGACGATGAGAACATCATGCGTCTGGTCGGCGCGATCACCACGATGGCGGCGTTGCCCGTCAAAAAACGCGCTTTGTGGACCCCCGCGACGGCGTTGCCCACCCTCCCCAAAGATGAAGCTGCCGCCCGCCCCCATCGTCCCGAAGTCGAAACACCCCTCTTGACGATAGCCGCGCCAACGGGTGCCACTGCCCCCAAGGGAGATCGCTCCGTCGCACGCGCGATGGTCATCGGTGCCGCGATCACGGGCGTCTTGGGCATTGTGGCGGTTGTGATCGGCATTTTGGCGTCAGTAAATAACACGCCCCCCGCCGCGACCGCGACGCTCACGATGACGACGCCCGCGGCGACTATCGAGGTGGGCTTGGCACCAACCGAAACGCTCACCATCACCGACACGACCGCGCCAACGGATACGTTCCTTCCGCCGACGCCAAGTGAAACCCCGACACTGACCCCAAATGCCACTAAGCGCGAAGAAACCTTGCGAGCGTTGATGCTGAGTATTCAAAATGAGCAAACACTGACACTGGCAGTGCAAGAGCGCGCCACCGCCGATAGCTTGACCGCCACCGCCGACTCGTGGACGGATACCCCGACGCCGACGTTGACACCGACCACCGACGACCATGCTACGGCTGCCGCCCGTTTGACCGCGACGGAAATACAGCGGCTTGCGCAACAGTACCAGACCGCCACCGCTGACTCGTGGACGGATACCCCAACGGTGACGGCTACGCCGACCTTGACCCGCACCCCGACCCGCACCCCGACCCTGACGCCCTTACAACTTGCCAGCACCCCCATCGCCAGCAATGCCGCATGGGAACCTGTGCCGCAGGATTTTGACGGCGTGACGATGGTGTTGGTGCCTGCCGGCTGTTTCATGATGGGCAGTGACGACGGTAACACTGATGAACGCCCAGTGCATGAACAGTGTTTCCCTGAACCCTTCTGGATCGACCAAACGGAAGTGACGCAAGCGGATTTTGAACGTTTGGGCGGCGTGAAAGCCACCGCCAATGGCTTCGATGGGGATGCGCGCCCGGTGGAACGAATCACATGGTTCGAGGCGCGTGATTTTTGCGCTCTGCGGGGTGGGCGCTTGCCCACCGAAGCCGAGTGGGAATATGCCGCACGCGGACCAGATAATTTGGCGTATCCTTGGGGTGATATATGGGACGCTACAAAAGCCATATCGAATCGAACTAGTTCACAGGGCACCGCCGATGTGGGTACGATTGCCACCGGCGCATCCTGGGTGGGGGCGCTCGACATGAGCGGCAATGTTTGGGAATGGGTAAGCAGCCTTTATCAGTCATATCCTTATGTTAGTCAGGATGGTCGAGAAGATTATACTAATAGAACAAATAATCGCGTGCTGCGGGGCGGTTCGTGGGTCAGCGACAATCCTTCGCTTCTGCGTGCGGCGTATCGTCTCGGGTACACTCCCGATCTCAACGGTAACAGTATCGGTGTGCGCTGTGCCCTCTCTTAATTTGTTCTGATATCCTGATTTCTGTTTTTCTGATGCTTTTGTCTTTACCCAAAATTCCGCGAAGCGGATCGCTAAAAATTTCAGGGGTATTATGAAAAAATACAATAATCTTTATCCATAAATCGCTTCATTCCCCGCTTTACACGCGGCATGGCGTAAAGCACGACGGGGCAAACGCCATAAAATTGCCGCCGCCACGTTTGAACAAAATGTGGATATGAATTTATGGGACTTACACAGCTACCTCTCTCCCCGCCGCTTCGCTTATGGAGAGGGATTGCCGCTTCGCTTTGGGTGAGGGCTGAGCAGTTACTAAAATAAATAGGGAGGCATGAAAACGTAAAGAAAAACAGGAAAATACCCCTCGAAACGTGGATGTAGGGGTGGATTAGGCGCTTGTCGATCGTTCGTTAACATGAAGGTTCGCGCGCCGAATATCCACCCATTTGCCGCCAACGGTCATTTCTCCCTTTATTACCAACCGATTGTCAGCCTGAGCAGTTACTGTTCAGGCTGACAATCGGTGTTAAAACACAAGAACGGGCGTAGGGTCATTTGCCACCCTGCGCCCGTTCCCCTTAATTCAACAAGGGTGACGATGGATTAGACGCTCTCGTCGTTCTTGTCAACCAAGGCTTCGGGAGTCGTCGCCTCGTCGTCAAGGACGCGGACGATCTCGATGCGCAGTTTCGCCACCAAGCCACCCACGACCGCCAAGCCCGCCAACAGCGGGTAGAACACCAACAATGCGCCGCCCGCCACTGCCCCAATGGTCAGGGGGATTTCCAGCAAGACGCGGCTTTCCTGATCGCGGATGATCAACCGACGAATATTGCCTTGTTCGAGCAAGTTGCGCACTTGTTCCACCAGTTGCGAACCGGCGACTTCCAGTTCTTCGTTGAAGGCTTTCTTGTCTTCCGGCAATGGCGACGTATTGTTCTTGTTTTTTTCTTCGCTCATGATTATCTCTCCTTGTGAGATGATTTGTCTCTAGCGGCGCACCCGCTTTTTGAACAGGGTGCGCCTGCAAAATACTCGGTTTTAGCTTACATATCTTTATACGCAAGCCATCCCAAGAAAGTTTCAACAGCTTGCCCCTAAATTGCCAAAAGCTTGATCCCAAAAGTCATGTCGCGTGGTTTGCGGGTCGCGATTATAATGAAGAGAAATTGGGCACGATTGAAGGGGTTCTTTCTATGAAGCGAAACCGCATTGTATCGCTTGCCATCCTGTGCATTGCCATTTGTCTGGCATTCCTACCGATGCTCAGCGTGAACGCGGAGTTCGGCACAGGGTGGACGGTGCAGTATTACAACAACATCGACCTGTCCGGCAGCCCCGTGTTGTCCGAAGCGCTGGCGTCGGGGATCAATTTTAACTATGGCATGTCCAGCCCTCGCCCCGGCGTCGTCAATGAAGATAACTTCTCGGCACGGTATTCCTCAGTGCAGCTCTTCAACGCTGGCACCTATGAGTTTATCGTCTCGTCCGATGATGGCGTGCGCATCTTGATCGATGGTGCCACCGTCTTGGATCGCTTCATCGGGCGGCAACTGACGACCGACCGCGTGCAAATCAACCTGACGGCGGGCACCCACTCGATCATTGTGGAATACTTCGAGGGCATCGACCAATCCGCCATTCAGTTCCAGTGGTTCCAAATCAGCGGCGGCTCCACCCCCGGCACCGGCACGGCTGTCGGCGGCGGCGGTGGCGTCATCTCTACGCCGTTTGGCACCCCGCCGGGGACGGCTGTCTATAGCGGACCGACCGCCTCGGTCACAGGGGCACGCGGCTTGGCATTGCGCACGGGTCCTTATATCGGTGCGTCGTTCATCACAACTTTGGGTGCCGAGACAGCTTACCCTGTTTTGGCGCGCAATCGTGATGAAGGTGTCTATAACTGGTATAAGCTGCGGGTCGGCGAACGCGAAGGCTGGGCGTCCGGTCGGTTCTTGACGATCAGTGTCGATCCCAACACCCTGTCCGAGGAAAGCACTATTTTCGACACTATCGACAATGCCTCGGATATCGGTGCCCGCGCCTATCCGCGTGCCGTCATGAACCTGCGCGAACGCCCTAGCCCACGGACCCCCCAAATCGCCAGCATCCCCTGGGGTGCAGAACTGGCATTGGTCGGGCGCACGGTGCAAGCCGGCACCAATCGTTGGTTACAAGTCCGTTTTGAGGACAAAATTGGCTGGATCGATGCGCGTTGGGTGACAGTGCGCGGCGAAATCTATCAAGTGCCAATTCGTTAGCGAGGGTGATCTTGGTGCGATGTGCGTTGTTGGCGTCCACCAAACGTATTGATTTGTTATAATGGGCGCGCAACTTGTGGAATGCGCCCATTTTTCGTTTATCATGTTCGGTCATAGGGTCAGCAAATTCGCTGGTACCCATCCATGAAAAGGTCTATACGTTGGCTGAAAAATCGCGTTCTCAAACATCCATCGCTGCACCAAGCGTGCGGGCGGATGTGATTCGCAATCACATCCCGTGCAATTTGTGTGGCAGTGAGGACCGTCAAGCCTACTGCCCAGAAAACGGGTTGGGTTTAGTCCAATGCCAACATTGTGGGTTGGTGTATGTCAGCCCTCGCCCCGACGCCAATGAACTCTATGCCCTCTATGGCGAGACCTATTTTCATAATGACGAATCCAGCAAAGTCGGCTATACCCACTACGTCAACGATGAACAAAACATCCGCAACACCTTTGCCGGACGACTCGACCGCCTTGTGCCGTTTATCAAGACGGGCAAATTGCTTGATATCGGCTGTGCGGCGGGTTTTTTCATGAGCGAAGCCGATAAGCGCGGGTGGCAGGTGTCGGGCGTCGATGTTTCGTCATTCGCGGTGGAATACACACGCTCCCGCTTCGGCTTCGAGGCGAGCGTGGGCAGTTTATTGGAACTTGACCTGCCGACAGCGGGGTATGATCTCGTCACCCTATGGGATGTCATCGAACATGTGCCCGACCCCAAAGCCTATATCACTGAGATCGCCCGTTTGGTGCGCCCCGGTGGGGTGTTTGCGCTGGCGACGCCCGATGTAGGCAGTATTCCTGCCCGGCTTGCGGGGCGGCGATGGGTTGGGTATAAGCTTTCCGAAGAGCATGTCTACTATTTTTCGATCAAAACCCTGACGCGGATGTTGAACGAAGCGGGCTTTGATGTCGTCAACGTGCGCCACGTCGGCAAAGTGGTCACGCTCAGCTTGTTCTTGGATCGTCTAGCGATGTATGTCCCGTTCTTGGCACGCGGGTTGCAAGCCTTAGAAAAATCCTTCAGCCTGTCGGAACGTTCGTTTTACGTCAACCCATTGGATATCGTGTCGATCACCGCCCGCAAGCGGGGATAGTTTTTTATGAGTGAGATCAGTCACGACCGGGTGGGCGGGGCGGATCTGCTAAACTATAGGATGAGATCATGATCGGCAGACTTCTACGCAAACGCTACCAAATCGACAGTTTGCTGGGCGAGGGTTCGACAGCGACGGTATATCGCGCGACCGATAATCGCCTGAATCGCATGGTTGCCCTTAAGCTGCTGCTGCCCCACGTCAACGAATCCGCGCGGAAGCGCTTTTTTCAGGAATCGCAGTCGGTCGCTCAGTTAAACCACCCCGGCATCATGGCGATTTACGATATCGACGAGGAAGATGGCAAGATTTTTCTCGTCATCGAGTATATCGAAGGGGCGCTCCTGTCGGATTTCGTCCCGTCTGCCCCCAGTGAGGTGATCGATTTGGGGCAACAAATCGCTGATGCGCTGCATTATGCCCACGAACACAACATCATCCACCGCGACATCAAACCCGCCAACATCAAGGTCACGCCCGAAGGGCAGATCAAGCTGATGGATTTGGGGTTGGCGCTCCCGCGGGAAGCCAAACGGGTGACCGCTGCCGGGATGATCATCGGCACGCCGGCGTATCTCTCGCCAGAGCAAGCCCAGGGCTTGACGCTGGATCACCGCACGGATATTTACTCGCTGGGCGTCGTGTTGTATGAACTCGCCACCGGGAACCTGCCCTTTGCCTCCGACGACATCTCGGCGTTGATGCTCCAGCATGTCAAACAACAGCCCCCGCCCCTACGCTCCTTCAACCCAGACCTGCCTATCGCGCTAGAAAATGTCATCATGAAGGCGCTCGAAAAGAATCCCGCCCGCCGCTTCCAGACCGCCGACGCGCTCAGCCGTGCGCTGGCAGTCGCCATCCGTCCCGACTCGGCGGCAGACCTACCGACCAAGTCCGCCTACTCAATCACGCCGGAGCCGCCCGTCACGCGGACGATCCGTATCTTTGTCGCCGATGATCACACCGTCTTGCGGCGGTCACTGATCAGCTTCATCACCCAACATGATGAGTACGTCGTGGTGGGCGAAGCGGGCGACGGTGAAGCCGCCCTGCGCGATGCGTTGCAGTTGGAACCCGATGTGATCTTGCTTGATCTCAATATGCCTATCAAAGGCGGCTTAGAGATTTTGCCCAGCCTGCGCAACCGCCTTCCCGACGCCCGGGTGTTGATCCTGACCGGACGCGACGAGGAATGGTACATCATGCGGGCCTTGCGGGCGGGCGCACATGGCTACCTCTTAAAATCTTCCAATGAGGATGAATTGTTGGATGCCATCCATAAAGTCTCGCAAGGGCAACTCGTCTTGGGGCGCGGCGTCGCCGAAAAAGTCGTGACCGGGATGCTCCGTTCGCCTGACGATCATGACAAGCTCAACGATATCGAGCGCCAAATTATGTTGTATGTCGCCAGTGGTTATGAAAATGAGGCGATTGCCGCCCGCTTAGAGATGCCCCTGACCGATTTTATCGAGGCACTTGCCAGCGCCTTAGATAAGTTGAATTCCAAAGACCGTTATGCCGCTGCCTTGCAAGCAGTACGTCGAGGCGATATCTTGCTCGAAGAACTCCACGAGTTATAATGCGCCGCTTGTTTGCCCGCATGAGTATTTTGCTGTGTCTGTGCCTCCTCGCGACGGGCTGCGGCGGGTCGCCCCCTGCCGCCGCCCCCCCAATCCCGACGTTGGCGCTCTTGCCGTCTAATTATCGGCTTGAAGACGCCGAGCGCGTCGCCCGCGATTATGTGACGGCATGGCAAAATGGGGATCGTGCCGAGATGTACCGCTGGATCAGCCGAGCGGTACAAGAGACTACCCCGCGCGCCGCGTTCGATTTGGCTTACGACAATGCCGCCGCTGTGATGGGCTTAGAAACCCTCACCCTACACCCGACCACTATCTTTCGCCAACAAGATACCATCGCCGTCCTTGCCTATGACGCGGTGTTCACGACCCGCTTAGTAGGCACCTTCACCGATAGCAATCGTGCGCTCACGCTGGTGGTCGATACTGACGCCAACGAATGGCGCGTGGCATGGTCGCCGGATAATATTTTCGCGGGGATCGCGGACGGCGCGCGCTTGCGCTTTACGTCCACCGTGCCCAACCGCGCCAATATCTATGACCGCAACGGCGTCGTGTTGGCAGATCAAAGCGGGCGCGTGGTGCTGGTACAAATCGTGCGCCAGCGGGTGCCCGATTACGAAACCTGTTTGACCACCCTTGCCACCGCGCTGAATCGCCCCTTAGAAACAATCCGCGAAATCATCGACACCCGCCCCGTCGATTGGTTGCTGGACATGGGCGCGATCTTGCCCGATGTCTATACCCGCATGGCGGAAACCTTAGAGACCGCCTGCGCCGCTGGCTTTGTGCCCCAACCCGCCCGCCATTATCCCGATGGCACCCTTGCCCCTCACCTACTCGGATATGTCGGCACGCCGACCGAATTTGAAGTCGTAGAGGTCGAGGCGGCGGGTTTCACGCGCGAGTCAATCCTCGGTCGCAGCGGTATTGAAGCCACATGGGACGAAACCCTACGCGGCACCCCCGGCGGTCGCTTGACACTGGTCAGTACTGTGGGGGCAGAACTGCGCGAACTGGCGAATATCCCCGCCCAACCCGGCAACAGTTTGTGGCTGACCATCGACAGCGACCTGCAACGCCGCACCAACGAGATCGTGACACAGGCGTTCACGCTGGCGCGCGACGGTTGGGCAAAGACTTCGAGCGGCGCGTCGGTGGTGGTCATCAATACCAAAACGGGGGAGATTCGGGCGCTGGTCAGTTACCCGTCCTTTGATAACCGCGCCTACACCCCGTACCCCGAAATGGGACGCACAGCCGCCAATGCCATGATCGAAGCCTTTCAAGAGGATGTCCGCCGTCCAGAAGTCAATCGTCCGGCGCAGGGGTTATTCACGCTCGGCTCAGTCATGAAAACCGTCAGCGCCGCTGCCGCCGCCGATAGTGAGGTGTACACCCTCAACCAGCGCTATACCTGCATCGGGTCGTGGAATCGCGATATTTTGCGCACCGATTGGTTGCCGGGGGGGCATGGCGTCATGACCCTGGCGTCATCGTTGACGAACAGTTGCAACCCCTACTATTACGAGGTCGGCTATCAGCTCGATCAAGTCGATCCGTACATCCTGCCCTCCTATGCCCGCCGGCTCGGTTTTGGCGGGGCAACAGGCTTGGTGGATCTGCCCGAATCGGTCGGTGTGATCCCCGATCCGGATTGGTTGCGCACCAATTATGGTGAGGCGTGGCGTTCTTCCGAGGCGGTCAATCTGGCAATCGGTCAGGGTTATATGCAGGTGACCCCCTTGCAAGTGGCGCGTTGGTTTTCGGCAATCGCCAACAATGGCTTGCTGCCCCGCCCCTCGTTAGTCCACGAAACAGGCTTGATCGGTGAAGCGCGCACCATTGTGAATGTGCCCGTCTCGACACCGACGGGGCTGCGACCAGAGGTGATCGCGACCATCCAAGAAGGCTTATGCGCGGTGACGTTGCCGGGGGGCACAGCTGATTTTGTGTTTAGCAACTCGGCACTGCAAACTATTGGCGTATGTGGCAAAACCGGCACGGCACAAACTGGCGGACCAGGGACACCCCCTCATGCGTGGTTCGCCAGTTATGCCCCGCGCGAAAATCCAGAGGTTGTGGTGGTGGTGCTGATGGAAACCGCCGGGCAGGGGTCGGAGGTCGCCGCGCCGATTGCCCGCCAAGTCTTAGAAGCCTACTTCGGCATGGAATAAAGATTGCGCGGGCGTTGTCCGAAATACCCCACAGCAGCAAGAGAGTCCCCATCATGGATCACCCACAAGCTCATCACCGTGACCTATTGCCTCAAAAAACAATCGATGGCGTTCGCTTTACCTTTACAGAAGTAGGGCTTTAGCCGGCGAAAGCTACGCCGCTTCAGCGGCTGTAGATGAAGCGCCTTACGGCTTTAGCCGCCATCTGAGCGTCTCAGCGGGGTGCATTTCAAGTGAGTGTAAATTCTCTCGGAATTTCCGAGTTGAGTTCAAAACTCGAACATGATTGCACCAAAGTGAAATGCACCCTGCCCAACCGCGCCTATTTTGCCGGTTTCGATTTCTCCAATCACGCCGTGCGCGCTTACTTGCTGGAGGCGCTGTGTCAATGGGTCATCGACTTTGATATCGACGGCTTCCGCTTCGATGATTCCGATTTGACCCCATTCGACTTTTTGCAAGCTATAAGGGTAACTGCTCAGGTTGAAAAACGGTCGGTAATAAAGGGAGAAATGACCGTTGGCGGCAAATGGGTGGATATTCGGCGCGGGGACTTTCATGTTAACGAACGATTGACAAGCGCCTAATCCACCCCTACATCCACGTTTCGAGGGATATTTTCCTTTTTTTCTTCACGTTTTCATGCCTCCCTATTTATTTTATTCTGTTTCTATCCCTGAGTAGTCACCTATAAGGGTGACATATCGTTATTATGGGGTGGCGTTGCACCGCGCGGCAGCGGCGTTGGTGCTGACGCTGGAC
>Ga0163154_10008684_pt1 | contig 11762 bp, 7 predicted proteins | sample OliLakLV19MP9P1_FD_148649 | JGI IMG/M metagenome (GOLD analysis project Ga0163154, IMG submission 148649) | Freshwater microbial mat bacterial communities from Lake Vanda, McMurdo Dry Valleys, Antarctica - Oligotrophic Lake LV.19.MP9.P1 | ecosystem: Environmental > Aquatic > Freshwater > Lake >... | reverse complement strand
TAAAATTATCTCCATCGGAAAATTGGAAGAGATAAATGTTCCAGTCGAGGGGGGAATAGTGCGTCTGGATCAGTTGGTGACAAAGCTGGAGCGCCGAGGAAATTTTCGTACCGCCGCTTTGGTGCAACCGATAGAAGAGATCTTCTTCAACTTCGGCAGCAGAGGCATCGTGGACAAGGTAACGACGTTGGACCTGACGATAGTTGGCTTTGAGCCAGGCGTCGATCCAGAAGGCCGTCATCCGTACCAGTCGCTTTTCACGTTCACCCATCGAGCCGGAGACATCCATCATATAGATGATGACGGCGTTGGATTCTGGCACGGGTTTGGCCTCGAACGAGCGATAACGGCGATCTTCGCGCACCGGAATGATGATCGGGTTATCCGGATCATAGATGCCAGCCGCCAATTGCCGTTTGAGCGCCTCGCGATAGGTGCGCTTGAAGTGGCGTAGCGATTCGGGGCCAACGCGACGAATATCGGTATACCGGGCTACTTCGCTCTTGATATTCTTCTTGCCTTTGGGCTGGATACGGGGCAATGCTAACTCATCGGACAGAATCTGCACCAGATCAGCCATCGAAATTTCAGCTTCCAGCATATGTTGGCCGGGTGTGTCACCGGCTTCGCCCGTGCCGTCGCCAGGCTGCGCCGGGCCTAGCACATCGCCGGGTTGGCCGGGGCCCTGGCCAACACCACCGCGGCCGGGCTGACCAAAGGTAAAACGTGGCAAGTCGACCTGGGGCACGGGAATACTTACCAAATCTTTGCCCTGGCGACCAATCAGGTTATCACTGCTCATATATTTGCGCAGGTTCTGTTTGATCTTTCCCCGCACAATCTCACGAAAACGTGAAGTGTCTTGATCGATTTGGGACATAAGGTTGTCTTGCATCCTCTACAAAAGGATGTATAACGATTTTTCAAATCGTTTAATACAACGATTTGAAAAATCGTTATACACTACACGTTCAGTTCGACTTGACATCACCGCGGGCAAAGATGCTGGCCACATAGTTCAGTACATCGGTGGCGCAGATGTCGCAATAGCCGTAATTCTTGATCAAGCGGGCTTTGACGACATCGATCTTCTCCTGCGTGTCAGAATCGATCACACTGCTAACCAGGCTGGTAAGCTTGATGCTGTCTTTCTGGTCTTCGAAAAGTTTGAGTTCGAGTGCTTTGCGCAAACGTTCGTTGGAACTCCACTCGAAGCGCCGGCCTTCAATCGCCATTGCGCCAATGTAGTTCATGATCTCGCGGCGAAAATCATCTTTGCGGCTTTCCGGAATATCGATCTTCTTCTCAATCGACCGCATCAGCCGCTCGTCTGGTTCCTCGTCGCGACCGGTGAAAGGATTCTTGACCTTTTCGCGCAACGTATAGGCCTTCACATTGTCGAGATAGTTGCCGGCCAGCCGCCGAATCGCGGATTCGTCGGCCGTGATGGCACGCTGCACTTCGTTTTTGACAATCTCGTCATACTCTTCACGCACGGCGCCTAGCAACAGTCCATATCGATCGCGATCGCGCTCATGCGTAATCAACGAATGGTGCTTGAGACCAGACTCCAATTCGCGCAGCACAATAAAGGGGCTCAGGCAACCGGCTACGCCGTGGGAAACCAGGGCATTAGACAACTTATCCTGAATGTAACGAGGGGAGATGCCTTGCATGCCTTCTTGCCCCGCATTCGACCGCAGTTCGCGCACAGCATCTTCGGTAAAACCGGGTAACGTGCGCCCGTCATACAGCTTCAGCTTTTGCATCAGCGTCAGGCTGGCATGTTTTGGCTCTTCCAGCCGGGTCAGAATGGCCCACATCGCCGCCAGCTCCAGGGTGTGCGGTGCAATGTGCTTGCCATGCACGGTACTGTTATTAAAGTCGCGCTCGTAGATCTGCACTTCGTCATGAAAGCGCGTGACGTAGGGAATATCGATCTTTACGGTGCGGTCACGCAATGCTTCCATATATTCGTTGGCCAACAGCTTGCGATACTCGGGTTCGTTGGTATGACCAATGATTACTTCATCGATATCGGTCTGGGCAAACTTCTTGGGCTTGATCTTGTGCTCTTGCGAAGCGGTAAGCAAATCATAGAGAAAGGCGACGTCCAACTTGAGCAACTCGATAAATTCTACCAAGCCCCGGTTGGCGATGTTGAGTTCACCGTCAAAGTTGAATGCTCGTGGGTCAGAATCGGAACCGTATTCGGCGATCTTGCGGTAGTTGATGTCACCGGTCAGTTCGGTCGAATCCTGATTCTTTTCGTCCTTGGGCTGGAAGGTGCCGATGCCAATGCGGTCTTTTTCCGACAAGATTAGGCGCCGCACGCGCACGTGTTCAATCACCTTGGACCAATCGCCATCATAGGTCTCCATCAAGTTGCGGTAGACATGGCGGCAGGCGGGGCAGAGGTCGCCTTCAATTTCGATTGGATAGCCAGAGTTGTGGGCGTTGAGTTCTTCCGTAACTTTTTTGCGCGCCGACGGCGGAATCAAATGCAACGGTTCTTCGTGCATGGGGCAATCCATGCGGCCATCTGGCGTCTCCCAAACTAGAGAATAGAGGGCGCCCTCGTCCGTCGCGGTATAGGCTTCCAGACCTTTCTTCAGCAAGCGAACAATTGTACTTTTGGCACTGCCAACCGGCCCATGTAGCAACAGAACTCTGCGTTCGGTGCCATAGCCGCGTGCAGCCGATTGAAAAACCTGGACCAAATCCTCCAGATGGTTATCCAGACCAAAAACTGCATTGGCGCCATTGTCAACCGGATCATCGAAAAAATTATAGTGCGTTAACTCCTCCCGAAAGTGAGTGTAGGTGTTAGAGCCATACGACATGATCATATCATAAAGTCGCTGGTACGCGGTGCGCACGACTTTGGGGTTCTTGCGCACGATCTCGAGGTAATCGGCAAGCGAGCCTTCCCAGTGATGTTGGCGAAAGGCTTGCATATCTTGCATACCCTGGATAACGGAAATCAGACTATGCTCATTCGTGTTCATTCGTTGTCACCTCTTACAATAAGATTTGAATCCACGAGTTCATGTTCGACGCCTTTTAGAGAAATCATCTAGGTTGATAACGCTGTTTGCACCGATTTGCGGGGACCTCTCGATCATTACACAAACGATATTTTCCCTTTTTGATTTCTCTGTGAGCTGTGCAACGTCTTACCTGTGCAACATCCTAATTTGCAACATCGTAGGACAAACATTTTCTGCTGTAATACCATTGCTTGCATATTACAGCAGAATCACGTACGCTCGGGCCAATCGTACTATGGAGCAGGCGTTGCAATTGGTAGGCGAGTTTCAAATCCCTGATAGGTAGTGGGATGCAGGTTAGCTTCGTCCAGAGTACTACGGTTATAACGATAATAAGGTGCTGAATTGAGACAAAAAGAGGCTAACCAATCAACTGGTTAGCCCCTCCAAGCTACAGGATCGAATCCTTGAAATCCGACAATGTTAGATTAGTTGTTCAATTAACAGCGCTGCAATTTTTGCAAAGGCCAAACCAGTTTTTGCGTTATTCAGTTTGATCGTTTCGTTGATCGTGGTGTCCCGAGTTGCCTCTTAAACGTATCCTACCTCTGTTTTGTTCCTAATTCTGTACGCAAAGATACGGTTTTTCTCTACACAAAGATCGACTTAAGATTTTGGGCTATTCACACCTTACCCAGGCTAAATCTAGAATAATTTACACCCAAGTGTAAGCGTATTGTAATCACAGCATCTTATAAAATCTGATATAGTAGTCATACATAATTAACAATTATAATATCTATTAAATTCACACAAAAACGGCATTATAAGTTGCAAATTGTGAATTGCAAGATATTTATCATCGTTAGGGGGTTATTAAAGATATAATCTTTATAGTTATAGATCAATTTCTTGGTGCAAAGTGTAAGTAGATTGTAATCACAACATCTTATAAAATCTGATATAGTAGCCATACGAAATTAACCGGTAAATCTGAGGTTGGTTTCAACACTATCACTGTAAAGGCCCAAACTTTTCGGGGCGCGCCAAAAGCCAAGGCCTTTACAAGATAAAAATTATACAGGCAGGGTTCTTATCTACGTTCGACCTCCAAGCGTACACAAACATCGCAAAGTGACACGCATCGCCAGTAAAATTTTATCTAACTAACTTTGTATTTTTCATCTATATGTATACAGGAGGCTGTCCCTTGTCGCACATCGTTGTTGTTGGATCTGGAATCGTTGGTCAAGCCACAGGTAAAGGTTTTGCCAAAAAAGGTCATCGGATTACCTACGTTGACGTCAACCCAAATACGATTGCCAAGCTGAAAAGCGAAGGCTTACAAGCCATGACGATCGCGGAAGTTGAATGGACCCAGGTTGATCTAGTGTTCCTTGCCGTCTCGACACCCACCGTGAATGATTCAATTGTTTTGGACCATATTGAGGCTGCTGCAGCTGATGTTGGTCGTGGGCTGGCTCAAGCCCGCCACTTTATTCCGGTTATTGTCCGGAGTACGGTGCCACCCACCAGTACAGAAAAGCGTATTACCCCGATCTTAGAGCAGATGTCGGGCATGCGCGCAGGCGTTGACTTTGGTGTGGCAATGAATCCAGAATTCCTGCGCCAGGTGACAAGCGAGCAAGATTTTGCCCGCCCTTGGATCACAGTATTAGGTTGCAATGATCAGCACACGTTTGATATCCTCAAGCAGATCTACACGCCTTTCGGTTCGTTGATTGTGCAGTGCACGCCAACCGAGGCAGAAATGATCAAGTATGTGAACAATGTTTACAACGCGGTCAAGATCAGCTATTTCAATGAAATCCATGCGATCTGTGATCAATTGGGCATTGACAGCAACTTGGTCGGTGCAACAGTGGCCCGCAGCGCCGAGTCGATGTGGAATCCGTTGTATGGAACACGGGGTGGGGTGCCCTACGGTGGCGCTTGCTTGCCCAAGGATACCAAGGCTTTCATGGAGTTCGTGCGCAATAATGGCATGACGCACACTATGCTAGAAGCCACCATCCAGGCAAATAAGGACCTGGAGCAGACTGTAGCCGCCGTCACCTCGCCCGATAAGATCGAAGAGGCCCTCGCCGCTGTCCGCAACAATAACCAGACCGAACCGGCTTACATTTTGGATATGACTGTGCCTACGGGCAGCAAGGCAATGGCCTATGCACATTCCAACGGTACAACCCAGCCAGGTCAGCTTGAGTTTGGTGGCTGATCGGTAGACGGGTAAGGTTGAGGGAATTATTGGCAATAAGTAATGGTAGGTAGTAAGTAATAAGTGGTAAGTAGTGGTAGATAGATAAGTAAGTAAGTAAGTAAGTAAGTAAGTAAGTAAGTAAGTAAGTAAGTACTGGTAAATAGTAATTAGTACAATCACATAAATTTCGTATATAGCCTACGCCCCCTGTCACCGGCAAGTGAGTTCTTGCCAGTGACAGGGGGCGCTTTTTCTGTCTACTCAGGTGTAACAAGCGGCTTTATGCAATCCGCCGCTGCTAGACTTATGGCTGCACGGTTGTGATCCGTAATGCCTTATCAGGTGCGGTCACCACAATCAATTCGGGTGAAATTGCTAACCAGCGCGCCATCGTCGGTTGCTGCGCCAGCGCGAAGTAACGCTCACTGCCAAAGAGCACAGTTTCGATCTGCATATTCGCTGCAAAGCTGGTGTCCACCCATAACGCAAGCGATTGTCCATCTAGTGTGGTTACAACCCCTTGTTGCACAAAAGTTTTGCCGCCAACAAAACGCACTTCGGGCCGCGCTTCGACTATCACAGCAGTTTGTAACGCCATGCGCTTTTCGCTCGCCGCCACGGCTTCGGCGCCACTAGCGGGGGCCGAAGCCTGCGCCATAACCGCCGTTTCCACGGCATCCGCCGCCGATTGACGCATTTCTTCTGGTGCGAGATCGGGTTGCGGTTGTGTTTGACCAGTCGCGAGGTTTGGCTCTTGGACCAAATAGGAGGTGTAGGGTGTCACAATGCCATATTGCAAACTCAAATTTGTGATCTCATCCATCACTTCCTGAGCAGGACCTGTCCGTCGCACCTGTGCGATCAATGCCCCAATTTTGCGGGTGGCCCATAAACGCGCCACAAAAGCTTCACCTCCGCTCGTCACCAATTGTTGGTTAGGATAGTGATAACTTACCTTTTCACCGTTGACCACACCACGCAACGTTATCGGTAAGGTTGCGCCTTCCTGGTAGCGCCCTACCACGACCAATTGTTCCCCGGCAAAGAGATCTGGCAACGGGTAGGGATAGAGCTCATCAATAACAATTTCATCAGAATTTTCAGCGCCAAAATCAAGCGCCACACCAGACAGGACAGGGGTGCTAATGCCGCTGTAGAACTGGCCGATTTTTTCGTCGATCTGTTCGTCTGGTTGCACATAGGTACTGCGCCCGCCCAGTTCACTGCTCAAGGTGTCGAGCAAATCCGTATTTACGTCGAAACCAACGCCAAAGGTAAAGATTCGTACGGCACTGTCAATTGGCTTGTTGTTGAGCGCGTTGCCGATGATGCGTTGCACATCGGTTTCGCCCTGGGTGGGCAGGCCGTCGGTCATAAACAAGAGATAACCAGGGCGGTCGCCCACGCCCGGTCGTTGCAGTTGACCAAGCGCTTCGAGTAATGCACGGTTGATATCAGTCGAACCGGTCGCTGTCAGCCGATCGATCCAGCTATGGGCATCTTTGATCGTTGCTGCATCCATCGTTTGCAATGTTGGTTTCCAGAGGCGCACGCCCGTACTAAAACTGATCAGGTTCAGGCGGTCATCTGGGTTAAGTAGATCAACTACCACATCGGCCGCCTTACGCGCCTGCTCGATCTTTTCCCCTTGCATGGAACCGGAGACATCTAATACGAGCACAATGTCGCGCGCCACGACAGCCTGCGCGTCTACTTCCATACCTGGCGCGGCGATCAAAGCGAAAAAACCATCTTCGCCCGCTGGTTTGTAGCTCATCACATTCAGCCCAATGGCGCTGTCGGCGGTGGCAAAGAAAAGTTCAAAATCAGACTCGGCCTGAACGTGGCTAGCTTCATAGCCGATCTGAGCACTGGTGTCCCCACTGCGTTCCACGCTCACCTGATGGCTGGGGCTATAGATGGTGCGCAAACCCGGTTGGTTGCGCAGTTCGATGTTGATGGCCAGTGCTTCAACCGGGCTGTGACTATACTGTTGTGTGCGCAGCGGGTATTTGAATGTATAGAGGCTATCGCTGCGCTTTAAGATCTGTGTGTAAGTTAGCTCTAATGTGCGGCTAGCGCCGGCTGGAATTGGAAAAACGCTGGCTTGGAAGAGACCGCGCCCGATATATTCTAAGAGCGCCGGGTCGCGTTGGCGGCGCACAATCTCTTCATAGATCTGGCGCGCCTCCGCTTTAGAAAGGAGCTTCCCTTCTAGAGTTTGACCATCCACCGTCATCTGAAAATCGCTAACGGCTGCATCTTCTGGCAAGGGGAAGATATAGGTGCCTTCGACGGTGCGATTAGAATCGTTGCGGAAGATTTGAGTTAGACGCACGCTCGCCACCGGCCCATCGATCACGGCATCTACCTGGTGGAGCGCAATAGTGATCGGATCAACGATTGGAGCAGGAATGGGCGTACGCACTGGTGTGCCGGGCGGGTTCGGTGGCGGATCGATGATAATGCCCTGCGCAAAGGTGTGCGGCAAACGAACGCTGACCAATCCAACGAACAGCAAAAAGATCGCACCCAATAAAACGCGGTTACGGTTTATCCACATAAGTTCCTCCAAACAAAAAGGGGTGAAATGAAATCCAGAAACGTCGAAACTGTTTGCATCAACGCGCGCTATTCTGTGGACGGTCCAATGGGAGTGTTTGTTCCGACAACTTTGCAACATTGGGTAAGCGTAGGCGAAAGTGGCCACGATAAGCGAGAAAACTCTTACGCTCTATTCTTGACAAGGCTATCGTTGCATGGTGTAGAATCAAGACCGCCAGCACCTTCGCCTTGATCGGCTTTACCATAATAAGGATGTATGGACGGAGGTTAACCCTGATTGCTCCTGTTTGTCCCCAATGTGGTACGAATCACAGCCTGAAGCCTGGCTAAGTCTCAGTCGACCGATTGTTTTAGAGGAGGAACTATGCAGCATCGGACACAAACGTACCGAAAACAAATCTTCGTGCTTATTTTTGCCTTTATGCTCATGCTAGCTGGCATTGGTATGTTGAGCAATGGCGCGTTGGCAAACACCGCACTGGATGATTTGGTCAATAAGGTCTATCTACCAATTGTCTCCAAGCCAATCATATTGGGTGGTACAGCACCCGCCCAATAAGGCGAACGATGTACAGACAGACGAAGTGGGGTTCCACTTCGTCTGTCTGATCTTACCACCGCTTGGCCATTGTTTATTGTGACTCTTTATCACTTATTTAACCATCAAAGCGAGGAATGGGTATGGCAAAATTAGACGAGTATCTGGACCGCAAAGCGGCCGTTCTGGCCGACCGGCGCGCCGACTTTCAGGCCAAACCAGAAAGTGCACTGGTCAAGTTGCAAGTGAGCGCGCATGTGGCAGGCAACACTGGCGTGCGTCCAGTGCGCATGGGCGATTATATTGTGATTAGCGATTCGGCGCCTGGCCTGGCCGGCCATTCGTTGGGGCCTACCGCACCGGAGATGTTGCTGGGTGCGCTGGCATCTTGCTTGGTACACACCTACCTGCTGCAAGCGGCACTCTTAGATATTCCACTGGATGCAGTCAGGGTAGAGGTGCAGGGTGCGCTCAATATGACAGGCGCCGTGGGCCTACCTCAACCGGGGGTGCTCAAGCTAGAGAGCATCAGCTTCAGTCCCCAACTCGAGTCGCCGGCCAACGCCGCGCAAATTCAGCAGCTACATGAAGCAGTCGAAATTGCCTGTGCCGTGCTCAATACCGTACGCAACCCGGTTGAAGTTATACGGCGTGCGGGGGATTGACCAACATATAACCATGATGCGGCACAGTGTGCAGATAACTTGGTTGATTAGGCGTTGCCTCGATCTTGTGGCGCAAGTTTTTCACATGCCACCGCACCAATGCAGGATCACCAGCGCCCACGGGATACTTCCATACTTCTTGCAAAAGTTTTTTACTAGACAGGATCTGGTTAGCGTGTTGCATCATATATTCCAACAGACTTAGTTCATTGGGCGTCAAACTAACCACCTTATGCTCAGTTTCGACCGTGGCCTTCTTCAAATTCAGGCGTAATGGACCAACCTGAAGTGATGGTGTTTCGGCTGGCGGTTGGATTGTTTTGCCAACACGCGGTTTAGCGCGGCGTAGCACGGCGCGGATCCGCATCAGCAATTCTTGCATAAGAAATGGTTTTTGCAAATAGTCGTCAGCAGGCATCGCCCATGATTTCAACAATATTTTATCGGTGATTACCCTCTACACGCAATTGTTACTCAAGTCAACCAGCATCGATTTGACTGATTCGAAACGCGTGCAGGTGATTAACAATCAAGCCTACCGCGCGGCACTTTTGCTGGCCCAGATTACGGATTTCAGCCATCATTCGACGATCGAACGGCGCCCACTTGAGGTGCAGACATTTTTGATCCCATTGACCAACCGGCTACAGCAAACGCTGCCAGAGAATGTTCAGCTCACGCTAAACTGCCAACAGCATGAATTCCTGGTCAATGCCGATCCTACACGCCTAGAGAAGGTGTTCATCAATCTGGCTATCAATGCGCGTGATGCCATGCCCGATGGCGGTGACCTGCACATAGAAGTCGCATCACTTACCATTGCCGCAAACCAATCGCTGCCCGTGCGTGATATCACACCGGGAGAATGGATCAGAATTACGTTCTCAGATACAGGCATGGGTATTTCACCCGAAACTATCCCGCATATCTTCGAACCATTCTTTAGCACCAAGGGTCCAAATCAAGGAACAGGATTAGGATTAGCCCAAACCTATAGCATCATCCAGCGCCATGATGGTTTTATTAATGTTGTTAGCTGTGTCAATCAGGGGACATCGTTCACCATCTATTTGCCAGCCTTGATCTTGCCCGAGGTCGAAGCACTCACAGCGCTACTTATAGGCCCAATCATGGGGCGAGGCGAAACGATTCTTGTGGTTGAAGATGATCAATCTACAGCCCAGACAACAGCCGACATCCTTAAGTCGCTCAATTACGCAGTCATAACCGCCACGAATGGCAAAGATGCGATCAGGCTTTTTACCAAACATGCCGAAACGATTGCCTTGGTCTTAAGTGACTTGATCATGCCAGGTATGGACGGCGTAAGTCTCTATCAACGATTGCTCAAAAAACAGCCGAACGTTAAAATGATCCTCATGACCAGATCTAGCGCAAAAATTGACCACCAAACATTGAAAGATTTAGGCATCATTGACTACGTGGCAAAACCCTTTGCGCCCGGACAAATTGCCCTGGTCCTTCATAGTGCCCTGGAGAATCAGTGACCCGTTATCAATGACCAGTTGCGTTTACATTTCACTGAATTAGAAGTTACGCAGTTGCCCCGGGAACGCTGGCATCCTGCCGGCAGCGGCTCGACTGAGCTCGCCGAACGTCCGCCAGAGATGGCGGTGATCGCAACTGCGTAACTTCACTGAATAATAGGTCACTGATTCTGATGACCTAGTAGCTAACGTCTCTCTGCCACGATCAACCTCGCTCCAAAAACTTCGTTTGACAGAAGCCTCTTCTGCGCAGTATCATAGTGACCGTCATATCTGTTCATTCTCACTGGCACCCAATCATTTTCCATTCTTACCGCCAACGCCGACATGACCAAAATGGGTTTAGATCTCATCTCCAACGGAGAATTTTACCGCGCCAACCCGATCCGAAATATTCATAAACACATCCATAGTCTAGGAAGATAAAAGCCGATGACAGCCAAACAAGTTTCGCCCAGTGGCCTCGAACATTTCCAAGATATCCGTTTCGGCATGTTTATTCACTGGGGTCTCTACTCAATTCTCGCCCGCCAGGAATGGATTATGCATGTTGAAAGCATTCCGGTGGCCGAGTATGAGAAACTCGTGCCCCAGTTCAACCCGATCAAATTTAATGCCGATGAATGGGTGAGCATCGCCGCCGACGCCGGGCAGAAATATATGGTGATTACCAGCCGGCATCACGACGGTTTTAGCATGTACGATACCCAACTGAGCGATTATAAGGTGACTAACACGCCTTTCGGACGCGACCCGATCGCCGAACTAGCGGCTGCCTGCGCCCGCCGCCGCGACATCAAGTTGGGCTTTTACAGTTCATTGCTGGATTGGCATCACCCAGCCTATCGCTTTCGCCAGGAGAGTGGGCTGGCATGGCGCGACTATCTAGATTTTCTGCACGGCCAGGTGCGTGAACTTTGCACCAACTTTGGCGAGCTAGCCTGCCTCTGGTTCGACGGCGATTGGCCGCACCATCCGTTTGATGCCACGAATGAATATTTTCGGCCGGGCGGCTCGTTTGAATATGAAAAACTATACGATATGATCCACACCCTGCAACCCGATACCGTAATCCAAAATAATCGGCATGCTGAACCCCTGCCGGGCGAAGATATCCAAGGCTTCGAGCAGGATTTGCCCGGTGCGAATTCAGCCGGCTTCAACGAGACACGCGTCTTCGACGTGCCGCTGGAAGTTTGCATGACGATCAATGACCACTGGGGCGTGCATACCGGCGATGAAAACCACAAATCGACACGTCAGTTGATCCACTAT